>JADMIO010001382.1_pt1 | contig 14223 bp, 21 predicted proteins | sample 8958161 | NCBI WGS metagenome assembly JADMIO01 (sample SAMN16585339, study PRJNA669376) | soil metagenome | isolation source: Crop rotation soil | place: USA: Cullars Rotation, Alabama | collected 2011 | reverse complement strand
AGGTGCTCCGGAATCGGCGTTCAAGTCGTCCGGAATCGGTGTTCAAGTGCTCCGGAATCAGCGTTCAGGTGCCGTCGGAACAGCTGTTCAAGTCGCTTCGGAATCAGCGTTCAAGTGCGTCCGGAATACGCAGTCATCGCGCGCGGCTGAGTCTAGCTCCTATGGAGAAGGCAGCCACTGCAAGTCATGCGCCGGAGAAAATGGGCGTTTCTCGCGGGAATTTGCCCTCACTCCTGGCGCCGGGTGGCGTCTTGGCTGCCATTGGAACTGGACCCCGTAGGCACGACCGCCTAGATTTCTATGCATGAGGGCGACTGTAGTTTTTGCGGTGCTCGGGGTCTTGGTGGGATGCGGTACGACGAACGAGGAGCTCCGAGCGAAGTTGGAGAACCGTGCCAAGTTCGATTTGAATTGTCAGGACCTGAAGGTGCAACCGCTGGAAACCAGTAACGGCTTCGTCACGTCCTATGGCGTTGTTGGCTGTGAGCGGCGTGCGACGTATGTACTCAACAATTCGACGGCCTCGTGGATCATGAACGTCGTGGATGGCGCCCCGGTGACCTCGAAGGACGCCTCGGGATCGCCGTAGAGATAAGAATTTCGCCCCGAGTCTGGCCTTCACGAGCGCGCACAGGCCGCGGCACCGCAAAGTGCCGCAGCCCGTCCGTTACGCGCGCACCAGCAAGACCAGCGTGCCAACGATGCGGTCGAGCTGGTCCCAGAGCTGCGCGTCCTCTTCCACGTAGCTAGAGAGCGCTGCGACCTCCAAGCACGACAGCGTCTCGCGCGCGGAGCCGAGCGCGCTGTGATAGCGCGCGTGCCGATTCTGCCCGCGACTGTACATGCCTTCCCCGAGATTCAGCGCGATAGACGCACTTGCGCGCCGTAACTGCCGCGCAAGGTCGCGGTCCTGCACCTCAATGCGCCCTAACGCCGGCTGCAACTGCTTCAACACCTCAAGCACGATTGGATAAATTCTGAGCATGTTTTCCCTTTCAGGCGCGCTGACCGCGCACGCCCGCCCATCCCGACGCCTGCTCGCGCGTGCCGGGTCCAGGCTGCCTGCGCGCGCCAGCAAGCAGGCACCGGCGGCTTCGCCGCCGGCCGCGGCCTGGAAGCGGCACGCGCGAGCAGGCACAATGGGAAACCCAGGCAAGGAAAACGACTTAGACTGTCGTCGGCTCGCTCGCCCACGAGCACAGTTCCGCGCATTGCAGCAAGCGCGTTTCCTGATGCGGCCGCTGCTTAGCGGCGGTACTTTGGGTGCGCGACATGACCGCGTGCGAATCGACCATTCCCGCGAACCTTCGAGGGGACGCCGAGCGGTGGCTCAGTCAACTCGAGCAATGCGTTTCAGCACTCCAAGCCAGCGCAAGCCAGCTTCCGGATGGCGATTCGCTCATGCTCGCTGAAGCCTCAAACGACACCATGAAAACCCTCGCCTTTGCGCGGCGCATTCTCGCGGGAGACGTTCCGCTTGGCGAGCGTTCCGACTCACGCTGGGTGCCCGTGAAGGAGCCCAGCCGGGCGCTTGCATCGCTCGTCAAATTGCACTGCGACCGGCTTGGGGGAACTCCCACGGACCTCATCGAATTGGCAAGGGCTTGCTTGCCTGAGGAACAGTACCGGCCTTTCCTGTTGATGGTCGGTGACGTGCTTGGGTCCGTCTTCATCAACCTCACGCGGGCCGTCTGGAACGACTATCCTGAATATGCACCCCCGGGATGGAAGACGGACTGACGATGTGCCGCCCGCCCGCCGCCCAGCATCCCCTGATGCATTCGGCCCGGGTAGCCGCGCACGGCGTTGCCGCGGCAAGTTGACGCGCGTCAAGCGAGCAAGGCTAAGCTGGTTGTGTGGTTGCGACGCACAGTCCGTCTGAGACGAGGCGGTCGACAAGCTCGAAGAGTGCGACATAGCCGACTTTGGTCGCGGCACCTCGCTGTGCGGCGACCCCCTGCCGCTGCTATCCTTGCCGTGTGAACGCGGCGGGTTGGTGGAAAGCGATGGCAATTGCGGGAACGAGCCTGAGCGCCATCGCCCTGGTCACGATTGCGATTCCGCCGGCGTCGTTTCGCTACTTCGCGACCTGTACTCTTCGTGTCAGCGCCAACCTGCAAGCCCTTCTGTTTCTCGGCTCGTTGGGGTTGGCGTTGCCGCTTTCGCAACCGCCGCCATTCGAAACCAACGCTTACCGGTCTCCCAACGAATTCCCTGGGCACTGAGCCTTTTCTTGGCCGGGCCTTTCGCGATTCCCTACTACTGGTGGCTGTTCCTCCGCGATCCGCGCACGTAGCGCGCGTACAGGCCGCGGCACGGCAAAGTGCCGCGGCGCGTGCCACACCGTTACGCCCTGGTGAGTAGCACCAGCGTCATCGCAATGCTTTGGTCGCTAACGCGGGGTTAGGGGATATCGATCGCGCTGATCTTTTCGGCGACGGCGGAGAGACGCGCTGTTAAAGCAACAGGACGGCCGTCGAATGCGACGAGTTGACATTCAATGCGGTCGAAGCGCTCGTTGAGGCATCGGTCCATGCTGCAGAGCAGCGTCCACACGTCCTTGAGCGTCGCCTCAGGTTCGGTCATCGCGCGCGGCTGAGTCTAGCTCTCACGGAGAGGCAGCCACTGCGAGCCATGCGCTGGAGAAAACGGGCATTTCGCGGAATTTTGCTCTATACCGGTGCCGGGCGGCGTCTTGGCTGCCAGTGGAAGCCGGCCCGCCTATTGTAGGAACCGATGGCACTGAGTCCGGATGGTCACCATTCCACTTGCATGCGATGTGGCCTAGCCTCTGACGCTTGTGACACCTGTTCAGCCCGTCGTCGTTGATCCTCGAATCGAGAAGCTTCTCACTGAAGGCGAGTCGCAGACTGTAGAATTCAAGACCCGGCTACCAGACATTAAGCTCTTGGCGCGCCTTCTGGTTGCGTTCGCCAATTCTGACGGTGGAACCCTTGTCGTGGGTGTCGACGATAGCGGAAGTCCTGTCGGCCTTTCGAATGAGGACGCGGTTCGCACGCACGCGCGACTACGCGACCTGGTCTCATCAATGCTCCCCTGGGAAACGCCGGTAGGCATCGTGGACATCGGCGGCCGTCCTGTCGTCTACGTCGAGGTCCTCAAGGCGCCGCCGAACCTCGCGCCAATTGCGACGGCGGAAGGGGAATTTTTCGTTCGAAAGGGACGCACCTACCAGAAGGTAGACGGTGAAGAGCTAATCCGGGCTGCACGGAACAGCACGAGTTCGGTCGCAGGACGTCCGCTGAACTCCACCACTCGGGCCAAGACGAGCAGAAGGAAGGCTGGCGCGCTGCAGTTGTTTGTGGCCATGTCGTTTGCATTCGAAGAGGAGCCATCGTTGGTCGACTACTTTGAGGCGATCCGAAGAGCGGTTCGGCGCGCCCCCCGCAAGCTTGAGATCAAGCGTGTCGATCTCATCCCAGGCGACTACGAAATTTCGCAGGCCGTGATGGACATGATTGCCGATGCTGACATAGTGCTTGCGGACTTCACACGGTCGCCACAGAACGTCTACTTTGAAGCAGGGTTTGCTCGAGGCTGCGGAAAACCTGTTCTTCAAACCGCGCGAGCAGGTACCTTGCTCCACTTTGACGTGAAGACGTGGAGAACAACATTTTTCAAAAACGCAACCGAGCTTGAGGAAAAACTCGTCGGAGAGCTGGCGGCTCTAATTGGCAGGGCGCGGGCCGTCAGCAACAGGAAGAAAAAATCCAGACGTGGCTCGCGCACCAAGTAGAGATGCCGCTCGCTGTCGCGCCACCGCATACCAATATGGGCGCTTGCCGTTGCAGTGTTACTCAGCAATCCCGGTGTCGATTGCTCGATATGGGCCATATGGCCGCGTGACAGCTGAAATGTTGCGAGTTGGGCGCGCCTGGGAGTTGCTGTGTTGAGTAATCCGTTACGGCTGCTGACCGAACGAATATGGCGAAAATTTTGATCTCTCTTCCAAGGCGGCTGCCGGGCTGCCGTAAGCGAAGGCAGCGATGTGTCCGCGGGTGGCGCGAGACCCCCGGACACATCGCTGGACTTACTACTATGACGGGGCACTTCGAGCGGGAGCAAGGGAGGTAGGTAGGTAGGTAGGGCTCGCGTTGTAGCGGGGTGGAGGCCCGCTCACAGACAGGTGCATGCGGCGTGGGCGTCGCCAGGGCGCCGATCCGGCGGAAACAGAGGCGAATGTGAGCCGACCGTTCTCGCGCGACGAGGCGGGCCAACCCTCTGTTGCAGCATTGGAGCGCCTCTCCTAAGCTGCTATGTCGCGCAAGTGACTGCCGGTGGCGCTGCGTACGCACGCGCACCTGGCCCCAAATGGAGCCAGGAACAAGAGAGAGAATCACCAAATGACGGTAGAATCGCCGAACAACGAGGAATTTGAGGCACTGTCTGTCGTCGTTCGCGCACTCCAGGGACTGAGCCACGAGGCTCGTCAGCGTGTGCTGGCATCGGTGAGTACGTTTCTCGGCATCGCGTCAGGCTCTGCGAACGTCCGATACGGCGCAGCGACGCACACGGTGGAGGAGCGCTTAGGATCGACAAGTCCCGCCGACTTCTCTGAAGACAGAGCGCCTGGTGCCAAAGAATTTCTCTTTGAGAAGAAGCCGCAGACCGACGTGGAGCGCATTGCCTGTCTCGCGTACTATCTAACGCACTACCGTGAAACGCCCCATTTCAAGACGCTCGATCTGGGTAAGCTCAACACCGAAGCCGCCCAATTGAAGCTTTCCAACGCCGCTTACGCCGTGGACAACGCGACCAAGGCTGGCCTCCTTGTGCCAGCCTCCAAGGGAAGCAAGCAGATTTCTGCGTTGGGAGAACTCTACGTCCAAGCATTGCCGGACCGCACAGCAGCGCGGGAAGCCATCGCTCACGGAAAGCGGAAGAAGCGCCGCCGGACCGACAAGAGCAAAAACGAGGCCGCGGAAACTGACCACCTCGCTGACGACGATACATGAGCACGATTGCTACCGACCCTCCGAAGCGAGCTCCGCGACTCGCGATTTTCAACCATAAGGGAGGCGTTGGAAAAACAACACTAACGATCAACATTGCTTTTGCGCTCGCTGAGCTTGGAGCGAAGGTTCTGCTTGTCGATTCAGACCCGCAAGCCAACCTAACTTCGTACTTAGTAGACGACGCCGTCGTTGATAGTCTTCTGGACGAATCCGATGGGCCGGACGGCGCCACTGTTTGGTCTGCCTTGAAGCCGATCGTCGAAGGTACGGGAGCAATAAAGCCGATCGCTCCGATTGAACGAGGGACGCGACTATATCTACTGCCAGGGGATATCCGTCTTGCGGAGTTCGAAGCGCACCTATCTACGTTTTGGGCGGAATGCTTTCAGCGAAGGGCTCGTGGTTTTAGAGGGACGACTGCCCTCGCGTCCCTCGTTGATGCCGCCGCGAACGCCATCGATGCGGATATTGTTTTCTACGACACGGGGCCCAATATTGGAGCACTCAATAGAGTAATACTGCTGGATGCCGACTACTTCATTATTCCAGCGGCGTCTGATCACTTTTCGCTTCGCGCGATAAAGACGCTGGGACACACGCTCGCGGACTGGATTACAGACTGGCACACGATCGCCGAGCTTGCTCCAATGGGCACGGAACTCCTGCCGGGCGTCCCGAAATTGCTTGGGTACATTCCGCAGCGATTCAAGGTCTATGCTGGGCGTCCAGCCGCTGATTTTCTTGTACTTTTTCCGCGAATAGAGCGCGCGGTTCAAGAGGATGTATTGGCTGTTCTTATGAGAGTAAATCCGGCGCTGGTTTCCGCGGCTAGATCTCCGCTCAAGGTTGGAGAAGTTAAGGAGTTTGGCGCGCTAGCCAATGCGAGCCAACAGCAGGGGGTGTCGATGGCTGAAGTAAACGCGGGGACCCCGGAGCAGCGGCATTGGGCAAAGGTTGCGTTCCAAGACCTCGCCAAGGCGATCGTCGAGCGCATTTAGGCCATGCCATGACCTCGGATTTGTCGCCAAACGATCCAGAGTTGGTTGTGATCGACGACCTCGTCTCTCTTTTTAAAAGAGATATCGGTGTCTACGAAGGCCTGGCGGCAAACCTTCGCACGATAGTCGAGACCCGCCCTCTAAAAGATCTCTATCACTCAATGAAGTGGCGCGTGAAGGATCCGCTGCATCTCAGGGACAAACTGCTCCGAAAAGCGAAAGAGTGTCGACTCAAGGGAATGCCCTTTGACGTATCAGCCGCAAACATCTTTGAGAAGATCAATGATCTAGCGGGTATCAGGTTGCTTCACCTGCATACGTCCGAGTTTTCACGCATCAATGCTGCGCTCTGTGAGCTACTCGAAGAAAACCGGTACTCGATCCTTGAGGGTCCCGAGGCGAAGACCTGGGATGACGAATACCGCGAGTACTTCGGCAGTATTGGCGTTTCTGCGGTGGTAAGCAAGCGAATGTATACGAGTGTACACTACGTGGTTGCGAGCAATACGAGGACCAAGCGAACCGCCGAGATTCAGGTTCGGACACTGGCTGAAGAGCTTTGGGGCGAGGTTGATCATTCGATCAATTATCCCCAAGCGTCACAAAAGTTGGCTTGTCGAGAGCAAATCAAAGTCCTCGCTCGCGTAACGTCGTCGTGTACACGTCTTGTGGATGCCATCTTCGCCACGCACCGCGAAGGTGATGAATCAGATGCGAACCCACGGGATAATGATGGACACGATAACTAGACAGCGCGAGCGTAAGAGGCAAGGCGTTGGCGATCTTCTGAGGCAACCTCGTTGGCTGGTAACGATTTGCCGCTTCGGTGGGTTGAGTTTATCGAACCAATGTCTGCACCAATGACCGTCGCTATACTGTAGGAAGGGCCCAATGGAGGAGCCAACGTTCGTTTCCCGTTTGCACTTGCGAAATTTTCGAGGCTTTCGGCATCTCGACTCGACTACCTTGTATCCACTGACATTCATCGTGGGACCGAATAGTTCGGGGAAGTCGTCGCTGGCAGCGGCGATGATGTTCCTCGCCCAGAGTGGCTACTTGGACGGCGATGGTGATCGACCGATATGGAACGGTCGCCTGATTGATTTGGGCTCTTTTAACGACACGGTATATCGTCACGAGCGTGTTCGATCGATCATTGTTGGAGCCACTGTATCGTCGCTCTATCATAGTAGCTGGTATTCACAATCGCGCCGAACGGAGCGCCTCCATGATGTGCATTTAGAAGCACAAGTCCGCAGTAGCAAGGAACCTGCCGGCCGTCTTTGGAGCTTGGCGTATGAGTACGCTGATACAGATCTTTCTGCAACGGTGAAGCACAAGCCAGGTAAGCGCCTTGCGTACGAGATGCGGTTCTTGAGCCGGGAGCGGCAGTGGGATTTGGAGTCTGATGACTATCGAATGAGGTACGGTCAACTACAAGAACTGGTGCACAGCACGACTCGTCGCAGTCGCGCGGCAAAAAGGCGCATTAAGGATTTCGCGGCCGCGCTCAGGGCGCTTGATCAGTTTAGTGACGGCACTCACCGAGTTCCGTCAGGTCGACTCCCACCACGGAGATGGTATGACCGAGGAGCGCCGGGAAGAGATCAGGGCTCAGGGAGAGGGGTCGTTTGGGATGGCGTCGAACCCAGTCATATCACGAGGTCTGAACAACATTTTCGGCACGAAGCGCTCGGTCGCGGGCTCAAAGCCATCGGCATATGCCGGGACGTTCGCGTCGAAGACGTGTCAGCGTATCATACCGCAATTCAGGTGGTTGATTTTGTCACAGGGGTGGAGGCCAACCTGATCGACGTGGGCTTTGGGATATCGCAGGTATTCCCGGTGATACAAAGTATACTGGGGCATGGGAGCGGGCCGTTGTATCTCGAGCAACCGGAAGTGCATCTGCACCCCCGAGCGCAGTCCGAGCTTGGGGAAATGATTTCGTTAATGTCCGAGAGTCGGCAAGTGATCGTTGAAACGCATTCTGAACACTTGATAAACCGCGCGCGATTTCTGATCGCGTCTGGGCGACTGGCGGCGAAGAACGTCGGAGTTCTTTATGTCGACCGCAACAAGAACGGGTCAATTGTCACGCCGATAGCTCTCGATGAAGAAGGCAATTTCGTTGGTCAATGGCCTGACGGGTTTTTCGACGAGCGGTACCGGGCGACGCTTCAGCTATCGGCGGTTCAGCAGGAGCGAAGGCGGTAGTCTTGGATATAGTCCTGGATTCTTGCGCTCTAGCGCCTCTTGTGAAGGATTTGCGCGGCGGCGGTCGCAAGATCTTTCGTGTTGATGAGATCACTGTTCGCGCTTCAAAAAAACTATTGCGAATCGTTATCGACAATCGACGGCATCTCATCGATGAGTGGGAGAGAACTTGTGGATCGGAGTTAGTGAAGCAATTGGTGGTTACCTGGAGTGATTTGGGGGCGCTCTGTTTCTTGAAGTTTCAGCCGAAGGTGCCGCCGCAGCTAAAGCGATCCTTGCGGCAAGCAGGCTTCGACGACACGGTTGACAAGTTGATAGTCGCGATTGCTTTGCACACCACCGACCGGGCTATCGTGTCGGAGGATAGCGATTTTTGGGATCCAGAACACGTCAAGAAGAAGGGAGCTGTCGACGCGACGCTGAGGTCGATTTTGGAGAGAGAGGGCAGCATCAGCGTCTATACCTTGAAGATGTTGGTTGACGCCGTAACGCTGAGCTAGACGCGTAGCGCATCGAGCAACCTCAAGGGGGGCGCAGCGCTATTAACGGGCGTGGCTCATCGTCATCTGAGACGACTGTCCTCTCGCCGTACTGCTTTACCGCTGTCGTCCGCTCCTGGGTGTGGCCACTGCGCCACTGCTCAACAGTGGTCGTTAGGCGCGCAGCTTCTGAGCTTCTGCCGGCGTTTAGGGAGAGCCCTCGCCGCGTTTTGCCGCGAGGGCGTCTCGGTCTCTATTAGAACGGCCATGCCTTGTAGCCGTAGTCCCTTGCCCACATCACCTTGCCGGTTCTGTAGTGGCGGTACCACGTTACAAAGCGCCTTTTCCTCGACAGTTTGGCCATTGGGCCCTCCGTGTAAAAGAACAAGCGGCCGTCGTTAACGGGGCAGGTGTCTTGACCCGAGTGGGGCGCATGCGCATACTCGGGTTCCATTCAAGCTGTCTGTCCCGCCTCGGTGGGCGGCCACACCTCGGCCCATGGCGATCACCGCCATGGGTTTGAGTGTTTTGTGGAGCGACGGTTTTGGGTGGCTACTCTGGCTCCCCCCTTCGGAACATCGCTTCGACGGCCTTCTTGCCCTCGACAGTCACTCTATACTTCTTGCGCGCCTGCTTGGTCGTGCCGTCCTTGCGCACCTGCATGACGAGCGCTGGTCGCTGTTCCTTCAGTCGGTTGAACGCGACCGTGACGTTAGCGACGCCGTGGCCGAGATTCTTCAGCTCATCATTCACTTCCTGACCGGTCACTTCGGGTCGCTGCTGAACGTACTGATGCCAGTAGCTACACACCAGCACGCGCTCCGCATCGGTGTCCGGATTCGCTCGATTGTACAAGCTCGCCAGATCTTCCACTTCGTCGGGATCGCTGTTCTGCGTCGCGCTCCCGACAGCCGCTGGCGCTGCTGCGCTCACGACCCGAGCGGGCTTGCCGCCGTCCACCTGGTGTACGCTCAAGATCCAACCCAGCACTCGAGCCTTTGCCTCTGGCGCGAGGGGCAAGAGCGCATCGTTGACCGTCCTCATCGCCTCCAGCTCGGCGTTAGCTTCTGATAGTTGGCTACCCATAGCCGTAGCATAGCCCGCGTTAGTCGCATGATCAATAGCTTTATAATATTTTATTGAATCATTGTTAATTTAGTAATTACAACAGGTTACGTGTTAATGTTCCCTCTGTGGAGTTTGGGTTCAAGAAAAACGTGCCTAACGAGGTGAAGGAACCCGGGCTGCTCCTTATCGCGCACCCTGGCCAACAGCGTCGGGATGACTGAGCGACACGACTCTCGTTGTTGGACTTCGGGCCCGAGCAGCCCTTGGGGAATTCAAGATCTCCCCGCCCCTTGTCGGGACCATGCTCCATGTGCTTGACGGACCCCGAACAGGCGACTGCAGCACGCGGCCGCGCCTCCGTTAATGCAGCGCCGGTGCTCTAGCCCGTAATGGACTACGTAGGGCTCGCTCCTCGCTTACCTGCTGTCCTAGGTTTGCTGATGCGGCCGTGGCTGAATGGCGCTGCGTTGGGTGGACGGGACGATCGCGTTTAATAGTTGTCGGAATGTCGCCCGTAAGTCGGTCGAACTTTGCCATCCGCAGAACAGCACGCGAGTGCCCAAACAGAGCTCCTGAAGCAATCGCTCGCGCCTCGTCGACACCATCACGTCCCTCTTGCTCGTGTTGATGTATAGCGATCTCACCCGTCGCCAAGTGAGTAGGGCCGTGATTCTCGTGGTCGCCCTCTCGCCGCCCGCTCACTACGCTGCACCCCTCGCTCTCCTAACCTCCGTTCCCGTCATCGGCCCTCTCATAAAAGTCATAGCCCAGCGCGGCTGCATGAGCACCGTCCCACTCTTCGAATGCACATCGCGCATCAAGAACCAGCGCGGCGCCAATCTCTTCGTGATGTCTGACAGCTCGGCCAGGCTCGTCCCATCGCCGTCTCGGCCGCCGCCGCCGTCTGTCGCGCTACAAAGCCCTTCCAGCACTCTCGCGCGGTCCGCATCCGTCTGCAGGCGCCCGACGCACCACATTCCCGCGTTGCCGAGCGCTCTGTAGTCGAGGTCCATCGGATTCTGCGTCGCGATGACGACGCCGACTCCGAACGCGCGCGCCTGCTTCATCAACGATACCAGCGGTCGCTTCGTCGGCGGATTCGCCGGATGCGGAGGCAAGAAGCCGTACACCTCGTCGAACACGACCAAGGCGCGTAGCCGCTTACTCCCCGACAAGCTGCGCACCCACGTCAGTATTTCCTCCAACAGCACGCCGAGCACGAGCGCCCGCTCGTCGTCGTCCAGGTGGGCCACGCTGACGATCACGGCTGGCGTTTTGCCATCCTTCACCGTCAACCAGCTCTTCACGTCGAGCTGAGTCCCTGTTCGCCACGTCGCGAACGTCGGAGACGCCAGCAACGTATTCAAGGCCGCCGCCAACGCCGCGCGCTCGCGCTTTGGTAGGAACTTGTCGATCGCTAGCGCTCCGATACGGTCGATCGGCGGCTGCGCCAAGTCTTCCAACAGCGACGCCAGGTCCGACGGCGCGCCTGCGCGCAACCGTCGCTCCGCCAATACCGACAACAAGACGTGGTCGCGGCTCGAAGCCGGATCAGCATCTCGCCCCAGGAGCCGCAGCAACAACGACACTGCCGCCGACAGTGATGCGCGCGCCGCCTCCGGGTCCTTGTTCCAATCCGTTACCGGCTTCTCCAGTGACGACAAGACATGTAACGGCTCGCCCGCGGTGCTGCCCGGCGTGATCACGCGCACGCTCGTCGTTTCAGCAAACGTGCGGAGCTCGCGCTCGCCCAATCCCCACGCCGTCAAGCCCTGCTCCCGCTCCGCGGCGAGCGCCGTCGCGATCTCGCTCACCGAGCGCGTGTCGCCCGGCCCCGGCTCGACCAGGGTTCGACGAATTGCGGGGCGAAGCTCGGAAATGCGAGCAGCAGATTCGGCAGATCGCCCTTCACGTCGATCATTAGGACCGGCACTCGCTCGCGCAGGGCCTCCTCGACCATTACCGTCAGCAGGCCGGTTTTGCCGCTGCCGGTCATGCCGACGACGACGGCGTGGGTGGCGAGGTGGTGGGCGGGGACGTGTAACGCGGTGGCCTGCTGCCCGCCGTCGAGCGGGCAGCAGGAACCCAGGAACAGGGAGGAGGTGGTCATGGGTCGCGTTCCGTTCGATCAGGGAGCGAACGGGGTGGCACCGGGCAGGCCCGCGGCGGGCGTGGTGGACGGTGCGGTGTTGGTGACGGTGCCGGCTGAGGGCTTGGTCGTGCGGTCGGTGGGGGTGGGCGCGACGACGGGGCCGGTCGGGTCGGGCTCGGGGGCTTTGCGGCCGCCGCGGCCGGCCCAGAGGGACGGAGCGATGGAGTCGCTGTCGCCGGCGTGCCAGCGCAGGAAGCCGATCGCGCGGCAGGCTTCGTCGTAGGCTTGGGTGAACAGCGTGAACGCTTGCTGGCGCAAGAGGGCGGCGGCGGTGATGGTTGCGGGTGACTGTTCTTTCAGACCGACGGCGGTGACGAGGCGCTGTGCCAGCTCGGCGGCTTGGTCGAGCTCTTGTGCGGCTACGGCGGTCTTGCCGGCCAGCTCTTGCGCGCGTTCGCGAAACAAGCCGACCAGGCCGAGGACGTCGAACGCCACGTTCTTGTAGCCGACACCTGAGCGCAGTTTCTCGACGCGACTCGCCTCGAGCAAGCCGCGCCGGCCCAGGCCTTGCCGTCCGCAAACAATTGCTCGCGCGCCTCGGTGACCTCTTCTGCAAGGGTGCCAATGGGATCGGCGGGCCCGAGCGCCGCCCGATATTCGCTATGCGCGTGCCCGAGCGCGAACGCGTAGTCGCGAATCTTGTCGAACTTGGCGATGTCGGCGCCTTTCAGGGCCGCCACTTCCTCACGCCGTTGGACAATCTCTGGCCACGAGCCCAGAGCTGTCGCGACCGCGCTCGGCACATCCAAATTCACCAGTACCAAGTCGCGCTCCGGCACCGCGCGCACTTCGGCTTCGACTCGTTCGAAGCCAGCCAAAAACTCTTTCATTTCATGTTGAACCGGCGACGTCGCCGGCGTCTCGTTTTGCTTGTCCATCTTTCACTCCTATGGTTTTTCGCCCCGCCCAACGCGACGCTCGCACGATGGGGGAGGGGAGCAGGTGGCTGGTCTCAGGAGGTTGCACGACGGGGGGACGGAGCAGCTGGCTGGTGTTGGAGGCGCGGGGGTGAGGGTCAGCGCGCAGGGTGCAGCGTTTGCGTTTGCGCGGGGGTGTGGGGCTGCAGCATAAATACAAGTTGTGCGGGTGAGGGAATGGCGACTGGCTCACCACCGTTGGTACCAACCACCATGGGCCTGGGCCGCGAATGATTCTCCTTCGCCACATCGCCGCATGCGTTTTCTTGCTGACTGGCGCCATCCCAATGGTGGCCAATTTCGCGTCGATCTTCGTCAATACTTTCCGGGCGATTCGTAAGATCCCAGGCCACGTCTCCATGGTCCCAATCGCGGGGCCAGTCCTCGCTTCGATCGGTGTTGGATTGTGGCGAGGGTCGGTCGACGTCTGGCTCAGCGTGCCGTGGCTCGCGGATCCGGGTACCTGGATGGTATTGGCCGGGATTGCCTACGCGTTCCGACCGTGGCGCTCGGATTAGGTTTCGTGATGCGATCGCTGCTTAACGGCGGTACGTTGGGGGCGGACGGGTCAAGGTGCGTTTAAGCGTCGGGTTCCTCATCGTTCGATTGGCAATCGCTGCCGCCGGTGATCGGTTAGTGGCCGCCAGAGTCGGCTTCCAACCCCGAAGGACTAGTGCTAGTTGGGGGCGATGGAGTGGGTAAAGGTACTGAGGGGAATCGTTGTGGGCGTTGCCCTGAGCTCGATCGGCTGCGGCAGTGGCCACACGGGTGAAGAGCAAGCGGGGGGCGTCAGTGGCAGCGCCAGCTCCGTCGGAGGTAGCGCCGGCGGTACCGGCGGCGGCTCGAGCGGCGGCAGTTCCGGCGGTGCAGCAGGTGGCTCGGTCGTTGATTTCTTTCCGAACGCGCCCACCTGCCAAACGGGCTTCAGCCATGTCTCGGGCATGCTCGCGAATGAGGCCTACGCAGGCGGCGCGCCTCCCTCGAACTGGCGCAGCGGCACCCTCACCTTCGGCGTAGGCGAGGTAGTCGGAGGCATGTTCGGTAATGAGTACGAGCTCCATTACGACACCAATCTGGCGCTGGGAAGCAAGGCGGCCATCACCTCAGGGTTCTTTTACGTGGCTGAGCCCCACTCGCTCGCGAATCAGTACGTCTGCGTTCAGGGGGGCGAGATCGCGCTCGTTGAGGCTCCACCGAGCAGCGAGAACGTGCTGATTGAATTTCACATCAGCGCCGCGGCCCTAGGGCAGTACTGTGACGGCAAGCCAGTCGATGTGAGCTTGGACGGCTGCGTCTCGCGAATGTCGTCCTACGTTCCCTGAGCATTGTGCGACAACCGCTAGTAGCGACTGCCCTGTGCCTGCGGCAGAGCGTCGAGCGTGGCGAAGTCGGCGGCGTCGAGCTTCACCTCGGCCG
>JADMIO010741601.1_pt1 | contig 14227 bp, 12 predicted proteins | sample 8958161 | NCBI WGS metagenome assembly JADMIO01 (sample SAMN16585339, study PRJNA669376) | soil metagenome | isolation source: Crop rotation soil | place: USA: Cullars Rotation, Alabama | collected 2011 | reverse complement strand
CGCGACAACTTGTCCACGTGGAATTCTAAGCTTAGGATCCCAATGTGCTGGAAAGCTAAACCGATTGAGTTGCAGTCAGTGAAAGCTGGTGCGTCAGGTAGTCAACAGCGTAATTCCAGTGCCGGATTCGCAGTCGTATTTGGTGTCGGGTTCGTGATGTATCTCGCGATCCTGATGTATGGCCAGATTGTGCTCGGCGCAATTATCGAAGAAAAAGAGACGCGCATCGCTGAGATCCTTTTCTCCTCGGTTAAGCCGTTTACCCTCATGATGGGCAAGCTGGTTGGCGTGTCGTTAGTTGCTTTAACACAACTCGCGATCTGGGGAACAGCGTTCGGCGTGTTTGCTGTGTACGGCGTGGGGATCCTGGCTTCTGAGGGACTCGGGGACAGCATTCCCAGCATTCCGTTTTTGCACTTCATTTACTTTGGCTTGTTTTTCCTGCTCGGTTATTTTATTTATGCGACGATTTATGCCCTCGTTGGATCGATGGTGACGACGGCGCAGGAGGGCGGGCAGCTCGCGATGCCGATCATTCTCATCCTCGTTGTCAGCTTCTACTTATTCTGGCCGGTGAGTCGCGCTCCTGATTCGCCGTTCTCGTTTTGGGTGTCGATGATTCCGTTTACAGCGCCAGTGGCAATGCTCGTCCGCATCGTGACGCAGACGCCGCCATTCTGGCAGATCGCGCTGTCGCTGTTGATTGGATTCAGCAGCGTGCTAGTGATCATGTGGGCCGCGTCGCGCATTTATCGTGTCGGCATGTTGATGTACGGCAAGCGCGCCTCGATTCCGGAAGCCATACGCTGGGCCAGACAGGCATGATCGAAGTCGAGAAAAAATTTCGACTAACCACACGCCAACGCGACGCGGTGTTGAAGCGTCTGCCTGAAGTCGGCGCGGAGCTGGAGGGTGAAGACTTCGAAGAGAACACGCTTTTCAGTGGCGACGCGCTGGAGATGGGGTCTTCGGTGCTGCGTCTGCGGCGTGTTAACGGCAGAGCGACCTTGACGTACAAGAAGCGACTGCCGGGCTCGTCTTCGATCAAACAACAACGCGAGGAAGAGACTGTGATCGACGATCCCGAAGCGATGGAGGCGATCCTCGTCGCGCTCGGTTTCACGCCCGCGCTCGTCTATGAAAAACGGCGGCAGACCTGGAAGCTCGGGAACACGGAGGTCGTGATCGATGTGTTGCCGTTTGGGTTGTTCATGGAGATCGAGGGAAGAGTCAGCGATATCAAAGCGGTGGAACGCAAGCTTGGCCTGAAAGGATTGCGCGCCGAAAACGCCACCTATCCACAACTCACGCAAAAACACGGGAAAGTTTACGACGGGTTAATAGAAGCAAGATTCTGATCCGCGTTTATCCGCGTAAATCCGCGGCTAAATTAATCCCGCGATCAGCCCCTTGAGCCAATTTACGTCGATCGGTTTGGTGACGTACGCGTCGAAGCCGGAGGCTTTCGCATCCGCGCGGAAATCGTCTTCCTTGTGGGCGGTGATGGCGATGATGGGAACGTTTTTGAGCGCGTCGTTCTGGCGGATCAATTTCGTCGCAGTGAAACCATCCATCAGCGGCAACGTCAGATCCATGAGGATCACGTCGGGCTTCTCGCGGGTCGCTATCTCAACTCCGACCTGACCATTCTCAGCTTCAAATACGATAAAGCCCTGATCTTCCAGCTCTAGACGCATAAAGTGGCGCGTGTCTTCGACGTCCTCGACCAGGAGGACCTTAAGATCCCTTGAATCCCGCTCATGCATAGTTCGTGGACTCTATGTCCCACTCGACCCGCTGTCAAGGCGCTTCTATTGGCGATAATTCATGCGAACAAAATGTGAGTGCCTGTCGTTAAAGCCTCCGAGTGTCTTTTTTACTCCCTTTTTGAGGCCGAAAAACATGAAACGCATAGTGATTCTGATCGTTCTGGTGGCTATCGCCGGCGTTGCTGGTGTGGTGCGCTCTTCAGTGAAGTCTGTCTCGGAGTTGCGCGGGCTCGTTTCGCACAGGAATACGGCGGATGTGCGCCAGGAGATTCGGCAGAGCTACGCGCTCTCGCCGGGTGCGCGGGTCGAGATTGCCGGCCTGAACGGAGCGGTGAAGATTGAAACGTCCGACACGAAGACGGCCGAGATCTTTATCGAACGGACCGCGTCGTGTCAGGAAGCGATGGACCGTCGCAAGGTGACGATCGAAGCTGATGCGAACAGTTTGCGTATTCGTGGTGAGAAGTCAGATGATGCGGGATTTTTCTCGCGCCTCTTTGGTTCGTCAAACGAGCGTACGACCTTGAAACTGCCGCGACAGATTGCGCTATCGGCTAAGGGAGTGAATGGATCGTTTATTACGGGCGACATCGATGGGGCGGTCGAGGTAACTGGCGTGAATGGGCGCGTGCAGGTTGGCAGCGCGGTCGGGACTGCGCTGTTCAAAGGGATTAACGGCAACATGGTGGTTGGGTTGAAGTCGATTGGGCAGGAAGGCGTGACGCTCAGCGGGATCAATGGAAACATCGAGCTGAAATTAGGTGCGGATGTGAACGCTGATTTTGACGCGCGCGGGATGAATGGACAGGTCGTCTCGGATCTGCCGAATGTTTCAATCGATAAAGAAAAGCGCGGTAAGGTCTGGGCGCGCATCGGCACGGGCGGCTCCGGGATCACGGCGAAGGGTATTAACGGGAATATCCGATTTACCCGCGCCGCAGTGGAAACAGCGACCGTAGATTAGCAACGCAAACGTAGACAGGATTACAGGATTTTCAGGATTTACAAAATGTCTTGTTAATCCTGAAAATCCTGTAATCCTGTCCAACGTCTTCTCTTTAAAACTCGATCGGCTTACGGGTAGTTAAGGTCGGCGCATTCCACGCTCGCAATTTGTCATTCCATCCCGGCAACGTATCACGCAGGAATTTATTCACCTCTTCAATGCGTGTGCGGTAGACGGGCTGGATCTCACCGAAGTATTCCTTCTGCCCCAGCGTTGGCCCAAAGTTCGTATCAAGCGAGAAGTACAGGTTGCCGATGTCGTCAATCACCTGACTTCGCCCGCCAAGACCAAGCCCTTCATTGCGCGCTGAGATCCGATCAACAAGCGTGTCGACCTGTTTGATGTAGTCATCGAGCGCCTTCATCAAATCCTTGTCCGGCTCTTTCTGCAATCCCTTCATCGTCGTCTGCGCATTCTTGAGCTGCTCTTTCACACTATCAAGAAATCGCAGCGACGTGTTGATGTTCGACTGCATGTCGCGAAGCTTCACCTGCATGTCGAGCGCCTCTTGCAGATCCGCAACCGGAACATTCACGGTGGGATCGAGCTTAACTTCGACACGCTCTTCGAACGTCTTATCGTTAACGGTGAGCTTCGCCGTATAAGCGCCCGGCAGCACCCTTGGGCCAAACGAGCCGCCACCAAACGCAAGCTGCTCCTCACTCGGCGGCCTTCGCACTTCCGGACCACCAAGCCTCAGGTTCCACGCCACTCGATTCAAACCTTTCTCGCGCGACGGCCGCTCGATGTCCTGCACGAGCTTGCCGGCGCTATCAAAGATCTGGAGCTTGATGGTCGCTTTCTCGTCGAGCTTGTCTTTCAGGTAGTAAGTGATTAGCGCGCCTGCCGGTGGATTTGGTCCGGCAAACTGCTTGTCCCCCGTGCCGTAGCGCGTAAACCGGCTTGCATATCGCAGCGCCGGCCGCACCGGAAACAGGTACGCATTGCTACTCATGATTTCCGGCGTCATCTTTTGAATGACACTCGCATCGTCGAAGATCCAGATGCTACGACCGTGCGTGGCGAGAATCAGATCGTTCTCACGCGGATGAATGAGAATGTCATGCACCGCGACGTTCGGCAGGTTTTTCAAATTCAACGGAAACCATTCCTTGCCGCCGTTGTACGACGCAAACAATCCGAGCTCCGTGCCGGCGTAAAGCAGGTTCGTGTTCTTCGGATCCTCGCGCACTACTTGCACGTACGCCTTCGCGGGCAAGTTTCCGGAAATGTTCGTCCATGATTTTCCAGTGTCAGTAGTCTTGAAGATGTAAGGCTTGAAATCGTCGAACATGTGACGATCAAATGCGACGTACGCCGTGCTCGCATTCGTTCGCGACGGCTCGACATGCGAAACCGGCGAGTTCGCTCCGATCCCGTTCACGTTCTTGATCAAATTCGACCAATTCTTCCCGGCGTCGGTCGTGAGTTGCAGGTTGCCGTCATCAGTGCCCACCCAGATCTGTCCTTTTTGCACAGGCGATTCGGCGATGCTGATGATCGTGGAGTGATACTCGGCGGTCGAGTTCTCGATCGCGATCGGACCGCCTGCGTCTTTCAGTTTCTCGGGATCGTTCGTCGTTAGATCCGGACTAATCGGTTGCCACGTTTTGCCGAAGTCAGGCGATCTGAAGACGACGTTGCCGGCGAGGTAGACGGCCGTTTTGTCGTGCGGTGAGAAGACGATCGGTGAGTTCCAGTTGAAGCGATACTTCTGACCGGCCGCTGGGCCACCGCCGCTGCCGCGCCCCCAGGGATTGACGAGCTGCTGCTCGCGCGTGGTCATGTCAGTCCAGACCATGTTCGCGCCCTGCGACTCGGAAAGATACTGATCGGGATTGTCAGGATTGTTGATGACGTAGAAGCCGTCGCCGAAGCTGACCATGCGCCAGTCGTCGTTCATGATTCCCGAAGGCTCGCGCGTGCGGCTCGGCCCGGTCCACGAGCCGTTGTCCTGAAGCCCGCCCATCACGTTATAAAACGGCAAACGATTGTCAGCGTGAACCTGGTAGAACTGACCGAGCGGAATGTTGTAAACGGCTTCCCACGATTCACCGCCGTCGGTGCTGACAGCGACGCCGCCGTCCTGACCGTGCCACATCCGTTTCGGGTTCTTTGGATCGAGCCAGAGCGCGTGGTAGTCGATGTGTGTGCGGCCCGTGATCGAGCGAAACGTCCTGCCGCCGTCGACTGAAGTGTACAAAGTCGACGCGACTGCGAAGATATGGTTCTCGTTTGTCGGATCGACGCGCACGCGCGTGTAGTAGAAACCACGCGAGACGATGTCAGTATTCTTCGACACGTTCCTGAACGTCTCGCCGCGATCGTCTGAGCGATAGAGCGTGCCGTCCTTTGATTCGACGATTACGTAAACGACGTTGGGATTACTCGGCGCCACGCGCACGCCGATGCGGCCCATCAGTTTCGGCAAACCGTTGGTCAGCTTGTTCCACGTGCGGCCGCCGTCAATCGATTTGTAAACGCCGCCTTTTTCACTGCCGCTGCGATGCGTCCATGGCTTCCGCTCAAAACTCCACATGCCGGCGTAAAGAATGTTTGGGTTCGTCGGATCGATTTCGAGATCCGCGACGCCGTGCTGGTTGTCGATATAGAGGGTCTTGGCCCAGGTCTTACCGCCGTCCGTAGTCATAAACACGCCGCGTTCTTCGTTGGGACCAAAAGCATGTCCGAGCGCGCCGATGTAAACGATGTCGGGGTTCTGCGGGTTGATGACGATGGCGGAGATACGCTCAGTGTCTTTGAGGCCCATGTGCTGCCAGGTCTTGCCACCGTCAGTCGATTTGTAAACACCGTCGCCGAACGAGACGCTGTTGCGCACGTTTGATTCCCCCGTGCCGACCCACACAACATCCGGATTACTCGGCGCGAGTGCGATGTCGCCGAGCGAGAGTGTTCCCTGGCGCTCGAAGATTGGTTTCCATGTGACGCCGCCGTTCGTCGTCTTCCATAAACCGCCGGACGCGCTCGCGACGTAGACCACGTTCGCATCACCGGGCACGCCTTCAACGTCGGAGATGCGCCCGCCCATGATCGCGGGGCCGATGCTCCGATATTCGAGACGAGAAAACGCTTCTTCGTATGGTGACTTCGCGACACCGCCGTTTTGTGCAAAAACAGTCGATGCGAGCAGACAAATAACCAGCAGGGGCAGTGGAAAGCGCATATTATTCTCCTTAGGCTGAAGACTAACGCGGATGATACTGATCTGTGGCATATTTACAACCATGACATTCACTCAAACCGAGCGCACGAAGCTTAAGCGACTGCCGAAGCGCGGTCATTTCGATCGCGAAACTGTTTACGGGATTCTGGATGAGGGGTTTATCTGTCACGTGGGTTTCGCGCCGGAAGGGCAGCCGTTTGTGATTCCGACTGGTTATGCGCGTGATGGTGACACGCTTTACATTCATGGCTCAGCGGCGAGCCGGATGTTGCGAACGTTGTCGGGCGGGATTGATGCGTGCGTGACGGTGACGATTGTCGATGGGCTCGTGCTGGCGCGCTCGGCGTTTCATCACTCGATGAATTATCGATCGGTAGTGATACTTGGGCGTGCGACGTTGATTGAAGATCGTGAAGAGAAGATGGCGGCGCTGCTGGCGCTGTCGGAGCATATTGTTCGCGGGCGCTGGGCAGACGTGCGTGAGCCGACCGAACAGGAGATGAAGGCGACGACAGTGCTTTCGTTACCGCTGGAGGAGGTGTCGGCGAAGATACGCACCGGGCCACCGTTGGATGATGAAGAGGATTACGTGATGGATGTTTGGGCGGGGGTTGTGCCGTTGCGATTGGTGGCCGGTGAACCGATCGATGACCCGCGGTTGATTGAAGGTGTTGAAGTGCCGGTTTACGCGCGTGAGTACAAGCGCTAAGAATTCTCACGCAGCGACGCAACGGCGCAACGAAAAGCCGCTGCGCCGTTGCGCCGCCGCGTGAGTTATTTCTTTAGCGCCTCAATCAGAACGCGTCCGGTTGAGTTACTCGGTGCCGTGATCCTCAAGATCGCGGACAGCGTGGGCGCTATGTCAGCGGGTGTCGCGGCCTCAAGATATCTTCCAGGATTGACGCCCTGTCCCATGATGATCGTCGGTACGTGCGTGTCGTAAGAGTAAGGTGAGCCGTGCGTCGCCGTGATCGTCTCCGCGATGTACTTGTACGGCTCAGCCACCATCACTACGTCACCACTGCGCGAAGGATAAAACCCATGCAGCGCCCGCCGCTCGATCGGATCAGTCACCGACGTCGCGCCACGCAACAATTGCAACCTTGAAAAGCACCGCGCAATTCCCGGCACACTCAGCGCCGCCCTGATCACCACCTGTGAAAACTCCTCGATATCCACACCATCACGTTTCAACGCGTCGTAGTTGAAATAGATATTGTTGTTGATGAACCACTCCCTCCACGCCGTGCCTTCCTGAAACCGGAGCAGGTAATCAGCCGACGGATCGGGCGTCTTCCCGTGCGGGTTGTAGCGCGCGCTGATCGCCGCCTGAATCTTCCCCATCACGGTGGCGAACGGTATTCTGCCGCCTCCCAATCCCATCGCCGCGGCGTGCTCGGGAATCGGCGAGACACCGTGGTCCGCAGTGAAAGCAACGAGCGTGTTCGCCAGTCCAACACGAGCATCAATGAAATCAAGCAACGTCGCGATAGCGCGATCGGTGCGCAGCGTGACGTCCATCATTTCCTGGCTGTATGGCCCAAAGCGATGACCAACGTAATCGTTTGCCGAGAAGCTGACCGTCAGCACGTCAGTATCGTCATCCTGTCCGAGCTGTTCGTTGGTGATCGCCTCTTGAGCAAACGAAACGAGAATGTCGTTTGTGAACGGAGAATAATCGAGCGCGGTGTAGAATTTTTGCCCGGGCTTGGTCTCGCCGCCGGTGATCGTGTGCGGAAAAGTATTGGTGTCAGGCGTCCACGCGTTGCTCACGTCTTCCCATTTCGGATCGTCCGGCCCGGCGCGTTTCAGGTATTCAGCTTCGGGCAACAGGCGTTCCCATTTCGCGCCGAAGTATTTGTCGGCAGGTTTTGCGTTGTTGAAGTTCGTGACCCAACCAGGCAGTTGATTGAAGTAGTAAGTCGACGAGACCATCGTGCCTGTGAGCCAATTGAACCAGTAGGCAGCGTTTGCATGGCGGCCCGCAGGCAGGATCGCAGAACGATCTTTCACGGAGACGCCAATCACTTTCGCGCGGTCATTGGTGGCGAGACGGAGCTCATCGCCGACAGTCGACGCCATCAGGCGTGATGGGCTTGACGCCGGATCGTTAGGATTACCGCCGAGCAGTTTCACTGACTCATCCGAGACGCTCGTGATGCGCTTGCCGGTCGCGCGGTCGAGCCATTCGTTACCGATAATGCCTGACTCAGCGGGATACGCGCCGGTCATCATCGTGCCGTGTCCCGGCGCGGTGTACGTCGGCATGTGATCGTAGTTGGACTGCGTCCATGATGCGCCATCACGCATCAATCGCCGGAACCCGTCTGGCCCAAACAGATCCCCGAATCGTTCGAGATAGTCGTATCGAAACTGGTCCACCACGATAAGCAGGACCAGTTTCGGACGCTTTTGAACAGGGATTTGTGTCCGTCGTTGACCGATACTGACGGAAACACACAGACAAATTGTTAGTAGAAAGACAACCGGAGTACGTGGGCGCATGCCGCGCATGGTACCACGGATAACACGGATTCGATCCGGATCGATCCGTGTTATCCGTGGTTAGGTTTTACTCGTAACGTAGCGCTTCGATTGGATCCAAAGAAGCGGCTTTGCGTGCGGGATAATATCCGAAGAAGATCCCGACCGCGGCAGAGAAAAGCACTGAACCGACAATCGCCATCATCGACACGAGCGTGGGCCAGCCGAGAAACGCCGGAATTGCGAGCGAGAGCGCGACGCCGAGAATGATCCCAATCGCTCCACCCGTCAAACTGAGCACGATCGATTCGATCAAAAACTGGCTGCGCACCGCCGACGAACGCGCGCCAATCGCCATGCGGATACCGATCTCGCGTGTGCGCTCCGTGACCGAGACGAGCATGATGTTCATGATGCCGATGCCGCCAACAAGGAGGGAGACACCTGCGATACACGCCAGCAGAATCGTCATCGTTTTGCTGGTCTCGTTCGCAGCTTCCGCAACGTCAGTCATGTTTCTCACGGTAAAGTCGTCCGGCTCACTCGCGGTGAGCTTGTGACGCTGGCGCAGCAAGTCAGTAATCTGCGACTGCGCCGTGTAAGTCGCGTCCTGCGAAATCGCAGAGACGAAAGCGATCTGAACGCGATCGCGACCAAGAATCTTCTTCTGCACAGTCGTGTACGGAGCAAAGGCGACGTCGTCCTGATCGCGGCCCTGTGGGTCCTGTCCCTTGCGCAGCATCACGCCAACAACGCGGAACGGCAGATTCATCACGCGAATGTCCTGGCCGATCGGATCCTGACCGGGATAAAGATTGTCGGCGAGTGTTTGCCCGATCACGATGACGCGAGCTGCGGTGCGTACGTCTGCGTCAGTAAAGAATGAGCCGGTCGCAACGGGCCACTTGCGAATCTCGGGATACTGTTCGCTGACGCCTGTGACCGCAGTGTTCCAGTTCATGTTGCCGGCGACGAGCTGCGAGCGCGCGTTCACGTTTGGAGTGACCATCGACACGCTCGGCACCTCCCGCTTGATTGCATCCAGGTCATCCACCGTCAGCGTGTTCGTACCGGTATCGCCGGTGCCGCTACGAACACCGCCGACGTTCTGCGCCCCCGCGCTTACGAAAAGCAGGTTCGTGCCGATGCTCTCGATCTGTGCCTGAACAGAGGCTGACGCGCCCTGCCCGATACTCACCATCGCGATCACGGCTGCGACGCCTATGATGATGCCGAGCATGGTCAAAGCCGCGCGCATCTTGTTACGAACAAGAGCGCGAAACGCGACGCGAATGATCATTAGGAGATTCATTGTTCTTCGTCCTCGTCCTCATCGTCGACGATGGGGAGGTTCTTCAGTTCTTCCGCCGCATTACGCCGACGCTCGACCGGGCGATCCGACTTGATCTTGCCGTCTTTGAAAACGATCACGCGATCAGCGTATTCAGCGATGTCGGGCTCATGCGTGACAAGAACCAGAGTGATTCCGCGCTCGCGATTCAGACGCTGGAAGATCTCCATCACTTCAACCGACGTACGCGAGTCGAGGTTTCCCGTCGGCTCGTCCGCGAGAATGAGCGCCGGGTTGTTGACGAGCGAACGCGCAACAGCGACGCGCTGCTGCTGTCCGCCTGACAACTGGTTCGGATGGTTCTGCTCGCGTCCTGACAGGCCGACTGCGGCGAGTGCTTCAGTCGCGCGCTGGTGACGCGTTGCTGCGTCGACGCCGAGATAAAGCATCGGCAGCTCAACGTTCTCGAGCGCTGAAGTTCGCGACAGCAAGTTGAAGCCCTGGAATACGAATCCGATCTTCTTACAGCGAATGTCGGCGCGCTCGTCCTTTGACATCTGCGAAACGTCTTCGCCGTCGAGAATGTACGTGCCGCGCGTCGGGCGATCGAGACAGCCGAGGATGTTCATCGTCGTCGACTTTCCTGAACCCGAAGCGCCCATGATCGCCACAAACTCGCCCTCACGAATCGTCAGTGAGACTCCACGAAGCGCGTGAACTTCAACATCGCCCATCGTGTAGGTCTTGTGAATGTGATCGAGCTCGATCACCGGACGCGCTTCGGGGACCTGCACTGCTGCTAACCCCGGTTGAAAGTGTGGCTCAACTGCGATTGTCGTAGACATCGTTTCTCCTTTCTTTGCGTAACCTCGGCGTTCTCTGCGTCTCTGCGGTTAGTCTCACCGCACAGACGCAGAGATCGCCGAGGTTACGCAGAGATCCAATTACCGCCGTGGGCCGCCACCGCCGCCCGTTCGCGGAGCGTTACCGAATCCTGGCGGTCTCGACTGCGTGTTCGCATTGCCAGAGCCAGAGATCTGCTGGCCGGTGATCACCATGTCGCCTTCCTGCAGTTCGCCGTCGACAACTTCAGTCGCCGATCCATCACTCAGGCCCACGGTGATTCTGCGGCGCTCCGGTTTGCCGTTCTGGCCCATCACCCAGACAACTCGGACCTGACCCGGTAACACTGGGGCTGACGCTGGTGCGAAGCGGTTCTCACCACCATTTCCTCCAGCAGCGTTATCGCCCTGCTGCTGTTGTTGCTGTCTGCGGCCCTGGCCCTGTCCTTGACCCTGGCCCGCACCAGCGCCAGTGCGCTGTCTCGTAGCATCCTGCGGCGTGAAGCGAAGCGCCGAGTTCGGAACCTTCAATACGTTATTCCGCTCATCAATCGTGATCGTCAGGTTCGCCGTCATGCCTGGCTTCAACTTCTGGTCCGGATTGTCGACGTCGATCACGACGTTGTAAGTCACGACGTTCTGCACGTTCACCGGATTCAGACGCATCTGCTCGATCTTGCCGTCAAACTCCTTGCCCGGAAACGCATCGACGCTAAACCTCACCGACTTCGCCTGCTCAACGAGGCCAATATCAGCCTGGTCGATATTTGCAATCACCTGCATCTGCGTCAGGTCGTTTGCGATCGTGAAGAGCGTCGGCGCTGAAAGGCTCGCCGCCACTGTTTGGCCAACATTCACGTCACGCGAAACAACCACGCCATCGATCGGCGAAGTGATCGTGGTGTGACTCAAATTTACCTGGGCCACGCTAAGCGCGGCTTCTGCCTGCTGCACCTGCGCCTGCGCCTGCTGCACTTGCGCCTGCGCCTGTTGCACCTGTGCCTTCGAAGATTCAATGCCGGCCTGTGACTGCGCTATACCCGCCTTCTGTGACGACTGTTCCGTCAACCTCGCCTGGTTCAACTGCGCCACGGCCTGTTGGTAACGTGCTTCCGCAGTCTTATAAGTGGTCATGGCGACGTCGTAATCGCGCTGGGCAATCACGCCCGCTTTCAATAACGACTCCTGCTGTTTCAAAAGACTCAGCGCGTCGTCTTGTTGTGCTTTCAAAACAGCAACGTTTGCTTCCGCGCCTGAAACGCCTGCCTGGTTGTTTTGCACTGTCGACGTGGCGGCGAGGCTTTTCGCCTGCGCGTCTCTCACGCCCGCCTGAGCATTAACGACCGCGGCTCGCGCATTCGCGAGACTCGCGCGCGCGTTTTGAAGATTTGCATTCGCCTGGTCCACCTGTGCTTTAGCCGTGGATGGATCGAGCTGCGCGATAACCTGGCCTTTCTTTACTGTCGAATTGAAATCAGCGTAGAGCGCCGAGATCGTTCCCGAGGCCTGGCTGCCGACCTGCACCGTGGTCACTGCCTGCAGTGCGCCGGTGGCGGTCACCGTGTTGCGCAGGTTTCCGCGCTCGACGCGAGCGGTCATGTACTGCGGTGTGCTCGTATCGTCGCCCCAGAAGTAAAAGCCTGCGAGGACGACAGCGGCCATGAAGCCACCGCCGAGCAGGAGTTTCTTCTTACCGAGGAGCAACTTTGCCCAAATTTGTTTAAGCCAGGCGTTCCAAGTGTTCCCGCCTGTACTGATTCCACCCACCAACGGTTGTTTAATTGTTTGCGTCGACATGCGATTCCTCGTGTTTAATGGCGTTGCCGGTGTTAAAGGCAGCTTCCGTACCCATGTCTGCTAGACACTGGTGTGGCTTTTTTGGTTACAAGAGCCAGTACACAAAAGGCACAAAGAAGAACACAAAGGCACAAAAACATATTTGCTGAGCGGAGTCGCCCGATGTATTGAGCGAGAACCCTCACTAATAGGCTTGTGCCTTATGTGTTCTTCTTTGTGCCTTTTGTGTAACCATCTTTGGTGTATGGGTGTCTTAGTGCTCAGGAAGCTCCCCTGGAGATAACAACGAACACGTAGGAGTGAATAAAACAGCAATGAACAAAGGACGGTTTAAGACACTGGCAATAGCTACTCTCTCGGCGATTGCTTTGGCAGCCTCGATTGCTGTCGCCCAAACGGCTACCACCGATCAGGGCGCGCAGCAGGGCCAGCACATGGGACGACATGGCGGCCGAGGTGGACACAAAGGCTGGGGAGGAATGCGCGCTGGTGGCTTCTTCCGGCAGCTAAATCTAACTGACGACCAGAAAGCCAAGATGAAACAGATCCGCGAGTCTTTCGCCCAATCAAACAAACCCCTGCGCGATCAGCTTCGCGCCAAGCGTCAGGAGTTGCGTCAGGCGAGCGAAGGCGGTACGTTCAACGAAGCACTGGCTACTCAGAAACTGACGGAAATCGCGCCTCTTGAAGCAAAGCTCATGGCGTCACAGCACAACCTGCATCAGGAAATGCTTTCCGTCTTAACTGCTGAGCAGAAAGCCCAGTTGGAACAGTCGCGAGCGCAGTTCAAAGCCCGTCGTGGCCAAATGCGCAAAGGCGGCGAAGAGTAAGCGCTTCCCCCACGGAGTTGGCGGATTCGAAGTTGGAGAATCCGCCATCCGTTAAACCGATGAGGACCGCAACTGGCGAGTGGGCTCGAACAAGCCTTGGACCTGGACCTGGCGCGGCAGGCGCAGGCTGGCGACGAGTCTGCCTTTGCGGAGATCGTGAGACGTTACAGTCCGCGCGTGTTTAGTGTGGCGAGCCGGTTCTTTCGACAAAGACCATTGGTTGAAGAAGCGGCGCAGGAAGTTTTTTTGAAAGCCTACACACAGCTTGGAAGCTTCGAAGGTCGCGGCTCTCTCGAGGGCTGGTTGACGCGAATCGCAACCAACACGTGTCTGAATATGGTGAGAGGCGCGAAACGGCGACCGGAGTATACCGTTTCAGATCTCACTGACGACGAGCAGAGCTGGTTGGAACAGCAGTCGGCGGGTGATGGTGGCGAGCCGGCGTCGGTTGAGAACACGGTGGTGGCGACGGATCTCGCCGATCGATTGTTGTCGGTGTTGTCGCCGGAAGATCAGCAGGCGTTGTTGATGATCGATGGTGAGCAAGCGTCGGTCAAGGAAGTGGCTGAAGCGACTGGCTGGTCGGAGTCGAAGGTTAAGGTGAGAGCGTTTCGAGCACGCAAAAAAGTTCGTGAAGCGATGGAGAAGTTGTTGAGTTATAAGAATGGCCGAGTAAGCGGGTGAGCATATGAAAGACAAGCACATCACTGAGATTCTTGACAATGCTTCGATCGCGACGCTCTCGGAGAGCGATCTCAACGAGATTCGCGGGCATGCGCTGGAGTGCATGTCATGTCGCGATGCTTTCGAGGCTGCTCGGCTTTCGGCAGTGGTTATCAGGAGTCGTGCGGAGACGACGATTGAGCCTTCGCCGTTCTTTCAAACACGTGTGATGGCTGCGTTGAGAGAGCAGCAGGCGGTGGAAAGCGTGCCGGCAATGTTGCGGCTGTGGAGATCGGCGAAAGTGCTTCTTTCCAGCACAGTGGGATCCGAAGCTTGGAATTCACGTGACTTGAAGTCGCGG
>JADMIO011432846.1_pt1 | contig 14231 bp, 7 predicted proteins | sample 8958161 | NCBI WGS metagenome assembly JADMIO01 (sample SAMN16585339, study PRJNA669376) | soil metagenome | isolation source: Crop rotation soil | place: USA: Cullars Rotation, Alabama | collected 2011 | reverse complement strand
CCGCGACTTCAAGTCACGTGAATTCCAAGCTTCGGATCCCACTGTGCTGGAAAGGCCGAAGCCGAGGCCGCCGGAGTTGGTGGGGGCGGTGACGCCGGGGTAGCTGGTCGACTCCTCGGCGATCATCACCGTGCCCGGGTTGCGCTTGTAGGAGGTGGCCGTGACCTCCTGCAGGAACGCGATCGCCTCGAGATTCTCGCGGCCGCCGTGGATGTTCGGCTCCCACTCGCCCTCGTTGCGCGAGTAGTCGAGGTACAGCATGGAGGCGACGGCGTCGACCCGCAGGCCGTCGACATGGAACTCCTCCAGCCAGTACAGCGCGTTCGCGACGAGGAAGTTGCGCACCTGCGAGTTGCCGTAGTCGAAGATGTACGTGCCCCAGTCCTTGTGCTCGCCGCGCCGCGGGTCGGCGTGCTCGTACAGCGGCCGACCATCGAAGCGGGCGAGCGCCCAGTCGTCCTTGGGGAAGTGGCCGGGCACCCAGTCCATGATCACGCCGATGCCGGCCTGGTGGAGGCGGTCGATCAGGTAGCGCAGGTCGTCGGGCGAGCCGAAGCGGCTGGTCGGGGCGTAGTAGCCGGTGACCTGGTAGCCCCAGGAGCCGCCGAAGGGGTGCTCGGCGAGCGGGAGGAACTCCACGTGGGTGTAGCCGAGCGCGCCGACGTAGTCGATCAGCTGGTCCGCGGCCTCGCGGTAGCCCGTTCCGGGCCGCCAGCTGCCGAGGTGCAGCTCGTAGATGCTCATGGGGCCGCTGTGCGGGTCGGTCTCGCGGCGGCGCCGCATCCACTCGTCGTCGGCCCACTCGTGGCGGCTGACCGTGATGCGGGAGGCGGTGGCCGGCGGCGTCTCGGCCGTCTGCGCCATCGGGTCGATCTTGCGCACCCAGCCGCCGTCCTCGGTGAGGATGTCGTACTTGTAGATCTCGCCCTCGCCGAGACCGGGGACGAACAGCTCCCAGACGCCGGAGCCGCCCATGCTGCGCATCGCGTGCAGGGTGCCGTCCCAGCCGTTGAAGTCGCCGACGACGCGGACGGCGCGGGCGTGCGGCGCCCAGACGGTGAAGGCGGTGCCGACGACGCCGCCGAGGTCGCGCACGTGCGAGCCCAGCGCCTCCCACAGCTGCTCGTGCCGGCCCTCGCCGATGAGGTGCAGGTCGACGGAGCCGATGGTGGGGGAGAAGCGGTACGGGTCGTCCGCGGTCCAGGTGCTGCCGTCCGCGTAGCGGGCCTCGACGAGGTACGCCCCTGGGCCGACGATGTCGATGCCCTGCCAGATGCCGTGCGCGAGGTGCGCCAGCTCGACGTGCGCGCCGTTCGGCAGCACGGCGAACACGGCCTCCGCCAGCGGGCGCAGGGTGCGGATGACCGTGATCGGGTCGGCGACGCCGGGCGCGTTCACCTGGTGCTGCCCGAGCACCGCGTGCGGGTCGTGGTACGCGCCGGTCGCGACGGCCTGGAGGGTCGCGTCGTCCAGGGCGGGCAGGTCGACGGCGGCTGCGCCTTCGGGGATCGGGGTCATCGGGGTCCTTTCGAGGCGGTGCGGTGGGACGGGCGGAGCGGCGGGGGCGCGGGCGCGGGCGGACGGCGGCTACAGCGGCTTCACGACCAGGATGTGGACCGGCTGGTCGAACGCGTCGAGGCGCACGTAGTCGTCGGAGCCCCAGACCCAGCGCTGGCCGGTCACGGCGTCCTTCACCTCGAAGCTCGCACCGCGCTCGATGCCGAACGCCGTGACGTCGAGGTGGACGATCGTCTCGCGCACCGAGTGCGGGTCGACGTTGGCGACGACGATCACCGCGTCCGGCTTGCCGCTGCGGGTGAACCGGCCCGGCAGATACTTCGAGTAGACGAGGATGGCGTCGTCATCGCTGGAGTGGAGGCGGAGGTTGCGCAGCTGGCGCAGCGCGGGGTGCTCGCTGCGCACGCGGTTGAGCATCGTCAGGTAGGGCGCCAGGGAGCGTCCCTCGTTCTGCGCGCGGGCGTAGTCGCGCGGACGGTACTCGTACTTCTCGTTGTCGATGTACTCCTCGGCGCCCGGGCGGGCGACGTTCTCGTACAGCTCGAAGCCGGAGTAGACGCCCCACGTCGGTGCGGCGGTCGCGGCGAGGGCGGCGCGGATCTTGAACGCGGCCGGGCCGCCGAACTGCAGGTACTCGGTGAGGATGTCGGGGGTGTTGACGAAGAGGTTGGGGCGCAGGAAGTCGGCCGTGTCGGTCGCGAGGCCGGCGAAGAACTCCTCCAGCTCCTCCTTCGTGTTCCGCCAGGTGAAGTACGTGTACGACTGCTGGAAGCCGGCCTTCGCGAGGGTGTGCAGCAGCGCCGGGCGGGTGAACGCCTCGGCGAGGAAGACGACGTCGGGGTCGGTCGCGTTGACCGTGCGGATCAGCCACTCCCAGAAGTGCAGCGGCTTGGTGTGCGGGTTGTCGACGCGGAAGATGCGGACGCCGAGCGACATCCAGTACCGCACGATCCGCAGCACCTCGTGGCGGAGGCCGTCGTAGTCGTTGTCGAAGTTGATCGGGTAGATGTCCTGGTACTTCTTCGGCGGGTTCTCCGCGTACGCGATCGTGCCGTCGGGGAGGGTCGTGAACCACTCCGGGTGCTGCGTCACCCAGGGGTGGTCGGGCGAGGCCTGCAGCGCCAGGTCGAGGGCGACCTCCAGGCCTGCGCCCTTCGCCTTGCCCAGGAAGTGGACGAAGTCCTCCTCGGTGCCGAGGTCCGGGTGGATGGCGTCGTGGCCGCCCTCTGCCGAGCCGATGGCCCAGGGCGAGCCCGGGTCGTTCGGCCCGGCCTCCAGGGAGTTGTTCGGGCCCTTGCGGAACGTGCGTCCGATCGGGTGGATGGGCGGCAGGTAGACGACGTCGAAGCCCATCGCGGCGATCTCGGGGAGGCGCGCGGAGGCGGTGCGGAAGGTGCCGGACTGCCAGGAGCCGTCCGGCAGCTTCCTCGCTCCCTCCGACCGCGGGAAGAACTCGTACCAGCTCCCGACGCCGGCGCGGGTGCGCTCGACCTGGATCGCACGCGTCTCGGAGAGCGACGGGAGGCTCACCACCGGGCGCTCGGCGAGGATGGCGGCGATGCGGTCGTCGACGGTCGCGGCGAAGCGCTCCTCCACCGACTTGGTGGTGTCGGCGGCGGCCTTCGCGGCTGCGCTCAGGTGGCGGCGCTCGGCGGGGCTGCGGCGCTTGTCCTTCGCGGCGCCGGCGAGCAGGTCGTGGCCCATCCGCAGCATCAGCTCGACGTCGATGCCGGCCGGGACCTTCACCTGGGCGTTGTGCTTCCAGGTGCCGTAATCGTCGGCCCAGGCCTGCACCCGGTAGCGCCAGAGGCCCTCGGTCTCGAGCTGCACCTCCACGCCCCAGCGGTCGGTGCCGGGCTCGAGCGCCTGCATGCGGTGCTCGGTCTGCTCGCCGGAGGGGTCGAGCAGGATCAGGTCGACGCCGATGCGGTCGTGGCCCTCGCGAAAGGCGGTGGCCCGGAACGGCACGACCTCTCCGCTGAACGCGACGGCCGGCCAGTGGCCCTCGTCGACCTGCGGGGAGAGCTGGAGGACGGGGATGCGGGTCAGCAGCGGCACGTATTCCTGCGCCGCCGCGCCCTGCGGCGGGTCGGCCGGCTGTGGCACGGCGGGCGGCTGTGCCACCGCGGTCGCGGCCTGCTGCACGGCCTCGGCGGAACGGATGCTGGTCGGAGCCTTCTTCACCACCCCACGAACGTACACTCATTCACCCGGCCGTCATCAGGCTCCTCTAAGGTGGGCCGGGTGAAGGCCATCCGTAGATTCTCCGTCCGCGCCGTCCTCCCCGAGAACCTCTCCGCTCTGGAGGAGATCGCCGGCAACCTCCGCTGGTCCTGGCACGAGCCCACCAAGGAGCTCTTCGCCCGCATCGCCCCGGAGCTCTGGCAGCAGCTCCGGCACGACCCGATCGCCCTGCTCGGCGCGGTCGAGCCGTCGCGGCTGGCGGAGCTCGCCGACGACCACGGCTACGTCGAGTGGGCGAACCGCGTGCGCGACGACCTGCGCGAGTACCTGCAGGAGCCGCGCTGGTACCAGTCGCTCGGCGACACAGCGCCGCGCTCGATCGCGTACTTCTCGCCCGAGTTCGGCATCGCGGCGGCACTGCCGCAGTACTCCGGCGGGCTCGGCATCCTCGCCGGGGACCACCTCAAAGCGGCGAGCGACCTCGGTGTTCCGCTGGTGGCCGCCGGCCTGTTCTACCGCTCCGGCTACTTCGCGCAGGCGATCTCGCCCGACGGCTGGCAGCTCGAGAGCTACCCGGTGCTCGACCCCGACGGGCTGCCGCTGAGCGTGCTCCGCGAGGCGGACGGCACGCCGGTGCAGATCACGCTCGCGCTGCCGGACGGCGAGCTGCACGCGCGGGTCTGGCAGGCGGCGGTCGGCCGGGTGCGCCTCCTGCTGCTCGACACCGACATTCCCGAGAACGAGGAGCGGCTGCGCTCGGTCACCGACCGGCTCTACGGCGGCGGCGGGGAGCACCGGCTGCTGCAGGAGCTGCTGCTCGGCATCGGCGGCGTGCGCGCGGTGAAGGCGTGGGCGGCGCTCACCGGCGCGCCGAACGCGGAGGTGTTCCACACCAACGAGGGCCACGCGGGCTTCCTCGGGCTGGAGCGCATCTCCGACCTGGTGGGCGAGGGGCTCACCTTCGACCAGGCGCTGCAGGTCGTGCGCGCGGGCACGGTGTTCACCACGCACACGCCGGTGCCCGCCGGCATCGACCGGTTCGACCGGGCGCTGGTGGAGCGCTACTTCTCGACCTCCCTGCTCCCCGGGCTCGACGTGAAGGACGTGCTCGCGCTCGGCGCGGAGGACTACCCGGGCGGCTCCGGCGACGTCTTCAACATGGCCGTCATGGGCCTGCGCCTCGGGCAGCACGCCAACGGCGTCTCCCAGCTGCACGGCGAGGTCAGCCGGCAGATGTTCAACGGCCTCTACCCGGGGTTCGACCCGCGGGAGGTGCCGATCGACTCGGTCACCAACGGCGTGCACGCGCCGACCTGGACCGACCCGATGCTCCGCGCGCTCGCCATCGAGCGCCTCGGCACCGACGACACCACGCACGCCAACTGGGCGGACGCGCACGCCGTCGGCGACGCCGACCTGTGGAGCGTCCGCAACCGGATGCGCGAGCAGCTCGTGCAGGACGCGCGCCACCGCGTCGCGGCGGCCTGGGAGCGGCAGAACCCGGGCGGCATCGCGCCGGCGTGGATGGCCGACCTCCTCGACCCGAACGTGCTGACCATCGGCTTCGCCCGGCGCGTGCCGACCTACAAGCGGCTCACGCTGATGCTGCACGACCCGGACCGGCTGCGCCGCATCCTGCTCGACCCCGAGCGGCCGGTGCAGTTCGTGATCGCGGGCAAGTCGCACCCCGCCGACGACGAGGGCAAGCGGCTCATCCAGAAGCTGGTGCACTTCGCCAACGAGAGCGACGTGCGCGGCCGGATGGTGTTCCTTCCCGACTACGACATCGGCATGGCGCAGCTGCTGTACCCGGGCACGGACGTGTGGCTCAACAACCCGCTGCGCCCGCTCGAGGCGTGCGGCACCTCCGGCATGAAGGCGGCGCTCAACGGCGCTCTGAACCTGTCGATCCTCGACGGCTGGTGGAACGAGTTCTACGACGGCGAGAACGGCTGGGCGATCCCGTCGGCGGACGCCGCCGGGGACGGCGCCGAGCGCGACGCCCTGGAGGCGGAGGCGATGTACGACCTCATCGAGCACCAGATCGCGCCGCGGTTCTACGACCGCGACCCGGACGGCGTGCCCTCCGCGTGGGTGCGGCAGATCCGGCACACGCTCGCCACGCTCTCGTCGCCGCTGAGCGCCGAGCGCATGGTCCGCGAGTACGTCGAGCGGCTGTACCTGCCGGCCGCGGAGTACGAGAACCGGCTCACCGCCGACGACTTCGCCGCCGCGCGCGGCCTCGCCGAGTGGAAGGAGCGCGTGCGCAGCGCCTGGCCCGACGTGGCCGTCGCGCATGTCGACGCGGGCGGGGTGGACGACACCCCGCAGGTCGGCGACGAGCTGCACGTGCGCGCGCTGGTCCGCCTGGGCGGCCTGCGGCCGGAGGACGTGCGGGTCGAGCTGGTCTACGGGCGCAGCCACGAGGGCGACGACCTGACCGACGTCGCCGTGCAGGAGCTGACGGTCGACCGGGCCGTTCCCGGCGACGAGGCGGGCAGCGCGCACGAGTTCGTCGGAACGGTGCGGCTCGCCTGGGCCGGCTCGTTCGGCTACACCGTGCGCGTGGTGCCGGTGAACGACCTCCTGCTCACCCCCGCCGAGCTGGGGCTGGTCGCCGTCGCCTCCTGACCCCGGCGCGGCCCGGCCCGCCTCGGCTCGGTGCTAGCGGGCGATGGGGGCGTAGGAGGCGCCGGTCGCCCGGAGGAGGTCGGCGGGCGCGAGCTCGATGTCGAAGCCGCGGCGGCCTCCCGACACGAACACCGTGTCGAACAGCTGCGCGGTCTCGTCGACGACGGTCACGTGCCGGGTCTTCTGCCCGACCGGACTGATGCCGCCGACCACGTAGCCGGTGCGGCGCTCGGCCACCGCCGGGTCGGCCATCGTGGCGCGCTTGGCGCCGACCGCCGCGGCCAGGGCCTTGAGGTCCAGCATCCCGGTCACCGGCACGACGCCGACGACGAGGCCGAGGTCGGTGTCGGCGAGCAGGGTCTTGAACACGCGGTCGGGCTCGACGCCGAGCGCCTCCGCCGCCTCCAGCCCGAACGACGCCGCCGCCGGGTCGTGCTCGTACGGGTGTGCGGAGAAGGGGATGCCCGCAGCGGTCAACGCGACCGTGGCGGGGGTGCCGGCGGCAGGGCGTGCCTTGACCATCAGCGGGCGTCTCCGCTGTGCTGGTCTTCTTCCACCCGCGGCCCGTTCGCCCGGTAGAGCTGCATCGACGTGCCGCCCACCAGCCGCGCGGTGCCGGGGGCGAGCTCGGTCGGGTCCTCCGCGATCGGTACCTCCGTCGCGCTGTCCCACAGCAGCTGGTAGGAGGTGACGCCCGGCGCCGCGGGCAGCGACACCTCCACGTCGTCCTCCACGCCGTGCACGATCAGCAGGATGCGGTTGAACTCCTCCTTGTCGGGCGTCGAGGCCGCGAGGTACTGCAGCGTGCGGTTCTCGGGGGAGTTCCAGTCCTCGTCGTCCATCCGGGCGCCCGTTGCGTCGTACCAGTCCATGTGGCTCGCGTTGGGCGTGTGCTCGCCGTCGACCGCGTACCGGCTCGGCCGCAGGGCGGGGTTGGTGCGCCGCAGCTCCAGGAGGCGTCGGGTCGTCGCCTCCATCTCGCGCTGCTCCCTGGTGCGCAGCCAGCTCAGCCAGGTCAGCTCGCTGTCGTGGCAGTAGGCGTTGTTGTTGCCGCGCTGGCTCCGGCCGTACTCGTCGCCGGCAGTGATCATCGGGACGCCCGCCGACAGCAGCAGCGTGCCCATCAGGTTGCGCATCGCCTTGTGCCGGTCCAGCAGGATGCGCTCGTCGACCGTCGGACCCTCCGCGCCGTGGTTGAACGAACGGTTGTTGTCGGTGCCGTCGCGGTTGTCCTCGCCGTTGCCGAGGTTGTGCTTCACGTCGTACGCGGTGAGGTCCGCCATCGTGAAGCCGTCGTGCGCGGTCACGAAGTTCACCGACGCGAGCGGCCCGCGCTCGGGCGAGAACGTGTTCGACGACCCCGCCAGGCGGGTCGCGAAGCCGCCGATGCCGACGGGGGCGTGCCCGTTGCGCCGCGCCTCCGCGATGTCGGCCAGCCAGAAGTTGCGCACCCGGTCGCGGTAGCGGTCGTTCCACTCGCTCCAGCCATCGGGGAAGTTGCCGGTCTGCCAGCCGCCCAGCCCCACGTCCCACGGCTCGGCGATGAGCTTGACGTCCTGCAGCGCCGGGTCCGACAGCACGGCGTTCAACAGCGGATGGTCACGGCTGTACGACGCATCCGCCCCGCGCCCCAGCGTCGCCGCCAGGTCGAACCGGAAGCCGTCGATCTGCACCTCCTGCGCCCAGTAGCGCAGCGAGTCGAGCACCAGCCGCTGCGGCACGGGGTTCCCGAAGTCGAGCGTGTTGCCGCAGCCGGTCACGTCGATGTACGCGCCGTGCTCGTCCTGCCGGTAGTACGTCGCGTTGTCGATGCCCCGGAAGCTCGTGCGCGGGCCGCCCAGCCCCTCCTCCGCGGTGTGGTTGTACACCACGTCGAGGATCACCTCGAGCCCCGCCTGATGGAGCAGCTTCACCATCCCCTTGAACTCCGCCAGCACCGCCTGCGGACCCGCCGCCTGCGCACCCCGCGAGGCATAGGGCGCGTGCGGGGAGAAGAAGTTCAGCGTGTTGTAGCCCCAGTAGTTGGTGAGGCCCTCCCGGATCAGCCGCTGCTCCGACACGAACGCCTGCACCGGCAGCAGCTCGACCGCCGTGACGCCGAGCCCCTTCAGATACCGGATGGTCGACTCGTGCGCGAGGCCCGCGTACGTGCCGCGCAACTCCTCGGGAACATCGGGGTTCATCCGGCTGATCCCGCGCACGTGCGCCTCGTAGATCACCGAGTGGTCCAGCGGGATGGCGGGCTTGCGCACATCGCCCCAGTCGAAGTCGTCCGACACCACGGTCGAGCGCCACTGGTCGGGGCCCACCCGGGTGAGCCCCCGCGCATACGGGTCGAGCAGCAGCGTCTCCGGGTTGAACACGTTCTGCGGGGAGGTCGGACCCGACACCCGCACCGCGTAGCGCCGGCCCGGCGTCAGCGACCGTGAACGGCCTGCCCACACGCCGTTGGCATCCCGCGTCATCGGGATGCTGCGCGTCAGCCAGTCGGGATCGCGCTCGTCGAACAGGCACAGCTCCATCGCGTCGGCGTGCGCGGAGAATACCCTCAGCTCACCCCCGTTGTGACCGATGCGGACGCCCAGATTGCGCAGAGGATCGGCAGAGGTCATGCGATCTAGAGTAATGACATGCCGGTCTACCTCGACCACGCCGCCACCACCCCCCTGCGGCCGGAGGCGCTCGCCGCCTTCACCGAGGCGCTCGGCGTCGTCGGCAACCCCGCCAGCATCCACAGCCAGGGCCAGCACGCCCGGCGCCTGCTCGAGGAGGCCCGCGAGACCGTCGCCGCCACCCTCGGCTGCGACCCGATCGAGGTCGTCTTCACCTCCGGCGGCACGGAGGCCGTCAATCTCGGCATCAAGGGGCTCTACTGGGCCCGCAACGCCTCGACACCCCGCCAGCGCCTCCTCGTCCCCGGCGGAGAGCACCACGCCACCGTCGACACCGTCGAATGGCTGGAACGCGCAGAAGGCGCCCGCCCCGACTGGCTGCCGCTCGACAGCGAGGGGCGCATCGCCGTACCGGACGCGGTCGACCCCGATACCTCCCTCCTCACCTTCCTCGCCGTCAGCAACGAGGTCGGCACCGTGCAGCCCGTGGCGGCGCTCGCCGCGGTGGCGCGCGAGGCGGGGGTGCCGGTGCACGTCGACGCGGTCGCCGCATACGGGCACCTGCCGATCGACTTCGCCGGGCTCGGGGTGGATGCGCTGAGCGTCTCCGCCCACAAGATCGGCGGGCCGGTCGGGATCGGCGCGCTCGTGCTGAGCCGTTCCTCCACGGTCGTGCCGCTGATCCACGGCGGCGGGCAGCAGCGGCAGGTGCGCAGCGGCACGCAGGACGTCGCCGCTGCGGTCGCCTTCGCCGCGGCCGCCCGCGCGACCGAGGCCGAGCGCAAGGCGGAGGCGGTGCGCCTCGCCGGGCTGCGCGACCGGCTCATCAGCGGGCTGCGGGAGGCGGTGCCCGCCGCGGTGCTGAGCGGTCCTGACCCGCTCGTCGCGCCGGCAGAGCGGGTGGCGTCGAACGTGCACGTCACCTTCCCGGACGCGCAGGGCGACTCGCTGCTCCTCCTGCTCGACATGGCGGGGATCTCGGTGTCGACCGGGTCGGCGTGCCAGGCGGGCGTTCCCGAGCCGTCGCACGTGCTGCTCGCGATGGGCCGCAGCGAGCGGGAGGCGCGCAGCGCGCTGCGCTTCACGCTGGGCCGGACGACGACCGCAGAGGACATCGACGCGCTGCTGGCGGCACTGCCGGGCGCGTATGCGCAGGCGGCTCGGGCCGGGAGCGCGGACCGGCCGTCGCGGCTGCGCGCCTGAGGGGCGTCCGCCCCACGCCCGCCTCCCGTCTCCGCCTCCCGCGATCGAGTCGGCGCGATATGCCGTCTCGGCAGGCGGCCGGGCGGCGTGTCGCGACAAGTGGAGGCCGCTCCCGGCGAGCAGTCGGGGAGCGCGGTTTAGACTGCCGGGGTGAAGGTTCTGGCGGCGATGAGCGGGGGAGTGGACTCCGCGGTGGCGGCGGCGCGCGCGGTCGAGGCCGGTCATGACGTGGTGGGCGTGCACCTGGCGCTGAGCCGGATGCCGGGCACCCTGCGCACCGGCAGCCGCGGCTGCTGCACCATCGAGGACTCGATGGACGCGCAGCGCGCCGCGAACGTGATCGGCATCCCGTACTACGTGTGGGACTTCTCCGAGCGGTTCAAGCTCGACGTCGTCGACGACTTCATCGCCGAGTACTCCGCCGGGCGCACGCCCAACCCGTGCATGCGCTGCAACGAGCGCATCAAGTTCGCCGCGCTGCTCGAGAAGGCGCTCGACCTCGGCTTCGACGCCGTCTGCACCGGCCACTACGCCGCCATCGTCACCGACGCCGACGGCAACCGCGAGCTGCACCGCGCCTCGGACTGGGCGAAGGACCAGTCCTACGTGCTCGGCGTGCTCACCGCTGAGCAGCTCGCGCACGCCGTGTTCCCGCTCGGGGCGACGCCGTCGAAGGCGGAGGTGCGGGCGGAGGCCGCGGCCCGCGGGCTCAGCGTCGCCAACAAGCCCGACTCCCACGACATCTGCTTCATCCCCGACGGCGACACGCGCGGCTGGCTCGCCGAGCGCGTCGGCACCGCGACCGGCGACATCGTCGACCGCGCCGGCAACCGCCTCGGCAGCCACGAGGGCGCGCACGCCTACACGGTGGGCCAGCGCAAGGGCCTCAACATCGGCTACCCGTCACCCGACGGCCGCCCCCGCTTCGTGCTCGAGGTCCGCCCGGTCGACAACACGGTCGTCGTCGGCCCGAAGGAGGCGCTCGACATCGCCGAGATCGCGGGCTCCCGCTTCACCTGGGCCGGCCTCCCGCCCGCCGACGCCGAGACGCCGTTCGCGTGCGAGGTGCAGATCCGCGCCCACGCCGACCCGGTGCCCGCGGTGGCGTGCGTGCGCGACGGCGAGCTCCTGGTCCGCCCGGACGTTCCGCTGAACGGCGTCGCACCCGGGCAGACCGCGGTGGTCTACGTCGGCACGCGCGTGCTCGGCCAGACGACGATCGACCGCACCGTCTCCGCCGTCCCGGCCTGACCGCCCCGGCCGTGTCGGCGGTCGTCCGTAGAATCGGAGGGTGACCGAGACCTCCGAGACGCGCAGCACATCCGTCGATCCGGCCGCGGGCGCCGACGTCGACGGGCTCGACTTCGATGAGGCGCGGGCGGAGGCGGAGCGGCTCACGCAGCGCATCGAGACCGCGCGCATCGCGTACTACGGCGACGGCACCTCCACGCTCTCCGACGCCGAGTACGACGCCGACTTCCACCGGCTGGAGGCGCTGGAGCGGGCGTTCCCCGAGCTCGCCGGGCAGGACAGCCCCACCCAGCAGGTCGGCGCCAGCGTCGTCTCCGCGGGCTTCCCCGAGCACGAGCACGCCGAGCGGATGCTCAGCCTCGACAACGTCTTCTCGATCGACGAGTTCCGCGACTGGGCCGCGAAGACCGCCGCGGCGGCCGGGCGGCCGGTGCGCTGGCTGACCGAGCTCAAGATCGACGGCCTCGCGATCAGCCTCGCCTACCGCGACGGCGTGCTCGAGACCGCGACCACCCGCGGTGACGGCCGCGTCGGCGAGGACATCACCGAGAACGTCGAGCTGATCCCGGCGATCCCCACGCGGCTGAGCGGCAGCGGGTTCCCGCCCTTCTTCGAGGTGCGCGGCGAGGTGTTCCTGAAGACCGTCGACTTCGAGGCGCTCAACGACCGGCAGCGTGCGCTGCAGGCGGCGTTCGAGGCCGAGGAGCGCGCGAAGGGCAAGGCCGAGGAGGCCATCAAGACCCGCTACCCGGAGTTCGCGAACGCGCGCAACACCGCCGCGGGCAGCCTCCGCCAGCGCCGCGAGAACAAGAGCCCGACCGAGCTGGAGCTGATGCGCGAGCGGCTCGGCCGGCTCTCGCTGTACCTCCACGGCATCGGCGCGTGGCAGCACCCCGAGGTCTCCGCCCAGTCCGAGATCTACGAGCTGCTCGCGGGCTGGGGCCTCCCCGTCTCGCCCCACTCGCGCGTCTTCGGCACGGTCGACGAGGTCGCCGGCTACATCGCGGACCGCGGCGAGCACCGGCACGACGTCGAGCACGAGATCGACGGCATCGTCGTCAAGGTCGACGAGCTGGCGCTGCACGACGAGCTCGGCGCCACCAGCCGCGCCCCGCGCTGGGCCATCGCCTACAAGTACCCGCCCGAGGAGGTGCACACCAAGCTGCTCGACATCGTCGTCAGCGTCGGCCGCACCGGCCGGGCGACGCCGTTCGCGGTGATGGAGCCGGTGAAGGTCGCGGGCTCCACGGTGCGCCAGGCCACCCTCCACAACCAGCAGGTCGTGCGCGCGAAGGGCGTGCTCATCGGCGACACGGTCGTGCTGCGCAAGGCCGGAGACGTGATCCCGGAGGTGCTCGGCCCGGTGGTCGAGCTGCGCGACGGCACCGAGCGCGAGTTCGTCATGCCGGAGGGCTGCCCGGCCTGCGGCACGCCGCTCGCGCCCGCCAAGGAGGGCGACATCGACCTCCGCTGCCCCAACTCCGAGTTCTGCCCGGCGCAGGTGCACGGCCGCGTCGAGCACATCGGCTCCCGGGGCGCGCTCGACATCGAGGCGCTGGGGGAGGTCGCGGCCTCCGCGCTCACTCAGCCCCGCGTGCCCGCGGTTCCGCCGCTGCCGACCGAGGCCGGCCTGTTCGGGCTCACCGTCGCCGACCTGTTCCCGATCGAGGTGGTCGTCCGCGACGCCGAGACCGGGCTGCCCAAGCTGACGGAGTCCGGTGAGGAGAAGGTGGTCGCGCCCTTCCGCCGCCGCCGGTCCACGAAGGACGGCCCGTTCGACCCGTCGGCCGCCGAGTTCGGCGGCGACGCGCTGTCCGTTCCGTCGAAGGCCGCGGTCGACCTCGTCGCCAACCTCGCCGCCGCGCGCACCAAGCCGCTGTGGCGCATCCTCGTGGCCCTTAACATCCGCCACGTCGGCCCGGTCGCCGCGCGGGCGCTGGCCGACCACTTCGGCTCACTCGACGCCATCCGCGCCGCCTCGCGCGACGAGCTCGCCGCGGTGGACGGTGTCGGCGGCATCATCGCCGACGCGGTGCTCGCCTGGTTCGAGGTGCCGTGGCACCGCGAGATCGTGGAGCGCTGGAGCGCCGACGGCGTGCAGTTCGCCACCCCCGGCCACCCGGGCCCCGGCCACGCGGCCGCCCAGGGCGGCGTGCTCTCCGGCCTCACCGTCGTGGCCACGGGCTCGCTGGAGGGGTACACCCGCGAGGGAGCGCAGGAGGCGATCATCGCGGCCGGCGGCAAGGCGGCCTCCAGCGTCTCCAAGAAGACCGACTTCGTCGCGGCCGGTCCCGGCGCCGGTTCGAAGCTCGCGAAAGCGGAGGAGCTCGGCCTGCGCATCCTCGACGCCGCGCAGTTCAGAATCCTCGTCGAGCAGGGTCCGGACGCCCTCCCGGCGCCCTGACACCCGTCCGGGGGCCGAAATCGGTCGGCCAAAGCGCGGACAGCCCGAATGTTCTCCCCCTGAATCGGGGGTAGAACGCGCGGCCGTCGGCCATTCGCATCCCGTACATTGGGGGTGTGCGCTCGACCCGATGCGCACGTGCAAGCTCTTAGCTCGCTGCCTTCTCGGAGGGACCCGGACGGAGTGCTGGTCGGCTTTGCAGCAGTTCTGACTGTGACCTCGGTCGTCTCCGGACTGACCGGGGCCCCCGCCATGCCCGCCGAGCTGCCGACGGTGCCCGCGGCGGTGTCCAGCGCGGCAGCCACGCAGACGGTCACGTCTACCCCCGGGCGCTTCGCCGCTCCGGTGTCGCCGAGCGCGGTCTCCACCACCTCCCTCTCGACCCCCTCTGTTGCCACCGCCCTCGGCGACGCACCCGCCGGCTCGTC
>JADMIO011606084.1_pt1 | contig 14233 bp, 15 predicted proteins | sample 8958161 | NCBI WGS metagenome assembly JADMIO01 (sample SAMN16585339, study PRJNA669376) | soil metagenome | isolation source: Crop rotation soil | place: USA: Cullars Rotation, Alabama | collected 2011 | reverse complement strand
GTAGGCGACCGTGATCCGGCGGGGCGCGCCGTAGGTGGCCAGCTGCTCGACGTGGACCTCGCCCGACTCCAGGCCGGTGAGCTCCCACAGGGCCCGTTCGGCCGTCCCCTGGAGGTCCTCGTGGTCGACCACCTTGCCGCCGGGCAGGCTGACCCGGTTGGGGTCGTCGGCCAGGACCAGGGCCACCAGCTCGTCGTCGAGCACGGTGAGGACAACCAGGTGGACGGCGACGGCGGCGTTGCGGGTGACGGCCATGAAATCGTCATTCTGACAGCCTGGGTAGGGTCAACCCATGACCGACACTCTGATCTGGATCTCGGGCGCGTCCGGTGGCATCGGCCAGGCGTTGGCCCGCACCGTCCCCTGGCCGTCGGCCCGGATGATCGGCGTCAGCCGCACGCCGCTGGAAGGCATCGAGCACCTGGAGGCCGACCTGTCCGACCCCGACTCGTGGCCGGCGGTGGGCGAGTCGTTCCGCACTGAGCTGAAGGGCTTCGAGGGCGAGCGGGTGGTCTTTGTCCACGCCGCGGGCACGCTCGACCCGATGGGCTTCGTGGGCGAGGTCGACACCGACACCTACCGGCGCAACGTCATTCTCAACAGCGCGTCGCCGCAGGTCCTGGGGCAGATGTTCGTGGCCGCGGCCCGAGACGTGCCCGCCTCGCGGTTTCTCGTCATGCTGACATCGGGGGCGGCCAAGAGCGTCTACCCGGGGTGGTCGTCCTACGGCGCGGCCAAGGCGGGTATCGACCAGTGGGTGCGCAACGTGGGCGCGGAACAGGCGAAGCGGGGTGGCGTGCAAGTCATGGCGGTGGCGCCGGGGACGGTGGACACCGGCATGCAGTCGATCCTGCGCCGGACGGACGAGCGCGACTTCCCCAGCCGCCAGAAGTTCGTCGACCTCCACGCCGCGGGCAAGCTGGCCGACCCCGACGCCGTCGCCCGCGACCTGTGGAGCCTCCTCGACGCCCACCTGGACAACGGCGCCGTGGTCGACCTCCGCGATATGGCTCAGGCCCGGCCCGCCGGCTGACGGCCGGCTGCGACGCGCCGGCTAGGCCGCGACCTGCGCCTCCGTCTCGGCGAAGGCGACAGTCGGGTCGGGGGGCGCGGCTGGGTCGGGGAACTGGCCGCCCACCTGGTAGAGGCGGGGGCCCCTGATGAAGGTCACGATGTGGACCCGTTCGGCGACGCCGTTGTCGGTCTGCTGGGTGTAGGACTGGCCGGCGGCGCCGCCGATAGTGGCGACGGGGAAGGGCGTGGCGCCCTTGCGGGTCACGTTCTGGGCCGCGAAGCGGTCGGCCGCCAGGTGGGCGCCGGCCTCGTCGGCGAACTCGAACACGAACACGCCGTAGAAGGCACGGGGGCTGGACTGGAGCCAGCCCCGGGTGTAGCCCCGGGTGAAGCCGGCGTCGTGCAGGATGACGCGGTCGTCATCGGGGGCGTCGGAGAAGTCGGCGAGCAGGCGCGGGAGGTCGATGTCGCCGTAGGGGGGCGACGGCAGTGGGTCGTAGCCGGCGGGGGCGTCGGTGACGACCAGCCGGCGGAGATCGATCGCGCCGGTGACGGTGTGGGCAAGGGTGCTGGTGACGCCGACGCCCGAGGCGCTGGCGGCGGTGTCGGCTGGCGGCCGGCCGCGGTCGGCGCAGGCGGAGAGGGTTACCCCGGCGGCCAGGAGGGCGGCGCCGGCCACCGTCCGGCGTCGTGCGCCCGTCCTCGTCACACGGCGCAGGCGTCGCCCTCGCAGGCCTCGTCGGCCGGCCCGCCGCCGCCCGCGGCCGCCGTACCCGGGCCCCGCCCGGTGCCGGCCGCGACCAGCCCCGGCGCCGGGACCAGCTGGGGGTGGCTCTCGGCCCAGACCTGGCGGAGCACGTCGAGGAGGGTGTCGGGGTGTTGGGCGCCGGGAACGGCGTACTTGCGGTCGAGCACGAAGAAGGGCACGGCCGAGATCCCGAACGAGCGGGCCAGGGCCTCGTCGCCCCGCACCTCGTCGGCGTAGCGGTCGCCGGCCAGTACGGCCCGGACCTCGTCCTCGTCGAGCCCGGCCTCCACCGCCACCTCGACCAGCGTGTCGTGCCGTCCCGTCGGCCGCCCCTCGGTGAAGGTGGCCGCCAGCAGCCGCTCCTTGACCGCGTCCTGCACGCCCCGCTCCCGGGCCAGGTGGAGGACGCGGTGGGCGTCGAAGGTGTTGCCGGGGCGGGCCCGGTCGAAGCGCATGTCGACGCCGGCGTCGTCGCCGACCCGGGTCATGCGCTCCACCATCGCCTCCGCCTCCTCGACCGGGATGCGGTACTTCGCCGACAGCCGGTCGATGTAGGCACCGTCCCGCTCGACGGGGGCGCCCGGGTCGAGCTCGAACGCCCGCCACACCACCTCCACCTCGTCGGCGTGCTCGAAGCGCTCGAGGGCGGACTCGAAGTGGCGCTTGCCGATGTAGCACCAGGGACAGACGACGTCGGACCAGATCTCTACTCTCATGATCCGGTTGCAACACCGGCGGGGCTCATGTTCGTCCCGGTCGCATCCACACCGTGCAGCGGTGGATGGGGAGGAAGCCGAGGCGCTCGTAGAGGGGGCGGCCGTCGTCGCTGGCGATGAGGACGGCGGGCAGGCCCGGTTCGCAGGCCAGGGCCCGGCCGGTGAGGGCGGCACCAAAGCCCTGCCCACGGGCTGCGGGAAGGGTGGCCACCCAGTCCACCTCCACCAGGCCGTGGGCGACGTGGGCCCCGGAGACGGCCACCGCCCGGCCGTCGGCGTCGTAGCCGACCCACAGGCGGATGGGGCCGCCCAGCAGGCGGTGGTCGACGACGGCCCCACCCTCCGGCATGGGGTAGCCCTCGACTAGCACCCGGGCGAAGTCGGCCAGTTCCTGGTGGGTGCGGACGTCGACGATGCGGCTGGCGACCGGATCGGGGCGGGTGAAAGGCGCCGCCGCCCGCAGGAGGAAGGGCGGGTGGCCCACCAGCTCCAGGCCCGACGGGGCCAGGTCGGGGAGGGGCCAGGCCGAGAAAAGGATCCACGTCCGCTCCGGCGGGTAGAAGGCGAGGGCCTCCCTGACCACCCGGTGGATGTCGGCCACGCCCGGGGGCTGGAGGAGGACGACGCCGTTGTCGAACACGAAGGCGGAGTGCGGGTCGGCGTAGGCCGCCTCCCGGGTGCGCCGCAGGCGCCCGCCGACACCGTCCGCCATGGCCGCCAGCCGATCGGCGAAGCCGAACAGGAAGCGCCGCAAGAGCGTGTCGTGCACGGCCAGTTCGGGTTCCCAGCCGTGGGTGAGGTGGGTGTCGGGTTCGGAGGCGATCACGCCCAGTGTTGTCGGCACCGACGTCCAGAAGGTGGACCGGTAGTTTCTGGCGGTGGCCGAGACGACCGGCAGCGTGCGGGTGCGCCTGGTGGGTCCGCTGCGGCTGTACGTCGACGGGAGCCGGGTGGCCGACCTGCCCGCGGGGCGGGCGTCGAGCCTGCTCGGGATGCTGGCGGTCGACGCCGGGCACCTCGTCCCGACTGACCGCATCATCGACGACCTCTGGCCGGGTGGGGCGCCGGCCAAGGCCGAGCAGAACGTGGCCTCCCTCGTCAGCCGCTTGCGGCGGCTGGTGGGCAAGGACCGCATCCAGGGGGGGCGGACGGGCTACCGGGGCGACTTCGTCACCGATCTAGCCGAGGCCGAAGGGCTGGTGACCGAGGCCGAGGGCCGCCTGGCCACGGGCGCCGTCGCCCCCGCGGCCAACGCCGCCCGCCGGGCCCTGGCCATCCTCGACGGCGGGGAGCTGCTGGAGGACGAGCCCTACGCGGCGTGGGCCCAGGGTCCCCGCCGGCGGGCCACCCGTCTCCAGCGCCGGGCCCGAGCCTGCGCGTGGACGGCGGCGCTGGAGCTGGGCGACACCGGGTCGGCCCTGGACGCGGCCACCGCCGCCGTCGACGCCGACCCCTTCGACGAGGAGGCCCACCGGGCCCTCATGCGGGCCAACCACCGCCGGGGCGACCGGGGGGCGGCCCTGGTCGTGTTCAAGCGCCTGGAGCGGGAGCTGCACGACGAGTTGGGCGTCGCCCCCGCCGACGAGACCCTGGAACTGCACGAGGCCATCGCCGGCGGCCGGCCGGAGCCGGAGGTGCGGCGGTCGGGCGTCGTCGGAGGCGGCGCCCTGGGCGGTGGGGTCGTCGGGGGCGGCGGCAGCGGGGCCCGGCTGGCCCGGGAGGCGCCGCTGGTCGGCCGGCGCCAGGAGCTGTACCTGCTGCGGGAGGCCTGGGCGGGGGCGATGGACGGGCGGTGCGAGTTCGTGTTCGTGTCGGGACCGGCGGGGTCGGGCAAGTCCCGGCTGGCGGCGGCGACGGCGGCGGTGGCGGAGGCGGCCGGCGGGGTGACGCTGCGGGCCCGGTGCAACGAGGCCGAGCGCTCGCTGTTCCTCCAGCCCATCGTGGAGGCGGTGCGGGGGCACCTGGAGTCGACCACGCCCGAGGTCGGGGCCGAGCTGGTGGGCAGCTGGGCGGGGACGCTGGCCGAGCTCCTGCCCGGCCTCTCCGTCGCCCTCGGGCCGGCCGCGGCCGCGCCCTACGAGCGGGCCGGGCCGGAGCTGGAGCACCGCCGGTCGCTGGAGGCGGTGACCGAGTTCGTCGCCCGCCTGGCCCAGCGCCAGCCGGTGCTGTTGCTGCTGGAGGATCTGGAGCACGCGGGGGCGTCGACCCTGGAGGCGCTGCGCTTCATGGCCGGGAGACTCGCTCCCGCCCGTCTCCTCGTCCTGGTGACGCTGCGCTCGGAGGAAGCCCGGGAGGCGATGGAGACGCTGGAGCACCTGGGCCGGGAGATCCGCCTGGGCCCGCTGTCGCCGGCCGCGGTGGCGCAGCTGGCGGCGGCCATGGGCGTGCCCGAGCTGGCCGGTCCGGTGTACGAGCTGACCGGCGGTGACGTGCTCTTCTCGGTGGAGGCGTTCCGGCTGGCCGCCGACACCGACCGGGCGGCCGACGCCCTGGAGGTGAGCCGGTCGCTGCGGGACGTGGTGACGGAGCGGGTGCGGCGGGCGGGCGCCGACGTGGAGGAGTTCCTCCGGGTGGCGGTGGTGGCGGGGGCGTCGTTCGACCTCGACCTGGTGGCGGCGGTGCAGGACGTCGCTCCGGAGGCGGCCGCCCGCCTGGCCCAGCGGGCGCTGGAGGCGGGGCTGCTGACGACCAAGGCCGACGACCTCGCCTTCGCCAACAGCGTCATCCAGTCCGTCCTGTACGAGACCACCCCGCCCGCGGTCCGGGCCAGCCGCCACCGGCGCATCGCCGAGCTGGTGGCCGATCGTCCCGAGCTGGTGGCCGTGCACCGGGAGGCGGCGGGGGACTGGCAGCGGGCCTACGAGGCCTGGACCGCGGCCGCCGCCGACGCCCGCCGCCGCTTCGCCAACCGCGACGCCGAGCGGCTGTTCGGCCGGGCCCTGGCCGCGGCGGTGGCCGCCGGCGACGACGCCGCGGTGGGCCGGGTCTCGATCCGGCGGGGCCAGGTGCGGGAGGAGCTGGCCGACTACGCCGGCGCCCGCGACGACCACCAACGGGCGCTGGCGTTGGCCCGGTCCCTAGGTGACAGCGCGCTGGAGGCGATGGCGCTGGAGCGGCTCGGGTGGACCGCCTACTACGGGCGCGACGTCGACCGGGCGGCCGACTTCGCCGTCCAGGCCACGGCGCTGGCCGAGGCCGCGGCCGCTGCCCCCCAGGCCCAGGCGAGCGCGTTGGTGCTGGTGGGACGGGTACGGCACTGGGCGGGCGACATGTCGGGGGCGTCGGCCGCCTACGAGCAGGCGCTGGTGGACGGGGAGTCGGAGCCGGCGACGGTGGCGTCGGCCCTGTCGTGCCTGGGGGCGCTGCTCGAGCACGGGGACCGCTTCGCCGAGGCCCGGGACGTGCTGGCGCGGGCCATGGCCGTCAGCGAGGAGACGGGCTCGTTTCGGGCCCTGCTCCGGACCCTGTTCTTCGCCGGCCTGGCCCGGGCCAACCTGGGCGACCTGGTCGGCGCGCTGCGGGTGCTGGAGCGCAAGCGGGGCCTGCTCAACCGGTACGACGTGCAGTTCTACCGGGCCCGGACGTCGACCACCCTGTCGTGGGTGTGGCGGGAGCTGGGCGACGTGGGCCGGGCCGAGGACCTGGCCCGGGAGGCGATCGAGCAGTCACGAGAGGTGGCTGCGGGGTCGCTGCAGACGGAACAGGAGCTGCACGCCCTGCTGGCGGCGGCCGAGTGCCGGCTGCTGGTGGGCGACGAGGCGGGCGCGGGCGACCTGGTGGCGGAGGCGGAGCCGTTGATCCGGGTGTGGTTGCCCTTCCGGTGGCGGGCCGAGCTGCGCCTCATCGAGGTCGCCAGCCGGCTGGAGCCGGCCCGGGCCGAGCTGTTGCTCGACCTGGCCCGGCAACGAGGGTCGGCCAAGTACCAGGCCCTGGCCCTGGCCCGGCTCGGTCATCGGGAGGAGGCGGCGGCGGTGGCTGCGCCCACCGGTTCGTCGCTCCTGCTGGCCGAGGTCGCCCCCGACCGCCAAGCCCGCGACGCCCTCCAGGCGATGGCCGCGTCCCTCCCCCGCGACATGCGATCGAGGTTCGCCACCCACGGCCGCCTCACCGCCCCCCTCCGCCCCTGACCGGACCCGCCCTGGCGCTGCGAACTGGTGACGGATACAGCCCCCACAGGGCGTTTTGTGTCACCAGTTCGAGGGGGGGTGCGGCGGGGGCGGTTCAAGTTCGTCCCGCGGGCAACCGATGATGGGGGGGAGTGCAGACCCACACGCCTGTCCGTGACGACGCGTCGCCCGCCGGCGACGGTGGTGCGAGCGCGATCGTCGACCTGGTCGGCGTGCGGCGCATGTTCGGGCCCGCCACCGGGTTGGCGTCGCTGACCCTGTCCGTGCCCGCGGGGTCGGTCACCGTCCTCGTCGGGCCCAACGGGGCGGGCAAGACCACCGCCCTGCGGGTGATCACCGGCGCCCTCCGGACCGAGACCGGTACCGCCCGTGTCTTCGGCCTCGACCCGGCCGGGCCCGACGGAGAGAAGGTCCGCCGCCGCTGCGGCGTGGTCGCGGCCAAGCCCGCCCTCTACGACCGCCTCACCGGGCGGGACAACCTGCGCTACGCGGCCGAGCTGTTCGGCATGGGCCGCAACGCGTCGGTGGAGGACGCGGCCGACCGCTTCGGCATCCACGACGCCCTCGACCTGCGCGTCGGCGGCTACTCCACCGGCATGAAGACCCGCCTGGCCCTGGCCCGGGCCGTCCTCCACGACCCCGACCTGCTCCTCCTCGACGAGCCCACCTCGGGCCTCGACCCCGAGTCGGCCTACGCCGTGCTGGCCCTGGTGGACGGGATGGCGGCTGACGGCAAGACCGTCGTGATGTGCACCCACCTCCTGCTCGAGGCCGAGGGCCTGGCCGACGAGGTCGTGATGATGGAGGACGGCAAGGCGGTGATGGCGGGTCCGCCGGAGGACCTCATGCTCCAGTTCTGGCCCCACCCCATGGTCGTCTTCGGGGCCGAGGTCGGCGCCACCCTCGACCGCCTGCAGCACATGCCCGGCGTGCTCTCGTACAGCCGGGCCGCCGACGCCAACCAGGCCGAGGTCGAGCTCGACGACCGGGCCCGAGTGCCGGGACTGGTCGCCTCCATGGCCGCGGTCGGCGTCCGCCTGACCAAGGTCACCCCCCACGAGCCCTCGCTGGAGGAGCTCTACCTCATGGTGCGCCGGCGGTGAACCGGGGCCGGATGTGGGCCGTCGCCCGCAACGACCTGCGCCAGCTGGCCAAGAGCCCCGACTTCTGGGCGCCCATGCTGGTGCTGGCCCTCCTGTTCTTCGTGGTCATCCCCGTGATCCTGCTGCTGACGATCACCAACCTGGGCGACATCGGCACCGTGTCCAAGGTGTCGGCCGCCCTCGACCTGCTGCCCCAGAAGGCCCAGGCCGCGGTGCAGGGGGCGTCCGCCGCCGACCAGACGTCGTACGCCCTGGCCGTCTACCTCTTCGCCCCCCTGGCGGTGATCGTCCCCATGACCATCTCGACCGCCATCGGGGCCAACACCGTGGTCGGCGAGAAGGAGAAGGGGACGGGGGAGTTCCTGGCCCACTCGCCGGCGTCGGAGCGGGAGATCTACCTGGGCAAGCTGGTGGCCAGCCTGGTCCCCGGCTACCTGACGACCCTCATCGGCTTCGGCCTCTACTCCCTGGCCGTCAACCTCATCGTCGGCCCCAACGTGGGTGGGTGGTTCTTCCCCACCCGGGCGTGGTGGGTGCTCATGCTGTGGGTGGTCCCACCCTTCCTGGCCATCACCCTGTCGGTCGTCCTGCGGCTGTCGGCCCGGGTCAAGAGCGCGGCGGCGGCCCAGCAGGCGTCGGGGCTGGTGACGCTGCCCCTCATCGTGCTCTCCTACGGCCAGTCGACGGGCTCGCTCCTGGGCGCCGGCAACAGCGGCTACGTCCTGGGGGCGGTGGCATGGGCCATCGCCATCCTCGGCCTCATGCGGGGGGCCAAGGCCGTCACCCGGGCCCGCCTCCTGGGCATCGACACCTGAGCCGGGCTCGCCGGCGACTCGACTACCCGCCCGCCAGCCCGGCGCAGGCCGCCTCGTAGTCGGCGTCGGTGCCCTTGGTGAGCGTCACCGTGGTGGGTTGCATGTGGTCGGGGTTGGCGCCGTCGGACACGTTGTGGACGCCGTCGAACTGGGTGAGGAGGCCGCTCACGGTGAGCTCGTCGCCGTGCCAGTCCACGTCGAGATCGGTGAAACGCAGGCCGACCACCGGCTCACCGATCGGGGCCATGGTCATGAACGCGTCGCCGCCCATTCTTCCGGAGAGGTCGAAGTGCTGCGATTCGGGGTGCCCGATGCAGTCCTGGGCGGTGCCCTCGACCCGCCGACCGGCACCGCTGCTGCCCGCCCCGTTGTTGACCGACGGCGCCTTGGGCACCCGCACCACCAGCTGCAACGCGCCCCGCGTGCCGCTGGGGGTCACGAACGTGCCGTGCCAGTTGCCCTTGGGCACCCCCCGGCCGAGGATGAAGTAGTTGACGATGGCCCAGCCGCCGAAGGCCAAGCCCACCGTCAGCAGCACGAGGCGGAGGCCCTTGCGCACGTGGTCGAGCTCCGGGCGGTTACAGCGGCCGGACCGACACCCACAGGGCCCGGGCCGCGGCCGAGCCGGGGTTCAGCCAGTGGTGGGGGCGATCGGTGCGCAAGTGGAGGGCATCGCCCTCGGTGAGGCGGTAGGCGCGGCCGTCGACATCGAAGTCGAGGACGCCGTCGAGGACGAAGACCAGCTCCTCGCCCTGCCGTTCGCCTTCGCCCAGGCCGCTGCCGGCGCCGGGCTCGACGGTGGCGACGGCCCCGTCGAGCAGGAACCGGGCGTAGGTGCCGGTGACGGTGGCCAGCTCCACCCCCGGCTGGGGGCTGAAGGCGGAGGGCCGATCGCCGGCCGCGGTGTACGCCACCGGCCCCGCGGCCGGGCCCTCCTCGTCGACGAACCAGCCCACGGGCCGTTCGAAGGCGTCGGCCAGCTTGAGCAGGGTGGTGATCGTGGGCACCATCCCGTTGCGCTCGATCTTGTGGATGGCGGCGGCCGACACGCCCGCCCGCTCGGCCAGCTGCTGCAGGGACAGCCCCCGCTGCAGGCGTAGCTCGCGCATCCGGGGCCCGATGGCGCTCACCACCCGATCGACACCCGACTGCGGGGGGCCCGATTGATCGACGCCTGGCGGGGGGACGGAGGCCAGCTTGCCTTCATCCGCCGCGAGGGACTCGCTGAGATCCGTCACACTACCGCTCCTTGACAGCGTGGGAAACGTACGTCCAGTATAGTAAACGCCTTCGGCCCAGCCGTCTATGTCCGAGGTTCGTCGTTCCGAGGTGCGTCGATTTCAGGTGGAGGACTTGGCTCAGAGGATCGTCGTCGTGGGTGGAGGTGCTGCCGGCATCGGTGCTGCCGGCGCGGCCAAGGCTACCGACCGCAACGCCGAGATCACGGTATTCACCGAGTACGAGGACGCCGCCTACAGCCCGTGCGGCATTCCCTACGTGCACGGCAAGGAGATCCCCGACTTCGACCGCCTCTTCCTGGCCACCAAGGAGGCGTACCGGGAGCAGGGCATCGACATCCACTACCAGACCAAGGTCACCAATCTGGATGTCGCCCGCAAGACCATCACCGTCGACGACGCCGACGGGCGCCGGGAGGTCGGCTGGGACCGGCTCATCCTCGGCACCGGCTTCAACTACGCCGACCCCGGCATCCCCGGCACCGACCTGGGCGGGCTCTACTACGTCAAGAACATCCGCTCGGCCATGGAATGGGACAAGGTCCTCGACACCACCAAGGTGGCGGTGGTGCTGGAGGCGTCGCCCCTCGGCCTGGAGATGGTGACGGCCCTCGCCCACCGCGGCATCGAGACCCACCTCGTCGACCACGCCCCGTGGGCCCTGGCCGAGGCGGCCGACCCCGACATCGCCGAGCCGGTGCAGGAGTCGTGGGCCGAGATGGGCGTGAAGATGCACTGGAACACGCCCGCCCGGGCCTTGGTCGGCGACGACAAGGGCCACGTCAGGGCGGTGCGCACCGACGCCGGAGAGCTGCCCGCCGACTTGGTCGTCATCTGCACCAAGAAGAAGCCCAACGTCAGCCTGTCGGCCAAGGAGATCAAGATCGGCTCGACGGGCGGCATCGTGGTCGACGAGAACATGCGCACGTCGCACCCCGACGTCTACGCCGCCGGTGACTGCACCGAACTGCCCCACGGGGTCAGCAACCTCCCCATCCAGGGACTTTCCGGCAGTCACGCCTACGCCCAGGGCAAGGTGGCCGGTACCAACGCGGCCGGCGGCACCCGGGCCTACCAGCCGGTCTACGTCCCCTGGGGCATGGTCGCGGGCAAGTGGATGATCGGCGGCGTCGCCTTCGGCGAGACCCTGGCCACCGCCCTCGGCATCCCCCACGTGGTCGGCGTGGCCAACGGCATCTCCCGGGCCCGCTATTACCCGGGGGTCAAGAAGGTGCGGGTGAAGCTCCTGGCCGAGCCGGGCAGCCTCCGCCTCATCGGCGCCCAGATGGTGGGCGGCGAGGGGATCAAGGAGCGGGCCGACTTCCTGGGCATGGCCGTCAAGACGGGGATCACTCTGCGCGACCTGGCCACCATGGAGAACGTCTACTCGCCCCCCATCGGCGCCCTCAACGAGCCCATCTCGGTGGCGGCCCAGAACGGCCTGGCCAATCTCGACAAACAGGGCGCGGGGAAGAAGTGAGATGGGGTCGTTCGCCCACTGGCTGCGGGACAACTCCGAGCACTACCTCATGGTCGACGCCCAGCGCCGGATGGCAGTTCGCGAGGGACTGGCGCCGCCCCCACCCCCGAAGGGCCTGCGCGACCGGTTCTGGCTGGGCGTGTTCGCCCCCACCTACCGGCGCCTGCCGTGGAAGCTGCGGCGCATGACCATCCAGCTCATGCCCGGCAGCCACCGCCAGACGTGGACCCAGCCGCCGGTGCGGGGCACTGCCGCGGTCGGTCCCGTCGCCCCCGAGATGCCCCAACCCAAGGTCCCCGAGACCCCGAAGATCCCCGAGACCCCGAAGATCCCCTAGAAAACATCGAGGAGAAGTAGATGCCGAAGACCGTCAACAACCCGAGGCCCGCCGACGGCGAGACCCTCTTCAACACCGACGAGAAGCTGTTCGAGGACATCAAGGCCAACCCCGGCGAGAAGGCCTTCGTGTTCATCCACACCGTCCCCTACGAGGGATCGGTGGCCCTGGTCAACCTGCTGACCTCGACCCGCCTGGTGCGCAAGGGCTTCGACGTCAACATCATCCTGTACGGCCCGGGCGTGCTGCTGGCGTCGGGTACCCGCGGCTTCCCCGCCGTGGGCCAGGAGGCCTTCCCCGGCCACATGGCCATCAACAACCAGATCAAGACGCTCCTCAAGGAGGGGGCCAAGGTCTACGCCTGCCGCTTCGCCATGGGTGCCCTCTACGGCTTCCGGGAGGACGACCTCATCGACGGGGTCCAGGCCTTCCACCCCCTCGACGTGCTCGACTCCGCCCTCACCGCGTGGCGGGCGGGGGCGTTCCAGATCAACACCTGGACCGTCTGAGCGTCACAGATCCGGAGTCGCTCGCGCCCGGTTTCCGCCGTCCGGGCGCGGCGACTCCGAACCACGCCGTCCGAGCAACATCTGACGAGGAGGTCGCACCGTGGACACCGTCGCCGACATGGGCGGTATGCAGGGCTTCGGAACGGTCGACCTGTCGCCGCCCGACGACCCCCCCTTCCACGAACCGTGGGAAGGGCGGGCGTTCGCCATGGGCCTGCTGTCGATGCGGCTGTCGGGCACCAACCTCAACCGCTTCCGCCACGGCCTCGAGCGCCAGGACCCGATCGACTACCTCGCCTTCGGCTACTACGGCCGATGGCTGAAGATGGTCGAGAACCTGCTGGTCGACAGCGCCATCATCGCCCCCGGGGCGGTCGACGCCCGGGCCCGGAGGCTGCGGGGCGAGGACGTGGAGGAGCCGCCCGCGCCCGAGCCCAACAAGCCCGACTACAAGGAAACCGCGCCCGGGTCGCTGCGCCAGGTGGAGGAGCCGCCGGCGTTCGCGGTGGGCGACACGGTGCGGGTGCGCGACCTGCACCCCACCGGTCACACCCGCCTGCCCCGGTACGTCCGGGGGCGCACGGGCGAGGTCCGCCTGATCCACCCGGCCATGGTGTTCCCCGACACCAACGCCCACTTCCTCGGGGAGGAGGCCCGTCCCGTCTACGCGGTGGCCTTCGAGTCGACCGAGCTTTGGGGCGACGAGGCCGAGCCCTTCACCCTCACCATCGACCTGTACGAGCCCTACCTGGAGGCTGCTTCCGGTGACTGAGCCCAATGACTGAACCCAGCCAGACCACCGTCAACGACCGCGGCGTCGAGCGGCTGCCCATCGCCCTGCGCACCGAGGCCCTGGAGTCGATCCTGGTCGAGCGGGGGCTGGTCGACCCCAAGATGATGGACGGGTTCATCAAGAACTACGAGGAGAAGGTCGGTCCCATGAACGGGGCCAAGGTGGTGGCCCGGGCGTGGACCGATCCCGAGTACAAGGCCCGGCTGCTGGAGGAAGGCACGTCGGCCATCGCCGAGCTGGGGTTCAAGGGGCCCCAGGGCGAGCACATCGTGGTCGTGGAGCAGACGCCCGAGACCCATCACGTCATCGTCTGCACCCTCTGCTCGTGCTACCCGTGGCCCGTCCTGGGCCTGCCGCCGTCGTGGTACAAGGATCCCGCCTACCGGTCGCGCATGGTGCGGGAGCCGCGGACGCTGCTGTCGGAGATGGGCCTCGACGTCGACGACGGCGTGGAGATCCAGGTCTGGGACAGCTCCTCGGAGGTGCGCTACATGGTGCTCCCCGAGCGCCCGGCGGGCACCGACGACCTGTCGGAGGAGGAGCTGGCCGCCCTCGTCACCCGCGACGCCATGGTGGGCGTGGCCCGGGTTCCCAGCCCGTCGTCGTGAGCGTCACCGTCGGGGTCCTCGACGTCTACGGCCCGGCCTCGCCGCCCCGCAGCAACGGGGAGCTGGTCTTCGCCGAGCCGTGGGAGAGCCGGGCCTTCGGGCTGGCGCTGGCCCTCCACGACGGCGGCGCCTTCGAGTGGGAGGACTTCCGGCAGGAGCTGATCGCCACCATCGCCGTCTGGGACGCTCCCTGGAGCTACTACGAGTGCTGGCTGGTGGCGCTGGAGTCGGTGCTGGCCGCGAGGGGTGTCGTGAGTCCGGCCGAGGTGACCCACCGGGCGCTGTCGCTGGCCATGCGTCCCGCCGGCCACGACCACGATCACGACCATGGCCACGATCACGGGGAGCACGGGCACGACGGCCACGGGGACGGCGGCCACGGCTGAGCTGGCGGTCGATGCCACCTGGGACGGCGGCTACCGGTGCCGGGTCAAGGCTCGGGACTTCGAGATCCGGGCCGACGAGCCGGTCAAGGCGGGCGGCGACGACACCGGCCCCCAGCCCACCGAGCTGTTCCTCGCCTCTTTGGCGTCGTGCTTCACCCTGGCCCTGGCCCACGTGGCCCGCAAGCGCCAGATCGAGCTGCCCGACATCTCGGTGCGGGTCGTGGGCACCTACGACGGGCCCAAGTTCGTCCACGTCCGGGTGGAGGTCACGTCCAGCCATCCCCGGGAGGAGTTGGAGAAGCTGCTTTCCAGCACAGTGGGATCCGAAGCTTGGAATTCACGTGACTTGAAGTCGCGGC
>JADMIO010814637.1_pt1 | contig 14236 bp, 14 predicted proteins | sample 8958161 | NCBI WGS metagenome assembly JADMIO01 (sample SAMN16585339, study PRJNA669376) | soil metagenome | isolation source: Crop rotation soil | place: USA: Cullars Rotation, Alabama | collected 2011 | reverse complement strand
CGACAACTTGTCCACGTGGAATTCTAAGCTTAGGATCCCAATGTGCTGGAAAGACCCGGGTCCCGTTGGGGAGGGGCAGCTCGGTGGGCGTCCACGTCTTGCCGCTGTCCTCGCTGTGCTGGAGGACGGCCGAGTAGTTGGGACGGTCGACCCGGTAGGTGGCGACCAGGTGGCTGCCGTTCTTGGGGTCGTGGAGGATCGACGGCGAGTTGATGGCGTCGATGCGGGTGAGGCCTTCGATGATGACGTTCCCGCCCACGCTGGTCGTCTGGTTGCCGGTGAGAACCAGGGCCGCGCCGGCGACCGCGCCCAGGCCGCACACGACCGCGATGAGGGCGAGGACGTTCCTGCGGCTCATGCTCGGACGATAGTCCTGTCGGGCTTGGTTCCGGCGGGCGGCGGCCTTGCAAGGCGGCGTCAAGCGGGGCCGCGGCGGGTTGCAAGCGGGCCCTGCGACAAATGCACCAGTCCGTTTCGACCGAAGGAGCCACCCGTGAAGATCAACCGCCGTTGCGAGCCCGAGCCCATCGCCCCCGACACCTGGGTCATCCGCCAGATGTTCGGCGAGGGCGTCGCCCCCGTGGGCGTGTACGTCAACTCGCTGGTCATCGCCGGCGCCGAGCCCGTCATCGTGGACACCGGCCCCGCCGTGGCCCGCGACGACTGGATGCACGACGTGTTCTCCATCGTCGACCCGGGCGACGTCCGCTGGATCTTCCTGTCCCACGACGACATCGACCACACCGGCAACCTCCTCGAGGCCTTGGACCTGTGCCCCAACGCCACGCTGGTGACCAACATGTTCACCGTCGAGCGCATGGCGGCCGAGACCCTGCTGCCCCTGCACCGACTGCGCATCGTCAACGACGGCGACACCTTCCGGGCCGGCGACCGCGACCTGACCGCCGTCATCCCCCCGACCTTCGACAGCCCGACCACCCGGGGCCTGTTCGACTCCAAGACGGGCGTGTACTGGGCCGTCGACAGCCTGGGCACCCCCGTGACCCATGAGGTCACCGACGTGGCCGAGCTCGACCCCGGCTTCTACCGGGAGGCCTTCCTGGCCATGCAGCGGGGGCTGAGCCCGTGGCACCGCTGGCTGGACCCGGTCAAGTTCGGCGCCCACCTCGACCGCATCGCCGCGCTCGGCGCCTCGGTGGTGCCCAACGCCCACGGCCCGGCCCTGCGGGGGCAGCAGATCAGATCGGCACTGGCCCTGATGGCGGACCTGCCCTCGCTGCCGCCCATCGCCCTGCCCGGCCAGGCCGAGCTGGACGCCCTGCTGGCCACCTTCACCGTGCCCGCGGCCGCGGCCTGACCGGCCTCGGGGCAAAAAAAATCGGCCCCGAAGGGCCGCAGAAGAAAAAGGGGGCGAGAAGGGGTCTCGACTGGCGGAGACCCCTTCTCGGGAGGGGGTTTGCACCGCAGAGTGGTGCACCCATCGTCTACCCGGCCCCCAAACGGCCTAAACCAGAAATCTGGAAAACTTTCGACCGGCTGGTTTGGCCCCCGGGGAGGGCGGGGACGTGGTTCGTATGGTCGTCTTCTTCGTACTCTTGCTCGTGCTCCTGGGCGCCCTGGCCATCGCCGGCCCCGCCCGCGCCCCCGCCCACCGGGTCGTCCACGTCCGGCGCCGCCGCCCGCCGACCACGGTGATTGTCGAGGAGGTCGAACGGCGCCGGCCCGTGAAGGTGTGGGAAGACGTCATCGAGGAACAGCCCGCGGTGGTGGAACGCCCGGTCGTGGTCGAGGACCGGCCCGCGGTCGTGGAGCGGCCTGCCTTGGTCGAAGAGCGGCCCGCGGTCGTGGTCGAAGAGCGGCCCGCGGTCGTGGAGCGCCCCGCTGTCGTCGAGCCGCCCGCCGTCGTCGAGGAGGCGCGCTCGCCCCTCATCTGAAACGCCGCGAGGGACGTGATTTGGCCTCGGAACGCCGAAATTACGTCCCTTACGATGATTCAGATCGCCCAGCCCACCTCGCTAGTCGTGGGTGATGGCCGCTAGCACGTCCAGGCGGGCGGCCCGGCGGGCGGGCCAGACGGCGGCGAACACGCCGGCCAGGGCGGCCAGCACCACGTAGCTCGCCAGCTGGACCACAGGGATGACCAGCGAGGTGATGCCCTGCGAGTCCAGCGCCTTCTGGAGGGCGACGCCGAAGACGATGCCCACCGCCAACCCGAGCACGGCCCCCATGACCGAGGTGATGACCGACTCGGCCCGCACCATGGCCCGCACCTGCCGGCGGGCCATGCCCACCGCCCGCAGCAACCCCAGCTCCCGGGTCCGTTCGAACACGGAGAGCGCGAGCGTGTTCACAATGCCGAACAGGGCGATGATGATGGCCAACATCAGCAACACCGTCACCAGGGCCAGGATCTGGTTGACCTGCTTGCGGTTGTCGGCCTTGACCTGGGTCTGGTCCCGGACCTTGACGCCCGGGAACTCGTCCACCACGTCCTGGATGGTCGACCGGGCCGTTCCCGCCGACACGCCTGGCGCGATCTTGGCCATGACCACGAAGTCGAACCGGTCGGTGAAGTTGCGGTCGTACAGGTCGTCGGAGATGAGGTAGCGCCCGAGCAGCTCGTTGCGGGCGAAGATGGCGCCGATGCGGACCTGCTGCGTGCCGGTCCGGGCGAAGGTCATCTCGACGGTGTCGCCCACCGAGTAGTGCTTGTCCTTGGCCGTGCGCTCCTCCACGAACAGGTTCCCGGCGGCCAGGCTCGAGTAGTCCCCCTGCTTGATCTGGACGTTGAGCAGCTGGTTCAAGGTGGCGGGGTCGCCCGCGGCGACCTGCTTTGACTCGCCGTCCAGCTGCCACTCGCCCGACGTGAATCCGCTCACCGCCGCCATCTCCGGCCGGCGGGCCAGGGTTTTGGCCAGCTCGGGGCTGATCACAGGCCCGAACTGGTCGTTGGCGACGGCGAAGTCGGCCTTGAGCGACCGGTCGAACGTCTCGGTCGTCGACTTCTTGATCGACGACCCGAGCACGCTGACCGCCCCCACCAGCCCCAACCCGATCATCAGGGCGGCGGCGGTGGCGGCCGTGCGCCGGGGGTTGCGCATGGCGTTCTGGCGACCCAGCTTGCTGGCCAGGCCCAACCGCATGAGGGGCGCCCCGATGAAACGGGCCAACGGCCGGGCCACCAGCGGGCTCAACGTGGCGACGCCCATGAACGTGAGGGCGGCCCCCAGGCCGACCAGGGGCAGGCCGTTGTCCAGCTTCCCGAAGAGCCCGACGAACAGGGTGGCGGCGCCGACCGCGCCCATCACCAAGCCGACGATCGACCGGGTCCGCAGGGACCCGCCGGTGTCGCCGCCCTCGGCCCGCAGGGCGGCCATGGGCGACACCCGGCCCGCCCGGCGTCCGGGGGCGATGGCGGCCACGAAGGTCACCCCGACCCCGACGATCACCGACGCGATCACCGTCCGGGGCAGGAACTGGGTGGTCGACGTGGGCAGGTCCAGCCCGAACGCCCCCAGCAACTTCTGCAACCCGATGGCGAAGCCCACGCCCAGCGCCAACCCCACCGCGGACGACACCACCCCCATGATCAGGGCCTCGGCCAGCACCGAGCCCATCACCTGGCGGCGGCTCGCCCCCAGCGCCCGCAGCAACCCGAGCTCCCGGGTGCGTTGGGCCACCAGGATCGAGAACGTGTTGAAGATGATGAACGCCCCCACGAACAGGGAGATGCCGGCGAAGGCGAGCAGGGCGGTCGAGAAGACGCCGGTGAACTGCTGGATGGAGTCGGCGTTCTCCTTGGCCACTTGGTCGCTGGTCACCGCCTCCACGTTGGGCGGCAGGGCGTTCTGGATGCGCTGGCGCAGCTCGAGGGCGGTGACGCCGTCGGTCTTGGCCGCGTCGATGCTGTCGAACACCCCCTGCTTGCCGAAGTGATCCTGGGCGGTCCGCAGGTCGAAGGCCGCGATCGTGGCCCCGGCCAGGTTGTCGGCCTCGCCGAACCCGGTCAGGCCCACGATGGTGAACGGGGCCGTGCCCGTCCGGAACACCACCCGCACGTGGTCGCCCACCTTGAGCTTGTGGTCCTTGGCGGTGCGCACGTCGACGACGACCTCGCCGTCCCGCTGGGGCGCCCGCCCATCCCGCAAGCGCAGCGGCGAGAGCGACGGCTCGGTGGTCCAGTTGAACCCGAGGGTGGGGGCGCCGGTGGTGGTGATGGCCTTGCCCTTGGGGTCGACGATCTGGGCCAGCCCGCCCACCGTCCCCTCGGCCACCCGCACGCCGGGGACGGCCCGCACCGTCGCCAGCAGGTTCTCGGGCACGGTGTCCCGGCTGACGTCGACGCCGCCGCCCTGGCCGAAGCCGGACCGCGCTCGCGCCGACACGTCGACCCCGGCCGACACTTCGTTGAACAGCTTGTCGAAGGTGTGGTTGATGGTGTCGGTCAACACGAAGGTGCCCGACACGAAGGCCACGCCCAGCACGACCGACAGGGCCGTGAGGGCGAGGCGGAGCTTGTGGGCCAGCAGGCCCTTCAACGTCGCTGTGCGCATGACGGCCCCCTAGTCGCCGAGGGACTTCATGCGGTCGAGCACCCGGTCCGAGGTGGGCTCGGTCATCTCGTCCACGACCTTGCCGTCGACCAGGAACACCACCCGTTCCGAATAGCCGGCCGCCACCGGGTCATGGGTCACCATGACGATGGTCTGGCCGAACTCCTGCACCGACCGGCGCAGGAAGGCGAGGATCTCGGCGCTGGAGCGGGAGTCGAGGTTGCCGGTGGGCTCGTCGGCGAAGACGATCTCGGGCCGGGAGGCGAGGGCCCGGGCCGCCGCCACCCGTTGCTGCTGGCCGCCCGACAGCTCCGCCGGCTTGTGCGACAGCCGGGGGCGCAGATTCATGATATCGATGACCTGGTCGACCCACGCCTTGTCGGGCGCTCGGCCCGCCAAATCCAGGGGGAGGGTGATGTTCTCCTCGGCCGTCAGGGTCGGCACCAGGTTGTAGGCCTGGAAGATGAAGCCCACCCGATCGCGGCGCAGCGTGGTCAGGGCCTTGTCGGGCAGGTCGGTGAGGACGGTGTCGCCGATCGACACCGTGCCGCTGGTCACGGTGTCCAGGCCGGCCATGCAGTGCATGAGGGTGGACTTGCCCGAGCCGGACGGGCCCATGATGGCGCTGAAGTGCTGGGCCGGAAAGTCGATGGTCACGCCGTCGAGGGCTCGGACGGCGGCGTCGCCGTGGCCGTAGACCTTGACCAGGTCGACAGCTCGGGCGGCAGTGCGGACGGTCGTAGTAGGTGCCGGGGTGGTGGTCATGGCGCTCCTTGATCTCGCCTACGCCCGCCCCCCACACAGGCCGGTCCCCTCATTGTTACATCAGACGGAGACTTCGCTCACTTCAATCACGATGTCGGGAAAGGCCCGCGGCGTGAGGGTGTCGCCCGCTCGGGCGATGCGGACGCTCTCTCCGGGGAGGTAGACCTCGATGACGTGCTTGTTGAGGTCGACGAGCCACACCTCCGGGATGCCCGCGGCCAGGTACATCGGGACCTTCCGCTTGCGGTCGAACGCGACTGAGGAGTCGGCCACCTCCACCACGAGCAGTACGTCGGGTGGCCCGGGGCGCTCGTCGGCATAGCTCTTGCGCCGGAGAAGGGCGAGATCGGGCTGCGGCGCTGAGTACAGGTTCAGGGGCACGTCGGTCTGGTTCCACACGAGCGCGCGCTTGCGGAGGGCCAGGACGAACTGCTCTTCCAGCAGCGCCAGGCAATAGCCGTGGCGGTGACCGATGGGCGCCATCTCGACGATCTCTCCGTCCAGCAGCTCGACTCGTCCGTCGGACGCCAGAGAACCGTCGGCTGCCAACCGGTAGAACTCATCAATGGTGATCACGCAAGCGTCACCTCCACTGAAAGGGTATCAGATGCTTCGGTGATGAGCTCGGCGACACGGCCTGCCATCTGGACGTCGCCGGCGGCGGCGGCCAGGGCGGCGAGCCGCTCGGGCGTGTCCCGGACGACGACCCGGGCGACGTCGGCCCGCATCGACGCCTTGGCCGCGGTCTTGGCCTTGCGGATCTCGCCCAGGACGGCGGCGGCGACGTCGAGAATGAGCAGGTCGCCCTCGACGGCGCCCGCCTCAGGCCACCCCGCCTGGTGGACCGAACCCTCCTGCCACCACGACCAGACCTCCTCGGTGACGAACGGGAGGAAGGGGGCGAACAGGCGCAGCAGGACCGAGAGCGCCTCCCGCAAGGCGGCGCGCGCCGACTCGGCCGCCTCGTCCCCCTGCTCGCCGTAGGCCCGGGTCTTGACCAGCTCGAGGTAGTCGTCGCAGAACGTCCAGAAGAACGACTCGGTGCGCTCCAGTGCCCGGGCATAGTCGTAGCCCTCGAACGCCGCCGTGGCCTCCCCAACGAGCGCGCCCAGCCGAGCCAGCAGGGCGCGGTCGATCGGCGCCGTGACCGGGCCGTCGGCCGCCGGCATGCCCAGGACGAACTTGGATGCATTCAGGACCTTGATGGCCAGCCGGCGACCGACCTTCATCTGGCCCTCGTCGAAGGCGGTGTCGACGCCCGGACGGCCGCTGGCGGCCCAGTAGCGCACCGCGTCGGAGCCGTACTGCTCCAGCAGCCCGAGCGGCGTCAGGGCGTTGCCCTTGGACTTGGACATCTTCTTGCGGTCGGGGTCGAGGACCCAGCCCGAGATGGCGGCGTTGCGCCACGGCAGCGACCCGTGCTCGTAGTGCGAGCGGACCACCGTCGTGAACAGCCAGGTGCGGATGATCTCGTGGGCCTGGGGCCGCAGGTCCATGGGGAAGACCTTGGCGAAGAGGTCGGGCTCGTCCGGCTCCTCCCACGCCCCTGCGACCTGGGGCGACAGCGACGACGTGGCCCAGGTGTCCATGACGTCGGGATCGCCGGTGAACCCGCCCGGCTTGTCCCGCTGGTCGGGCTCGTAGCCGTCGGGGACGTCGGTGGACGGGTCGACCGGCAGCCGGGCCTCCTCGGCGAAGATGGCGTGGTCGTAGTCGACCGCCCCGTCGTCGCCCAGCGGGTACCAGACCGGGAAGGGGACCCCGAAGAACCGCTGGCGGCTGACGACCCAGTCGCCGTTCAGGCCGTTCACCCACGACTCGAACCGGGCCCGCATGTACGGCGGATACCAGTGCAGCTCCCGGCCCCGCTCGATCAGCTGCTCGCGGATGTCCATGACCCGGAAGAACCACTGCCGGCTGGTGACGATCTCGAGGGGACGGTTGCCCTTCTCGAAGAACTTGACCGGATGGGTGAGGGGGCGGATGTCGCCGATCAGCGCGCCCGCCTCGGTGAGCAGCTCGACCATGGCGGCCCGGGCCTGCTTGACGTTGCGGCCCCGCAGCCGCCCCCAGCCGGCGCCGTCCTCGACCCCCGGCGGCGGGCTGTCGACGATGCGGCCGTCCCGCCCGACGATGGCGCGGGTGTCGAGGCTCAGCTCCCGCCACCAGGTGACGTCGGTGGTGTCGCCGAAGGTGCAGATCATGGCGATGCCGGTGCCCTTCTCGGGGTCGGCCAGGGGGTGGGCCTTGATGGGGACCTCGACGCCGAAGACGGGCGTCTTGGCCGAGGCGCCGAACAGGCTCCAGTAGCGCTTGTCGTCGGGGTGGGCGACCAGGGCGACGCAGGCGGCGACCAGTTCGGGACGGGTGGTGTCGATCTCCAACGCCTCGCCGTCCGGGCCGGTGAAACGCAGGCGGTGGAAGGCGCCGGGCTGCTCGCGGTCCTCCAGCTCGGCCTGGGCGACGGCGGTCTGGAAGTCGACGTCCCACAGCGTCGGGGCCAGCGACTGGTAGGCGACGCCCTGGCGCAGCAGCCGCAGGAAGCCCCGTTGGGCGATGCGCTGGGCCCGCTCGCCGATGGTCGTGTAGGTCATCGACCAGTCCACCGAGAGCCCCAGCCGCCGCCACAGCTCCTCGAAGGCAAGCTCGTCCTCGCCCGTCAGGCGGGTGCACAGTTCGATGAAGTTGGGGCGCGAGATGGCCAGCGGCGGCTCGGCCGGCGCGGCCGGGGGCTCGAACGACGGGTCGTAGGGGAGTGAGGGGTCGCAGCGGACGCCGAAGTAGTTCTGGACCCGCCGCTCGGTGGGCAGGCCGTTGTCGTCCCAGCCCATGGGGTAGAAGACCTCGCGGCCCCGCATGCGCTGGAACCGGGCGATGGTGTCGGTGTGGGTGTAGGAGAACACGTGCCCGACGTGCAGCGAGCCGCTGACCGTGGGCGGCGGCGTGTCGATGGCGTAGACCTCGTCTCGGGTGGCGCGCCGGTCGAAGCGGTAGACGCCCTCGGCCTCCCACCGCTCGCTCCACTTCGCTTCCAGCCCCTCGAGGCTCGGCTTCTCCGGTATCTCAGCGCCCACGGGAACAGCGTAGGCGGGGGCGGTCAGCCCGGATCGAGGCGTTTCGCGAGCTCCCGGGCCTGGGCCGGGGTGAAGTCGCCGGCGATGCGCCCCTTGCCCGGGAACTGGGTCGTCTCGAGCGTCGGCGCGCTGATCACGGCGCCGTCGAGCACAATCGCGATGCGGTTTCCAAGGCCGACCTGGGCGGCCATGGCGTTGAAGGCCTGGGTCCCAGCGGCGGTGAGATCGAACGCGACCTCCCAGGCCCCTCCGAGCCCGTCGACCGCGGCGGCGGCGGCGATGTCGTTGCCCGTCACCGAAGGCGGCCCGAGCTGGTAGCACCGCAGGGCCGACCCGTTCCGGTCCTTCTCGGGCACGGCGGGCGGCGGACAGGGTGCGGCCGGAAGTTGCTCGATGACCGGCTGGAACAGGACAAACGACCGGTCCTTGGGCTTCGCGGCCCCGCCGCCGCTGCCGCCTGAACACGCCACCGCGACCGCCAAAACCGCCACCCTCGCCACCGCCGCCACCCTCATGGAAACTCAAGTCTGCCAGGGCCGGCCCGGCGTTAGCCTCGACGGATGATCCGCCTACACGACACTGCGTTAGGGCAGGTCGCGGAGCTCCAGCCCCGCGACCCCGGCCGGGTGTCGATGTACGTGTGCGGTCCCACCGTGTACGACGTCCCCCATATCGGCCACGGCCGGTTCAGCCTGGTGTTCGACGTGCTCCGCCGGTACCTCGAATGGACGGGCGTGCAAGTCCGCTACGTGTCCAACATCACCGACATCGACGACAAGATCATCGCCCGCGCCGCCCGTGACGGCCGGTCGATGGCCGACGTGGCCCTGGAGAACGAGGCGGCCTGGTACGACGCCATGAGCCACCTCGGCGTCAAGCCTCCCGACGCCGATCCCCACGCCACCGCCTACATCGACCAGATGGTGGACCTGATCGCGACCCTGGTCGAGCGCGGCGCCGCTTATCCCACGCCGTCCGGGGTCTATCTCTCGGTCGACGCCGTCCCCGACTACGGCTTGCTGGCTCGCCAGCCCCTCGACAGCCTGCGGGCCGGCGCCCGGGTGGAGGTGGACGAGGACAAGCGCTCGCCCCTCGACTTCGCCCTGTGGAAGCTGGCCAAGCCGGGCGAGCCCAGCTGGCGGTCGCCGTGGGGCGAGGGCCGGCCCGGGTGGCACACCGAGTGCGTGGTCATGTCGCTCGACCTGCTGGGCGACGGGTTCGACCTCCACGGCGGCGGCCAGGACCTCGCCTTCCCGCACCACGAGAACGAGCGGGCGCAAGCCGTGGCCGCCGGCCGCCCCTTTGCCCGCCGCTGGGCCCACAACGGTTTCGTGGAGGTGGGCGGGGAGAAGATGTCCAAGTCCCTGGGCAACTACACGACCCTCACCGACCTGCTCGCCGCCCACGACCCCCGGGCCTACCGGCTGCTCGTCCTGCGCTCGCACTGGCGGGCGCCCATCGAGGTCAACGCCGCCTCGTTGGCCCAGGCCGACGCCAGCCTGGCGACCCTCGACGACTTCGCCCGCCGCGCCGCCGACCTGCCTCCCGCGGCGCCGGACGAGGCCGTCCTCGGCCGGTTCCGGGCCCGGATGGACGACAACCTGGACACCCCCCGGGCCATGGCCGAGGTGTTCGACACAGTGCGGGCCGCCAACCGCGCCGTCGATTCGGGCGACGCCCCCGGCGCGGCGCCGCTCGCCGCCGCCGTCCGCGAAATGGCGGCCGCCGTCGGCCTGAAGCTGGCCGCCGCCGACGAGGCGCCTCCCGAGATCTGGGCCCAGGTCAACGCACGCGAGGAGGCCCGCAAGAGCCGGGATTTCGCCGCCGCCGACCGGTTGCGCAACGACGTGCTGGCCGCCGGCTGGGTCATCGAGGACACGCCCCGCGGCCCCCGGCTCCATCGGAGCCCGTAAGGGCGCGTGCTAGGGTCCTCGGCGTGGGAGTGCTGGCGGCGTAAGTCCGGCGCGTCCCTCGCCCAAACAAGCGCAATACAACTGTGGTTGTTGTTGAGTTCGACAAAGGGGGATCGCCAACGTGGCGACCGTCACCGGCACCGTGAAATGGTTCAACGCTGAGAAGGGGTTCGGCTTCATCGCCCAGCCCGACGGAGGCGGCGACGTCTTCGTCCACCACTCGGCCATCCAGATGTCTGGCTACCGGAGCCTCGAAGAGGGGCAGAAGGTGGAGTTCGAGGTCCAGAACGGCCCCAAGGGTCTGATGGCCATGAACGTCAAACCGGCCCAGTAGCTCACCGCGCGCCGTGGGCGGCGCGTCTCGCACCACTCAGAAGACGATGATCGATCGCGCCACCGCGCCCGCCTCCAGGGCGGCGAAGGCGGCGTTGACGTCCTCCAACCCGATCCGACGGCTCACGAGATCGTCGAGGCGCAGCTCGCCGCGGCGATACCAGTCGAGGAGCCGCGGGATGTCGCGGTGGATGTCCGACGATCCCAGCCAGCACCCCTTGATCGTCTTCTCCGCGAGCACGAGCCCGACCATGGCCGGGAGCTGGACGACGACGTCCATGGCGGGGATGCCGACCAGCACCGCCTGCCCGCCCCGGCGGGTCATGGCCAGGGCCTGGTCGATCGTCTCAGCCCGGCCGATGACCTCGAAGACGACGTCGGCGCCCTTCTGGCCGGTCAGGTCCATGACCGCCCCGACAGCGTCACCATCGCCGGCGAGGACGCCGTCGGTCGCGCCCACCTTCCGGGCCAGCTCCAGCTTGTCGGGATGGACGTCCACCGCGACGATCCGCGCTGCGCCGGCCAGGCGAGCGCCCTGCACCACGTTGAGGCCCACGCCGCCGCAGCCCACCACCGCCACCGTGTCGCCCTCGTGGATGTCGGCGGTGTTGAGAGCGGCGCCCACCCCGGTGACGGCGGCGCAGCCGAGCATGGCCGCCACCGCGGGGTCGATGTCGGGCGGCAGCTTGACGGCGGTGATGGCGGGCACGACCGTCGCCTCGGAGTACGTGCCGCTGCCCAGCGCCTGGAACAGGTGGCTACGCGGCGACCGCAGCCGGGCCGTGCCGTCGAGCAACCCCCCGGACGCCATCGCCACCGTGGCCTGCTCGCAGAGCTGGGGCTGGCCCCGCCCGCAGTAGAAGCATTTGCCGCACTGGGCCACCCAGGAGACCGCCACCAGGTCCCCCACCGCCAAGCCGTCGTCGACACCCGGGCCGACCGCCTCGACGAACCCCGCCCCCTCGTGGCCGAGCACCGCCGGCAGCGGCGCGGGGATGACCCCGCGCTGCATGGCCAGGTCGGAGTGGCACACGCCGGCGGCCGCCATCCGCACCCGCACCTCGCCCGCCCGGGGCTCGTCGACCTCGACGTCGTCCCAGACCTCCAGGGGCGCCCCGACGGCGGTGAGCACGGCGGCCCTCACGGCGCCGGCCGCTGGGGGTCTTCCCGCTCCGCCTTCTTGACGCCGTAGCCGACCACGATGGCCGGCAGGAGCAGGACTGAGGCCACCACCAGGTCGGCCACGACCAGCGTGACCAGCGTTTTGGGCAGGCCGGTGACCACGGCGAGCAGGAAGGTCACGCAGGCCAGGGCCAGGAACCCGTAGCCGATGCGCTTGCCCAGGTCGGCCAGGTGGGCCATCTGGCGGCGGCGGGCCCGGACCGGGTCGGGCGTTACCATCGGCCCGCCTTGGCCCTCATCCTGCGCGGCCGCACCCTCATCTGGGACCGGCCCCTGCTCATGGGCGTCGTCAACGCCAACCCCGACTCCTTCTCCGACCCGGGCGCCCGCTCGGTTGACCAGGTCGTGGCGGCCGCCGTCGACCACCTCGACCAGGGCGCGACCTTCGTGGACGTGGGGGCGCAGTCGGCCATCACCAACCGGGCGCCGGTCGACGCCTCCGACGAGGCCGCCCTCGTGGCGCCCGTCGTAGCTGCCATCGTGGCCGACCGGCCCGACGCCCTCGTCTCGGTGGACACGTTCAAGCCGGCGGTGGTGGAAGCGGCCTTGGCCGCGGGCGCACACCTGGTCAACGACGTCTCCGGTCTCCGGGACCGGGACGTGGCCCGGCTGTGCGCAGCCTACGGCGCGGCCCTGGTCGTCATGCATACGACGGCCCCGCCCCTCACCCGCCGCCAGGACCCCGACGCCTACGCCGACGTACCCGGCGAGGTGACGGCGTTCCTCCGCCAGGCCGTCGACGCCGCGATCGCCGATGGCGTGGCCGCCGAGTCGATCGTCGTCGACCCCGGCGTCGACTTCACCAAGACGCCGGCCCAGACCGTCGCCCTCCTGCGGGGCATCGACCAGGTGGCCGCCCTCGGGCGCCCGGTGCTGCTGGCCCTGTCCCGCAAGGACTTCATCGGCGCCCTCACCGGCCAGCCCCCCGCCGCCCGAGGCGCCGGCACGCTCGGCGCCGTGGCCGCGGTCCGGCGCCTCGACGGCCAGATCCTGCGCGTGCACGACGTCGCCGCCACCCGCGACCTGCTCACCGTCCTCGACGCCCTCACCGGCGCCCTCGCCGTCGACCCCGGCCTGGCCCTGCCCGAGCACCTCCGCCACCAGCGCTGAGGCGCCGAGGCGCGGACTATCAACGCCCGGCGGCGGGACTTCCTTGCAGCGCGGGACGGTACGGGTTGCGCAGGACGATCCCGGGGAACTCCCGGAAGCCGGGGTCGTGGGTCCACAGCGTGGTCACCCCGTGCTGGCGCATGAGGGCGACGAGGTACCCGTGGGCCACGAAGTCGCCCTTCAGGAACACGTTGCCGGCCGACTCGCTGTAGGCCTCCCAGAAGGACTGCTCCTCGCCGATGGCCCGCACGTGGGGCCGCTCGATGAGCGACGCCAGGTTGTTCTTCACCTGCTCCTCGGTCAGCGGCCGCTCGAACACACCGGCGTCGGTGGCCAGCCGGGCGTAGGCCACGGCGACCGGCCAGAACAGGTACAGCTCCTCGGGGCCGGCGGCCAGCGTGTGGATCAGCGTCTGCGCCGCCCGGTGGTAGCGGCTCGAACTGTCGGTGGCGTTGAGCAGGAGGTACGCGTCGACGGTGGCGCTCATCGCCCCTCCATGGCGGCGATGACGGCGTCTTTGTCCCGCAGGTCGACCCGCGGCACCATGTCCTGGGCGTGCCACTCGAGCGGGCCGACGGGGCCGCTGGGCGCCCGGGGGAGGGCGGGCCGCGGGCCGTCGCGCAGCCCCATCCGCCGCGTCACCTTGTCGAAAGCGTCCGTGGCGCGATTGCGCACGAAGGCGATGGTACCGATCACACCGCCGTTCGGGCGGTTTCTCGGGCGATGCGGTGGGCCCGGGCCCACAGGGCGCTCCACCCCCGAGGCCCGACCCACGCCTGCGGGATAATCAGGAACCGGCCCGGCGCATCGGCCAGAACCTCCTCGAGCCGAGCAGGGGACGTGCCCATCTCGGCCGCTGCCACCCGGGCCTGGGCCCACGGGCCGGCGGGGTCCTTGACCGACGAGCGGGGCCGTCCGGGCACGACCCCCTCCCGGTCGACGGCGATCCGCTCCAGCGCCCGCTCCTCCTCGTCGCCGACACCGGGGTCGCCGGTGACGGCCAGCGCGCCCGCGGTCAAGAACCCGGTGTGCGGCGCCCGCACCACCGCCTCGTCCAGGACAGGGTCGGCTCGCGCCAGCAGCTCGCCCAGTGCGACCCGTACCCGCCGGGCGGCCAGGTCCAGCACCCGGGCGCGCCACACCAGCGGGTCCCGGAGGGCGTAACGAAGGGAGCCGGGCACGGTGGCGTCGGTCAACCGGCGAAGATCGACGTCGCCGGGCGGCAGCGTGGCGATGGCGGTGGCCAGCGGCCGCGCCGCGGTGGCGTGCCACACCTCGGCCAGCGACGCTCCGCCCGCGAGGGCACGGGCGGTAGCCGCGGCCAGCGGTCCCGGCTGCCGGGGCC
>JADMIO011638404.1_pt1 | contig 14240 bp, 14 predicted proteins | sample 8958161 | NCBI WGS metagenome assembly JADMIO01 (sample SAMN16585339, study PRJNA669376) | soil metagenome | isolation source: Crop rotation soil | place: USA: Cullars Rotation, Alabama | collected 2011 | reverse complement strand
AACTTGTCCACGTGGAATTCTAAGCTTAGGATCCCAATGTGCTGGAAAGGCCGCAATCTCGGCGGCGATGCCGCGGCGCGGGCCGGCGTGAAGGCGCTTGACCTGACGCAGCCGACGCCGCGCGAGATCGGCACATACAACGGCATGGATGTTCCGGAGCGCATGCTGGCCGCGGGTGGCGTGCTGTATTTGATGGGCGAGGACAAGACGCCGCCGGCGGACATGCGGGTTGAAGGCGTGCCGTTCTCGGCGGGGCTGCGATATCAATTTCGCCGGTGTGTGACGCTGCACGTCATCGACGCGGCCGATCCACGGAACATGACGCGCATCGGAACGCTCGCGATGCCGTTTCGCGAGACGTTTTACGGGGATTGTGTGTGCCGCGCGATGGCGCTGGATAGGCAGGTGCTGTTGGTGGCGGATCAGGACTATGGCATTCGCAGCGTGAATGTCGGCGATTCGCGCAGGCCGGCGCTGCTGGGGGGCGTGCGGCTCGTGTCGCACGAAGTGCGCGGGCTGCTGCCGGCCGGCCAGCGGCTGTATGCGGTAAATGACTCCTGTATCAACGGCGTGGACATGGCCGATCCGACCCAGCCACGGCTCGATCGCGAGGGCAGCCTGGCCGAGGTGAGCCACTGGGGCTTGTCGTGCCCGGTCATGGCCCCGGGCGGTCGCTATTTGCACAGTGTGAGCGCGAATGGGTTTGAGCTGGCCATCTCGGAACTGGGCGAGTCGCTGCGGCCACGGCTGGTGGGCTTCGTCGAACCGCCGGCCGGATGGAAATTCCGCGAACTGGGCTACGCGCGCGGGCGGCTGTATGTGCTGGCAAGCCGGGCGGATCGCGCGGCCGCGACGGCGCTGTGCGTGTACGAGCCGCAGGACGGAGGCCGGGTACTCAAGTTCAAGGGCACCTATCCGATCGCGGAATTCGGCAGCATTGTGGATCAGGTGTGGGGCACGCGAATGCTCGTGAGCGGCGAGCGTATTTTTATTCTGCACGCCACGCGCGGCGAGTCGCCAGGCTCAGGCAAGATTGCCCCGGGAAAGTCACTCGACCTGGTCACGATCGACGTGCGGCCGTCAGGCGTGCCGGTCGTGCATCGCCCGGCCGATCTGCTGAGGCTGGCACCGGGTCTGCGGCCGAGCTACTACTCCGGGCAAGCGATGGAATACACAGACGGCTGGCTGGTGCTCTACGTCGAGGACGAATCGACGCCCAGCGCGTGGCTGCTGGTGTATGACGTCAGCGAGCCATCAACTCCGCGGCTGATCGGGCGGCTGAAGGACCCCATGCCGACGACATCCGTATTTAACATCCTGAACGTTACGGCGATGCCGCCTGAGCCGATGGTGGCGTGCACGTCGGAGGCCACGGGGGCCTGGATTGTCGATGTGAGCGATCCGCGGCACCCGCGGACCGCGTGGCGCGAGCCGCCGGCGAACCGCGGAACGGACCTGTTTGGATATGATTCATTCGCCAAGGCGGCGGCGGCGTGGCAGGACGGGCTGCTGTTCGTGCCGCGTCTGGACCGGGTGGACGTGCTGCGTGTCCGGACGGGGGACGGTCCGGAATTGTCAGAAGCGCGGCTCGCGGCCGATATACGGGCGCAAATTGCGTTCTGGAAATCAACGCCCTCTTCGCGGCCCGCCGCGCGCGACGTTCTGGCAGCGTGGCGCGTGGCGGCGCGCGTCGCGGAATACGAGCTCGATCGGCACGACGTGCAGGCGGCGCGGGAGTTCGTGAGCCATGCGAATCGGCTTGATGCGGCCGTGGGCGGTCGGAGTTCCGACATCGTCGCGCATGCGGCGCACGCACGGCAGGCGGTCACGATCGACGGACGCGCGGATGACTGGGCGGGCGTGCCCGAGGCGCGATTCGAGCGCGGGCCGGCGAACGTGCGATGGCAGTGGGATGATAAAGACCTTTATATGCTTTTCACGGTGCGCGACCCTGACGTGGAGCGCGGGCCGGCCAGCGGGATGATGCCGTGTCCGGTACAGGATCATGTGGATGTATTTTTGACGGCGCTGCCGGTCGCGAAGGAGCGATACGACGGGCCGGCGGATGTGCGAGTATCAGTCGATCTGACCGGGCGCGTGCTCGTGTCGTGCCATAATCCTCGATTTCGCGGGAGCGCAAACGTGTTCGACATGCACGAGGCTCAGGGCGCCCGCGCGGCGGTTTCCACAACCGCCGATGGCTACATGCTGGAACTGGCGCTGCCGCACGGGATGACCTGGGTGCCGGCCATGGCCGGCGCGCGGATCGCATGCTCGGCGGTGGTGGTGGACCACGGGGTCGAGCAGATGGAACTGAGGCATACCCGGCCGCTGGGGTATGTGTCGGCGCAGCCGGGGTGGCCGACCGTCGAACTGGCTCCCTGATCCGCCGGCGATCGCGCGGGCCGCTTTGTGTTGCGTTGGATAAACCACGACATTTCATAAGGTTATTGGACGGGGCCCAACGTATTGCCGCTGCTCGTGTCTGTACTGGCGGTGTTGCATGTACCCTGCTTCAGGAGTGGTGAACGTGGCGCGCTCAACTCAACGAACTGTCGGTGTGATGTCGATCTGCGGCGTTGCCCTCATGCTGGCGCTGGCCGGATGCGGAACGATTGGGGAAGGCGACAGCGGCCATGGGTATGGCGGGCATGGATACGGCGGTGATGATCACGGGTCTGCGGACGTTTTCGTGGGCCTGGGGCTGTATCCCGTTGCACCCGTATGGATCGATGCCGGGCCGCCGGTGTTCGTGGACGGCGGATATTATTACGGTGGTGAAGATCCCGGATATTACGATGGCGGATACGACACGGGATATGACGACCCGGGCTATTACGACGATTCAGATTATTATGACGACTCCGGGTATTACGACGATTCGGGCTATTACGACGACCCGGGTTACAATGACTACGGCAGCGATGATCAGTACGACTACAAGGTCAAGCATTCAGGCGGTTGAATAGCTGGCGCCCGAATCGGGCGGCGCCTGACCGGATTTCCAAGCGCACCCGTCTCCGTCATCGGCCCGCGAGTGATTCAGGCTGACGCTCGTTGCGATCGATGGCGGGGCGGGACGCCCAGGCCTTGCTGCTCGAATGACGATAGATCGCTACTTGCTGCGGGCCTGCTTGAGCCAGTCCTGTACGTTGCGGGCCAGCACCTCGGCACTTTTTTTGGTCATGATGTGCTGGCTGATCGTCGGCGGCACCTTTAGGCTGGCCATCGCCTGCTCGACGCGCTTCCAGAGCGACTCGCGTTTTTTGTCGGTCTCGGCCAGATATAGATCGGTGACGAGCTCCTGCAGGCGAGTGAGCATGATCTCGTCTTTACGGTCGTAATACCGCTCGACGATTTTCTTCTGGTAGTTGGTCAGCTCAGCCATGTGGGTCCCTCTGTGGCCTAAATCAGCTTTTCTTCCTCGCGCAGAATCTTCACCAACTGCCGTGCCAGCTCCGCCGGCTCGCCCTCGAGAATGCGGCCTGGTGGGCGTGGCGGCGGCGGGGCAAATTCGCCAATGCGCGTCGCGGCCGCGTCAGGCGACAGTTCGGCCGCCGAGAAGCCTAGCGCGGCGGCATTGATGGTCTCGACGGGCGCCTTTTTGGCTTTCATGAGCTTGGGCAGCGAGGGATAGCGCGCGTCGTTCAGCCCCTTTTCGCACGTGATGAGGCACGGCAGTTTGATCGTGACGACTTCTTCCGCGCCTTCGATGCGGCGCCGCGCAGTGAGCGACTTGAAATCGGCCGCCCATTCGATCGCGGTCACCGCGCCGACGTGCGGAATATCCAGGTATTCGGCCAGGGCGGGGCCGACCTGGCCGCTGTCGAAGTCGATCGCGTGCTTGCCCGTCAGGATCAGGTCGAAGCCGCGCTCCTTGATTGCCTTGGCGATTACGCGGGCGGTGGTCAGTTCATCGAGCTTTGCGAAAGCATCGTCGGCGAGGTGCACGGCGTGGTCGGCGCCCATCGCGAGGGCCGTGCGGACGACTTCGACTGCGGAAGGCGGTCCGACGGTCATCGCGGTGACCTCGGCCGCCGCGCCGGGGTTCTTTTCCTTGGTGCGGATAGCCTCTTCGACCGCGAATTCGCAGAACGGGTTCATGACGAATTTGACGCCGCCAGTTTCGATGCCGGAGCCATCAGGCTTGACCTTGATCTGGGTCGTGGATTCGGGGACGTATTTAACAAGTGCGAGTATTTTCATGTTGTGGGGTATCATAACGGGGTGGATGGGATCATCAAATCGGGACTTGTGCGCGGAACTCGCCTGTTTGAGGCGGACCCATTTGGAGAGCCGGCATGCCGACCTGTTGCTGACTGTAACGGGCTCGCATGAGCAGCTAAAATGAAGCCGGAGCAACGTATGCGTTATCGTGGCATCGTCAGCAACGGAGTGGTCGTTCTGGAAGGCGAGAAGCCCTCCGATGGAACGATTGTAGAGGTCACACCACTGGAGTTGTCCACCGACAGGCCCGCAGATCATCCTGCCATCGGGATCTGGAAGGACCGCACCGACCTCCCCGCCGATCCCGTGGAAGCATCGAAGCTCCTGCGTGAGCGACTGATGCGACGCGCTGATGGTTAGCGCGATGCTCGACAGCTCGGTGCTGATCGATTGTCTGCGCGGCCGCTCGGAAGCCATTGCGTTCCTGAGCTCTCAGGCTGCCCAAGGCAAACCAGCGACCCATGTCATCGTCGCCGCGGAAATCCTGGCAGGCGCGCGAGACAAGCGCGAGCAGGCAGTCATCGAGTCGTTTCTGGATACGCTGGTCGTCCTGCCGGGTGACGCATCGGACGCGCTGAACGCGCTCGAACTCTTCAAGCGATATCGTTTGTCGAATGGTGTGGACTGGCCGGACTGTCAGATCGCAGCGACAGCATTGCGCCTGGGCCTGGAGGTGCACACGCTGAATGTGAAGCACTTTGCCACATTCGCCGGATTGCACGTCATACGGGCGTACTGACACACCACACTGCGGGGCGGGTGCTGGACGGAGTCCTGCGCATGCAGTGGGAGAACTCGGAATCCCGCAGGAGCAGAGATCGCTCGTCGGTCCGACGCGGCCCGGCTCGCGTAGCGCCTCCGCTTAGCGCAGCAGCACGTCGGCCAATTCGGAAATGCCTTCCCCGCGCGAGGCGACTGTTTTCACGATGGGCTTGGCCTTGCCGATTGTGTCGCGGATCTGGGCGGCCAGGCGATCCGCGCCATCGAGGTCGGCCTTGTTGATCACGAATACATCCGCAATTTCGGTGATGCCGGCTTTTTCGAGCTGCAGCTCGTCGCCTGCACCGGGCATGAGGACCAGGACGACCGGCCTGGCGACGTGGCGGATGGCGACATCGTTCTGGCCGGCGCCGACCGTCTCGACGATGGCGATGTCGATGCCGGCGCGGTCGATGGCTCGAAGCATGGTGTCGGTCGTGGGGGCCAGGCCGCCCATCATGCCGCGGCTGGCGCATGAGCGCACAAAGACGCCATCGTCGGCGGCACTCTGGGACATGCGGGCGCGGTCGCCCAGGAGCGAGCCGCCAGTGATCGGGCTGGCGGGGTCGACGGCGATGGCGGCCACGCTCTTTTCGCGGCGGCGCAGCTCGCGCAGGATCTGACCGATCAGCGTGCTCTTGCCGACGCCCGGCGCACCGGTGATGCCAATGGCGCGAAGTCGGGCGCGTTTGTGATCCGCCAGCGCGGCGGGCGGATTGCCATCGGCACCGCCTGACTCGATCCAGGAGAGCACCAGGCCGAGGGCGGCGCGGTCGTGTTTGGGGAGCTTGCCGAGCCACTCGTTGCCGTGGGCGGCGATGCCTTCGCGACGCTGGCGCTGCGCCTGCTGACCGATACGGCGGCATTCGGTGATGATGGCTTCGAGCGATGTCTCGGGCTCGAAGACGGCGGCGACACCGGCGGCCTTCATGGCGGGCATGTCGCCGGGCGGGATGATGCCGCCGATGACGAGCGGAATGTCAGGCCGGCCCTGTCTGGCGAGCTCGGTCTTGATAATGGGGACGAGCGTGTCGTGCGCTGCGCTGTGGAAGCTGGCGCCCAGGATATCAACATCTTCTTCAACCGCGGCTTTGGCGGAGGTGGCGGGCGTCTGCCACAGGCCGGTGTAGATCACTTCCATGCCGGCGTCACGGAAGGCGCGGGCGAGCACTTTCACGCCGCGGTCGTGGCCATCAAGGCCGACCTTGGCGAGCAAAATCCGAACGGGCTGCTGGTCCATGGAACGAAGTGTAAGGGAAATTGGGGGTGCTGCCGAGGGGCGCCGGGGCATAAAAAACCGCCGCCTGCGCGGGTGCGCAGGGCGGCGGCGATTGGTAGCGGCTTTGTGATCGGCGCCGCACTGTGGTGCGGGGTTCTGACTACTTCTTGCGGGTGTGGACGAGTTCGCCGCTGAGGAACTCTTTGCCATCGGTGTCGTTGGGGCCATACATCTGGAGGATGTACTTGTCGGGGCCTTCGATCTTGTAAACCGTGCGCATCCACGTGGCCTTGTGGCGCATCGGGCACTGATAATGCGAGGTGAAGCTGATCGTGTGAGCGCCTTCGCTGGCATCGCCTTCGGCGGTCATGATCATGGTGCCCATGTTGTCGGCCCAGGTGGAGATGTATTTCTTCTTGTCGCGATCGAAGCCGATCATGCCGAAGCCTTCGAAGGGCTCGTTCATGCCCATCTCAGGCATGGGCTGGCCCTTGATCTTCTGGATGACGAAGCGGCCACCGAGAATCAACTCGGCATGGCTGGTGCTCTTGCTGTCGGTCCAGGGGGCGTTGGGGTCCATGCGGAACTTGCCGGCGATCTCCCAGTCGCCTGCGAAGTTCTTAATTTGGCGGTGCTCCGGGCCGGGAGCGGCGACGTTTTTCATGTAGTCTTGCATCATCTTCTGCATTTCAGCATCGGATGGCTTTTGTGCGGCTGGCTTCATGTCATCCGCCTTTTTGTCTTGCGCGATGATGGCGGTGGACACGAGGGCCAGGCAAGCCAGAAAACAACCAAGGACCAGGGACCGTTTCATGAGTTCTCCTTTGTGAAAAGTGACCGCAACATGCTCGCCCGTCTGACGGGGAAAGAGCATATCGGAAAATCCGAAAGAAGGGAAGAGTTAGGGTATAGGGATATTCCCTATAACCGGCCGTTTATGGGACGTGGCGGGATATGTTCGGCTTCGAAGGACGATTACATTCGATGGCGTCTGAACTTATGCGCTCGACCGGGGGTCAAAACCTGAAAACATACTGGATGAAGAACAGATTGGGATCGCGGCTCAGGCCGGTGCGGCTAATGACGTGGTCGGCCCAGAAATGCTCGAAACCCAGCAGCAGATTGGAATGGACGTCGATCTGCCAGGAGGCGGTGAGGTAGAACAGGTCGCCGACTTCGTTTCCGGCGATGCCGCCCAGACTGCGACGTGATGCGCCTCCGCCCGAGTTGTAGAGGGCGTCGCGCTCTTCCTGCAGCCAGAAGTGGTTGTACTGCGCTTTGACTGTCACGTCCTTGATGGGCTGGAAGGTCAGGTTGACTTCCGGTGCGATGACGTTTTGCAGGCCAACGAGCTGCTCATATCCGAAGAATGGCGGGCCTTGGTGGAATAGCTGGTTGAACGTCTGGTGCGCGCTGTCGGCCGGGTTCTTATCGCCGGTCGCCAGGTTGAAGCCGGTTCCGATGCGGGGTGTCCAGCCGACATTTTTGAATGTATAGCCTTCATCCGTGGCAAACATCCACGCCTGTATAGTATCGCCTGCCCAGGTGCCCCATTGGCCGGCGAATTCAGTGTCGTGGTCGAAGCAGCCGACGGTTCCGGCGAGTCGCGTCCCGAGGGTGTAGACGGAAAGGTCGCCCATTTTCAGATTGGCGTTGGTGAGGAAGCCCTTATCGTTCAGACCGAAGAAGTAGAAGTCGACGACCTGGTTTTTGATGCCCTTGTAGGTTGAGTACATGCCGTAGAAGCTTTGCTCCTCGCGGTAATGGTCGGGCGTGCGATCCATACCTTCATTTATTTTCGGGCGGAGGGGAGCGGAATAGGGATAGAGGGCGAAGACGACCGGTTTATAAAAGAAGCCTTCGATGTCGAATGTATCGCTGCGGTACATGAGGCGGGCTCCATCGAACTTCTTGCCGACGTTGCCCCAGTTGCTTTTTTCGACCAGCCGCTGACGACCGTAGCTGATCGTCTGGCGGCCGACGCGCAGCGTCAGGGGCGTGTCTTCGCCGAGGATATGCAGATCGGTGAAGAGTTGATGGATGTCCCAGCGATTGACCTGGTTGGCCTGCTGGGGCAGATCGAGATCGTCATAGCCGGCGTCAATGGTCTCGACGAAGACACGAGCGAGTTTGCGATATTGCAGATCGGCATGCAGCCAGGCGCGGTAGAGGCCGAACGAGTCTTCGGCCGGGTTGTTGGCGCCGTAGGTGCGATTGGTCTGGAACTCCTCGCGCCAGCGCAATTCGCCGCCCAGCGAGAGGCGCCAGTCTTTATCGAGCTTGATCCACTTGATTGGGTCCAGGAAATCCGGCTTGTAGGAGCCGGGCGGGCCTTCCAGGTATGAGAAGTCGTCTTCCCAGCTATGCAGGCCGTATTTCGGACCGCGCAGGCTGAGCGGCGCGGCGGGCTGCGTGGTGACAGGCGAGACGCTGGTTTCGGGCTGAGACGTCGCCTGCAAGGGCGGCTGAGAGGGATTCTGCGCGGTCTGGGCGAATGCGGCCGCCGATGCGATGGTTAGTGTTGCCAGCGTCGTGATTGCGCGTGGTGGGTTCATGATTCCTCGCCAGTTTGCAGTCAGAACTTGAAGAGGTACTGCACATACACCATGTCAGCATCGAGGCTCCGCCCCGAGCTTTCGATAAAGTTGCCGGGCCAGAGATGCGACCAGCCGACGAGCAGGTTGGAATGCACGTCGATCTGCCAGCTCACCGTCACATCGAGTTCATCGCCGACGTCGTTGCCGGACGAGCCGGAGACATTTCGCCGTGAGGGATTGCCGCTCTTGTTGTAGAGCGCGTCGAGATTCGAACTGAGCCAGAAGTGATACCACGTCAATCGCGTCACGACGTTCTTTACGGGCGTCAATGAGAAGTTAAGATTGGGCGCGAGAATGTTCTGACGGCCGACGATATCGATAAACCCAAGCTGCGAGTGGCCGGTGGGAAAAAGCTGGTTCAGGGTTTCAGCCGTGCGGTCGCGCGGGGTGTCGTCGCCGCTGCCGTAGTCGAGGCCGATGCCGAGGCGCGGCGTCATGTCGGTTTTTTTCGCGGTATAGCCGGCTTCGCCGCCGAAGAGCCAGGCCTTCTGATCATCGCCAGCCCACTTGCCCCACTGGCCGGCGCCTTCGACATCATAATCGATGCAGCCGGATGTGCCGGCGATGCGGCTGCCGATGGTGTAGATGGATTCGTCTCCGATGCGCCCGTTGGGATTGACGAGACGGTCGTTGTCATTCAGGCCCAGCACGTAGAAGTCGAGGGCGTGATTTCGAATGCCCTTGTAGGTCGAGTACAGGCCATAGAAATGGGCTTCCTCGCGGTAATGATCGGGCTTGCGGTTGAGGCCTTCATCGATAGGGGGCTTGAGCGTGGTATTGAACGGCTTGGTCTGAAAGACGATGGGCCGCATGTAGAAGACGTCAACATCGAGCATTTCGCTGGGGTAGAACAGTTTGAAGCCGTCGAATCGGCGCGGCGCGTTGGTCCAGTCGGACTTGCCGATCACGCGCTCGCGGCCGTAGGAAAGCTGCTGCCGACCGGCGCGGAGCGTGAGGGGGCAATCTTCGCCGAGCACGCGCAGATCGAAGAAAGCCTGGTTGATGTCGAACCGATTTTCCATGCCGGGCTGCTCGGGCAGGTCGCGGTTGTTGACCTGCGCATCGATGCCTTCGAAGAAGACGCGGGATGACTTGCGGTATTTCAGATCGCCGAACAGCACATAGCGCTGGAGCAGAAAAGCGTCGTGGGTCGGGTCGCGTGAGCCGAAGTTTTTGTTGGTTTCGGACTCCATGCGCTCGCGCAGTTCGCCGCCCAGCGAGAGGTGCCAGTTGTCGTCGAGGTTGATGTTCTTGATGGGGTCGAAGAAATCCGCGCGATAGCTGCCGGCAGGCCCTTGAAGGTAGGAGAAATCGTCGTTGTAGCGAAGCGGCGCATAGCGCGGCGCCGGCAGCGGTTCTGTCGCGGGTCTGGTGGTTGAGTGGCCGCGCCGGCGGTCGTCTGGTTGCGATGCAGCCTGCTGGCCGAATGCAGGAGCGGTGAGGAGCGGGGACAGCATCAGGAGGCGAACCATGCGGGCGATATCCAGTTAGACCGGCGCGCAACGCGATCCATCGTGCGCTTGCTGCACGTGATTGCGAAAACATGGCGTTAGCATCTTGCCGGAGTAGACCGGGCTTACATCGTCGTCAGGCCGAGGCCGGTCGCCAGGTTCTTGAGCCACGGTGTCACCACCGTTGCGACGAAGGATGTAAATAGCGAGTTGAACAACCCGCTGGCAACCGTTCCAACCAAATTGATCATGACTGCGAATAACTGATCGCCAAAGCTCGACACGAACGGTGGGAACATGTAAAGGCTCCTGCAAGTCCATTGCCGCCGGTCAGGTGCAGACAGGCAGAAATTGCCTTGACCGGCAAACGCGCCATGTGCGTTATCGGCACATGGCGCGCATTATCAGCATTGTTTTGTCTTTTGCACGTTAAGAACTGGTTAAGGTCGTACCAGCCGGTTGATGGCGAGCTGAAGGTCTTCGCCATCCACCGTGCCATCGCCATTGAGGTCGGCGTCGAGCGTGTCGCAGCGCGAGTGGGCGGCGCGATAGCCATCGGGGTCGAGCAATTCGGCGGCGAGGTCCTGAAGATCGAGGGCGTCGAGGGCGCCATCGCCGTTAAGGTCGAGCTTGGGATCGAATGCAAGCAGTTGTGGAATGAGGGCGGTCGCCAACTGCGATACACCTGAGTTGCCGCCGAAGCCGTCGAAGCTGTGGACGGCGTCGGGATAGATAAAGAGACGGCAGTATCGGCATTGGCTGCGCAGAATCTGCATCACGCGCACGGCGTTTGCAAACGGGACGGTCGGGTCGGCGCCGCCCTGGAAGAGGGCCATGGGCGGATCGTCGGGCGTGACGTAGGTGATGGGCGAGGCGGCCAAATATTGCGGGAGCGTTGTTTCCCTCAGGAGCGCGCCGACGAAGAGCGCGGTTTGCAGCACGTCGCCTCCGCTGGTGATGAGCAGCGTGAGATCGCCGGGGCCGTAGAAAGAAATGACGCCGTCGATGCGGTATCCGCCCGGTGGCGGCGGGAGCGGCTCGAATGTCGCGACGCCGGCGGTAGTGCCGAGCATCTGCGCGAGGTGACCGCCGGCGGAGTCGCCCATCGCGATGATGCGCTGCGGCAGGCCGCGGCGACTGCCTTCGGTGCGAATCCAGCGGACGACGGCTTTGACGTCGAAGATGATCTGGGGAAAGCCCGGAGAGACGAGCGTGGAGAATGTGTAGTTGCACGTGACCGTGGGATAGCCGGCGTCGGCGAGCATGCGGCAAAGGTCGGCGGAGAGACTCTTATCGCCGGCGTGCCAGCCGCCGCCGTGGATGAACAGGATGGTGGCGGGGTCCTGTTTGTTGGGATGCGTGGGTAGATAAAGGTCGAGAAAATTGTTGCTGCCGCCGGGAGAGTCATACGGGATGTCGAGGACTTCGTCGGGTCTGGCTGTGGCGGCGGTGGGTTGGGAGGCGGATGGCGGGAATGGAGCAGCGCCTGGGTCCTGAGTTGGGTTGGCGGGCCATACGGTGCATCCTGCAGTCAGCCAGAGGATGCACATCGCAAGGCAGAATGTGATCAGTACGGATCTCATGCCGAATTTTATCTGAAAAGCGTCGGGCGAATGTCACGACGTGCGTAGCCAATCGGGCAGGCGTGCAGGAGACTCAGCCCGCGCATGGTGGAGTTTGCTGATATGGATCAGTGCGATGGTGAGGCTGATTTGGCCGGCGCGCTGGTGGGGGCGTAATCGGGCATGACCTCATCGCTCAAGACGACCTCGACGCGCTCGTTGGGCTGATGGCCGTTTTTGCCGTAGATGATGGGCGTGCGGCGGTCGTTGTCGGCCAGGGCGATCACGCGGATCTGGCGCCACTCGATCCCGTGATGTGTCAGCTCTGTGCCAACCGCGTGGGCGCGATCGAACGAGAGGCGCATGCCGTGGTCGGGAAGCTGGAAGACTTCGCGGGCGCTGGCGTGGCCGCGGACTTCGATGATGATGCGAAGCCCGCGCATATGCGCGGCGATGTCGGCGACGGTGGCGCGGGCGGCGGGCGTGAGTTCGGTGGAGTTGTCGTCAAACGGGACGGCGCCGCAGGTTTTGTAGTAGTTGCTGGGGCGGATCGACTGCAGATTGTGCTCGTCGCCGCGCGGACCATCCTGCTTGGCGTTGGCCTTGCCGCGGCGCTCCATGAGGCGCTGAACGAGGGCGCGCTCCTTGGGGTCCATGGAATTGAGGTTGACCGGGTTGTTGAAGGCCTCGCGGATGGCGATCTGTGCGTCGAGCAGGGCCGGCGGCGGGCGCTCGGAGTCGCCATCTCTCTGGGGCAAGTCGCCTGCACCCGCGCCTTTGGGCCCCATGTTGACGGCAAGCAATATGACGAAGAAGCCCATCATGAGCGTGACGTTGTCGGCGAATGAGATAAGCCACTCGGGAGCGCCCTCGTGGCCCTCTTCATGCCCGCCGCCGTGGCCATGGCCGCCATGGCCGGAGTGCTTCTTATGCTCCTTCTCGTCATGCTGCTCGTGATCGGACATTAATACACCCGTTTATGCGGAGGCGGCTTTAAGCTTGGCGCGGGCAGGCGATGGCAGGAAGGCCATCATCTTGTCCATCGTGATGCGCGGGTTGTCGCCAGCCTGGATTGAGAGGATGCCCTGCAGCATCATCTCGCGATTGAGGATTTCTTCGGAGGAGCGCATGCCGAGCTTATCGCCGATGGGGCCGCAGACGGCGTTGGCGAGAATCGTGCCGTACATCGTGGCGACGACGGCGACGGCGAGGCTCTTGCCCATCGCGCCGACATCGCCGCCGCTCAAGTTGCCGAACATGCCGATCTGGCCGACGAGCGTTCCGACGAGGCCGTAGCCGGGGCCGTAGAGTTTGATGAGGTCGAAAAATTTCTTGCCGGCCTTGTGGCGGTCCTGCATGGCGAGGATTTCGAGCCGCAGCGTGGATTCGACGTCGCCTGGGTCGACACCGTCGATGGCCATGCGCAGGCCCGACGCGAGGAATTCGTCCATGGTCTTGATGTTTTCGTAATCGGCCTCGAGGGCGAGAATGCCCTCGCGGCGGGTCTTGTCGGCGAGCTGGCCGAGCAGTTTGATGACGGCGGCGGCGGGTTTGCCTTTGTTGAACATGAAGCGCCTGAGAAATCCGCCGACATTTTTGATCTTGTCCATCGGCATGGCCATGAAGGCCACGCTGATGCTGCCGCCGAAGACCATCAGGATGCCTTCGAGCGAATAGAAGATGATCCAGTTGCCGTGGCTGACCTCGAAGCCGACGATGCCGAGGCAGATGCAGCCGATCAATACGCCAATAAGACTTGCGATGTCCATCGCGCGGAGGTTCCCCCGAGTGAGCCGGCGGCGCGACGATCAGCGCTTATCGGGCGTTTGTCGCCGCGGAGCCGGAGCAGTCTGTCGCGAATTCATCGGCTAGCGGGGGCGGGGACATTCGGTGGGGAACCGGCAGCTAACATTCGTGAGGCTGGGGCGTGCGTCCGAGAATTCTGACATGTGGCGGCCGTGCACAGCGAGCAGCACGCCGCGCTTCTGTGGCGGCTGCAGGCGTGAAGCGATTCTGCTTCTGAAGAATTCGACGTCCGGCTACTTCCGCATCGACTCGATCAGGATGTCGGCGATCTCGGGGCGCGAGAACTCCATCGGGGGGCGCTGGCCGGCGGCGAGCATGTCGCGGACCTTGGTGCCCGAGAGCGCGACATGATCGGTGTCGGGGTGCGGGCAGGTTTTGGATGATACCATGCCCTCGCATTTATTGCACCACATGGTGTGCTCGAACTTGAGCGGCATGATCCCAAGGCCGGTCTCGCGCGAGGGGTCGACGGTGTCAAAGATCTTCTGGGCGTCGTAGGTTCCGTAGTATTTGCCGACGCCGGCGTGATCGCGGCCGACGATGAAATGCGTGCAGCCGTAATTGCGGCGTATTAACCGATTCATTGCCGAGGGCGACTTCTCTCGGGCGCAGGCCGAAT
>JADMIO011280113.1_pt1 | contig 14240 bp, 9 predicted proteins | sample 8958161 | NCBI WGS metagenome assembly JADMIO01 (sample SAMN16585339, study PRJNA669376) | soil metagenome | isolation source: Crop rotation soil | place: USA: Cullars Rotation, Alabama | collected 2011 | reverse complement strand
GTCCACTCGGTGTTTCGCGCGCTGGTGTTGTGGGTGTGCCTGGGCGTGCACGCCGTCCCGTTCATCGACGTGCTGCGCATCCGCTTCTCGGGCGAAGCGGTCGAAGCGCTGACCTACACGGGGCCGCTCCTCGCCGAGCCGGCCAAGGGCATGCTGCTGACCAGCCGCGGCGTGCCGAGCGTGAACGCGTTCGCGGCGATCTCGCTCGAGTACCTGCTCTACACGGCGTCGTCGGCCGGCTTCGGCGCGGCGGCCGCCGCGCTCCTGCTGCAGCATCAGCCGCTGCCGCCCGGGCTGCACGGCGCGGCCGTGACGCTGCTGATCGTGATGCTCGGCTTCATCGCCGGCACGATCATCGCGGGCGTGACCGGCATCGGCCTGATCGCGCCGGCGCTGCGCGCGGTCAACGCGGTGATCGACGGCGAGCGGATCCGCTCGGCGCTGGCGGCGGTGACCGCCGTCGAGCGCGTGCTCGTCGAATTCCTGCACACGCACCCGGCGAAGGTGCTGATGTCGATCGGCCTGGAATGCCTGTCGCACGCGCTGCTGATGACCGACGTCTGGGTGGTCCTGCACGCGCTGCACCTGCCCGGCACCGTCCGCGACCTGCTGGTGATCGAGGGTAGCGCCAAGCTCGTCGCGTTCGTCTTCTTCTTCGTGCCGGCGCAGCTCGGCGCGACCGAGGGCAGCAACGCGCTGATCTTCCCGATCATCGGCCTGCCGGTCGCCGCCGGCGTCACGCTCGCCCTGGTCCGCCGCGTTCGCAGCCTCGTCATCGCCGGCATCGGCATCGCGGCGAGCAGCACGATGCGATGAACTTGGGTGGCTGGGTAGCTGGGTAGCTCGGTGGCTGGGGCCGCGGAGGACGCGGAGGCCCAACGGCTGACCCCCAGCAACCCAGCTACTCAGCTACCCAGCTACCCAGTAGCTAACAGACGCTAGGTTCGCCTCACTTCGCTCCGTAACATAACCGCCGGTTCGACCTTCCCAATCCAATCTGCGACCCCGAATGCCCGACGGCCGGGCTCCGGGGAACGTGTGTCGTCACTGTCGTGGTTGCCGCTGCGCCCGGCGCTGCCCGTGGTGTGTGCGGTGGACGTCTGTCTTCTGGAGTTGTGATGTTCCGGTCCCGCTTCGAAGTGCTGTTACGTGAGCGCGCGTCGCGAGTGCGAGCCCTCACCCTCGTCGTAACGTGTCTCGTCGTCCCCGCGATCGCCGGGGCGGACGTGAATATCCTGACCAACCGCTACGACCCGCAGCGCACGGGCGCCAACCTGCTCGAGACCACCCTCACGGCTCACAACGTCAACCCGCATCAGTTCGGCAAGCTGTACTCGCTTCCCGTCGACGGCGCCGTCTACGCGCAGCCGCTGTATGTGTCCGGCGTGATCGTCAACGGCGTTCGCCATAACGTGCTCTACGTGGCGACGATGAACGACAAGCTGTACGCGTTCGACGCGGATCATGCGACGACGACGCCGCTGTGGACGCGCGATTTCACGATGCCGCCGTCGGTCACCGCCATACCGATTACCGACATCGTCCGGCCGAACCTCAATATCGTCGGCAATGTCGGCATCCAGAGCACCCCGGTGATCGACATGCCCACGTCGACGATCTACCTGGTCGCGCGAACCAAGGAAAGCGGAGATTACGTGCAGCGGCTGCATGCCATCGATATCCGCACCGGCGCCGAACGGCCGGGCAGCCCGGTGGTGATCGCGGGATCCGTGGACGGAAAGGCGGCGGACGCGACGACGGCCGGCAGCGGCAGCGTGATCACATTCGATCCGAAAATGCAGTTGCAGCGTGCCGGTCTGGCGTTGAGCAACGGCGTGGTGCTGATTGCCTGGGCGGCGCACGAGGACGCCACCCCGTCCCACGGCTGGATCATGGGCTTCAACTCGTCGACGCTCGCTCGGGTCGGCATTTTCGCCGTGGTCCGTGACAGCTATCTCGGCGGCATCTGGCAGGGCGGACGGGCGCCGACGGTGGACGCGGCGGGCAACGCCTACTTTGCCACCGGCAACGGGTTGTGGGACGGCACGCGGAACTTTGGCGATTCGCTGCTGAAGTTCAGTGTGAGCCGCACGGCGCTGACACTGGTCGACTATTTCACGCCGGGCAACGAGGCGACGCTGCATGCGGTAGACGATGACTTGAGCGGATCCGGATTCACGCTGCTTCCGGGCACCAACCTGCTGATCGGCGGCGGCAAGGAAGGTGTGCTGTACCTGCTCGATGCGAAGAACCTGGGGAAGAAAACATCGAAGGACACCGGCGCGGTGCAGAAGCTGACGCTGTCGGGCGGACATGTGATGGGCGGCGTCACGTTCTGGAATGCGCCGTCCGCGGGACCGCTCGTCTACAACTGGTCCGAGGATGACTACCTGAAGGCGTTCGAGCTGACCGGCGGCCGTCTCAACCCGATTCCGTACGCACAGGGAAACGTGGAGTCTCCGGGCCATCCTGGCGGGTCGCTGACGATTTCGGCCAACGGCTCGACGCCAGGCAGTGGAATCGTCTGGGCATCGATGAACTGGACGAAGGATGCGAAGCACGGTCTCGCGGCCGGCATCCTCCGCGCGTATGACGCCGAGACGCTCGAAGAAATCTGGAACAGCGAGATGGCGGCGACGCGTGACCATCTCGGCAACCTGATGAAGTTCGTGCCGCCGGTCGTGGCCGACGGCAGGGTGTATCTGCCGAACCAGAACAACGCCGTGCACGTCTACGGGCCGCTGCCGTCCGACTTCGACGTGGACCTCTCACCGCGAGCGCGGATCGTCTCACCCGGCACCACGACGACGCTCACCGTGAGCGTCGCGCCGAGTGGCGCTTTCAGCGGTCGCGTCGACCTGCGCGCGAGCGGGCTGCCATCCGGTGCCGTGGCGACGTTTTCGCCCTCGTCGATCACCGGCGGCGGCACGGCGACGATCACCGTGAAGGTGCCGGCGACGGCTGCGACCGGCACCTTTCCAATCACGATCACAGCCAACGACGGCACGCGAACGCATGCGGTCAGCGCCACCGTCTCGGTGAGCGCCGACGCGCCCGCGCTCGGCGCCATCGCCATCGACTTCGTCGGCGGCGCCGGACCGATGGCATCCACCGAGGTCGCCGGTGTGATTCCCCAGCCGAACTGGAACAGCGCTCCCGGTGCCGCGGCCGCCACCCCGCTGATGCTCGTCGATCAGACGGGCGCGATGACCGGCGCCACGGCGTCGTGGGTCGCGAACGGCACGTGGCAGACCTCGATCGCGGACGCGCCCGGCGATCGCCGCATGATGAAGGGATATCTCGACGCGAAGGACATGACCACCACGGTGAGGATCGCCGGCCTGGCGCCGCGGACCTATGACGTCTATGTCTACGCCGACGGCGAGAACGGGACGGCGACGCGTTCCGGCCGGTACGGCATCAGTGGTCCCGGCATCGAGCGGCAGGAAGCCACGGTCACCGACGCCGCGGGCGCCAGGTTCGGATCGAGCTTCACCGCAGCGACGGCCGCCGGTGGCAACTACGTGAAGTTCACGGTCACCGGCAGCGAGTTCACCATCGATGCCACGCCATCGACGGCGTCCACGGCGACCAGGCGCGCGCCGATCAATGGCATCCAGATCGTTCCCGTGTCCGCCACGCCAGCGCCGCGCACGGTGAGCATCGACTTCGCCGGCACGAGCACGACGGTGCTCGCCGCCACGGATATCGCCGGGGTGGTCCCTTCACGACACTGGAACGTTGCACGCGGCGCGACCCAGACGGCGCCACTGGCGCTCGTCGATGAAACCGGCACCGGCACGCCGGCGACGGTGACGTGGTCGTCGCACAGCGGGTGGATGCTGCCGACGGCGGCGACCGGCGCGGACGCGACGATGATGAAGGGATACCTCGACACCAGCGCAACGAGCACGACGACCGTGTCGGTGGCGGGACTCGTTGCCGGTACCTACGACGTCTACGTGTATGCCGACGGCGACAACCGCACGTACTGGCGCTCGGCCGCCTACTCGATCAGCGGTCCGGGAATCGCGGCCTCGACGGTGACGCTCGTCGATGCCGCGGGCGCGAACTTCAGCGGCTCGTTCGCAACTGACGACGACGGCGGGAACTACGTGCGCTTCACCATCACCGGGAGCGGCTTCACGCTGACGGCGACGCCGCTGGCCGGGGGGAACGCAAGTTTCCGGGCACCGGTCAACGGCATCCAGATCGTGCCGCGGTAAGGCGCGATTCGACACCCGCGCAGTCTGTGGCGAGCCTGACAAGGCTCGCCCCACAGTCGTGTCGGGGCGGCGAGGCTGACAAGGCTCGCCCCACAGTCCTGTCGGGGCGGCGAGGCTGACAAGGCTCGCCCTACAGTCCTGTCGGGGGCGGCGAGCCTCACACTCCTAGTCGAGCGGGCGACGGCGGGTGTGCGGTCGCAATTCGTGCATTTCGGTGGACAGCCGCAGCAGCACGCGTGCGCGCTTTCCGGCCGAGTCGAGGCCGGTGGGAATGACCGGATCGTCGGGCGGCTGCAGCGCTTGTACGCGCCGGAAGATTCGTTGCCACCGCCGGCGCAGCGCGTGCGGCCCGATGCCGAGCGCGCCGGCCAGATCCTTGTCGCTCACGTGGTTCAACGCGTGCCGCAACAGTTCCTGCTGACCGGGCTCGAAGCAGTAACGCGGCTCCCGCACGATGAACAACGGCGCCGTGATCGACGCCGACCGTTGCGGCTGGCCGGCTTCATCTCTCGCCATTCCGACCAGGACAGGCGGCTCGACGCTGCTGCCTTCGGTGAAGGTATGCAGCGGTTGCCAGGCGCCGCTGCCGAGAAACATCTCGTGTTCTTTCTCGCCGATGCTCTCGCTGAGGATCAGCGCGAGGCGATAGCCGGCGTGCGCGTCGAAGAAGGAACGCACCGCCCAGTACTGCGCTTCCGCGAGGAACGCCGGCGGCACGCGATCGAGCCGCCACATGAGGCCCAGGGTTACGGAATGGAGACCGCCGCCGGAATTCGCTTCGGCGACCTGACGATCGGTGAGCAGGATGTCGTCAGGATTGCCGGCGGCGCACGCCTCGATGATGTGACGGCCGGGATGCGGGAACGGCGCCCGCAGATACTCGCGGATCCACGACTCGTGGACGAAGGCGCTCAGGCCGGCGACGAGGAGATTTGCATCCGGGTTCAGGTCCGGGGATTCCACCAGCCGGCCCGTGATCGCCCACCGGGGCAGGAGCGCTTTCCACCGGTCGATGACCGCCTCGGCCGACAGCGGTTCATCCGGCCGTCTCGGAATGCGCCGCCACATCGCCTCGAAAATCTGGCCGAGGTCCCCTGGTTCCGGTGTCCGTGACCGAAAATGCATGCCCTGCTCGCCCCGAGATGGCTCGTGCCCGTGGAATCGTGGTCCGTCGCCGGCATCAGTTTGCGTTCAAATCGACAAAGGTATGGCGTCGCGGCGGTCCATCATGCCACGCGCGCCGGCCGGATTGAGCGCGCCGATGCGACGGTGCAGGAAGGTGCACGCTCGACTGAACGGCGTGCCGTGTCTATCCTGCCGTCGCTGGTCCAGGAACATCGACGCTGAGCGAGCCGGCTCGTGATGCGCGCGGATTGGCATCCGACACCGAAAGCATCCCGACCCGGAATCGCTCGTCGCCGTGTTCATCGACTACGTCCGGCTGACGCCGGCGAATATCGGCCAATGCGCCTCCCTGTGGAGCGGCGCCGAGACCTACGCGCCCGGTGAGCCGTCCCGGGTCCTTGCCGCGTCGGCGCGGCTATTGGACGAGGAACGAGCGACGGGGGCGATGGTGCTCGAAAACGGCGTGCCGCGGGCGTTCGCCCTTACGGTGTTCGCCCCGGCGTCGTTCGTCGACGGATATCTGCAGAATCCCTATCCGCACATCGGCAGGCAGTTGTTGCTCGGCACCGACAGCCCCACCGCCCCTGGCGCGCTCACCCGGCGGGAGATCGGCGAAGGCAATGCTGGCGACGGCCTCGAACTCGTCGTCGCCAACTGCGCCCTGTCTCCGGCGGCGCGCGACCCGGCAACCGTGTACGGCATCGCCATCAGATCGTTCTTCGACGTGCACCGCGGCTATCGCATCCGGCGCGTCACCCACGAAGTGTTCGGCGACACATCGATTCAACTGATCGAGTCGTCACGCAGCTACGAGGTCCGCCGGACATTCGAGCTGAATACGCGGCGCGGCGCGCTGCGCTCGCTGGTCGGCACCGTGACCCGCGAGCAGGCCGCGGCCTGGGGCAATCCCATCCTCGCCATGTTTGCGTATAGCCCGCCCCGGTTGCGGTTCACGGCCGCGGAGCAGCGGCTGCTGGCGGAGGCGCTGCCGGGCGTCACCGATCAGACGCTGAGCTCGCGCCTCGGTATTCCGCTCAGCGCGGTCAAGGGCCGCTGGTCGCGCCTGCAGATGCGCGCCCGCCGCCACGCTCCTGACCTGTTCCGCGACCTGCCGCTCACGATCGGGTCGAGCCGGGGCAACCAGACCCGTCACGTCATCCTGCAGTACGTGCGCGATCACCCCTCGGAGTTGACGCCATACGTGTGGTCTCTTCCGGAGACCGTCGGCGGCGTAGGTAGTGGGCTGACGCCGTCGCAGGCAACCCAGGCAACCTAGGCAACCCAGGCAACCCAGGCCACCCAGGTAACCCAGGCAACCTAGTCCACCGAGGCCACCCTAAACCCCCTCCACGTCGTGCAGCCGTCCGATATCCACGCCGATGACGGTCTCGGCGTCTTCCACGAACATCGGCTTGAACCGCGCGTTCCAGACGATCTCGTCAGTGCGGTAGGACGTCCTCGCGTGCACCGTCTGCGCGAACGTCTCGTCGATGCCCGAGAGGAGCACCAGGATCTCCGCCTGCTCGCGCTGCAGGTCGGCGGCGCTGCGCGTGGCCAGCGGGCTGGCATCGTCGATCGGGTGAACGATCGTCCACGACAGCGGGAAGAAGGTGACCTTGTTCCGTTCGAGCGGCAGCAGGTGATACCGGCGCACGAGGTGACCGTTGCCGTCCGGCTGCAGGTGGCTGAAGAGCACCTGCGCTTCGAGCTGGATGATCTGGTTGCGGCGGCGGTTGGCCATCCGGAACTGCAGCGCGCGGCCACCGGCATACGGCGCCACGACGGCGCGGTCGCTGAAGATGATTGCCGCCGTGGGCCGGGCGAAGCGGGCGAACAGCAGGCCGGTGGCGAGCGCCTGATACATCAGACCGACCAGCGCTTCGACGGTGACCACGAGGTTCGCCGGCAGCCCGTTCGGACCGATCTGGCCGTAGCCGATCGTCGCGAATGTCTGCACGCTGAAGAAGAAGTCGCGCATGAAGGCGCCGCCCAGCAGGTTCGCGTCGGACCCCGCCACCGCCGACGGGCCGCACAGCGAGAACGCGCCGGCGAACAGCAGGTTCAGCGTCAGATAGAGCAGCGTGACGACGCCGATGAACGCCGGCCACGACATGGTGAGCATGGCGTGGTACGGCGCAAGGGTGTGGAGGGTGCCCAGGCCGACGCGCACGACGTTGAACGAGCCGTCACGATTGAGCAGGCGCTGGCGGCTGCGATTGCTGACGACCGAGCCGAACCCGAGGTCGCGATCGCGATCGCGCTGGTCGCGGGCGACGCGCTCGGCCAGCGGGCTGGCCTCGAAGGACTCCGGCACCTCGGCGATTTTAGAGGATAATCGGCTCAGGTCCGGAACGACGACTGTGGAGACCAACTTCTCACTGTTCCATCCGCCCGGATCATCAACCGCAGCCGACCTGCGCGATCGGCTCGCGGCGCTGGAGGCGCTGATCGCGCGCGCGCCCGTGCCCATCGCCATCGCGCACGACCCGGAGTGCCGCTTCATCTCCGCGAATGCGGCGCTGGCGCGGCTGCTCGATCTCCCTGAACAGGCCAACATCTCGATGACGCCGCCGCCGGGCGAGGAGCCGTCCTACCGCATCACGCGCGGCGGCCAACCGATTCCCGCCGACGAACTGCCGATGCAGTTTGCGATCAAGCACCGCACGCACGTGCGCAACGACATCGAGATCGTGCGGCGCGACGGCACCGTGCTGTTCGTGCAGAACGACGTCGAGCCGCTCTACGACGCCGCCGGCGGCGTCATCGGCTGCGTCAGCGTCATCGTCGATTACACCGCGCGCAAGTACACCGAGGACCTGCTGCGCGAAGCGGACCAGCGCAAGGACGAGTTCCTGGCCACGCTGTCGCACGAGCTGCGCAACCCGCTGGCGCCGATCCGCAATGCGCTCGAAGTGATGCGCCGATCGCCGAACGACGGCGCGCTCACGGGCCGCGCGCGCGTGATCATGGAGCGGCAGCTGCATCAACTGGTGCGGCTGACCGACGACCTCCTGGATGTATCGCGGATCACGCGCAACCGGATCGAGCTCCGGCGCGAGCGCATCGACCTGCGCACCGCCCTCACCGACGCCGTAGACGCGACACAGCCGCTCATCGACGCGGCCGGCCACACGCTCGACCTGCAACTGCCGTCGACGCCGCTGTGGGCCTACGCCGACGTCACGCGGCTGGCGCAGGCATTCGGCAACCTGTTGAACAACGCGGCGAAGTACACGAACCGCGGCGGCCGCATCGCGCTGCGGGCCAGCGTCCTCGACGGCCACGTCACGGTGACGGTGACCGACACCGGCATCGGCATCCCGCCTGACCTGCTGCCGCGCATCTTCGACATGTTCATGCAGGGCGAGCACTCCGCCGACCGCAGCCGCGGCGGGCTGGGCATCGGCCTGTCACTGGCCAAGCGGCTGATCGAGCTGCACGGCGGCAGCATTGAGGTCCGCAGCAGCAACCAGGGGACGACGTTCATCGCGCGGCTGCCGCTGGCGACGGGCACCGAGCCCGCGGCCGAGGCCGCCCGGCAGCCGCACCAGGGGCGCGTGCCGTCACGCCGCGTGCTGGTGGCCGAGGACATCCCGGACGCCGCGGAGATGCTGCGGTTGATGCTCGAATCGATGGGGCATACCGTGCGCGTCGCCGCTGACGGCGTGCAGGCGGTGTCGATCGCGCGCGAATTCGAACCGCATGTGGCGCTGCTCGATCTCGGGATGCCGCGCATGGACGGGTTCGCCGCGGGGCGCGAGATCCGCAATATCCTTGGCAATCGCGTGCTGCTCGTCGCCGTGAGCGGCTGGGGCCAGGCCGAGGACAAGCGGCAGGCACGCGATGCCGGCTTCGACCATCATTTGACCAAACCCGCGGATCCCGATCGCCTGGAAGAGCTCATCGCCGCTGCGCCGGCGCGATGACGACCGCGAGCGCGAGCGACGCGTGCTCTCCGGGCGACGGGTTTGCAGTCGTTCGTTTCGCGCTATGACCAGCGACACGCTTGCGATCATTCTCGGCGGCGGCCAGGGCAGCCGGCTGTTTCCCCTGACCGCGACCCGTTCGAAACCGGCGGTGCCGATTGGCGGCAAGTACCGGCTGATCGACGTTCCGATCAGCGGCTGCCTGCACGCCGACATTCGCCGCATCTACGTGCTGACGCAGTTCAATTCCGCGTCGCTCAACCGTCATATTTCGAACACCTACCGGCTCGATCGCTTCTCCGGCGGGTTCGTCGAAATCCTCGCGGCCGAGCAGACGCCGGACAATCCGAACTGGTATCAGGGCACGGCCGACGCCGTCAGGCAGGCGGCACGGCACTTCAGCTCGCACCACGCGCAGTATTACCTCATCCTCGCCGGCGATCATCTGTACCGGATGGACTACTGCGATTTGGTCGATGCCCACAAAGCGTCGGGTGCCGACATCACCATCGCCGCGCAGCCGGTCGATCCGGACACGGCGACGCAGATGGGCATCTTCCGCTTCGGCGTCGACGGCCAGATCGTCGCGTTCGAGGAAAAGCCCAAGCCGCCGCGGCTGAAGGAGATCGGCCGCAGCATCCCGCCCGGCGCGACGTTCGCGACGCACAGCGACGAGCAGCCGTTCATGGCGTCGATGGGCGTGTACGTGTTCTCGCGCCGCATCCTGCTCGAGATGCTGGAACGGGAGGCAGGACTCGACTTCGGCCGCGAGCTGATCCCCGGCGCGCTCGGCAAATACAGCGTCAAGCCGTTCCTCTACCGCGGCTACTGGGCGGACGTCGGAACGATCGAATCGTTCTACGAGGCCAACGTGATGCTCGGGCGGCCGGCCGCGCCGTTCCGCTTCTGGGACCCGGTGCGCCCGATTTACACGCACCTGCGCCACCTGCCGGGCTCGCGGATGACCGACTGCCACATCCGCAGCTCGATCGTGTCCGACGGCTGCTATCTGGATCGCTGCGACATCGGCGACTCGGTGGTCGGCATCCGCAGCATCATCCTGTCGGGCACGAAGATCACCAATTCGGTGCTCCTCGGCGCCGACTTCTACGAGGACGGCAGTACGCCGGAGGCCACGCCGCCGGTCGGCATCGGCCGCAACGTGGTGCTGAACCGGGTGATCGTCGACAAGAACGCCCGGATTGGCGATGGCGCGCGGTTGACGAACGAGAAGGGGGTCGAGGAAGCGGATGGCGACAACTACTACATCCGAGGGGGGATCGTCGTGGTGCCGAAGGGCGCGGTGATTGCTCCCGGCACAATCGTCTAGCAATCACAAACCACGGAGGCACGGAGACACGGAGAACTATCACGAGGTGACTCCGTGACTCCGTGTCTCCGTGGTTCGTGACGCTCAGAATTGGGGCTGCCCTCCGAGGGTCTGCGAGATTCTCGTCCTCAGCGCCTGCAGCGTCTCCGGCGACCCGGCGAACAGATCGTCGGGATACCGGCTCTCCTTGATCATGTTCCGGTAGATGGGGTCGCTCTGGTACATGTTCAGCCCCATCCCCGCCAGATACTGCAGCCGCAGGTTGCGATCGGTGTTGATCGTCGCGTCCTTCAGCCAGGTCGCCATATCGGAGCGGCGGCCGGCGTAGGTGCCGAAGAGATCGACCGCCGAGTAGATCCCGATCTCGCGCAGTGAGCTGGCGATCGGTTCGTTGGCCGGGTCGCTCAGCCGCTTCTGCACGGCGTCGACGTCGATCTTGCCGCCGCCGAGCTGACCGAAGAGCACCAGGTCGTAGCCCTGGCCGTTGGCGGTGTTGGCGAACACCGCGCCCTGCGGGAACGCCTCGAGGAAGGTCGCGACCTCGCTCTTCACCGCCGCTTCGTTGCTCTCGTACAACTGCACGAACAGCGTGACGACGCCGCCGGGATTCAGGTGCTGCTTGACCACGTCGAAGAACTCGCGCGTGTAGAGCGTGGCGGCGCCCTTCACCCACGGGTCGAGCGGGTCCGACGTCACCGCGTCGAACTTCTCGTTCGTCGTCAACAGGTAATGCCGGGCATCGTCCAGGTGGACGTGGACCTTGGGATTGTCGACGACGTGGAAGTTGTGTTCGCCGAAGTACCGGGATACGACGCGAGGCACGAGCGGCTCGATCTCGGCGATGGTCTGGTTCTTCACCAGCGGATCGACCGAGACCGCGCCGGCCGTGACGCCGGCGCCGCACCCGATCACCACCACCCGAGCGGGATTCTTCGGGACGAGCGTCGTGATGTGGCCGAGCATCCGCTGCAGGCGCATGTCCTGCGGTTCGCTCGATGCCTGAACCTTGCCGGCGTTGTGATAGTTGAGGACGCCTTGCGGCGTGCGTGAAACGGCGACCGATGCGGTGACGCCTTCGCCTGAATAGATGATCGTGTTCTGTCCGACCCAGGTCGCGGCGTAGCGGCCGTAGGCCACCAGGATCCCCGGCAGCGGCGGCACGGCGCGCGCGAGCAGACCGGCGGCGAACGCCACCAGGATGATGAGCGCCGGCACCGGGATGAGCAGCGCCGGCGACGACATCAGCGCCAGCACGCCGGACAACGCCGCCACGCCGATGAGCGACTGCTCCGCGATCTGGCTGCCGACGGTCGGCACCAGGATCAGGCCGGTGACCAGCGAACCGATAATCGCGCCGACGGTGTTGGCGGCGTAGACGCCGCCGACGAGCCGCGCCGGATCCTGGCCGGGCGCCGCGGCGGCGGCGAGCGCGAGCGGGAAGCTCGCGCCCCACAGGATCGCGCCGGGCAGCATCACCCAGAACGCGCGCGCCAGGTCGAGCTGGAAGTTGAAGAACATGTCCGTCGAGATCGACGGGTTGATCGGCCAGAACGGCAGCGACGCGTGCGTCTGATACCCGGCCCAGGCCAGCGCCACGCACAACCCGAGCTGGCACCAGCCGAGCGCCGCCCGGGCACTGCGGGCGCTCCGCGCCAGCGCCGAGCCCATCGTGCTGCCGATCCCGAGGCCGACCAGGAACACGGCGAGAATCAGCGAGAAGGTGTAGGTCGTGGCGCCGAACTGCAGCGACAGCACGCGCGTCCAGAGCACCTCCGCTCCGAGCGCGGTCAGCCCCGACAGCGCGATCACGAAGTAGACGACACGGTTGCCGCCGAAGACCGACTCGGCGCGGCGCTCGTCCACCGCCGGGGAGAACGGCGTCTGCGAGGCGATTACCAATGCGAGCAGCGCCACCAGGACGTTCAGGCTGATTGCCGCCCAGGTCGCCGTCGGCATGTCGTACAGCCGCAGCAGGTAGAACCCGGCGAGGAGCGAGCCTGCCACGGCGCCGGCGAGGTTGCCGCCGTAGAAGAAGCCGAGCCACGAGACGCCGCGCGGCGACGTCTCCACCCACCGCGAAATGGCGGGCAGCGTCGCGCCCATCAGCAGCGTCGGCGGCAGCAGGCAGACGCCGGCGACGATGGCGCGGAGGACGAGGTTGATCTGACCGGAGCCGGCAACTTTCGTGTAGACGTTGCCGAGCGCCGGCACCAGATAGAGCACGAGCAACCCGAAGGCGCCGATACCCAGCTCGAGGTAGGCATACATCCGGAGCGGATGCTGGCGCGCCTTCATGTACTTCGGCAGCAGCAGGCTGCCGAGGCACATGCCGCCCATGAAGATACCGAGGAGGATGGCGACTGATACGGCTGACGATCCGATCGACAACTGCAGCAGCTGGAACCAGACGACTTCGTAGATGAGGGCCGCGCAGCCAGACCCGACAAACAGCACGAGGAGCGCCGACAGCCAGCGCTGGGGTACCTCGAGGCCGGCTGCGGGCCTCGTGGTCTCGCCGAGATTGGTCATAGTGTGGTTGGTAATCCTACCAGAGCCCAGCAAGCCTGCCCGGCTGGCGTGGGATAATCGACGGGTGATGGACCGCGAGCGGCCGCTCGTTCTGATCGTGGAAGATCAAGCCGAGCTCCGCCAGCTGTACGTGCATCAACTCGTGCTGTCGGGATTCGACGTCATCGAAGCTGAGAACGGCGCCGAAGCGATCACCCACACCGCATCGCGCGCCCCCGACGTCGTGCTGATGGACCTGAGCCTGCCGGTGGTGGACGGCTGGGAAGCGACCCGCCGCCTGAAAGGCGACCAGCGCACGGCGCACATCCCGGTCGTCGCGCTCACCGCACACGACGGATCCGGCGAACTGCAACGCGCGACGAGCGCCGGCTGCGACTGGTTCGTCCCGAAGCCCTGCCCGCCCGACGCGCTGGTCGCGGAGGTGAGGAGGATCCTTGCAGGGTAGCTGGGTGGCTGGGTAGCTGGGGGCTCGGTAGCTGGGGAGGGCCGGGTAGGCCGTTCACAGACACGCGCGTTGTCTGGGCAGCATGTTCCCCGATCAAGGATGCTCGCGCCCCAGCGATTTCATCAATCCTCGCAGCGGTGACGCGGCCTGGCGGACCTCACGCTCGAGACCCTCATATTCCTTCTCGGACACGTAACCGAGGCGTCGCGCCGCATGCAGGCAGTACCCGACCTCGCCGAGCGACGCCAACGCAATCTGCAAGAAGTGCAGGCGATCGGCGCCTGGACGGCGGCCGTAGCCTTCGACGATGTTCACCGGCACCGAGAATGCCGCGCGGCGCAACTGCGACGCCAGTTCGTAGCGCTCGATCGCTGGAAACGTCAGCGACAGCCGGTGGACGCGAATAAACAAATCGTCAGCGCGTTGCCAGGCGACAAGCGAGTGATGCGGGAGAGTCACGGCGGCCCGCGAAGGCAACGTCGGTACCAGCCTCCCGCCTGCCCCCTGCCGACCTCCCAGCTACCCAGCTACCCAGCTACCGAGCTACCGAGCCACCTTGACCCGCACCGCCTGCGGCCGCACGCGCGCCGTCACCGAGGTGCCCCCGACGAACGGCTCGCCGTCCACGTGATAGATCACCGGCTCGCGTGAGGTGATCA
>JADMIO011107792.1_pt1 | contig 14245 bp, 20 predicted proteins | sample 8958161 | NCBI WGS metagenome assembly JADMIO01 (sample SAMN16585339, study PRJNA669376) | soil metagenome | isolation source: Crop rotation soil | place: USA: Cullars Rotation, Alabama | collected 2011 | reverse complement strand
CGCGACAACTTGTCCACGTGGAATTCTAAGCTTAGGATCCCAATGTGCTGGAAAGCGCGCGCCTCGACGCGCGCCGCTCGCTGCCGGCTCACGCGCTGCGCGAGATCGTCGCGGTGCCCGGCGCCACGTTCGTCAGCCTGCAGAAGGGCAGCGCGCGCGCGGAGTCGGCGGCGCTCGGCAACGCGCTCGTCGACTGGACCGACGAGCTCGGCGATTTCGCGGAGACCGCCGCGCTGATGGCGAACCTCGATCTCGTCGTCAGCGTCGACACCTCGGTCGTGCACGCGGCCGGCGCGATTGGCGTGCCGGTATGGATGCTCGACCGGTTCGACAATTGCTGGCGCTGGGGCACCGACGCGGCGCGGCCGGGGTGGTACGGCGGCTTGCGCGTCTTCCGCCAGACGACGTTCGGCGATTGGACCGCGCCACTGGCGGAGGTCGCCGCGGCGCTGCGATCCGTCATTCCCGCGAAAGCGAGCGCCCCGCGCTGACGATCGACTGCGTGCCACCGTGGCCTTGGCAGCGTCACGACCGCGTTCCCGCTTGCGCGGAAACGACGGTCGTCGCTTGCGGCTGGGTGACGAGCGACGAGCGACGAGCGGCCGGCAACGTCCGCGCAGGCTATCGCGCCCCGGCCGCCTGCAACCGCTCCGCGAGCCGCTCGTCGTGGTTGCGGCGCGCGAAGTCGAGCGCCGACAGGTTGTTCTCGTTGCGGGCGTTGACGTTCGCCCCCTTCGCGATCAACAGCAGCGCGGTGTCGTAGCGCCCCTCGCGCGCCGCCATCATCAGCGGCGTCGTGCCGTTGGCCGACGGCGCGTCGAGGCTGGCGCCCTGCCCGATCAGCCATGCCGCCATTGCGTCGTGGCCGCCGGTCGCCGCGTACGCGAGTGGCGTCCAGCCGCGCGGGTTGACGTTGGCGCCGGCTGCGCGCAGCGCCTTGGCGACGTCGAGCCGGTTGCCGAGCGCTGCGACCATCAGCGCGGTGTCGCCGTAGCGATTCGGCGCGTCCACCTTCACGCGCGCGGCGATCAGCGCGTTCACCGCCGACAGGTTGCCGCCGCGCGCTGCGATCACGATCGCCGGGTCGCCGTTGGCGTCCACCGAGTCGGGGTCGACGCCGCGCGCGAGCATCGCGCGCACGTCGGCCCCGCGGTCGTTGGCGACCGCGGCGAGGAAATCGTCGAGCAGCGCGGCGTGGGCGAGCGAGCCCATCGCCAACACTGCGACGGCGGCGAGCGCGCGAAGCGCGCGTTCAATGCGCATGGGGATCGATCCCGAACAGGCGGAAGAAGTTGGCGGAGGTGGCGGCCGCGACGTCGGCGACCGGGATTCCGCGCAGCGCGGCGATCTCGGCGGCGACATGCGGCACGTAGGCGGGCTCGTTGCGCTTGCCGCGGAACGGCACCGGCGCGAGGTACGGGCTGTCGGTCTCGATCAGCATCCGCTCGAGCGGCACGGCGCGCGCGACGTCCTTCAACGCCTTCGCGTTCTTGAACGTGACGATGCCCGAGAACGAGATGTGGAAGCCTTCGGCGAGCGCCGCGTCGGCAACGTCCTGCGTCTCGGTGAAGCAGTGCATCACGCCGCCCGCCTCGCCGGCGCCCTCGGCACGCATGATCGCGAGCGTGTCCTCGGCCGCCGCACGGGTGTGGATCACGAGCGGCCGGCGCGCGCGGCGCGCGGCGCGGATGTGCGTGCGAAAGCGCGCGCGCTGCCACTCGAGGTCGCCCTGCTGGCGGTAATAGTCGAGTCCGGTCTCGCCGATCGCCACCACCTTAGGCAGCGCCGCGAGCTCGCAAAGGCGCGCCTCGGTGGGCTCCTCGGTGTCGGGATAGTCGGGATGCGTGCCCGCCGACGCGTAGAGGTTGGCGTGCGCGAGCGCCAGCGCGTGGACGCGCGGGAAGTCGGGCAGGTCGACGCTGATGCACAGCGCGTGGCTGACGCCCGCCCCGCGCATCGAATCGAGAAGCCGCGGCAGCTCGTCGGCGAAGTCGGGGAAGTCGAGGTGGCAGTGCGAATCGACGAACGTCACATCGTGTGCGTCGTGCGCGACGACGCCAGCGACTCGCCGAGCAGCCGCTCGATCGTCGCGCGTGCCGCCGCGCCGGTATCGTCGAGCGTGAACTGCACGCCCACGCCCTGCGTGCGGTTTCCCTGGACGCCCTCGGGCGTGATCCACACCACCTTGCCCTGCACCGCGATGCGGTTGGGATCGTCCATCAGCGACAGCAGCATGAACACTTCCTCGCCGAGCGCATAGGCACGCGTCGTCGGGATGAAGATGCCGCCACCCTTGAGAAAGGGCATGTACGCCGCGAACAGCGCCGCCTTCTCGCGGATATTGAGCGACAGCACGCCGGGTCGCGCGACGGCGGCGGCGGGCGTCTTATCGGCGGGCATGGTCGAAGAGGGCTTGGTAGTCGGCGAGCAGGGCTTCGAGCGTGAGGCGCGGCGTCAGCGGATGGGCGAGACGCGCGCGCGCCCGAAGGAGCGTCCGATGATAGCGGGAAAGCGAAATCCGGGCCACTTTCGGCGCCAGCGCCTCGAGCGCCTTGGCGAAGTCGGTGTTGGCCGCCGCGGGCACGCGCGCCGCCACGCGCGCCAAGTCGACGCTCCAGGCGATCAGCCAGTCGACGATCGCTGCGAGCGCGTCACGGCGCGCCTCCCTCGGCACCGCGTCGATCCGCATGGCGAGCGCCGACGGCGACAGCGCGCGCGGCTCGGCGAGCGCCGTGAGCCAGCCGCGGCGCTCGTCCTGCAGCGTCGCGTCGGCGAGCGCCAGCGCCGCGAGCGGCGCACCATGCGCCTGCGCCAGCACCTGCTCTGGCGCCACGCTTCCCTGTTCGGCGAGCCAGGCGATCGCCGCGTCGCGCGGCGGCGGCGGCAGCGCGACGCGCCGGCAGCGGCTGACGATCGTCGCGGCCAGGCGCCGCGGCTGGCTCGACACCAGCAGCAGGAACGTGTCGGGCGGCGGCTCCTCGAGCGTTTTCAGCAGGGCGTTCGCGGCGGCGCGGTTCATGCCTTCGGCCGGATCGACGACGACCACCCTGCAGCCGCCGCGATGCGCGGTGAGCTCGACCATTTCGCGCAGCGCACGGATGTCGTCGACGGGAATCTCGGCGCGGTGCTTCACCTCGCCGTCGTCGCCCGGCGTATCGAGCTCGATCAGCCGGAAATCGGGATGCTGGCCGGCGATGAAGTAGACGCAGCTCGCGCAGGTGTCGCAGGCAAGCCCGTCGTCGCTTGGCGTCTCGCACAGGAGCGCCTGCGCGAAGTGCATCGCGAAGTTGCGCTTGCCGGTGCCGGCGGCGCCGGTGACGAGGAGCGCGTGGGCGAGCGTCGGGCGCTGCGCGACGAGCGCGCGCAGCGGTTGGTCGAGCCACGGCAGGCGCGGCATCGGTGCGCGCACGCCGTCGGCTTGGCCCGCGTCGTCGCGCGGCTCGTCGTCGCTCGTGGGCTCGCGCCCGTCCCGTGCACCCCTGCTGCGCGCGGCGCTCATGCGGCGGCCGGCATCAAAGCGCCGCCACGATTGCCGCGAGCGCGGCGCGCACCTCGGCGACCGGCCGCGTCGAATCGACGATGCGAAAGCGCGCCGGCTCGGCGCGCGCGCGGGCATGGTAAACGTCGCGCACGCGCCGGGTGAACGCCGCGTCCTCGCGCTCGAACTTGTCGAGCGCGCGGCCCTCGTCCGCCGCCTTGTCGAGTCGCGCGCGCGACACGTCCGGCGGCACGTCGAACAGGATCGTCGTGTCGGGCATGCAGTCGGCGTGCGTCCATTGCGCGAGCGTGTCGATCCGCGCGGCGTCCACGCCATGGCCGCCGCCCTGGTACGCGAAGGTCGCGTCGGTGAAGCGGTCGCACAGCACCCAGTCGCCGCGCTCGAGCGCCGGGCGGATGACGCCGGCGACATGCTCGCCGCGCGCGGCGAACATCAGCAGCACCTCGCTGTCGTGGCGCATCGGCATCGCCAGCACGAGCGCGCGCAATCGCTCCGCCGCCGGCGTGCCGCCCGGCTCGCGCGTCGCGACGACACCGAACCCGCGCGCGCGGATCGCATCGGCGATGAACCCGACGTGCGTGCTCTTGCCGGCGCCGTCGATGCCTTCCAACGTGATGAACCGCCCGCGCTTCGCCATCCGGTCGCCCTCGCCTACGGCGTCGCGCGCGCGCCGCCCTTCTGGAATTTTGCCACGGCGCTGTTGTGCTCATCGAGCGTCGCCGAGAACTGCGAGCGGCCGTCGCCGCGCGACACGAAATAAAGATAGCGCGTGGCCGGCGGATGCAGCACGGCGTCGAGCGACGCCTGCGACACCAGCGCGATCGGCGTGGGCGGCAGCCCGGCACGCGTGTACGTGTTGTACGGCGTGTCCGCCGCGAGGTCGCGCTTGCGCAGGTTGCCGTCGAACGCGGCGCCCATGCCGTAGATCACCGTCGGGTCGGATTGGAGCGGCATGCCGATCTTCAGGCGATTGACGAACACCGACGCGACGAGCGGCCGGTCCGCGGCATGGCCGGTCTCCTTCTCGACGATCGACGCGAGGATCAGCGCGTCGTACGGCGTGGCGAGCGGCAGGTCGGGCGCCCGCGCCGCCCAGCCGGTGGCGAGCCGCGCCTCGAGCATCCGCGCCGCGCGCTTGAGGATCGCCGTGTCGCTGGTGTGGCGCGCGAAGAAGTACGTGTCGGGGAAGAAGAGCCCCTCGGCGCTCGGCCGCGCCACGCCGAGGCGCGCGAGCAATTCGGGGTCCGGAAGGTCGAGCACGGTGCGCTCGATGCCCTCGTCGGCGCGCAGCACGGCCTTGAGCTGCGCGAACGTCGTGCCCTCGACAATGGTCAGCGACGTCTGCGTCACGTCGCCCTGCGTCAGCTTGCCGAGGAGCTGCTCCAGCGTCGTCCCGCTGGCGATCTCGTAGCTGCCGGCCTTGATCGTGCGGTCGACGCGCCGCACGCGCGCATAGAGCGTGAGCCATGCCGGATGCGCGAGCACGCCGGCCGCGGTGAGCTCGCGCGCGACCGACGCGAGCGAGGCGCCGCTCTTCACATCGAAGTCATACGGCGAGCGCGGCAGCGGCAACGGCCTCGTCAGCGCATGCCATCCATACGCGGCAGCCCCCGCGAGCGCGAGCGCGACGACCAGAAGCGCGACAAGCGCGCCGCCCTGCGAGAGTCGCCGTGGCCGTCCCATGGGTGCGTGCCGATTATAATCGGCGCATGCCGCACACTCCGCGCGCGCGACGGCGTCCTGCAGGCTTCACGCTGATCGAGATCATGGTCGTCATCGTGATCCTCGGCGTGCTCGCGGCGCTGGTGGTGCCGCGCGTGCTCGAGCGGCCCGACGAGGCGCGCGCGGTCGCCGCCAAGTCCGACATCGCCGCGATCATGGCGGCGCTCAAGCTCTATCGCCTCGACAACCAGCGCTACCCGACCGGCGAGCAGGGCCTCAACGCCTTGGTCGCGAAGCCCGACGCGCCGCCGGCGCCGCCCAACTGGAAGCCTGGCGGCTACCTCGAGAAGCTGCCGAAGGATCCGTGGGGCTCGCCGTACCAGTACCTCAACCCCGGCCTCAAGGGCGAGATCGACGTGTACAGCCTCGGCGCCGACCGCCAGCCGGGCGGCAGCGGCGTCGACGCCGACATCGGCTCGTGGGACCTCTGACGCGCGGCGCGCGCTCCTCGCGCGCGCCGGCGCGCGGCTTCACGCTGGTCGAGATCCTCGTCGCCGTTACGGTGATCGCGATCGCCTCGGCGCTCGCCGTCGTCGCATGGCAGGGCGATCCGCGCGTCGACGCCGCGCGCGAGGCGCGGCGCTTCGCCGGCGCGCTCGAGTACGCCGCCGCCCGCGCGCAATGGCGCCGCGAGACGCTCGTCGTTGCCGCCGATGGGAACGCCTGGCGATTCCTGCGCGAGATCGCACCCGCGCGCTGGAGCGTCGTCGCCGACGACGACGTGCTCGACGCGCACGCGCTGCCGCCGCCGCTGACGATCGCGCCGTCGTCGTACGCGGGCCAGCCCGTCGCGCCGGGCGCGCGCATCCCGCTCTACGCCTCCGGGCGCAACGAGCCGTTCGCGTTCGTCGTTAGCGGCGGGGCCCGGCCGCTCGTCGTCGCGGCCGATCCCCTCAACCGCGTCAGCATCGCGCCGGCCCCTTGAAGCATCGCGGCTTCACGCTGATCGAGATCCTCGTCGCGCTGGCGATCGTCGCCGTCGCGCTCGCCGCCGGCATGCGCGCGCTGACGCAATCGGCGGACGGCGCGACGGCGCTCAAGGCGCGCACGCTGGCGCTGTGGGTCGCGCAGAACGTGCTCGCGCGCGCCGAGATGGCGCCGACCACGCCGGCGCCGGGTGCGACCAGCGGCGAGGAGACGCAGGCCGCCGCGCGCTTCGTGTGGCGCGCGCGCGTCGGGCCGACGCCCAATCCCGGCTTCCGGCGCATCGATATCGTCGTCGCGGCGCCCGACGCGCCCGGCTACGCGCTCGCCGAGCTCACCGGCTACCTCGGCGTGCGCAACGCGCGCTGACGCTCGCCGCAGCGCCATGTGTCGACCAATTCGCACGCGGCGCGCCGGCTTCACGCTGGTCGAGGTGCTGGTCGCGCTCGCGATCCTCGCCGTGATCGGCGTGCTCGCATGGCGCGCGATGGCGGCGCTCGCCGACGGCGAATCGCGGCTTGCCGCGGAGACCGCGCGCTGGACCGCGCTCGACGCCGTGTTCGCGCGCATCGAAGCCGATCTTCGCGCCGCGCTGCCGCGTGCCGTGCGCCACGGCGACGCGCGCGAGCCCGCGTTCGTCGCGGGCGTCGACGCCGCCGGCAACGCGCGCTTCACGCTGACGCGTGCCGGCAGCGAATTCGGCGACGCGCCCGGCCGTGCCGGCCAGCGCGTCGGCTACGCGCTCGACGGCGATGCGCTCGGGATCGCGTACTGGCCGGCGCTCGACAACGTCGCCGGCGCGGTGCCGGCGCGCTACCTGCTGCTCGACGGCGTCGCGGAGTTCCACGTCGGCTACCGCACGCGTGACGGACGCTTCGTCGCGCAATGGCCGCTGCTCGGCGAGCCCGACGTGCCGGTCGCCGTGCGCGTCGATCTGACGCTTGCCGACGGTGCGCGCATCGAGCGCTGGTTCGCGCTGCAATGACGATCGGCACCGCGACGCCGCCCCGCCGCGCCCGTGGTGCCGCGATCGTGATCGCGATGCTGCTCGCCGCGCTCGCGGCGGCGGTCACCGTTGCGCTGGCCGCCGGCCAGGAGCGCTGGCGCGCGACGGTCGAGCATCGCCGCGACCAGGTGCAGGCCGAGGCGCTCGCACAAGCCGGCGTGCAATGGTCGCTCGGCGTGCTCGACCAGGCCGCGCGCGATTCGCCGGTCGACGCGCTGACCCAGCCGTGGGCGCTGCCGCTGCCGCCGACGCCGATCGGCAACGGCAGCATCGAGGGCCGCATCGTCGACGCGCAGGGTCTCCTCAACGTCAACAACCTCGCCGTCGCCGGCAACGCGGCCGACGTCGAGCGGCTGCGCCTGCGCGCGCTGTTCATCGCGGTCGGCGCGGTCGGCGCGGGCGACGCGGCGCCGGTCGATGCGATCGCGAGCGCGGTGGCGAGTGCGGCAAGCAACGCACGCGCCGCGTCCGACGACGCTTTTTACGCCCGCGCGAGCCCACCGCGGCTCGCGCCTCAGGCGCCGCTCGCACGCACCGCCGAGCTCGCGACGATCCGCGGAATCACGCCGGCGACGATGCGCGCGATCGAGCCCTGGATCGCCGCGCTGCCGCCGCCGTCGACGCTCAATGTCAACACCGCGCCGCCCGAGGTGCTGCAGGCGGCGCTGCCCGGGCTCGACGACGACGCGACCACCGCGCTCGTCGCCGGCCGCACGCGCAAGCCGTTCTCGACGATCGCCGAATTCCGTGCACGGCTGCCGGCTTCCGCGCACGTCGTCGACGAGCGCACGCTCGATGTCGCGAGCCGGTATTTCCTCGTCACCGTCGACGCGCGCCAGGGCGACGCCCGGGTGCTGGCGCGCGCACTGGTGCGCCGTGCCAGGCCCGATCCGGCGGCAATCGTCTGGCAGGTAATCGAATGAGCGCCGCCGCGACGTCCCGAGTCGCTGCCCCCTCTACGAAGGGCACGATCGGCGCCGCGCGCTCCGCTACACTGCGCGCTGCCCGGGTGAGGACGGCACATGCTCATCGGGCGACGCACATGCAACGTTCACCACGCTCCCCGACCTCGCTACGCCCATGACGACGCTGCGCATCCTCGTCGATGCGATGCCCGACGCCGGCCGCGCGTTTGCGTGGGCGCTCGTCGACGCCGGCCGCGTGCGCCAACGCGGCCACGCGCCGCCGGGCGAATGGCCGCGCGCGGATACGACGGTCGCGATCGTCGATGCGCCGCTCGTCCACGTCGCCGCGCTGGTTCTTCCGCCGATCCCAGGCGCGCGCCTCGGCGATGCGGTCCGCTACGCGCTCGATGACCAGCTCGCCGCGGCGGCCGACACGCTGCACATCGTGCACGGGCCCCAGGGCAGCGATGGGCGCGTCGTCGCGGTCGCCGCGTCACGCGCGCTCGTCGACGCGATCGCGGCGCGGCTGCCCCCCGGCGCGCGGATCGTCGCGCTGCCGGCGCTCTTGCCCCGCGCCACCGACTGGCAGTGGGCGATCGATGATGGCGGTCACGGATTCCTCGCGCGGCCCGACGGCAGCGCCGTGGCCGTTCCCTCGGCCGACGCGGCGCCGGCCGAGGTCGTGCTCGCGCTCAACCGCGCGCGCCGCGCGGCCATGCCGCCCGCGCGCATCGTCGTCCATGCGCGCGACGCCACCGCGGCGATGCCGGCGCCATCGATCGACGGCGTCGCGCTTGCCCGTGGCGCGACGTTCGCGTGGGATGGCAGCGGTACGATCGCCGGCGATCCGGCGGGCGCGCTCGACCTGCGGCCACGCGCGGTGCGCGCGGGCCCGACTGCGCGCGTCGATGCACGACGTGCGTGGCGGCCTGCGTTGGTGCTCGCCGCGGCCGCCGTCGCGTTCTTCGTGGTCGCCGCGCTCGGCACCTGGCTGGAGGGATCGCTCGCGCGCTGGCACGACGAGCGCGAGGCGCTTGCGCTCGCGCGCGAGGTCGGCGCGCCGGCGCAGGACTTCGACGGCGCGATGCAGGCGATTGCGGCGCGTTACGCCGCGGCGCGGCACGCGGCACGGCTGAGCGCGCCGGGCGACGCGCTGACGCTCCTCGCGCGCGCGGCGCCGGCGCTGGCCGCCGTCCCCGCGGGCCGGTGGAAGCGCGCGGTCTACGCGAGCGGCGCCTGGACCTTCGAGTTCGGCCCGCTGGCCGACGGCGTGCGCGATACGCTGGTTGCGCGCCTCACCGCCGCCGGCGTGACGGCGCTCGCCGCGAACACGGCGTCCGGCGTGCGCGTGCGGATCGAGGCCTGACGTGCGAACGCTCGAGCGTTACGAGTGGTGGCAACGCGCGACCCCGCGCGAGCGCGTCGTGGTCGTCGCAGGTGCTGCGATCGTCGCGATCGCGCTCGTCGCGACGCTGGTCGCGATGCCCGCCGCCAACGCGTTGTCGCAGGCACCGCAGGCGCGCGCGCAGCGCAGCGCGAAGCTCGCCCAGGCACGCGCGCGCGTCGACGAGATCCGTGACGCTGGCGCGGCCGCGTCGACGCAGGCCGCGGGGGATCCGCGTGCGGCCGTCGAGCGCGCGCTTGCGCGCATCGGCGTCGCGCGCGGCGCGGCCAGCGTCGACGTCACCGGCGAGCGCGTCGCGGTGACGCTGCCGTCGGTGCGCATCGCGGATGCCGCCGCGCTGATCGACGCGCTCGCGCGCGACGGCCTCGTCGTCACTGCGGCGACGCTCGCCGCGCGCGAGGGCGGCGCCGACGTCCGCGCCGAGCTCACGCTCGCGCGCGAGGCGCACTGACGATGCGCGCGCTGGCGATCGTGCTGGCGGTCGTCGCGCTGGTCATCGCGGCCGCGCTCGTCGCCCTTTCGTTCGCGCCGGCATCGCTGGCGTCGCGCGCGGTGGCGCGCGCCAGCGGCGGCGCGCTGGCGCTCGCCGATGCCGAAGGCTCGCTCGCCGACGGCCGCGCACGGATCGTCGACGCCGCGCATCGCGTGTCGGTGCCGATCGCCTGGCGCCTCGATCGCACCGCGCTCGCCAACGGCACGCTGCTCGTCGACCTCGGGCGCGGCGCCGGCGATCCGGTGCGTGGCACGCTGCGCGTGACGCGCACGACGCTGGCGCTCGACGACGCCGACATCACCGTGCCCGCGGCGCTGGTCGGCGCGTGGCTGCCGCCGCCGCTGCATCTCACGCTCGGCGGCGACCTGCACATGACGGCGTCCGCGCTGCGCGTCGGTCCGCATGGCGACGGCAACGCGGAGGTACGCTGGACGCCCGCGCGCGCCGCCGATGCGAGCGCGCAGGCGATCGACTTCGGCACGGCGACCGCGACGATTGCCTCGTCGGGACCGGCGGTGAGCGCGACGCTCGCCAGCACCGGTGGCGACACGGCCGTCGGGGGCACCCTCGAGGCCAACGAGCGCGGGGCGAGCATCGACGTCACGCTGACGCCACGCGATGCGACGCCGTCGCCGCTTCTCCGCGCGATCGCGTCCTTCGGCGCGCCGGCGCCAGGCGGCGGCACGCGCTTCGCGACGCGCTACGTCATCAGGGACGTCGCGCCCTTCCTGCGGCGATGATCGCTGCCCGGCGCCGCGCGGCGCCGCCCTCGACCCCGTCCGCGCCGCGGCGCGTGGCCGGCGTCGATGCGCTGCGCGGCATCGCGATCGTGGCGATGGCCGCCTACCACTTCGCGTTCGACCTGCGCTGGTTCGGCGTCACGCATTCGGACTTCGAGCATGCGTGGCCGTGGCTCGCCGCGCGGGCGACGATCCTCGGTGCGTTCCTGCTGCTGGTCGGCGTGTCGCTCGCGCTGGCCGCCCGCGCCGGCGTCACGTGGCGGCATCATCTCGCCCGCGTCATGCGCATCGCCGCCTGCGCGCTCGCGGTCAGCATCGCGAGCTACGTGATGTTCCCGGAGTCGTTCATCTACTTCGGCGTGCTGCATGCGATCGCGCTCGTGTCGCTGGCGGCGTGGCCGCTGCGTGAGCGGCCGCGCGCCGCGACCGCGATCGGCGCGGCGATTGTCGTCGCGGGTCTTGCGATGGCCCATCCGGCGTTCGATCCGCGGCCGATGTCGTGGATCGGCTTCGTCGCGCAGAAGCCGCGCACGGAGGATTTCGTGCCGCTGTTCCCGTGGTCAGGGCTCGTGCTGCTCGGGATCGGGGTGGGCCACGCGCTCGCGCGCTCCGGATTCATCAGGCTGCGCCCGCTCGCGCGCGCACCGGCGTGGCTCGCGCTTCTCGGCCGGCACGCGCTCCTCGTCTACATGATCCACCAGCCGCTCCTGGTGGGCGCGCTGTGGCTCGTGCTGCACGCGCGCTGACGCGAGCGGCGCCACGGCAGGCATGGCGCGCGGACTCGGCTATAATGCCGCCTCGGAAGGCGCGTAGCTCAGCTGGTTAGAGCACCACCTTGACATGGTGGGGGTCGTTGGTTCGAGTCCAATCGCGCCTACCATTCCGCCCGCGGCTGCCGCATCGTCTTCGCCGCCGCTACTTCATCGACTTGGACAGCGTCGTCACCATCGACAGGTGATCCTCGAGCGTCGGCAGCGTCGTGCCGGCGAAGTTCTTGAGGTCGCCGTCCTTGCCACTCTTCGATTCCCTGGTGAAGAGCTTGACGGCGTCCTTGTGCGCGTCGACCTGCGACTTCACGTATTCCTTGTCGAACGCCGCGCCGTCGAGCTTGCCGAGCCTGGTGAGCTCGCGCTGGTCCTTGCCGGACAGCTTGGTCGGCAGCGCGACCCCCTCCGCCGTGGCGATCGACGTCAGCTGCTCGTTCGCCTTGCTGTGATCGGCGACCATCCGGTCGGCGAACGATTTCACATCCGCGCTCGCCGCGTGCTGCTGCGCGAGCTTCGCCATCTGGACCTCGGCCATGCCGGCCTTCGCGGCGGTGTCCGCGAACGACCGGTCGGCATGTGACGGCTTGGCGGGTGCGTCGGCTGCGGTCGCCGGCGCGGCCGCCAGCACGCCGAATGCGAAGACGGCGCCGCAGGCGGCCAGCGCGCGAATCGTTGCGTTCATCGATGTCTCCTTGCAGGATGGCGCGCAAGCGGCGCCGTGTCTTCGACGTTGCGCGTAGCGCCACCGCACGGCCATCGGCCGCGCGCGCTTTCGCGCGTAGGCGGCCGCCGCGCTATGCACGGATGGCGCGGGCATTGCGCCATCGACAGCCCTCGCCGCCGAAGCGAAACGCAGCGCTCGCCCTTCGCGCGGGACGCCGCCCGACATCGCCACGGTCGCGGCCGCCTACACGCGATCGAGCGTCGCACCGACTTGCCGCGGCCGGCGGCGGGTTCACCATCGGTGCCCATGCCTCGGCCGACGACGCTCAACGACCGTTTTCATCACGTGGCGGGATTCGTCTCGCGTGCGTTTGGGTCGCCTTGGGCGCTGGCGATCGCCGTCGCGACCGTCGTCGCCTGGGCGCTGTCCGGCCGCTACTTCGGCTGGTCCAACGGCTGGCAGCTCGTCATCAACACCGGCACGACGATCGTCACGTTCCTGATGGCATTTCTCATCCAGTCGACGCAGTTCCGCGAGAGCAAGGCAATCAACCTCAAGCTCGACGAGCTGCTGCGCGCCGTCGACTCCGCGCGAACGGGCTTCGTCAACGTCGAGGAGCTGTGCGACGACGACCTCGACAAGCTGGCGGTCGAGCTGCAGCGGCTCGGCAAGTCGTCGCCGATCCGCCCCGCCGACGCCGACAGCGCGAACGGGCGCGCCAAGGCGACAGCCGCGCCGCGTCGATCTGCGCCACGCGCGGCCGCCCAGAGCAACCATTCCGTCGCCCGCCGCCGCTCGCGCGGCGCGGGCCCCTGAAGCAGGCGCACCCGACCTTCCACCGTCGTCGAACAAGGAGAAAACGCGATGTCCATCGGTACCATCCTGCTGATCATCCTGATCCTGATCCTCATCGGTGCCTTTCCGTCGTGGCCCTACAGCCGCGGCTGGGGCTACTATCCGTCCGGCATCATCGGCATCGTCGTCATCGTCGTCATCCTGATGCTGCTGACCGGACGGCTGTGACGTGAACGCGTGCCGACGCGAGGCGCCGGCACGCGTTATCCGCCGTGCGCGACGCGCCATCAGCGCACGGGCCGGCGACAGCAGGTCGCGATTTCAGCGGCAGGATTGCAAGGGCGCATGAACCGTACCGCTCCCGCATCGACAGGATGCGGCGCGTCGATTGCTACGCGTAAATGCCGAGGGTGGTGTAGACGGCGTGCAGCGCGAGCGCCAAGGCCAGCGCGCCGGCGCCGAATGCGGCCCACTCGAGCACGAGCCTTCGCCAGTGGAAGGGGGAAGCGGCCGGCGATTGGGTCGGGGAATCCATACGGGGTAATGTCAACGGGGATTGAAGTTTCCGTCCCGCGCGTGGTTCGCCCGAGCCGGCAGCGGAAGCATGCGCCCTCTACCCTGCTCGCGCTGCCGTCGCGACGCTGATCCTCCTGACGGACGACGCCTACAGCAGCCGCCGGACCGGTCGAGGCCTCGCGCGGCCATTCACCGCGCGCCCCGCGCAACGCCCGGGACAACGGTCGTGGCCCTGCGCACAGGCACGTGTCAGCGGGGCGGCGACTTCAATGTCGGACTTCTGCCGATGTTGCCCGCGACCGCACACCCGGTTAAATGATCGTGCGCCGCGCCCTGCCAAGGGCGCGACCCTCTTCGCCAATGGATTCCCCTTCCCTCCACCGCGCGCGGCCCGCGGGATCGTCGCCGCAAGCGCCGTGGATGAGCCCCACGCCCGACGACATTGGCCGACTTGCACGCGGCGACCATTGCCGTCTTTTCCGTTTCATGGGGGCGCATCCGGCGGCGAACGGCACGACGTTCCGCGTCTGGGCGCCCAATGCCGATCGCGTCGATGTCATCGGCGACTTCAACGACTGGCAGGCCGGCCGCGGCGTACTTGCACGGCGCGACGATGGCTCGGGGGTATTCGAGGGCTTCGTCGAGGGCGCCGCGGTCGGCGCGCGCTACAAGTACAGGATCGCGTCACAAGGCGCCGCGACCGACAAGGCCGATCCTTTCGCGTTCTTTGGCGAATGCCCGCCGCGCACGGCCTCGACCATCTGGTCGCTCGACTACGCATGGGGCGACCGCGCGTGGATGGCGGGGCG
>JADMIO010814636.1_pt1 | contig 14245 bp, 13 predicted proteins | sample 8958161 | NCBI WGS metagenome assembly JADMIO01 (sample SAMN16585339, study PRJNA669376) | soil metagenome | isolation source: Crop rotation soil | place: USA: Cullars Rotation, Alabama | collected 2011 | reverse complement strand
CTTTCCCGGCTTTCGAAATGCTCTTGTTGTTTAATTGCATTTTGACGAACCTGATCGGCAAAACTTTGAGCTCTATTAGAAGCAGCCAGAAACAGAGGCTCTCTTTTTTGAACTCTTCGACGGATTCTTTCTGCCAACTGAGTGCGCTTCGATGACTCGTACGCTTCGGCTTCAATTCGATCGTTTAGCTTTTGTATAATTGGATTAAATGACGCGAGAGCCAAACTCTTTTCATCGTTCGTCAGAGATCGGTCCGGTCGATTGGAGCCAGACAGAATCGTAATCGTAGTTTCGGGACATATTCCACTATTTAAAGCAGCGTCAGCAAGTCGAGTTCGAGCGGAAATTTCTTCGCTGATACTCAGATTATAAACGGAAAGTTTAGCTGCAAGGGCTTCAAGCTGCTGAGAGAAGAGTTCTTTGTAATCGTTGTGGTCTCTCGCAAGTGGAATTCTATTGTGCTGATCACGAGAGTTGCTAATTGGTTTTTCAAAACTCTGGATTATCTCAATAATCTCTGAGTCGGAGTCCGCGGCGTCGATGCTATTAAGAATCGCTTCCAGATTTGGACTCGCATTCTCAACACTCGGAATTAATCGAAGTCTTTCTGAAATTGTTTCCGTGAGCCGAAGCTCATGATTCCAAAAGTTTCTTGGCTGCATAACAAGCTCACGTAGTAAAATGAGCCCATCTCCTATAGGAATGTTAGGCTTAATATATCTTCCTACTTCTTCATCAGGTGCGTTGGGATTGACTCGAAGAAAGCTGGTAATCTCTTTCGGAAAAATATGGGGCTGCCAGGCTTCATAGATTTCTTGCTCGCGTCCCGAAAAATGGAAATCGAGATAACGAATCACCTCTTCGTTCTGAAGTCTTTCAGCTTCAGATCGGTCTAACGCAATCGCCGGATAAGGAAGCAATTGAAGATTTTTATCAATGGTGTCTGCGACAGCGGTGACAATGGCATGTCGGGCCACCCAAGGATCCTCACTCAACCAATTATAGAGCCTGATCTGTTCGGCTAAGGATTGCCGATGAAGGTTTGCAGTAATGAGATCGATTTTAGTTTCGAGTGGAATATCATCGTCTGACGCAAGTGATAAGTTTTGCGCAAGAGATCGAGTCCAAATACCACTTTTAAGAAAAATGGCAGCAATCAGAGAGCGCTCAGGTACTGGCCAGGTTTCGACGATATCATCAATGTGCTTTTTCTGCTCGTCTGACAAAACGACGACAGATGTTTTTTCTTTATTGAGTTCTTCAACAAGAAGAAGGTCTTTCTTGATCGAGTCTTTCAAGTCGTTCAAAGAAATCAATCGTGTGCCTGAAGGAATTACTGGCCCGAAATCGATAGGCGTTTGAAAATAAAATTTATCCCAAAAGCGATTGCCTGTTCTTGGATGACCTGCGACCAGGAGCCAAAATTCTTTTTGGGCATCTTTCTTGGTTTCTGGCGAATGACCAAAGAAGGGCCAGAAGACTTCGTAACTTCGAAGTGATTGCTCTTCTTCGCAGGCCTGCGCCGCAACAAGTGTTTCATTTAAGTTTTGAGTTCGATCAAAAAGATATTTTGCGGCTTCTTGGAAGTTTTGAGGGGAATAATGCAGAGAACTTTTTCGTAGCTCTTCCTCGTGATGCGAAAGGCGCAGTGAGTATCGCGTTTTGATGTCATCGGCCTGCCCTCGGTGAGCAAGCGAAATATTTTCACCGTGAAGAATCGTATTTAGGATTTGCTTACCTTGTTGATCTTCAATCACGTCTAGTTTTGATGAATTTTCTTTCCCTTTTACTCCGATAGATGAGACTGCTTCAGGTCGCGCCGTAACTTCTGCCACGCGAGCAAGATTTGCGATTACCGTTAAGCCGCGTTCGCGCGCATCCCAATCGGTGCCGTAAATTTCTTTTAGCTGCTGTTTAAGCTCGTCACTTCTTTTCCTTAATTTTTCTACTTCGGCTTGAGTTTGCTGCTGCTTTGTTAATTGCAGTTGAGCGGCGAAAGAGCCTGCTTCATAAAGAGGAAAGTTTGAAATGAGATTGTCTGAAATCTGATTGATCTTTGCGTTAGTCAGTATGAATTGTTTTTCTATTCGAAGTTCGGAAGGCCAACGCCCATACACCGAGTGAAAGTCGTGTGCATCTTTGGAGTCGAGCTCCTCTTGGGTTGGAGCTGAGAGGACGGCATAAGAAATGCTGTTCGCGAAAACAAAAAAAGTTATCGAACGGATCAATCGCACCTGCCGCCTCCTCATCGAGGAAGATTGCAAGTGTCATGCCACGAGGGAGGAACATCTTTTACTTGGTCTTAAATAGATATAGTTTAAGTGGGAGTAGGTTCACGATTCCTTCAATGACGAATCGTCAAGCCAGACCATTAGCGACTGGGACGTTTTTGTCCCAGATCGGCCCGGTTGATTGGGGACAAGAACTCCACTTTCTTAAAAGATCGAAGGAATCGCAATTCAAAATCGTTAGATTTTTCGAAAAGTTAATGAAAATGAAGATGCTCGAGTAGGTTGGCACCACTTTTGCAGTACTCATGATCGGCGCTCTGTGGTGCAAAACCATATCGCTGGGAAATAGAGTAATAAGAGGCCTTACTCAGATAACATCCAAAAATTCAGAAAGAGTGATCTAACACAAACTTTGTGTAGTTCATTGTCTTAAACTGACAGCATTTCCTAAGTCATTCAAAGGACTTAGATATGTTCTGGCCTACATCTGACTTTCGGATTATCTGAGATCTTATTTACCGACATCCCTTTACAAATGGCGTGGCCTTTCGTAAGAAGGCTCCGACTCTTCAATGGCTTTTGATTGCCTGCGCGGGGTCGAACTTAATAAACTCTCGTTTAGGAGATCTCGTTATGAAAAAATTAATATTGGCTTTAGGAATCATCGCCGCTGGAATTGGTGCTGCTGCTGTTGGATCGACCTTGTTCACCGAAGAAGCGATTGCTTGCGTTCCCCCAAATTGCTGAAAAAATTTTCTTGAAGGCGTTGGATAGGTATTTGTTCCAACGCCTTTAATTTCCCGATCCGTTTTTCTCCCAACCCTCGCAAGTTTATAGTTTGCCACTCGAAACAATTCAAAGAATCCATACCTAATTCTTGGCTCAGCTTCAATGCAAAAGCCTCGTCAACGAGGATATCGCTCGCTTCTGCTTCGGCCTCGATTCTCGCTGCTAGAGTAATCAGGTCCCCTTGTACGTCATAATGTCCTCGACTGGGAATCCCCCACAAACCTTCATCTACATAACCGTATACTAAGGCCGAGTAGACCTGCACTCTTTGGTCGAAAAAAGATTGATCGTGGTGCCTATTGTAGCGTTCCAAATAAGTCTCAACGGCGGGTGCTATCTCAGGCTCTTCAATTATCAGTCGTTTAAGTTGAGATTTAAATTCTTCAAAAAAGTCCGCAACAATGAAGGATCGAAGGCGAATAACAGCCTCAATAGTTGCCGTTGCTACTAAGGGATGCGCATCTTCTCTTATACAATAGATCGACCCATCACCTTCGTTCTTATCGAGAAATGTTAGTCCTCTGAATACCGTGTCGACCTTGTTGAACCATAGGTCTTGAAAAAGACGTTTCATTCCATAAGGCATGCGATACGTTAACGAGGTATGACCGACTATATCGAGCTTCACAACTGGAATTCTACGCCCCCTAAAGACCTTTCTTTCGCCCGCAACTTTATCACCCAATTCATTAAGTAAAGCTTTCAAACCAGGTCTAATAAATCGTCCAAAAAACGATAACGCTTTTTCGCGGACCATGTATTCGCGCACGCTGAGAAGCAACAGAGCTAGACTCAACAGAGAAGTATAAAGAAGAAGATGTATGCCCATTGTTGAAAGTTTAGGGATTCGCCAAACCGCAAATAGCGCGGTACAGAGCGCAGTCATTCCGGCGCCGATTAAAATTTCCGAGATTGAAGCTTTTTTAGGATCCCTAATCAGCCTTACAAAAGACACGGCGATTAGGGTGAACATGCATATAATCGCCAAACCATTGAGCGTATCTCGAAACGGCTGCGTCGGAACCGAATAATAGACACCGCTTATTTGTGTAGCAAACATACAAAGACCAAAGACCATGAAACTCCAGCTGGAAAATCTCCTATTGGAAATATACATTGCATAACCCGTAGAGCCGAACACCATCCCCAACCCTCCTACAGTCTCGAGCAAATGACGAAAGCTTCCTTCGAGCTCCGGCGATCTTATTAAGACTGCGACAAATCCGTATAAAGCTCCTGACCCAAAATAAATTGTCAGCCAACGATAAACTTGAGAAGCACCAAATCCATAGAAAACCAGAATAAGCGAAACTACTAAGCAAAGAATTTGAATTATCATGACCGTTATGGGTTCCACGTAAGTCTGATCGATCAGTTGAAATCTACCTAAAATATTGTTTTTATATTCGCCAAGCACAACTCCCCTCGCATAAGCATGGAAGATTCCTGGATACTGTGCGTCGGCCGTCTCAACTCTAATGCTCAACTGATTGGGGCCAGTCCGTAGAATTTCCTTAGGGACAATGAAAATACTTGGAGCATCTTCGACTCTCGCCATTCCTATGAGAATTCCATTAATAAATATTTTTGCGAGTCCTTTTACCGCCCCGAGGAAAAGCGACGGGTCCTGCAACCTGTTTATATCGGCGATTGTCAGTTTCTTTCGGTACCAGAGGACAGTGTTTCGAAATTTATCTCGATCGTAGAAAAATTCTGCGCAATGATCGGCCTGTTGTCCCTTAGGAATCAAAAATCCATTTGGCACACCGATCTCGCACCACTTGGAATCGTTGAAGCCGATATCCTTGTAAGATGGACTGTCCGAAAGACTAACTTTCCAAACCCCGCTTAAATCGACTTCGCCCTCGACTAGCGGCTTGTTCCAGTTCCAGAATACTCCCGACTTTCCCATCAGAAAAACGCATGCTCCCAAAAATAAAAATCCTATTGCTAAAGTGGAAAAATACCCAAGTCGTTCCCTTAAGGATTGAAGATCTTTATAAGGTTTCCATACATTCGGCTCGGTCACATTCATCTTAAGATGCAATAGACATGCCTCGGACGAAGCGCAAAAAGCTTCCTAAACTCGATTTAAACCTGCGCAAATGCTAGTTGCTCAGCTGGTATGCAAAGTTTGCAGACTTCCTAGAATAATTTGGCAGGCGAACTACGACCTAGGCATCACACTTCTAGGATGTGTGATCGTTACAGGCCGCTCTCTTGAAGTGTCAAATGACGGGCCCAAGCCCAACCAGGGATTAAGTCTTTTTTTTAAAATAAAAGATTACCAACCTCATCGGCCTCTGGAGGCGTGGCCCAATCTCTTTCAATTGAATCAGGTAATTACAGATCGTTTAGTTCGACATTTATAGCATCAAAAATCAATCGGCTCAATTCAGATCCTTCAAGATAGCCCTCTACGAAATTATGGATTTGATGTTCGGACAGCCGATAACAGATTCAAAAAGCGAGTCAAGCGATGCGACATAACTTGTTTAGCTCCATTCTTGAGGATTTCCCCAACAACCCTGTAGGCAAAAATCCACACACGGTCCCACCATCTCCCCATAAAACCCAAAAGAACCTCTGGCACACTCATTGCAATCATCGCTTCTCGAAAACTTAACGGGGAGGAAAACGAGGAGAAAAGAATGAGTGAAGAACGACCAGTCAGCGTCGGAAGCTTCGAAGTTTCAATCGAAGGAATGAAAGCAAAACAATTTAGCGGAGTGCAAGGCCTAGGCATGGCAACAGAAGCATTGCCCGTTCAAGAAGGTGCCATGCATTTGAAAGTGACCAAAAAAGGTCGAACTCGATATCGAAATATTTCGCTCACCCGCGCATTCACCGGAGATAAAGAACTCGTGAAGTGGTTTCAAGATTGCGCCAAAGGAAAAGTTGTTAAGCTAGCTGGCTCTGTGATTATCAAAGACGACGCAAGCAAAGAACTCATGCGATTTAATTTTAGAAACGCATGGCCTGTGGCATGGGACGGTCCGGACTTTTTCGTTCAAGGTGGGAACAACGTCGCTTTCGAGACTGTCGTTCTCGATGTCGAAGAACTTGAGCTCGCGTAAAAAAGTGAAGGATCAATATGCTGCGAACCAACTTCAACCTAAACGTCCGCCCCTATGATCCCTACACATCCATAATTCTCTACGAGGTAAAGCCTGGCGACTCGGTTAGTGCAGTTTTGAGAAGACTATTTGGCGAAGTAAGCTCTGAAATTCTACAACTTAGGCTTTCAGCGGTTACTCGATTGAACAGCCATATAGAAAATTTAAATTTCATTTTTCCCGGACAGCTGCTCTTCATTCCAATATTTCAAAATGATGGAAATTCATTTTTTCAAGAAAGAATTGATTCGCCAGAGTACGTTCAAGAGTTGTGGGGTAAAGCTCGGCCTGAGACAAAACGATTTCTAACAAAATACTGGGACCAAATTGATTTTCTCTCTGATGGATTGTCCAGATTTGATGATTTGGTACTCAAGAGCGGTCCTCAAGTTGCCCCGGAATTGATGAGTCTTTCAACCGCGATGAGTACCAAGGTAGAAAATATTGTAACTCTCAGATCTAAACATATGATGAGGGTGCTCATCGAACAAAGAAAAGAGGCAACACGATTTGTAATACAACATCTCCAACAAATTAGCGCTGAGTCAGTTGTCGTTGTGCACTTCAATCCGGGCCGATTTTATTCCATTGCAAAAAAAGTCGAAACTCTCCTAAGCACGGCCGAGAAATTTCATCTCGGCAAAGCGCTTTTCTTAGCCGATCTCACTCTTTCTGGTGCGGAGGTTGTGAAAGAATATCAAGAAACAGAGGACTTGAAAAAAACGGGGATAAAAGCTGCTGAACAAGCAATGAAAATCGGTGGCGGCGCGGGTGGAGCTTACTTAGGATCGCAAGTATGCGGTATCGCGATTGCATTTGGGACAGGCGGTGGAGCAACGGCATTAGGAATTGGCGCGGTCCCAGGCTTCATCGGCGGAAGTTTAGTTTGCGGTGGCGCGATTATATTAGGCACTATAAGTGGAAGTGCGCTCGGAAAAATGTTTGGTCGCTTTTCAGCGTCGTGGGTTGCCGACAACTTTTTTTCTAGTACGACATCTATTCAAGAAGTTCCGATGAAGGCGATTAACCAATGAAAGAGACCTTTCTACAAATCGACCGTGTACTTTTTATTATTTGTGCATTTCTCGCGGTTCCCGCGTGCTTCGTCGAATTCACTCTGCCCTTGATTACAAACCGGAAGTTCAATCCTCGGTGGAAATCTTATATCAGTAAAAAAACGCATTACACGGTTAGCGATGTCGTTCCTTATGGATTATTCGGTCGTGCTTTCATGTACGCAGAAGCTGCAGTATCGGAAAAGCGAGCACAGAAATTATTTGGTGTGTCATCGCAGGAATTTCGTTCGCATTTAAACGGTTTTCAGCTTTTTTATTGCCGATTGGGTGTCTGGGCTTATCGAGTTTTAGCGTTTTCCATTATCTATTTTGGTCTAACCACAGCAATTCGATATTTTTGCGGAATTGAGGGAGCGTGGGGTAATTTCTAGAGAAACTCTTTTCATCTTTTGAGGACTTCGGCCGCCTAGGCCTGGAGCAAGTTTCAAAGATTTGAAAATAAGTGAAAGAAAGGTACTGTCCATAAGGAAAGGTTACAACTATCAACGTCAATCACACGTGAGGATCCCTACCGCAATGACCACACTGCTCGAACAAATCGATAACATCTTTCTCTACTTCATTGCGATTCCATTGATTCCACCGACGTGTGTCGTCATGGCAATTGCTCCCATGGTGCTGAATCGAAAATTTAATCGTCAATGGGAGCCTCATATCACGAAAAAGTCCTCCTACTTAATCAGCGATGCCACACCTTACGGAATATTTGGTCGCACTCTCTGGTATGCCCAAGCGATCACTTCAGAAAGAAAAGCGCAGAAACGGTTCCAAGTTTCAAGCAGCGTGTTTAGATCTCAAGTCGGACGATTCGCGATTGGTCTATCGTATGCGGTCGTGTGGTGCTCCTGGGCCATGGGAGGCATCGCGGTTTTTGCAATCTTACGGCAATTGGTTGGGCTATTTGCCAAATGAATCAATCCTACCAAAACCACCCACTTCCACTTTATAAAATCTATGTAATCGGATTTACTATCCTCCATTACCCGGGGGGCTGTTTTGACAGTTTTAAGGCCCTCTAGTATGGAATCTTTCACCACTAAGGAGACAGATGACCCTTTCAAATTCCATACGAAATCTTGTGCGTTTTCCATCGCTTAAGGCTCGAGCTGCGAACTCTCGAACAAGCACGCCCGTTGCGCTTGGATTCTTTACCAGCCTTGGAAGTTGGGGCCCGTTGCTCGCCGGATACTATCAAGCGATTCGAGCGGAGCTTCCCGGTGAACGAGATTTTTGGCGAAAGCAAATTACTTCTGATCTCGATGTTCTTGAAATTGGTGCAGGCAGTGGATTTATTTCGGTTGAACTGGCTCGCGCGCAACCGAAGTCACTTACTCTCGTTGAACCTGAAACAGAAAACATCGATCTCTTAGAGGTCGTACTGCTCGAAGCAAATCTTGAAACGATTCCGAAGATCATCGCGGGAAAGTTTGAAGTGACGAATGTTCCTCAACAAGATCTGATTGTGTTTCCTTACGATTCGCTCCCGATGATTACAGACAAACAACAAAGAGCGAGTTTGATTCGAATTTCAGCGAACCGATTGAAACCCGGCGGACGATTTATTCTCCACGTCTCGACCCCTTCTTGGAATGAACGCTATATCGCCGCTTCAAAAGAAGTCTCGCGCACTCGCTATCGTCTTAGCTCGGGAGTTGAAGTTACCTCTGAGCGTTTCGTCAAAAGAATTTCAGAATCGGAATATATTAAATTCGTAAGTATAGAAACACTCGATCGTTCTCAAAAAGAGAACTATGTCGCTCTCACCTCAATCGTAACTCAAGAAGAGGTTCTTGCCGCGGCCGAGAAGGCTGGCCTTCGACTCGTTAATTGTTATTCCGATTTTTTTGGTGGCAAGAATCCCATTGGCGACGATTTGATTCTCACTTTCGAAAGGCCTTAATTACGTGACCAAGTCCTCGCAAAAACTTTTCTGGATCGGCTCCGGCGTTGCTGTGACTGGAGCCAACATTGCACTCGCCGCATCCCTCTTAAATTTATTTCGATTGAGTCAAACGGCTCAGCCGATTCTTCTCATGATGGTGATTGAGGCGGTGGTTCCTCTGCTCGTGATGAAACCTGTGCTTAAAATATTTGAGACCGTTAAAACTCAAAATATTTTTACGCTTGCAGCAATCATTGGAGCTTTCGGGGCAATCATTCAAGGAGTCTGGCACTCCTCACTCACCCATCAAATTATTGGAATTGTTTTTACGGCACTCTCTGCTTCGATTCAAAAACCTCTCATGATGCAAATTGCAGTGCGCCTCTCAGACGATCCCGCCGAACGAAGTCATGCCAATAATCTGGTGACGTTCATCAACTATCTAGGCGTCTTGGTCGGCTACATCTCTTCGGGTTTCATTATTACCTATCTTGGATATCGCGCTTGTTTCTTTGTGAACGCCATTTCATTTATGGTATTTGCTCTGATCGCCTTCAATACTCGATTTCAAAAATCAAAAGGCTCAGTCGAAGAAGAAGTGTCTGAAAGCGCAGTGGCAGCGACGGTTCAAAACGATCACTTCACCATCGCGTGGATTTTTATTCTTTCGGTGGCCATGTGGATCACGGGTGGAAGCATCAACGTTCTTGAAGTTCCTTTTGCTCAGCAAGTCATGGGAGCGAATGAACTGATGACGACTGTACTTTTCTTTGTGGCCGCTCTTGGGGCGATTCTCTTTAGTACCATGCTAAAAAAGATGCGCTTTCCTCTGAGTGTTCTGACTCTGGCCTGGGTGTCAGTTGTTCCGGCGGTTTGCATTCTCTTTTATGTATGGATTGCGCATTTTTATTTTATCCTTCCCTTTCTGGTGGGCTACGGATTCACGGCCGCAGCGCATGGATATTTAGGGATGTCTTTAATTCAAAGCGCATCCAATAAAGAAAGTTTGTCGAAGCATTCCGTTTATTTGAATACGACCATCCAAGTTGTGACTCTCGGAGCCGCGGGAGCCGCCGTTCTTGCAGCCGAATATTTTGGTGCTCAAAAAACGTGCATTATTTTTGCAGTGATTACGATTGCGGTTGGACTTCTGGGAGTTCTAAGTTCGAGAAAGCGAAACTTTTCGAAAGTTTCGAATGTTTAAAAAATGAATAAAACGATTCGCACAAGATATCTGATCGCTTTAAGCATCGCATTGGTTTATGCGGGCTTGCTTATTTTTCAGCAGCAGATTTCTTCGTTCGACTCGGTTCTTGGTTTTTTTATTGCGGTTACTGAAATCACTCTCGACTTCTTTATTTTTTATGAAATCTGGAGAATTCGTCGCAGCAAAGAAAATCTTCATCCAAGTATTCAAGCGTTTTATCTTTCTTTTGGGTCTCTCTTAATCGGAGACATTATTTACAATATCGAACTCAACGTTTTAGGAATTACAAACCTTCGCGGAACGCTCTTAGAACTTACCTACAACATTCCTTACATGATTTTCTTATCCGCCGCGGCCTTTGCATTTTTTCAAACGTCGAAGTCGGCAAGAATGGTCACGAGAGCAGCAGCGGGAACGGCGGCTCTCGCACTCTCGATCTTAATGCTTTGGATTTTTATTCCAAAAATGATTTCAGAAAAAGTCGAAATCTGGTCAGGAGTTGTTCATACGATTTGCATGATCGCCAAATCTGGGATCATTGGCTTTGGAATTTTTAATCTAGTTTTCAGCCGATCTCAGGAACTTCGAGTCATTAGCGCAGGATTTCTAACGATTCTTTCTTATAGCATCCTGCTTGAATACATTGAGATTCTCGGCACACTGCAGCCCGGACTTCCCACCGAAATTTTTTGGATCCTAGGTCAGCTTACCATTTGGCTCGGCCTGACTCTGCTAAAGAAAAATAATCATGCTGCTTCTCTTTCTTCGAATTGGGATTTTTATTCTCTTAATTCGCGACTTCTTCTTTATAGCGCTGCTCTGGTATTTGGAATTGTCGTCTCTTGGAATCTTCTCAAGATGGCTTGGCCTAATATCGAAATGCTTCCTCCACTTGGAATTATTGTGAGCTGGGTCCTTCTCGTTCTTTTGAGTCTTTGGATTTATTCTCTTCATCTTCACTCGCTTGTTATTTCTCCCATGGAAAAAATTGTGACTGCCATTCGAAAAGGCGGAAAGAGAGTGGACGAAGTTCAAAAACTGACGCGCGTGACGGAGTTTCAACGCCTAGCGGATGAGATCCTCGATATTTTTAAGCAGGTAAAAGAAGAAAAAGAAAAGTCAGAAGCACTTTCAAAAATTGCAGCGCAGATGTCTCACGACATTCGAAGTCCGCTTGCCGCTCTCAGTGTGCTTGCTCACCATGCTGACGATCTTCCAGAAGAATATCGTCAGATGATCGTCCAAATTTCTTCGAGAATCAGTTTGATCGCCGACACGCTTCTCAAACATAGAACCGAAGTGAAGACGCTCGATCTTTACCGACGAGAAGCTTGTTTGATCTATGGAATATTAGAGAGCGTGATCGCAGAAAAACGACTTCTTCTCTCTTCTGAAAATAATACGCAAATCGATTTGATCGTTCTTGGAAATGTTCATACGGCCTGGTGTGCCGTTCAAGAAGAGCCCATGGGACGAATGGTTTCAAATCTTTTAAATAATTCAATCGAAGCCTTTCGCGCACAACCTTCAATCACCAACGGAAGAATCATGGTGGTCCTATCTCTAGCCGGACAAAACACTCTTCGCTTAAGCATTCAAGATAACGCAGGAGGAATGACGCCCGCACTCGAGCAAATGATTTTAAAAGGATTTCAAGCCAGCACAAGACCCGATGGATTCGGAATGGGACTGACGCATGCACGCGAAGTCCTTCAATCTTGCGGAGGTCGCCTCGAAGTATTTAGTCATTTGGGATTTGGCACCGTCCTTAATTTAATGCTTCCAAGTTTTCCGCAACCGACATGGATGGCCGAATCCATTTCGCTGAGTGGAAAAAAGAAGGCAATTATTATCGATGATGACCGATCAATCGTCGGAGTATGGAAAGCAAGGCTTCCCTCTGAAGTTGATCTGATCCACTTCTCTTCATTCGAACAAGCTCGCGCTTCGAGAGAGTCGTTTTCAAATGAAGCTGTCTTTTTTGTGGATTATGAAATTCGAGGAGAAACAGAGAATGGTCTCGATTTCATTTCGACATTAGCTTCGGATCAAACGTCATTTCTTGTGACGAGTCATTTTGAGAATAGTGATCTTCAGCGCCACGCGGAACAAATGGGGGTGCGGGTTGTTCCAAAGCTTTTGGCTCCGGTGATTTCGGTTGAGGTTTAGGAGCCTCCGCCCAGAACTCGCAAGGCACGAGCGCAAAATCCGCTCGCAAACCCAATCACGGATCCCACAATCACTCCTGTCAGCACCGCTTTTCTCATTACGTTTTTTCTAACGGAAGGGAGCTCTAGATTTTTTGAATTTGCATTGTAACGCAATACCCCCGTCACGTCGTCGATATCAACAGTGGTCGGCATGAATCGATCTATGGCCAGAGTTGAAAAATAAAGTGCGCTTGTACCTGTTCCGATCAATAATTTGAGAGTTCCAAAATTAAAACCCAATGAGTTGAAATTCAGTGCGGCCGCTATACCGCCCGCGATTCCAGTCGCTAAACTAAAACTGATAATCATAAGATTGCGACGAATGTGCAGCTGACCACTTACTTTATTCACTTCGGCCATAACTCGAAACGCCATCTCGTCGCCTTTTCCGCGAGATGTTTTCCAGTACTCATGATTTTGAGGAGGAACATTGTTAGAATTAAATCCCGCCTCTTCAACTGGCCTTTTCGCCATGCGGGCTAAAATTTCATCTCTTGCGTCCGTAATTATTTGCATTTTTTCTTCGTCTTCTCGCCAGGGTCCCCCAGGACGATATTGATTCGCTAGATTTGTGAAGACTTTTAAAACATCTTCAGCTGTTGGATTAAACCAGTCGATTCCAAGCCGTTCGTAGGGATCATCGGAATCAAGTTGCGGCTCTCCAGCGAATAAATTCACCGCTATTAAAGAAGTGACAACGGTCAAGACGAAGCGCCTTCCAACAGACATCTAGGACTTTAAAGCAATTTCTGTGCCATCTCGTCTATCAACTGTTCTTGAGAACAGTTACCGAGACAATCATGTCGCGAGGAGAACCTAGACTGGTGGGACACCAATGCCTCTCTATCTTTCCAGTGATATTGATTTAAGCTCGCAAAAACTTTCGCATCTCTCGCCATTAGAAAAGTTTTCAACAATTTTTATGTCTCTAAAAGCCAAATTCTTGACGCACTACCCCATAATCAAAGGGCCTGAAATAATTAAAGAACAGGTCCGATAAGAAGGGTGGTTCAGATGGGTACTTCGAAAATGAATCGACGTTCCAATAAAGCGTTTTCTCTCATTGAAGTCATGATCGCAATCATGATCGTCTCGGCACTTTCTGCAATTGCCGTCCCAGCTTTTCGAAAATTTATTTTTGATGCTCGCGAGTCTGAGGGAACTTCTCTCTTGTTGTCTGCGTGGAAGGCTGAGAGGCTGTACAAAGCGACCAATGAGCAAGGTTACTTTACCGAAGACATTCGGAAGCTAGGATTCGCCGTAAGTGGGAAACCGAAATTCAACGTCATTACCGGAAATTTTATCACTGCTGATCCAGGGGCTATTTTTTCATTAGATCAGCTCGGAATTGTTTCGCAACCCAAGGTTAATAAATTTGGGATATCCACAGACGCTTCGGAGTTGCCAACAAAATTTCTTATTGGAGCCGAGGCGGTCTTTGACCAAGATCGTCTTCACGTGCTTGCCATCGATGAAAATGGAAGCCTCTTTAAAATTTGCGACGCTTGGACTCAGACCCAGAATAGTTCGATCTATACCAGCTATAGCAAGGGTGATACGCCTATTTGCACTCTCGGTGGGTCACCCGACCCCGGTGACCCAGGAAACGAAGAGGAAGATTAATTAGAAATTAAATTCTTCACCAGAGCAACGCCTCCATCTCTGTCCAAGTCAGTGCTACGCTCTCTAAATGAAATTGAATCAATTTTCTCGCCCCGCGTTCTTCGGGGAAAG
>JADMIO011000843.1_pt1 | contig 14246 bp, 13 predicted proteins | sample 8958161 | NCBI WGS metagenome assembly JADMIO01 (sample SAMN16585339, study PRJNA669376) | soil metagenome | isolation source: Crop rotation soil | place: USA: Cullars Rotation, Alabama | collected 2011 | reverse complement strand
CGCGGCGCGGGGCGCGCCGGCGGCATGCGTGCCGGACGCGGAGACGCTCGACGACCTCGCGGCGATCGCGGACGGATTGCGCGCCGCCGAGGCCGCGGGCGCGGAGGTCGTCGTCCGCTCCGCGCCCGCGTTCGTCGGCGTCCTCGCGGGCAACCTCGCGAGCGCGCGCGTGCCGCCGCCCGACGACGGCGGCAGGCTCCTCGTCGTGTGCGGCTCCTACGTCGAGACGAGCAGACGGCAGCTCGCGGCGCTCGTCGCGGCCTACCCCGGCAGCCTCGTCGAGCTCGGGGCCGTCGAGCGCACGGCCGCGGAGGCCGGCGCCCGCCTCGACCGCGACGGCCTCGCCGTCGTCGCGACGCCGGCCGGCAGCCCCGCCTCGATCGAGGAGGGCGAGCGCGTCGCGACGGAGCTCGCGCATGCCGTCCGCGCGATCGACCCGCCGCCGGGCGCGATCGTCTCGAAGGGCGGCATCACCTCCGCCGTCACCGCACACGTCGGCCTCGGGGCGCGCAGCGCGCTCGTCCGCGGGCCGCTCGTCGACGGCGTCGCGCTGTGGCAGGTCGGCGAGCTGCCGTACGTCGTGTTCCCCGGCAACGTCGGCTCGGACGGGACGCTGCTCGAGGTCGTGCGCATGATCCACCGGTGCTGACGCCCTTCCCGGAGCTCCTCGGCGAGGCGCGCTCGCGCGGCGCGGCCGTCGGCGCGTTCACCTGCTACAACCTCGAGACGGCCGCAGGCGTCCTGCGGGCCGCCGAGGAGGCGCGCCGCGGGGTGATCCTGCTCGTCGCCGCGAAGAGCTTCTCCCCTGTGCTCGTGGCCGCGCTCGTCGCGGCGGCGCGCGAGTCCGCCGCGCCCGCGTGCGTCCAGCTCGACCACGTGTCCGAGCTCGCGCCGATCGAGGCCGCCTTCGCCCGCGGCGCCTGCGCGGTGATGGCCGACGGCTCGCGTCTCGACCTCGAGGCGAACGTCGAGCTCGTGCGCGCCGCCGCGCGCGGAGGCGCCGTCGAGGCCGAGCTCGGCGGGATCGAGGGCGACGAGGACGTCGCCGCGGCCGTCGCGGCGGGCGCGCTGACCGACCCCGACGAGGCGGCGTGGTTCGCGGAGCGCTCCGGCGCCGACTGCCTCGCCGTCTCGATCGGGAACGTGCACGGCGTCTACCGCGAGCCGCCGGCGCTCGACTGGGCCCGGCTCGAGGAGATCCGCCGCCGCGTCGAGGTCCCGCTGTCCCTGCACGGCGCCTCCGGGCTCCCCGACGGCGACGTCCGCCGCGCGATCGAGCTCGGCGTCGCCAAGGTCAACGTCAACACCGAGCTCCGCGTGCGCTACCTCGAGGTGACGGCGGAGCGCCTCGCCGCGGCGCGCGACGGCGCCCGCGTGCTCGAGCTCAACCGCGCGCAGGCGGACGCGATCGCGGAGCTTGCGGGCGAGAAGCTCCGACTGCTCGGCTAGCGCTCGTCCAGGCTCTGGTAGTTGACCCTGTCGAGGTGCGTCGCCCAGTCGCCGTTGCCGCCCGCGTACTCGGTGCCGAACCAGATCCAGTTGCTGTTCCAGCCGGCGAACGACGCCGCCTCGTAGTCGCCCCAGCGGCTGTCCGAGCTCGCGTTCGCCGCCCGCCGCAGGAAGACCCCGCCGCCCCAGCCGGGAGCGTTGGTCGCCGTCGCTCTGCGGGCGAGGTAGACGGAGCTCGGCGGGAACTTGCTCGTGGTCGATCCGTATTCGAAGGCCAGGAACAGGTTGCCCTCGCGGTCCGGCTGCATGACGCCGAACCAGTCGTCGGTCTCGCCGGCGTAGGTGAGGTAGTGGTCGGCGACGACGCGGGTGGCGGTCGTGATCTCGCCGCATTCCGTGCAGTCCGCGACCGCCAGCTGGTCGAGGACCGGCTCGACGATCATCCAGTGCACGTTCGCGTTCACCGACATACCGTTGTTCACCGCGGTGTCGTGCGTCGCGTAGATGTTCCCGTGCATGTAGACCGGGGTCGCCGAGATGCGGTTGTCGATCGTCTCGAGGCAGTTCGTACAGGCCGGGTAGTTGTCGGCCGGCGGCGGCTGGGAGTACGGCCTCGTCGGGACGACGACCCCGGTGAGGTGCTGGCCCTGGCCCTGCTGGCGGAGCGCGTTCGAGAAGGCGAAGACGACGACCTTGCTCTCGGTCACGCTCTCGTTGAACGAGGAGATCAGGAACTCCGTCGCCGGGCCGCCGCGGCCGTCCCCGTACGAGTTGACCGGCTGGACGGTGTCGAGGACGCGGGTCGCGGTGCCGTCGCTCGCGGTGTAGCCGCCGAACCCGTAGACCCTCGCGATCGGCGCGCCGGCCTCCGCGCGCGCCTTCGGGATCGCGAGCGTCCAGGCGCCGTTGTACGCGGTGCCGGAGTTGTTGAACTCGTTCCCGCCGACGAAGATCGCCTCGGAGTCGAACCCGAGCTGCACGTAGTCGGCCCAGCTGTTCCCTCTGCCGACGAGGTTCGCGGTGCTGAACGAGTAGCTCGTCCACGCGCCGTTCGGGTTGCTCGTCTTGCTGACGACGACCCAGTAGCGCGACGCGAAGTTGCAGTTCGAAGCGATGCCGTACGCGCCCTCGAGCTGGAGGAAGGCGACGACGAACCGCTCCGTGACGGGGTCGTACGCGACGCGCGGATCGGTCAGGAACGCCTGGTTCCCGTGCCCCGGGTCGCAGTTCACGGGGGTGGGCGCCGGCACGTGCGCGAAGTCCTGCAGGCTCTTCGGGAAGCCGGGCATCAACGCGCCGGTGGTGCGGTAGACGGCGATCGACGTGTTGATCGCCTGGACGACCCAAGCGTCGCTCGCTCCGAGCCCCATGTCGGGCGGCTCGCAGCCGGTGCCGAAGTACGAGCAGATCGTGTTCGAGTCGGCGAGCCCCTCGAAACCGACGGTGGGCTTGCCGGGCGTCCGGGGCTGGCCGTCGAAGAGCTCGTCCGCCTGCGGGGCGAGGGCCGGCGCGTTCGCCTTCGTCTGGGCGAGCGTCTCCTCGCCGAGCGGCGACAGCTCCTTGAGGCTCGCCGGGTTCCCGGTCGACACGCCCGGCCTGAGCTGCGGCACCGAGGCCATCGCGACGGTCGTCGGGCCGGAGAACAGCGGAGCGGAGATCGCGCGCGCAGAGACGCCGGCGGTGGTCGAGACGTCGCCGGCTGCGCCGCCCGAGCCGACGAGCAGGACGACGCCCGCCGTCAGCAGGCCGCCGGCGAGCGCCAGCAGCGCCAGGAGCCGCGGCCGACGCCGTGCAAACGTGCGAAGCATGGTCCCCCCTTGTCGTTTCCGCCCGCTCTTCGTCATATCCCCGCGCCGCGGACGAGTCAAGGCCGAGGCACCGAGTATGCTGGCAACCGCTGCTCGACCTGAACGGCATCCGGCTCCGCAACCGGACGATCGCCGCCGCGAGCCTCCTCGGCTACGGCGCCCGGCCGGAGAACCGCCTCTTCCCGTACGGCCTCAGCCCGATCGCGCAGTTCCTGCCGCTCGAGCGCCTCGGCGCCGTGACGACGCGCACGCTCACGCTCGAGCCGCGGGAGGGGCATTTCACGACGCGCACGGACTGGCGGCTGCGGGACTGGCCCTCGCTCCTGCGGCGCTACTCGCGCGCTCTGCGGCCGATCGACGCGGGCTGGCTGAACGCCTTCGGCTGGTGCAACATCGGGATCGAGGCCTACTTCCGGGACTACTTCCCGCGCACGGAGCACCTGAACAGGATCGTCTCGCTCGGCGGCTTCTCGGGCGACGAGTTCCGCCGCCTCGTCGAGATCGTCAACGAGCGCGCGCCGGCCGGCTCGATCGCCGCGGTCGAGCTCAACGTCTCGTGCCACAACGTCGACGTCGCGTTCGACGAGATCCTCGACGACGTGCTGTCGGAGGCGGTGCCGCTGAGCGTGCACCCGGTCGTCCTGAAGCTCTCGCCTGACTCGGACTACGTCGCGACGGCGAGGCTGGCGGAGGAGCGCGGCGTCGCGGCGCTGACGGCGATCAACACCGTGAAGGGCCTGCGCCTCGACCCGGAGACGGGCGCGCCGCTCCTCGCGAACCGCTACGGCGGGATGAGCGGGCGCTGCGTGAAGCCGATCGCCCTGCGCGTCGTCTCCGAGCTCCGCGAGGCCGGGATCCGGCTGCCGATCGTCGGGACGGGCGGGATCCGCGACCTCGACGACGCGCGCGAGTTCCTCTGGGCGGGCGCGGACGCGGTCGCGCTCGGCTCCGAGGCGTTCCTCGCGCCCTACGCCGGCTACCTCGCCTCGCCGGTGAAGGCGCGACGGATCCTCCGGCTCGTGGACCGCATCGAGCGGTGGGAGCAGCCCGCGCCGCGGGCGCTGGACACGCGCGTTACGCTGGTCTAGGTGCCAGGGAGGACGCTGTTCGAGCGCGTGTGGGACGCGCACGCCGTCAGGGAGGAGCCCGGCGAGCCGACGCTGCTCTACATCGACCTGCACCTGATCCACGAGGTCACGACGCCGCAGGCGTTCGACGGGCTGCGGCTCGCCGGCCGTCGCGTCCGGCGGACCGACCTGACCCTCGGGACGATGGACCACAACGTCCCGACCGACGGTGGCCCGATCACCGACCCGATGGCGCGGGCGCAGCTCGACGCGCTCCGGCGCAATTGCGAGGAGTTCGGCGTGCCGCTCTACGCGACGGGCAGCGGTCGCGAGGGGATCGTCCACGTGATCGGCCCGGAGCTCGGGCTGACGCGGCCGGGGATCACCGTCGTCTGCGGCGACAGCCACACCTCGACGCACGGCGCCTTCGGCTGCCTCGCGTTCGGGATCGGCACGTCGGAGGTCGAGCACGTGCTCGCGACGCAGACCCTCCCGCAGCGCAAGCCGGCGACGATGCGGATCGACTTCGCGGGCGAGCTGCCGTTCGGCCTGACCGCGAAGGACCTGATCCTCGGCGCGATCGCGCGCATCGGCGTCGCGGGCGGCGTCGGCCACGTCGTCGAGTACACCGGCGAGGCGATCCGCGGCCTCTCGATGGAGGGCCGGATGACCGTCTGCAACATGTCGATCGAGGGCGGCGCCCGCGCGGGCTACGTCTCGCCGGACGACGTCACGTTCGAGTATCTCGAGGGCCGGCCGGCGTCCCCTCGGGGCGCCGACTGGGAGCGGGCGCTCGACGAATGGCGCGCGCTCGCGACCGACGACGACGCCGTCTTCGAGCGCGAGGTCGAGATCGACGTCGCCGAGCTCAGGCCGCAGGTCTCGTGGGGCACGAACCCGGGGATGACGACAGGCGTCGACGGGCGCGTACCGGACCCGTCCGAGTTCGGCGAGGCCGACCGGCCGACGGTCGAGCGCGCGCTTCGCTACATGGCGCTCGAGCCGGGGACGCCGATCGAGGAGATCCGCGTCGACCGCGTCTTCATCGGCTCGTGCACGAACTCGCGGATCGAGGACCTCCGGATCGCGGCGGCCGTCGCCGCCGGCCGGCGCGTCCATCCGGGCGTGCGGGCGCTCGTCGTCCCAGGCTCGGCGCCGGTCAAGCGCCAGGCCGAGGAGGAGGGCCTCGACCGGATCTTCACGGACGCGGGCTTCGAGTGGCGGAACGCCGGCTGCTCGATGTGCCTCGGCATGAACCCGGACATCCTCGCGCCGGGCGAGCGCTGCGCCTCGACGTCGAACCGGAACTTCGAGGGCCGCCAGGGGAGCGGCGGGCGCACGCACCTCGTCTCTCCGGCCATGGCCGCCGCGGCCGCGATCGAGGGGCGCTTCGTGGACGTGCGCGACCTCGTCGCCGCGGGCGTCTCGTGAAGGCGTTCAGGCGCACGACCTCGCGCGTCGCGGTGCTCGACCGGCCCGACGTCGACACCGACCAGATCATCCCGAAGCAGTTCCTGAAGAGCATCTCGCGCACCGGCTTCGAGGAGGGCCTCTTCTTCGACTGGCGCCGCGATCCCGCGTTCGAGCTGAACAACCCGGCCTACGCCGACGCGGCGATCCTGCTGACGGGCCGCAACTTCGGCTGCGGCTCCTCGCGCGAGCACGCGCCGTGGGCGCTCCAGCAGTCGGGCTTCGACGTCCTGATCGGCCCCTCGTTCGCGGACATCTTCAAGGGCAACTGCGTCAGGACCGGCCTGCTGACGATCGAGGTGCCGGAGGAGGTCTCGCGGCGGCTGATGGACGAGGTCGACCCGGAGCGGGGCGCGGAGATGAGCGTCGACCTGGAGACCCGGACGATCACGAGCCCGTCCGGTGAGACGATCTCGTTCGAGATCGACGACTTCACGCGCGAGACGCTGCTCGAGGGGCTCGACGAGATCGGGCGCACGCTCGTCCACGAGGACGAGATCGCGGCGTTCGAGGCGGCGCGCCCTGCGCCGCTCTCGACTACGTCGATCCGCTGAGGCCCGCGACCACGCGGTCGCCGAACTCGCGAGTCGTCGCGCGGCCGCCCAGGTCCGGCGTCGGCGTCTCGCGGAAAGCCGTGCCGATCGCCTCGTCGAGCGTGTGCGCCGCGTCGGGCTCGCCGAGCCCGTACTCGAGGAGAAGCGCGGTCGCGCGCAGCATCCCGGTCGGGTTCGCGATCCCACGGCCGACCAGGTCGGGCGCCGAGCCGTGGACGGGCTCGAAGATCCCCGGGCCGCCGTCGCCGAGGCTCGCGGAGCCGGCGAGGCCGAGCCCGCCGGTGACCGCCGCGGCGAGGTCGGACAGGATGTCGCCGAACATGTTCTCGGTCACGATCACGTCGAACTGGCCGGGCGCGACCGCGAGCTGCATGGCCGCGTTGTCGACGAGCACGTGCTCGGCGGCGACGTCCGGGTAGTCGGGCGCCACGGCGTCGACCGTCCGGCGCCACAGGCGCGACGTCTCGAGCACGTTCGCCTTGTCGACCGAGGCGAGGCGCCTGCTCCGGCCGCGCGCGTACTCGAAGCCGCGCCGGACGAGCCGCTCGACCTGCGCCGGCGTGTACTCGCAGGTGTCGTAGACGGTGCCGTCGTCGCGGGTGCCGCGCGCGCCGAAGTAGAGCCCGCCGACGAGCTCGCGGACGATCAGCACGTCGACGCCGTCCGCGACCGACGGCCGCAGGTTCGCGTAGACGTCGAGCTCCGCCCGCAGCCGCAGGAGCCCCTGCTCGGGGCGCACCTCGGCGGCGTCGAACTCCGGGTCGCCGATCGGCGCCTTCAGAACGGCGTCGGCGGCGAGGCACGCGGCGAGGGTCTCGGCCGGGAGCGGCTCGCCGACGGCGCGAATGGCCTCGGCGCCGAAGAGGGCGTCCTCGAGCTCGACGTCGGGCGCTAGCGCGGCGAGCACGCGCTTCGCCTCGGCCATCAGCTCGGGACCGACGCAGTCGCCGGGGAGGCAGACGACCTTCAGCGGCGGAAGCGGCCGAGGAGCGCGCGCCAGAGGAGCCCGAAGCCGCCGACGGGCTTCACCGGCGGCGCCGGCTCGGGCTCGGGCTCCGGCGCCGGCTCCGGGGCGGCCGCGGGCTCGGGCTCGGCCGGGCTCGAGAGCTTGTCGGCGAGGCAGTCGGCGAACTGCTTGGTCAGCTGCGACGAGACGTCGGCGACGACGCCGCGGCCGTACTGCGCGACGGCGCCCTGCAGGGTCAGGTCGGTCACGATCGTCACGCTCGTCTCGCCGCCCTCCTCGGCGAGCGACGACTCGATCCGCGCCTGCGCCCCGCCGCGCCCGCGCGCCTCGCGGCCCTTCGCGGCGAGCACGACGCGCCGCGCCGCCTCGTCGGCTTCCTCGCGCGTCACGTCCGTCACGAACTGGAGGTTGATCGGCCCGAGCTTCACGTGCATCGTCGCCTTCCAGGCGTTCTCGCCGACGACCTCCGTCAGCTCGGCGCCCGGCATGCACGGCACGACCGCCGGCACGTCGTTCAGGAGCTTCCACGCCTCCTCGGCGGGCGCCGGCACGCGGAAGCTGTTCTCGAGCCGCACGGCCGTGACTCTAGTGAATGTCCTCGGCGGTGAAGATGCGCAGGGGCACGTCCGAGAACGGGACGCCGCCCTCGTCCGTCACGAGCCACGTGTCCTGCATGTACATGCACTGGCGCTCGTCGGCCGTGACCGCGTGCGGGTGCATCGAGACGACCATGTTCGCGCGGAGTTCCACCTCGTTCCCCTCGCCGATGCGCGGGGACTCGATCATCGTCATCCCGATCGAGTGGCCCGTGACGTGGCCGAGCGTGAAGCCGCGCTCGACGAAGCCCTTCGAGACGGCGCGGTGGACGTCGTGCGCCGTGGCTCCGGCGCGCATCGTCCGCTTCGCCGCGTCGAAGTACTCCTGGTAGGCGTCCACCGCGGCCAGGCTCTCCGCGCTCGGCCGGCCGAGGCAGATCGGGCGCGAGAACTCGACCCAGTGGCCGCCCGGGCTCGCGATCTCGAGGCCGTACAGGAGCATGTCGTCGCGCTCGATCCGCCGGTTCTTCGCCGGGTGCTTGAACTCGGGCCAGGCGGCGCCGTCGGGCCCCGTCAGCACCATGTCCATCGTCAGCCGCGCCGTCCCGCCGGCCGTGAAGATCTTCTCCGCCTCGGCCATCAGCTCCGCCTCCGTCTTGCCCACCTCGCAGGCCGCGAGGACCGCCCAGACGCCGGCCTCGTTCAGGCGCATGCCCTCGCGCACCGACTCGAGCTCCTCGTCGCTCTTGACGGCCCGGGCGAGGTCGAACTCGGCGTCCCACGCGACGACGTCGGCGTCGCTCTCGGCGAGCGCGCGGTAGTCGCGCACCGCCATCACGAAGTCGAGCCCGTAGACGCCGATCCGCCCGAAGCCGCGCTCGGCGATCCACCGGCCGGGGTGCTCGGCGAACACGCGATCCTCGACGAAGCTCTCGCCGTGGTCGCCGACCCAGCGCGCCTCGCGCGGGAAGACGATCGACGGGTCGCCCTCGACCGGCACGACGACGTAGGCGTAGCGATGGAGGATCCGGAAGCCCGAGAGGTAGCGAACGGCGCCCTCGAAGCCCGTGTACTCCGAGCCCGCGACGACGACGGCGTCGAGCCCGTCGCGCGCCGCCGCCTCGCGGACGTTCCGGTACCGGCGGTCGATCTCGGCTGTCGACGTCATGCGCGGCTCCTTTCCATGCCCTTGATCAGCGCGGTCAGCGCGCGGTTCAGCGGCGCGTCGACCCCGTGGCGCTCGCCGAAGCTGACGATCGCGCCGTTCAGGAAGTCGATCTCCGTCGCCTGGCCCGCCTCCACGTCCTGGAGCATGCTCGGCTTGTGGTCGTACGCGACGTCCTTGCGCGCCGCGTAGTGGAAGAGCTCGACGGGATCGGAGTCGAGCACGATGCCCTGCGCATCGGCGACGGCCTTGCCCTCGGCCATGACCGCCTCGGCGAGGTCGCGGGTCGGCTCGAACTCCGAGATGCGGCCGTGCGTGAAGCCGGTCAGCGCCGCGATCGCGTTCGACGCGGCGTTGAAGATGAGCTTGCGCCACTGCGCGCCGCGCGCGTCCTCGAGCGCATGCGTCGGCATCCCGGCTCGCGTGCACGCGTCGGCGAGCTCGCGCACCTGCTCGAGCGGCGCCGGCCGGGGCTCGAACGGGCCGATCTGCGTGTCGCCGCGCGTGTCCATCGCGACGTGGCCCGGCGCGACGACGTGCCCGGCCGGGAATGTCGTGCCGCGGATCACGTGCTCGACGTGCTGGGCGATCAGCTCCTCGTTGCCGGCGCCGTTCTGGACGGAGCAGACCGCGCCGCCGTCCGCGAAGGCGTGCGCGGTTGCCTTTGCGGCGCTAGCCGTGTGCATGCTCTTCGTCGCGACGATCCCGTAGTCGCACGGCGGCAGCTCCTGCGAGTCGCTCGTCGCGCGGATGCGGCCGACGAGATCCGCCGCGCCGGAGAGCCGGAGCCCGTGCTCGTTGATCGCCCGCACGTGCTCGGCCGCGAGGTCGTACGCCCAGACCTCGACGTCGTCGAGCTGCGCGAGGTGCGCCGCGAACAGCGACCCGACGGCGCCGCAGCCGATGACGCAAACCCTCATGCCCGCTCAGCACCTGTCCGGGGATTGTCCCCGGACACGTCTCGAGCGCCGGCGCGGCGGCTCTGAGGGAGTGGCTCCACAGCAGGGGTCGCGGCGCCCCGCCGTGTCCGGCGCGGACACGGCCGGGGATTGTCCCCGGACATGGCGGCGTCGGTCACGTGTACGCGTCCTCGCGGGCCCTGACCAGCCGGTACATCGCCGCGTGCAGCGGCACCGGCACGCCGACGCGCTCGGCCTCGCGCACGAGCGCGCCCGTGATGAAGTCGACCTCGGTGCGCCGCCGGGAGCGGACGTCGTCGAGCATCGAGGGCACGTGGGCGTAGTGCCCCTCCGCCGCCTCCGTCTCGCCCCGCCGCACCGCCAGCACGTTCATCTCCCACGGATCTTCGTGCAGCTCGACGCCCGCTGCCGCCGCGACCCGCTTGCCCTCGTCCACCAGGTCGAAGACGAGGTGGCCGAGATCGGTCGCGCCGTCCCGTGCCGCGAACTGCGCGACGTGCGGCAGGTCGGTGAGCGCCGCGACCGTGTTGACCGTCGCGTTGAAGATCAGCTTCGACCACTGCGCCGGCCGCAGGTCGCGGAACGCACGAGCTCGCAGGCCCGCGGCGACGAGGAGGTCGCGCACCTCCTCGACGCGCTCGTACTCGATCGTGCCGGCGTACGGGCCCAGCCACGTCTCGGTATCGAGCTCGTACTCGACGTGGATGTCGGAGTGGCGCACGCCGCTCATGAACGTGACCGCCGAGATCAGCGGCCGCTCGCCGTGCGCGCGCACGATCTCCTCGGCGCCGAGCCCGTTCTGGATCGTCATCAGCGGCGCGTCCGCGAAGGGCCCCGCCAGGCGCCGCGCCGCGTCCGCGACGTCCGGGGCCTTCGTCGAAAGGAGCACGAGGTCGGGGTCGGGCAGCTGCGCCGGGTCGGTGGCGGCCAGGAGTGGCGCTGTGAAGTCGTGCTTGCCCGAGACGCGGAGGCCGTGCTCGCGGAGGGCTGCGGCGTGCTCCTCGCGGCGCGTCAGCACCGAGACCTCGACCTGCGTCGCCAGATGCGCCGCGTACAGGCTGCCGATCACGCCGCCGCCGACGACGCAGACGCGCTCGATCGCCACGGCCCAAACCTAACGGTTAGCGTCGGGCCATCCTCGCCGTCTCGCTCTCGCTGCTTGCCGCCGCGCTCTTCGGCGTGCTCTCGGTCACGCTGCGCTTCGCGCTGCGCCGCGTGCCCGACGGAGAGGCGGGCGCGCTCGTCACCGCGCTCGTCGCGCTCGCCGTCTGCGGAGGCGTCGCGCTCGTGGGCGCCGAGTGGCACGGCGACCCGCTGCCGTTCCTCGCGGCGGGGCTGCTCGCGCCCGGCGCGTCGCAGCTGCTGTTCGTCCTCGCGGTGAGGGACGCTGGACCCTCGCGGACGGCGGTCCTCGTCGGCACGGCGCCCCTCGTCTCCGTCGCGATCGCGCTCGTCGCCCTCCACGAGCCCCTGCGCGCGCCGCTCGTCGCCGGCGCCGTGCTGATCGTCCTCGGCGGGCTGACGCTCGCGACGGAGCGCGTCCGGCCGGCGAGCTTCCGCCGCAGGGGCGCGGCCTTCGCGCTGGCGTCGATCGTCTTCTTCGCGAGCCGCGACAACGTCGTCCGCTGGCTGCTCGGCGACACCGACGTGCCGCCGCAGCTCGCCGCCGCCTCGACGGTGCTCGCCGGCGCGCTGCTGATGACGGCGTACCTCGCCGCGACGCGCGGCCGGCGCGCCGCGCGCGACGTCGCCCGCGCGCTGCGGCCGTTCGCCCCCTCCGGCGTCCTGTTCGGCATCTCCTACGCGATGACGTTCGAGGCCTTCTCGCGCAGCCGCGTCAGCGTCGTGAGCCCCCTCGTCGGGACGGAGTCGCTGTTCGGCGTCCTCGCGGCGTGGCTCGTGCTGCGCAAGCACGAGCTCGTCGGGCGCCACCTCGTCCTCGGCGCCCTCCTCGTCGTCGCCGGCGGCGCGCTGATCGGGATCTTCCGCTAGCAAGTAACAGACTGTTACTTGATCTCCGAGAAGTGGCTCCACGGCGCTACGTGACGCCACAGCAACCGTCCAAGTAACAGTCTGTTACTTGGACCGCCGCGCTACGGTGGGTCGCGTGCGCAGCGTCGCGAGCGGTGGTCGCCGGATCGTGCTCGCCGCCGCCGTTGCGCTCGCGTTCGCGGACTCGTCGATCGTCGTCCTCGCGCTGCCGGAGCTGCTCCAGCGCTTCCACGCGTCCGTTTCGGACGTGGCCTGGGTCGTCACGTCGTACAACCTCGCCGTCGCGCTCGTCGCAGCGGCGCTCGTGCGCGCCCGGCTCGACGCGGCGCGTACCGCGCGCGCCGGGCTTGCGCTCTTCACCGCCGCGTCGATCGCCTGCGCGGTCGCGAACGGCCTCTGGCCGCTCGTCGCGTTCCGCGCGCTCCAGGGCGCGGGCGGAGCGGCGTTCCTCGTCGCGTCGCTGCCGCTCCTCGGCGCGGCGGAGCGACGCGTGGGGCGCTGGGCGCTCGCCGCCGCGGCCGGCGCCGTGCTCGGGCCTGCGATCGGCGGCGCGCTGACCCAGCTCTTCGACTGGCGTGCGATCTTCATCGCGCAGGCGCCCGTCGGCGCGGCCGCGCTGCTCGCGGTGCGATCGGTGCCGCTCGCCGACGCCGCGCCCCGCCGGCTCCGGCCCTCGGCGCTCGGCGCACACGCGGCGCTCGGGCTCGTCTCCGGCGCGCTCGTCGGCGCGCTCTTCCTCTCCGTCGTGCTGCTCGTGAACGCGTGGGGCTACGAGCCGCTCGCCGCCGCCGCCGCGGTCAGCGCGCTGCCTGCGGGAACGCTCGCGGGGGCGCCGCTCGGCCGTCGCGTCGCGCCCTGGGAGGCGACGACGGGCGGCGCGGTCCTTCTCGCGCTCGGGCTCCTCGGGCTCGCCCTGCTCCCGTCCGCGAGCGCCGCGTGGGCCGTCGCGGCGCTCGCGTTCTGCGGGCTCGGCATCGGCGCGGCGATGCCCGCGCTGACGGGCGCGGCGTTCCGCGAGGCGCCGCGGCCGCTGCAGACAGGCGGCTGGACGGTCGCCGTCCGCCACGCCGGCCTCGTGTTCGGCCTTCTCGTCTCCGCGCCGCTCCTCGCGCACGACCTCTCGGCCGGCGTCGACCGCGCGAAGCTCGTCGGGACGGGGCTCGTCCTCGACGCGCCGCTCTCGACCTCGACGAAGGTCCCGCTCGCGGTCGACCTCGCGCGCACGCTGCAGCGCTCGCCGCGCGGGAAGGTGCCGGACTTCGCACCGCAGTTCGACCGGCGCATCGCCGCGGGCGGTCCGCGCCCCGCGCTCGTCTCGCTGAACGGGCGGCTCGACGCGAGCGTCCGCGCGATCGTGACGCGGAGCTTCCGCAACTCCTTCCTCCTCGGCGCCGTGCTCGCGCTCGCCGCGCTCGTCCCTGCCACGCTGCTGCGGAGGGCCCAGTGAGGCTGCTCCTCGTCGCGCTCGCCGCCGCCGTGGCGCTCGTCGTCGCCGAGCTCGCAGCGGGCGGCCTCGGCTTCGGCGGCGAGCACGTCCGCGACCCCTGCGAGCCGCGTCCCGCGCTCCCCGGCGCCGGCGTCGACGAGACCGCGCAGCGCTTCGTCCTGCGCGGGCTCGATCTCGCGGCGTGCCACGTCGGCGAGAGCCGCGAGCAGCTCGTCCTCGACCTCGCGGGACGGGGCGTCGCCCTCGGCGACCTCGCCGCGCGACTCGAGGGCCGGCTCGGCGGCGTCCTCGACTGGATCGCCGGGGCGCTTCGTAAGGTTGAGCGGTGATCGTCGCGCACGTCGACCTCGACGCGTTCTTCGCGGCCGTGGAGGAGCTCGAGCAGCCGGAGCTCAGACGCAAGCCGCTCGTCGTCGGCGGCGACCCGCGCGGGCGCGGCGTCGTCGCGACCGCGAACTACGTCGCGCGCCGATTCGGGATCCACTCCGCGATGAGCTGCGCCGAGGCGCTCCGCCGCTGCCCAGAGGCGGTCTTCGTCCGCCCGCGGCACTCGACCTACCGCGAGTACTCGCGAGCCGTCTGGAGCGCGATCCGGCAGGTCGTGCCGACGGTCGAGCAGACCGGGATCGACGAGGGCTACCTCGACGTCGGCGAGGTCGCGGACGGCTACCTCGAGGCCCGGCGCGTCGCGGAGGCCGTCCAGGCGGCGGTGCGCGGCGCGACGAGCCTGACGTGCTCGCTCGGCGTCTCGAGCTGCAAGGTCGTCGCCAAGGTGGCGAGCGACCGTCGTAAGCCGGGCGGGATCACGGTCGTGCCGGCCGGGCGGGAGGCGGCGTTCCTCGCGCCGTTCGACGTCCGCAAGCTGCCGGGC
>JADMIO010930536.1_pt1 | contig 14247 bp, 15 predicted proteins | sample 8958161 | NCBI WGS metagenome assembly JADMIO01 (sample SAMN16585339, study PRJNA669376) | soil metagenome | isolation source: Crop rotation soil | place: USA: Cullars Rotation, Alabama | collected 2011 | reverse complement strand
AGGTGAGCCAGTGTGATTACATTTGCGGCCTAACTGTGGCCAGTCCAGTTACGCTGGAGTCACTAGTATTTAGGTGACACTATAGAAGCGGCCGCGACAACTTGTCCACGTGGAATTCTAAGCTTAGGATCCCAATGTGCTGGAAAGGAATGTAGGCGCCGCAGGTGCCGCCGCGCGGCCCCACGCCCGCTTTTCGCCCGTTCAGGTCGCGCACCTGCCGGATCCCGGATTTTTCCAGCGCGATGAAGTGAAACGGCGTGTCGTACATCGGGAAGACCGCGCGGAAATTGCGCTGCGGCCGCCCCCGCGTCCATTCGCCTTTGCCCTGCCAGGATTGAAGCGCGACGCCCATCGTCGTCATGCCGAGATCGGTCAGCCGCCCGTCGGTGAGCGCGACGTTCTGCACCGGGCCGTCGGTCTGCTGGATCGTGATGTGCGTGCCGAGCTTCGCGTTGGCGAGGTTGGCCCAGGCCTGGCCGTACACGACGTAGGTCGCGCCCAGCGACCCGGTCGCGAGCGTGAGCGCCTTCGGCCAGTGCGCGGAAGGCTTCCCCTGCGCGAGCGAGCCCGCGGCCAGGAGCGAGGCGAGGATCGCTAGGAGGACGCGCGCCATTCGGGAATGATGCCAGCCGCGGTTTTCGTCGCGCGCCATCCCGCGTCGATGCCCAGGCGGGGCGCCCACACGAGATCCTCGCCGCAGAAAAGGAGCGGCAGCCGCTCGCGCTCCCACGGCGGAACGCCGGTCTCCTGGAACAGATTCTTGAGCGTCCGGCGCGGCCGGCGCGCATCGAGCCGCAGGCGCTCGCCGCCCGAGCGCAGCCGCACCTGGACCGCCTTGCCCTCGAGAAGCCGCCGGTCGATGCCCTGGCCGCGCGCCGTCCTGAAGCGCAGCTCGCCGCCAAGCGCGGGCAGCTCGAGCCTCGCCTGACCATGCCAGGAACGAGGCTTGAAAGCCGGTTTTTTCTTTTTTTCGCTCGTGAAAATCTTTTCCCGATAAAAGCGCAAGACCTTCCCGTCGTGTTCAAGCGCGCCTTTCCCGGCGCTCAACTGCTTCATCATCTCGCGAAGCTTTGACTCGCTTGGAGGTTTTAAACCTTTCGAGGCAAGGAACATCCTTAGCAGCCGCGACGGATCGATTTTCTCCTTGGCAAAATGCCGCGCCGCGCGCGCGAGCGCCTCGCGCCAGCGCGGAAAGCGCGACTCGAGCAGCGGTCCGACCCGGTGACGCAGGAAATTGCGGGTGAGCGCCGTGTCGGCGTTCGATTCGTCCTCGATCCAGCCGAGCCGATGCTCGGCCGCATAGGCGGCGATGTCGGCGCGCGAGACGGTCAGCAGCGGCCGCAGCAGCAGCTTTCCGCCGAGCCGGCTGCGCGCCTGCATCCCGCTTGCGCCCTCGATACCCGTGCCGCGGAGCAGATTCAGCAGCACGGTTTCGGCCTGGTCGTCCAGGTGATGCGCCAGCGCGATCGCATCGACTTTTACTTTGCTCAAGGCTTCGCGGCGCGCTTCTCGCGCCGCCGCCTCGGGGCTTGATTTTTCTTTTTTGACCTTTACTCTTTTTGCAACGAAAGGAAGGTCAAGATCCCTGCAAAACGAGGAACAAAACTTCTCCCAACTCGCTGCGTTCGGGCTCAAGCCGTGATTCACGTGGACGGCGGACAGCCGAAAGCCGAACGCCGGACGCAGGGAATGCAGCAGGTGCAGGAGCACGACCGAGTCGATCCCGCCCGAGAATCCGACCGCAAGCCGCTTGCCGCGCAACGGCGCGAGCCGCCTGGCGACGGAGGCAAGCGCTCGCGCGCTAGCGCTCGGCGGTTTCCTTGAAGCGGCCATAGGACATCAGGCGCTCGAGGCGCTCCTCGACCAGCTCCTTCGGCTTTTTCTCCTGGAGCGTCTTCAGCGCCTCGCCGAGCGCCTTCTTCAGGCTCGCCGCGGTCGCCTGCGGGTCGCGGTGCGCGCCGCCGAGCGGCTCGGGCACGATCTTGTCGATGAGGCCGAGCGTCTTCAAGCGGCTCGCGGTAATGCCGAGCGTTTCGGCAGCCTCGGGCGCCTTGTCGGCGCTCTTCCATAGAATGGAGGCGCAGCCCTCGGGCGAGATCACCGAGTAGGTCGCGTATTGCAGCATCAGCACCGTGTCGCCGACCGCGATCGCGAGCGCGCCGCCCGAGCCGCCCTCGCCGATGATGGTGACGATGATCGGGGTCTTGAGGCTCGCCATCACGAAGAGGTTGTGGCCGATCGCCTCGGACTGCCCGCGCTCCTCGGCGTCGATGCCGGGATAGGCGCCCGGCGTGTCGACGAAGGTGAAGACGGGAAGCGAGAACTTCTCCGCGAGCTGAAACAGGCGCAGCGCCTTGCGGTAGCCCTCCGGCCGCGGCATGCCGAAATTGCGCAGGATCTTTTCCTTGGTGTCGCGCCCCTTCTGGTGCCCGATGACGACGCAGGATTCGCCGTCGAAGCGCGCGAGGCCGCCGACGATCGACGGGTCGTCGCCGAAGACGCGGTCGCCGTGCAGCTCCTCGAAGCCGGAGAACATCATGCCGATGAAGTCGAGCGAGTACGGGCGCTGCGGATGGCGCGCGACCTGCGCGACCTGCCAGGGCGTGAGCTTGGCGTAGATGTCGCGCGTCAGCGCCTGGCTTTTCTTGGTGAGCCGCTGAATCTCCTCGGAGATGTCGACGGCCGAGTCGTCCTGGGCGTAGCGCAGCTCGTCGATGCGGCCTTCCAGCTCCGCCACGGGCTGCTCGAACTCGAGGAACGTCGTCTTCATTGCGGCGGCATTCTAGCCGACGGCGACGCTAGCCCGCGGCCACGACCCTGTTCCTGCCGCAGGACTTGCCATCGTAGAGCGCCTTGTCGGCGCGAGCGAGCAGCGCCTCTACGCTCTCCTCTGGCCGGATCTCGGCCACGCCGGCGGACACCGAGATGCGACGGTTGCCCGGCACCTGCGGAAAGCCGGCAGCGTGCACCGCTGTGCGCACGCGTTCGGCGGCGGCAACCGCACCGCGCAAGGCCGTATCGGGCATGACGAGCAGGAATTCCTCGCCGCCATGGCGTCCGAAGATGTCCACGTCGCGCAGGCCCGAGCCGGCGATCAGCGCAAAGTGCTTCAGCACCGCGTCGCCCGCCGCATGCCCGTAGGTGTCGTTGACGCTCTTGAAATGATCGATGTCGAAGAGGGCCACCGCGTAGCCGGAGCCAAGCCGCTTCGCGCGCGCCCGCTCCCGCTCGAGCCCGTCGATGAGAAACCGCCGGTTGTAGACCCCGGTCAGCTCGTCGCGGATCGCAATCTCGGCGATGCGATCGTAGGCGCTCTTCAGCTGGCGATGGCTGTCGGTCAGCCGGGTGCGCATGCCGTTCACGTAAGCGCCCATGGCCGCGAACCACGGCAAGACGAGCGCGAGCGCTCCCAGATCGATGAGCGAGTCGGTCACATCGGCCCACGGATTGTGCTTATGCCAGACCCACATGGAGGACGCGTGGGCGAACAGCGCGATGCCGGCCAGGCCGAACAGGCGCCCGGCGCCGAGCCGCAGCGCGCCGAAAAGGAGCGCGACCAGATAGAACATCGCGATCGCGGGCCGGGCCTGACCCGCGTGGTAGCCGACCATCGCCGTGGTGAGGATCGCGGCGAGGATTTGCTCTCCGGTGAGGCTCGGGTCGCGGAAGCGCAGGTTCAACCCGATCCGGAATACGATGAAAAAGAGCACGACCAGCGCGCCGACGAGCCCGGCGCTCCACACGAACGCCTCGTCCCTCACGAGACCGACCCCCGCCAGGAAAAGCAGCAAGAGGGGCATCAGCATGGAGGTTGCCGCCGCCATGAAGTAGCGCCGCATGCGCAGCGCCTGGCGCGCATCGTTCGGAAAGATGCTGAATCTCACCGACCGCGTGCCCGGCGCGGACGCCTCGTAGGCCATGTGCCCGACTCCCGTCTCAGTATTCTACGGGCAAGGGATCCAGGGACCGCCACAGATACCAGCTCGCCACCGTGCGCCACGGCCGCCAGGTCTCGCCCAGGCGCCTCATGGTTCTCAGCGAGACCTTCCTGCCCTTGAAGTAGCTGACGCGGATCCCCTTCTGCAGGCCGAGATCGTCGAGCGGAAACACGTCGGGCCGCAGCAGGTTGAACATCAGGAACATCTCGGCGGTCCAGCGGCCGATGCCGCGCACGTCGGTGAGCTCGGCGATGATCGCCTCGTCGTCCATCCCGGGCCAGCGCTTCTCGTGGATCTTGCCGTCGGCAAAGTGCTGAGCGAGGTCGGCGATGTATTCGGTCTTGCGGTCGGAAAGCCCGCAGGCGCGCAGCTGAGGCCGCTTGCGCTGGAGGACGTTGCGCGGCGTGATCTCCCCCACGCAGTCGCACACCCGGTTCCAGACGCTTTGCGCCGCCTTGACCGAGATCTGCTGGCCGCAGATCGCGCGCGCCAGGGTCATGAACGCTTCCCCGCGCCGCACCATGAACACTTTCGGATGGCGCTTGATGATCGCCGCCATCACCGGGTCGCGGCGGCTGAGCGCCCGCTTCGCCTTGTCCCAGTATTCAGGCTTCATTCAATGGCAGATTCAAGATGAGGTTCTGAGGCTTCATCTTCACCACGTCGCCCTCCCCGGCGGATAGCGCAAGGTACACCGGCCGCCCGGCGATGTCCGCGCGCATCGCGGCGGGCTCGGCAAAGTCGAGCTGGAAGAGCGCGAGGATGCGGCGCATGCGCCCGGCATCGACCTGCTCGCCCTTCCAGAGCGAGTTGAGGATCGCGGTCGACTCGCTGTCGAGGCCGATATGCCAGGCCCAGCGGGCCTCCTCGATCTTTTTTAGCGGTTTAATTCTCGTTTGAATTTTCACAAAATGAAAAATCCAGGCCTGCATGACCCGGCACAGGGCATCCAGGGCGGCGCGCCCATGGGTCAGGCTGATCACGGTGTCGTGGCGCGAGTCGCGCTCCCAATAGAGGGCCGCGTTCGAGCGATCGAGCACGTCGAGATTCGTCTTGGCGATCTCGCCTTTCGCCTCGACGATCAGGCGTCCCAGGCTTCCGTAGTTCGACCCGGAGGCGTGCATCTCGACCGTTTCCAGGTCGGCGACCAGCACGTGGCCTTCCTGGATCGTCGCCTTCTGGTCGCGAAAGAAGAGCTCCGCCGCGCGCGGCTCGAGCGGGTCGGTCGTGTCGCGCAGGACGTTGCGCAGGATCACGTGCGCCATCTGGTCGATGAACATCGGCGGCACATCGATGCTCGAGTTGAAGAGCGTCCGGTAGCAGGCCTCGATGGTGCCGGCCTCGAGCAATCGGTCGCGGAATTTTAGGAGAATCCGGTAATTCTCTTTAGCGTCCTGATCTTTCAGGGAATTCAATTCGTCTTGAGAAACGGGCCTTCGCGGCAACTCCATCAAGGACGCATGCAGCCGCACCTCGGCCTCGCACGATTCCTCGACCGGATGGATCTCCGGCCGCAGGTAGTAGGCGCGCAGGTAGTCGTCGCTGACCTTGAGCAGGCCGGCGTCGTCGCGTTCTAAAAGGTGAAAACCGCTATTGCGCCAGAAATCAGGCAGGCGACAGGGCGAGGCGCGAGTGAGCGGCGACGTGCTGCTTCAGGAAATCCATCTGGTCGGCGAGGATGCGCCGGTTCGTCAGGATCAGGTACTCGGCCTTGTTCGGTACGTAAGGCGTGTAGAGGAGCTCCATCCCCGACTCCTCGGGCAGCCGGTTCCTCTTCTGGCCGTTGCACTGCCGGCACGCGGTCACCACGTTCATCCAGGTATCGCGCCCGCCGCGCGAGAGCGGCCGGATGTGGTCGCGGGTCAGGCGGAAGAAGCTGAAATCGCTGCCGCAGTACGCGCACATGTGGCGGTCGCGGCGGAACAGCTCGCGGTTGTTCAGGGGCGGGATCTGGTTGAAGCCCTTCGCGGCGAGCGCCTTGCCCTTGATGGCGATGATCGAGTGCGCGGTGATGCTCGAGCGCACGCCGGTGACGCGCGACATGCCGCCGTAGAACGTGAAGGTGCGGTCGCCAAGCGTCCAGGCGACCAGGTTCTTCGCGTAGTAGAAGCACGCCTGCTGCCAGCTGATCCAGCGGTGCGGCACGCCGTGGTTGTCGAGCGAGAGGATCAACAGTCCGTCCATGCCCGGGGGATTCTGCCAATTCGGCATGGGCTTGGCAATGCCCGCAAAAACAAAGGGCTGTGAAGCGAACTTCACAGCCCTTGATGGGTATCCTGACGGTTACCGGTCGCCGACGGCGTCCTTGAAGCCCTGACCGGCCGCAAACGCCGGTACCGTCTTGGCGTGGATCTTGATCTCCTTGCCGTTGGTGGGATTGCGGCCGGCGCGCGCCTTGCGCTTGCGCGGCAGGAACGTCCCGAAGCCGACGACGGTGACGCGGTTGCCTTTGGCGACGCTGTGGACGATTGCGTCGAAGACTGCGTTGACCGCTTCGCCCGCCGCTGTCTTGCTGACGTTCCCGGCGCGCGCCGCGGCGACAACCAAGTCTGCCTTTGTGACAACAGGCATGCGCTCTCCCCTTTTCCGTGCGGTCTCGCTCGTCACGTGCCGTGCTTCGCACGCGCTCCTGTTCGAGCGAGCGAGAATCATATCCAGATCGGAACGCGAATACAATCGGCCGCAAGAAAAATTTTTTGCGCGCGCACCAAATTTTTCCTGAGCCTTGATTTTTATCGGGTGTGATCGCCCTGTCGTGATCGCAGACGCATGATCGCTGACACGCTACCGGCCCTGCTCACGCAACGCGCCGCCTCGCGCGCGCCGGCGCTGATCGATCGCGGCCATACGCTGACGTTCACGACGCTTGCCGACGAGAGCCGTCGCGCGGCGCGCGGCCTGCGCTCGCTCGGCGTGGTCGCGGGCGATCGCATCGCGATCTGGCTGCCGAACGTTCCGGCGTGGCTCGCCACCTTCTTCGCCTGCGCGCAGCTCGGCGCGATCGCGGTGTCGATCAACACGCGCTTCCGCAGCCACGAGCTCGCCGACATCCTGCGCCGCTCGCGCGCCAAGGTGCTCGTGTTCTGGCCCGGATTCAAGGGGATAGATTTTGCCGGAGCGCTCGATGCCTGCGAGCCGGCGGCGCTCGAGCACCTGGAATCGATCGTCGCTTACGGCGAGACCAAGTCCACGCCGTTCTCGGGCGCGGCGGGCAAGTGGACCATCGCCTACACGGCGCTCGTCGGCGGCGCGCCGCTCGCCGAGTCGAGCGCCACGCCGCGCTCGGGCTGCGCGGTCTTCACCACCTCCGGCACCACCAAGGCGCCCAAATTTGTGCTGCACGATCAACGCACTGTGATCGCGCACGCGGCCGACGTGGCGCGCGGCTTCGGCATCGACGCGAGCTCGACGGTGCTCTGCATCCCGCCGTTTTGCGGCGTGTTCGGCTTCAACACGGCAATGGCCGCGATCTTCGCCGGACGGCCCACGGTGATCGCCCCGGCGTGGGAGCCCGAGCAGGCCGCGCGCGACATCGTCGCGCACGGGGTCACCCACGCCAACGGCACCGACGAGGCGGCCGCCCAGCTGCTCGCGGTGCGCGGCGCCGATTTCACGAGCGTGCGCTTCTTCGGCTACGCGGCCTTCAATCCGGCGCACGCCGACATCGTGCGGCGCGCCGACGCGCGCGGGCTGAGGCTGGTCGGCCTCTACGGCATGAGCGAGGTCCAGGCGCTCTTCGCGCGGCAGGACGAGAATATGCCGGCCTCCGAGCGCATGCTCGGCGGCGGCCGGCCGGTGAGCGGCCTCGCGCGGGTGCGCGCGCGCGATCCTGAGACCGGCGAGGTGCTCGAGCACGGCGCGCAGGGCGAGCTCGAGTTCGTCGCGCCCTCGAGCCGGATGGTGGAGTACCTCGGCGACGCGGAGGCGACGCGCAAGGCGCTCACCGACGACGGCTTCTTTCGCTCGGGCGATCTCGGCTACACCCTCGCCGACGGACGCTTCATCTATCTCGCGCGTATCGGCGACGCGCTGCGCCTCGGCGGCTTTCTGGTCAGCCCGGCGGAAATCGAGGCCGTGGTGCAGGAAGCCCCGGGCATCGCGGCCTGCCAGGTGGTCGGCGTGGCGCGACCCGAGGGAAATCGCGCCGTGGCCTTCGTGATTGCCATGAAGGATTCATCTTTCAGCGAGGCGGAAGTCCTTTCCCACGTCCGCGGCCGCCTGGCCGCCTTCAAGGTACCCCTGCGGGTGTTTCCGATCGATGCGTTCCCCGTCACGCCGGGCGCAAATGCCACCAAGATCCAGAAGGGCAAGCTGCGCGAGCTTGCCGTGGCGCTGCTAAACTAGCTTCTTCTTTGATTGGAGGGGGTTTTTCATGCAGATCAAGCACGCGGTCGCGCTCGCGTTCGTGGCCGGTGGAGCGCTCGCGCTTCCCGCCCGGGCGCAAACCACGCTCACGTTCTCTTCCTGGGTGCCGCCGACGCACCACCTGACCATCTGGCAGCAGAACTGGGCGGCCGAGGTCGAGAAGGCGACCGGCGGACGCGTCAAATTCCAGTCGTTGCCGAAGGCGCCCGCGGCGCCGCCGGGCACCTTCGACGCGGTGCGGGACGGCCTCGTCGACATGTCCTACGTGACGGCGAGCTACACGCCCGCGCGCCACATCCTGCCGCTCATGGCCGAGCTGCCGGGCGCGGGTGCCACCGCCGAGATCAACTCGGTCGCCTACTCGCGCATCCACTGGAAGCACTTCCAGAAAGTCGGCGAATACAAGGGCGTGCACCTGATGGCGGTGTGGACGCACGGTCCGGGCCAGATGTTCACCAAGAAGCAGATCAAGTCGCTGGAGGAATTCAAGGGCCAGAAGATCCGCACCGGCGGCGGCATCGCCGAAGCGGTCGCCAACGCCCTGGGCGCCTCCGCTTTCGTGAAGCCCGCGCCCGAATCCTACGAGCTGCTCAATTCCGGGGTCGCCGACGGCGTGTTCTTCCCCTTCGAGTCGATCGTCTCGTTCAAGCTCGACAAGGTGATCGGCCAGGCGACCGTCTTTCCGGGCGGCCTGTACAGCTCCTCGTTCGGCTTCTTCATGAACGAGGACAAGTGGGCCAAGATCCCCAAGGCGGACCAGGACATCATCAACAAGTTCGCGGGCGAGTACGCCGCGCGCTCGAACGGCCAGTCCTGGGACAAGGCCGACAAGATCGGGCTGGATGCGCTCAAGGCGGCGGGCGCCAACATCCAGCAGGCGAGCCCCGCGATGGTCGCCGAGGCGCACAAGCGCAACGGCCCGATCATCGAGGACTGGATCAAGAAGGCGAGCGCCAAGGTGCCCAATGCGAAGCAGGTGCTCGACGAGTTCCACGCCGAGCTGAAGAAGGTCGAGGCGGGCAAATAGCCGCCCCCCGACCGGAAGGCGCGGCCCACACCGCGCCTTTTCTTTTTTCTCCTTCATGAGCGCAACCGAGCAGCGCCACTGGGAACGCCGGGCTGACGCGGTGCTGGGCATCGCCGCCTCCCTGCTGCTCATGGGCATGATGCTGCTCACCTTCGCCGACGTCGTGGCGCGCTACCTGCTCAACCGCCCGATCCGCGGCGCCTTCGAGGTGACCGAGCTCGCGCTGCTGGTGCTGATCTTCGCCGGCCTGCCGCTGGTGTCCCATGCCGACGAGCACGTGACAATGGATTTCATCGACCGGATGCTGCCGGTTCCGGCGCAGCGGGGGCTGGTGCGCGTCATCCACGCGGTTTGCGCGGCGGTCATGTTCTTTCTGACCTGGCAGGTCTGGATCAAGGCGGAGAAGATCTCGTCCTATGCCGACACGACGGACGTGCTGCGCATCTCGATCGGTCCCTTCGTCTATTTCATGGCCGCGATGATCGCGCTGACGGGCCTTGTGCACGTGTTCAAGATGTTCGTGCCCGGCGACGCCACCGCCTCGCAAGCGACCACCTGAAGCGATGATCGAGGCGCTCGTCGGGCTCCTGGCGATGATGGTCCTCGCCTTCGTGCGCATCCCGATCGCGCTCTCGATGGGCATCGTCGGCATCGTCGGCTACGCCTACATGCGCGACTGGAGCTGGGGCGCGGCCTTCGCCACCGCGCAGACCAAGGTCTACGAGACCGGGCGCAACTACGCGCTCTCGGTCGTGCCGCTATTCATCCTGATGGGCAATTTCGTCACTCGCGCCGGGATGTCGCGCGAGCTTTTCCGCACCGCCTACGCGTTCATCGGCCACCTGCGCGGCGGCCTCGCGATGGCGACCATCGTGGGCTGCGCGGGCTTCGGCGCGATCTGCGGCTCTTCCATCGCCACCGCCGCGACATTCGCCAAGGTCGCCTACCCGTCGATGAAGCAGTTCGGCTATTCCGACAAGCTCGCCACCGGCGCGATCGCGGCGGGCGGCACCCTCGGCATCCTGATCCCGCCCTCCACCATCATGGTGATCTACGGGATCATGACGGGCACCTCCATCGGCAAGCTCTTCGCGGCCGGCGTGCTGCCGGGCGTGCTCGCAACGGTGCTGCTCTGCCTCACCGTGCAGTACGTCACCTGGCGCGATCCGGCCGCCGGGCCGCGCGGCGAGCGCCTGTCGTGGAAAGAGCGCTTCGCCACCTTGCACGGCCTGTGGTGGTTCGTGCTCGTCGGGGCGGTCGTGATCGGCTCGACGAAGCTCGGCTGGGCGGAGTCCGACGACGCGGCGGTGCTCGGCGCGATCGCGGTGTTCGTCCTTTCGCTCTTCTACAAGGGCGTGACGAGCGTGATCGCGCTATTCGTCCTGGTCATGGGCGGAATCTACGGCGGCGTCTTCACCGCCGTCGAGGGCGCCGGCGTCGGCGCTTTCGGCGCGCTCGTGTTCGCGCTCGCGCGCCGGTCCCTGGGCTGGAAGGACCTCTACGCGGCGCTCGTCGAGAGCGCGCGCACGACCAGCATGCTCTTCATGATCCTCATCGGCGCGCTCATGTTCGCCGAGTTCGTCAACATCACCACCATGCCCAGGGACCTCATCGACCTGGTCACGCGCTGGGACGTGAGCCCGGTCATGGTGGTCGCCGTCATCATGGCGATCTACGTGGTCCTCGGCACCGCGATGGAGGAGCTTTCCATGATCCTGCTCACTGTGCCCGTGTTTTTCCCGCTCATCACGCACCTCGGCATCGATCCGGTCTGGTTCGGCGTGCTCATCGTGGTGGTGGTGGAGATCGGCCTCATCAGCCCGCCGGTGGGCATGAACCTGTTCGTGCTGAAAACGCTGCTCCCCAACGTGAGCACCGGCACCGTGTTCCGCGGCGTGATGCCGTTCATGATGATCGACTGCGTGCGCCTCGCGATCCTCGTCGCGTTCCCGGTTATCTCGACTTTTCTTCCGGGTCTGATGAAGTAGGCGCGCCGGGCGCCTGGGCGTCGGACTTGTACGTGTCGCCCTGCTCAAGGAGGTCCCGCTCGGTCGCGTCCTCGCTGCCGGGCACGTAGGGCGCCTCGGGCGGCGCCTCCTCGAGCCAGTTCGGCAGCCACATCGCGATCCCCGGGAAGGCGAGCACGAGCGCCACGCAGATCACCTGGATCCACATGAAGTCGTACATGCCCTTGAAGATGGTGCCGATGCTCCATTCCTTGACCACCTGCTTGAGGTAGTACGCCGCCATCGCCACGGGCGGCGACAGGAACGCGGATTGCAGCACCACCGCCGAGATCGTGCCGAAATACACCATGTCGTAGCCGAGCTTGTCGACCACCGGCGCGAGCATCGGCATGAAGATGAGCACGATCGCCGGCCACTCGAACGGCCAGCCGAGGAGAAAGATGAGGACGAGCACGAGCGCCATCGTCCCCCACGCCGGCAGCGGCACCGCGAGCAGCGCATTGGTCACCCAGGTGGCGGTGCCGAAGCGCGCGAACACCGCGCCGAAGATGTTCGAGGTCACGGCGAGGAAGAGCACCATGCTCGTGCTGATGAGCGTGCTCTGGCAGGCGCTCATCAGCCCCTTCCAGGTGAAGCGGCCGTAGCAGACCACCATGACGATCGCGCCGAAGGCGCCCATTGCCGCCGCCTCGGTCGAGGTGGTGAGGCCGGCGATGATCGCGCCAAGGGTCGCAATCGTGAGCACGGTGACGGGCACCATCCCCACCACGCACTCCCAGATCACCGGCGCGAGCCGCTTCGGGCGGTCCTCCACCGGCACCGGCGGCCCGAGCTTCGGATTGATGAAGCTCCGGCCCATCGTGTAGGCGATGTACATGCCCGCGAGCAGAAACCCCGGGCCGCAGGCCGCTTCATAGAGCTTCGCCACCGACACCCCGAGCACCGGGCCCATGACGACGAGCATGACGGAGGGCGGAATCAGGATGCCGAGCGTGCCGCCGGCCGCGATCGCGCCCGCCGACATGCGCACGTCGTAGCCCGACTTGATCATCATCGGCCCGGCCATGATGCCGAGCAGCACCACCGTCGCGCCGACCGTGCCCGCGGCGATGCCGAAGAGCGTCGCGGTGAGGAGCACGACCAGATAGAGCGCGCCGCGCACCGGCGCGAAGAGGTCGCGAAAGGCGATGAACAGGCGCTCGAGCAGGCCCGCCTGGTCGCAGATGTAGCCCATCAGGATGAACATCGGCACCGCGACGAACTCGTCCTGCTTCATCATGCCGATGGTCTGCAGGTAGGCGAGGTCGAAAACGATGTCGCCCAGGCCCATGAAGCCGAAGATGAGCGCGAGGAAAAGGAGCGTGAGCGAGATCGGCAAGCCGATGAAGATGGCGAAAAGCATCACCACCAGCATCACCGCGCCCAGGGCTTCCAGGCCGTTCATACTTCCACCTTCTCGCGGTGCTCGAATTCCTTGTTGTAGCGGATCTGGTACCAGCACTTGAACGACTCGGACACGCCCTGCACCATGAAAAGGAGCGCCGCGAGCGGCACCGAGGCGCGGAACGGCCACAGGATCGGCCGCCACGGCGATTGCTCGGAGGTCTCCTTGATGACGTAGGAATACCAGGCGTCGTCCACGCTGATGACGAAGAAGGTGCTCATCGCGGGAAAGAAGAGCAGCAGGTAGGCGACCAGGTCGATCGCGCCCTTCTTTCGCTCGGAGTACTTCTCCCAGAGCATGTCGGTGCGCACGTGCGCGCCCTTCAGCATCGCGTAGCCGCAGCCGAGCATGAAGGAGGACCCCGTCGCCATGAAGCTCGTGTCCATCACCCAGATGGTCGGCGCGCTCAGCATGTAGCGCGAAAAGCACTCGTAGCTGATCGAGAAGACCAGGAACAGCATCGCGAGCGAGAAAATCTTCCCGGTCCAGTCGGTGAACCGGTCGATCCTGCGAATGGTCGCGTAGAAAGCCGGCGGAAAGTCGGCCATGTTCCTCCCCCGAGGAGCCCGCGCGGCAGTGTACCGGCAAATCCTTGCGCGCAACTGTCGGCCGCCGGGTTCGTTCACAGCTACACTTGCCCGATGCTCGTCGCCTGCGTCGTGGCCTACCTGCTCGGCACCATCGCGCTCGGCCTGTGGGCGGCCAGGCGCGTGCGCACCACGGCGGACTTCGCGGTCGCGGGCCGGCATCTGCCGCTCGTGATGATCGTCACGACGACGTTCGCGACCTGGTTCGGCTCGGAGACCGTGCTCGGCATCCCGGCCAAGTTCGTCGAAGGCGGATTGCACAGCATCATCGAGGACCCCTTCGGCTCATCCATGTGCCTGGTGCTGGTCGGGCTCTTTTTCGCCGGCAAGCTCTATCGCATGACGCTGCTCACCATCAGCGACTATTATCGCGAGCGCTTCGGCCGCGGGGTCGAGATCGCCTGCTCGATCGTCATCATCCTCAGCTACATCGGCTGGGTCTCGGCGCAGGTCACGGCGCTCGGCATCGTCTTCAACCTGCTCTCGGAAGGCGCGATCAGCATCCCCGTCGGCATGGTCCTCGGCACCGTGTCGATCCTCGCGTACACGCTCTTCGGCGGCATGTGGTCGGTGGCGGTCACCGACTTCGCGCAGATGATCGTGCTCGTGGTCGGCCTCGCGGTGATCGCCGTCTTCGCCGCCGACCAGGCGGGCGGCGCCGACAAGGTGATCGCGCTCGCGCAGAGCCGCGACCTGTTCCGCTTCCTGCCCGAGCCGAGCTTCCGCGACGTCGTGTTCTTCCTCGGCGCGGCCGTCACCGTGATGCTCGGCTCGATCCCGCAGCAGGACGTGTTCCAGCGCGTCATGTCGGCCCGGGACGAAAAAGCGGCCACGCGCGGGCCGGTGATCGGCGGCCTGTGCTACCTCTTTCCAGCACAGTGGGATCCGAAGCTTGGAATTCACGTGACTTGAAGTCGCG
>JADMIO011814894.1_pt1 | contig 14248 bp, 13 predicted proteins | sample 8958161 | NCBI WGS metagenome assembly JADMIO01 (sample SAMN16585339, study PRJNA669376) | soil metagenome | isolation source: Crop rotation soil | place: USA: Cullars Rotation, Alabama | collected 2011 | reverse complement strand
GCCGCGACTTCAAGTCACGTGAATTCCAAGCTTCGGATCCCACTGTGCTGGAAAGAAGCTCCCAGAAGTTATCCCCCATGAAGTCTTAAAAGCTGATCTTAGCTTTACCGAGCAAGAAGAGCTCTTAAGAGGAGAAAAACTTTTATATTTTGGCAAAAATCAAGAAGCGCTTTTGCTCAAAGATTTGGATTTTTCTGAAGAGGGGTCTTGTAAGCTGCGCTATCAAAAAGCCAAGGCTTTAAGAAATATGAAAAAATTTAGCGAAGCTAAGCTTGAATTAAATTATATAATAAAGCATTGCCCAGAAGAAACCAAGATGAACGCCAGATATTTAAATCTAGTAATAGCAGGAATTACTAGCGATGAAAGCATGCTTCCTGAGTTTGATAGCTTTGTTAAAGACTATCCTAAGAGCACTTTGAGCGATGATGTGCTTTATTTTAAAGCTAATCTTTATAAGTCGCTAGGAAGGCTCGAAGAATCAAGGGCTGCTTTGATAAGGATTTTAGAAGAGTATCCACAAGGAGACATGGCCAGTAAAACCAATTTTGTTTTTGCTTTGGAGTATGCTAAAAAAGGCGATCAAGAAAAAGCTCAAGAGTTTTTACGTGAAGAAAAACATCTTTTTGGTAGCCTAGAAGAAAGAGCCAAGGCTCGCTATTGGCGAGCGAGGTTATTATTATATAGCGATCCTGCGAAACTAGGCAGTGTAAATGCGAATAAATTAAAACAAGCTACGGGAGAGTTATTAAGCATAAAAGAGCAAAACAAAAATATTTATAGCTTTTTATCTTATAAATTATTAGAAAGGCTAAAAATTAAAGATAAAAAAATTACTCTGCCAAAAGCTATTATAAAAATAGATGAAAAAGCCTTGGGGGCAGAGCTTGGTCCTATCGCTGATCTTATTCGTTTAGGTTTTCGCGTAGAAGCTATATATTTATTGGATGAAATATCTCTTAAGAATAAAGACAATAATTTTTTGACAAATATGGCCATGCTTTATTATGTTGTAGACCGGCCAGAAAAAGCTTTGCAAAGAATAATAAAGTGCGGCGCCCAGGGAAGAAATATTTTAAAAGAGCAGCATGGCGGTATTTATTACGCGATTATACTTCCTAAAGCTTACGAGAACAGCATTAAAACCATGGCACAGCGATATGGCATCAATAGCGATTTTTTCCAAGGCTTGATCAGGCAAGAAAGCGTATTTTTACCTGATGCCGTATCTTGGGCTGGAGCCTCGGGCCTGGGGCAGCTTATGCCAAAAACAGCAGAAGAGCAAGCCAAAGCTCTAAAATGGCCGATATTGACCAAAGAAAATATATTTGAGCCTGAAAAAAACTTAGAGATGTCAGCAAGCCTATTATCGTCTTTGAATAAAAGATTTTCCCATTTAGCTTTTACTGCTGCAGGATATAACGCGGGCCCCGGGCCAGCAGCTAAATGGCAAAAGAGTTCTACTGCTTTGCCTTTAGATCTAGTTTTAGAAGAAATACCCTATAAAGAGACCAAAAATTACATAATGGAAGTCATAAGCGGGGCCTATGAATATGCTAAGAAAAATAATAGTTTAAATAAGTTAAACATCCCTTTTTTGATAGATGGCTAACCAGATATATCTTATGCTTCCAGAAAGTATATAAGTGCCCAATAAAGACACTAAAATTAAGCTTACGGGATATTTTAAGCCAGCGATAAAAAAGCCCAGGGCTATGATAAATAAAGCATATATAGTATATCTGCCCATTTTTATTTCTTTAAATGACCAAAACTCTACCGTGCTTACCATGAGAAAGCCTAAAAAAAGCATTAAAAAAACAATGGAGAGCTCGCGGGTGACGGGCATGCCGGCAAATAGCCTAAAATGAGCGATAACCATGGCAACGATCATGCTGGCGGCTACCGGTATGGGCAGGCCCACAAAAAAGTCTTTGCCGGTGGAAGGCTTTTTAGCCAAAACGTTAAACCTTGCTAAGCGTATGGCGCCGCAGGCTACGTAGCAAATAGAGGCAAATATGCCCAAGGGGCCGATATCGGTTAAAGCCCAGCGATAAACGATAACCGAAGGGGCTACCCCGAAATTCACGAGGTCGGCGAGCGAATCGAATTCCATGCCAAAATCGCTTTGCGTTTTCGTGAGGCGGGCGATACGGCCATCGAACATATCAAAAAAACCAGCAAAAAACACAGCAATAGAAGCGCGATAGAGACTTTCAGGCGTGTTGTGAGAAAGAGTATGTAAGATGGCATAAACGCCGCAAAAGATACTGGCCAAAGTAAAAGCGTTAGGCAGGATGAAGAGAGCTTTTTTAAGATGGAATCTTTTTTTTTCTTTATTATCTACCATCATCGATAATCGCCACATTTTGAACTGTTTTGGTTATTTATATCTTCGCAGGCACAATTTTTAATAGCTTCCTCACAGGCTTTTTCGTTTTTGGCTTTGTCAAAATATTTTTGTCCTTCGAATAAAGCTATATCTTGTTCACATTTTTTTTTCTCTTGTATATCATTAAGGCATTCACACCTCGTTTTAGCCCAGATCTTACAGCTATCTTCACAAGCAAAAGAGAGAATGATCGTCCAGGCATAGAAAAAAATTTCTAACCATTTAGGTTTAAAAAGAATCATACGAACTCACAGTGGGTTTTAGGTTGTGGGTTATAAGGCTTTTATCAGCCATAGGCAAGAAGGCGTTTAAATATGTATAGTTTAGAGAAAATTAAAGAATATCTTTTAGCAAACCATCTTAGAGGTGCTTTGATAAGATCGACCGATGTTTACTTTAACGAGTATGTCCCCAAAGAAAATAGTATTAGATACCAGATAACCGGATTTTCTGGCTCGGTAGGAGATGCTATTATTTTGGATGATAGCCAGCACCTATTTGTGGATGGCCGTTATAGTTTACAAGCCCAAAAAGAAGCCACCGGCTTTATCATACATGTAGCTCCACCAGGCACAAGCATAGAGGATGGTTGGCTTAAATTTTTACACACCCAAGTAAAAGGTAGCTTTGCTTACGACCCAGAGCTGGTAGATTTAAACCTATGGGACAAGATGCAAAATATAAAAGACATAAAATATATATTAATAAATAATCACAAAAATAACTATCAAAAAAATAAACATATTTGGCCAATAGATAAAAACATATCAGGGCAAGATTTTGCTGGTAAATTAAAAGATATAAAAAATTATCTTAAAGAAGAGCAAATAGACGGTCTTTTATTGGTTAAATTAGACGATATAGCATGGGTTTATAATTTAAGAAGCGATTATTTTGCTAATCAAAAAACTTTTCCATCGCAAAGCCTAATTTTACAAGATAGGGTAATTTTAAGCTTAGATAGCGAATTTATTATAGATAAAACTGTAGACATGTCTGGCTTTATTATTACTAATAGGGAAAATTTTTATGCCGGATTAAAAAATATAACTATAGGTGTAGATCCAAGCGAGACTTCTAAGGCTCATTTCTTGCACTTGCAAAATACTGGCTGTGAGATAAAAAGAGTTAAAAATCCGGTAAAATTATTTAAGGCTATTAAAAATGAACAAGAGCTACACCACCTTTATGAAGCCTACCAAAGGGCCGATAAGGCAGTTTTTAACACCATCTGTCATGTGGAAAATATGTGGGAGAGGGGCCAAAAACCCAGTGAACTTAGTATCAAGAATCTTATCAAGGAGCAATTTGCTAAAGAAGGCGCCCAAGGTCTCTCGTTTGAGCCCATCTGTGCTGCCCAAAAAAACGGTGCGGTTATCCACTATGGAGATAACAGTGAAGAGCTGCTCTCTGAGGGGGATCTATTTTTGCTCGATACGGGTGCCTATTTTGAAGGCGGATACGCCACTGACCTTACGCGCACATTTCTAATCGGCGGGCCTGAGACCAAGGCTAAAGCTTGGCAAAAGAAGATGTTTACCCTGGTCCTAAAAGCAAGCATCGCGGGCCTTAGTGCCAGAATCAAAAAGGGCGCTTTGGGGTGTGAGCTCGATGCCATCGTTCGCTATCCACTTTGGCAAGCAGGTGTTGATTTTGCCCACGGCACCGGCCATGGCATAGGTATCAGCGTTCATGAATTTCCCCCGCGCATAGCTCCTAAATCCCAAACCCCCCTTATGCCCCATCAGGTTTTTTCTATTGAGCCCGGTATTTATATCGAAAATTTAGGGGGCGTACGCATCGAAAATCTTTGCACTTTGGTGGAAGACGATGAGGCTAATAATTTCTTGCGGGTTTTGCCCTTAACTTTTTGCCCGTTAGATAACAGGCTAATAGACGATAGTTTATTAAGCGATCATGAGCGATATTTTTTAGCATATTATAAAGAGCAATTTGTTAATAAAAATTCTTTGCCTAGTTTAATAAAATTGCCCAAAGTTAATTTTATAGGTGATCTATGAGCTTAACCGACTTTTTTGAGCTAGGCCTATTTTTTACGGTCTTGCTTATATTGGCCTATGCTTTGGCTCGCTATATTTTTTTTATTTTTAATAATAATTACAGCTCAAAAATAGAAAATATTATATATAAATTTGGCCGTATAAATATCCAAGAAGATATGAATGCTTTTTCTTATAGTAAAAATTTAATTATTTTTAATATATTAGGTTTTTTATGTTTATTTACGATAATATTGCTGCAAAAAGAGCCTAAAGTATCCTGGGATTTAGCTATAAATATTGCCATCAGCTTTGTGACAAATACCAATTGGCAATCCTATGCTGGCGAAGTTACTTTAAGCCATATGACCCAAAGCATAGGCCTCGGGGTACAAAATTTTTTAAGCCCGGCTGTAGGTCTATGTGTTCTACTTGTATTAATTCGTGGTCTTAGGGGTGATAAAAATTTGGGCAATTTTTATGGCGATCTCATAAAAAGCATTTTATATATATTTTTGCCCTTAGCTCTCATAAGTTCTTTCTTATTATCTGGACTTGGGGTAATGCAAAATTTTTCTTCGCCTATTAAAGCTTTTACTTTGGAAGAACAAGAACAGATCATCCCCATGGGCCCCGTGGCATCGCAGGTGGCTATTAAACAGCTAGGATCCAATGGCGGTGGTTTTTTTGGGCAAAATAGCGCCCATCCCTTGGAAAATCCTAATATATACACTAATTTTTTAGAGTTATTATTAATTTTGCTCATGCCGGTTTCGTTAATATTTGTCTATGGTTTAATGCTAAATAAATTAAAGCATAGCAATAGTATTTTTTTGGTGCAAATAATATTATTTTTTATAGTTTTATTTCTTACTCTAAAAAACGAATTAAATTATGTATTTAATTTAGAAGGCAAAGAGCTACGATTTGGGGTAGTTAATTCAGTCTTATGGTCCGTGGCTACCACGGCTACTTCCAACGGATCGGTTAATGCCATGCTCGATAGCTTTAGCCCTCTAGCCGGAGGTTTATGCTTATTTTTAATTCTTTTAGGCGAGATCGTTTTTGGTGGAGTAGGCGTAGGGATGATCGGCATGTCCATGTTTGTCATCCTCACGGTCTTTTTATGTGGCCTCATGGTGGGAAGAAGTCCGAGCTATTTAGGAAAAAAGCTAGAAGCAAAAGAGATGATCTTGGCACTGATAACCCTCTTGCTCCCAAGCGCTTTGGTGCTCATAGGCGCTAGCGTGGCCATAAGCTACCCCGAAAGCTTAAAGAGCATTTCTCAGCCTGGCCCCCATGGCCTAACGCAAATCCTCTATGCTTTTGCTTCAGCAGCCAATAATAATGGCAGCGCTCTTATGGGCCTTAACGCGAGCACACCGTTTTATAATTTAAGCCTGGCTTTGATCATGCTTTTGGGCAGGTTTTCTACTATATTGCCGGCTATCTACATAAGCCAAAGCTTTATAAAAAAGCGCACAATAGCCCCCTTTGAAGGGGAATTGCCTATCCATGGGGGTTTATTTGTTAGCTTGCTTTTAGGCATAATAGTGTTAATCGGCGCGCTTAATTTTTTGCCCGTTTTAACTTTGGGGCCTGTTTTAGAGCATTTTTTATTAGTACCGATAAATCTCTGATTTATAGGGGCCGTCTATATCTAACCCCAAATAATCGGCTTGCTCTTTGGAAAGTTTTGTAAGCTTTACCTTGAGATGATCTAGATGGAGCCTAGCGACCATTTCGTCATCTTTTTTAGCTAGCGTATATACTTGGCCAGAAAGATATTTTTTGGGCGAAGAAAAGCGGTCCTGCCATAGGCCGATTTGAGCTAATACTTGATTAGAAAAAGAGGTTGACATGACAAAAGAAGAATGCCCGGTGGCGCAGCCTAAATTAACCAATCGGCCTTTGGCCAGCACGATCAGGCGTTTGCCATTTTGTAAAATATACTCGTCTACCTGAGGTTTAATATTATGATTTTTTATCTCTGGGTTATTTTCTAAATAAAACATATCTATTTCGCTGTCAAAATGGCCGATATTGCATAAAATAGCCCGATCTTTCATCGTCTGCATGTGCTCTTTTCTTATGACGCTGATGCAGCCAGTGGCGGTAACGAAGATATCGCCTAGGGGCGCTGCTTCTTCCATGGTCATCACATAAAATCCTTCCATGGCAGCCTGTAAAGCATTGATGGGGTCTATTTCCGTAATGACTACTTTGGCACCCGTGCCTTGGGCTGACTTAGCACAGCCTTTACCTACGTCACCATAGCCAGCTATTACTACGGTTTTGCCGGCGATCATCATATCGGTAGCCCTTTTGACGCCATCTAGGAACGATTCCCGGCAGCCATAGAGATTATCAAACTTAGATTTGGTAACTGAGTCGTTTACGTTGATAGCAGGGCATAGAAGCTCTTTTCTTTGGCTCATCTCATAAAGCCTGCGCACGCCGGTAGTGGTCTCTTCCGAAAGGCCAACGATGCCGTCTTTTTTATGAAATAGTTCAGGATATTTTTCATGGACCAATTTGGTAAGATCGCCGCCGTCGTCCAAGATCAGGTTAGGCCCAAGATTATTTTTAAAAGCTTTGAGCTGATCTTCTAAGCATTGGTCATATTCTTCTAAGCTTTGGTTTTTCCATGCAAAAACGGCGACGCCTTCTTGGGCGACATAAGCTGCTGCCTCATCTTGGGTAGAATAGATATTGCAGGATGTCCAGGTTATTTCAGCTCCCAAGTCTCTTAAAGTCTCTATTAGTACAGCTGTTTGCACGGTCATATGTAGGCAGCCAGCGATCCTGGCGCCTGCTAGGGGCTTTTGCTCAGAAAAAGCCTTTCTTAAAGACATAAGGCCGGGCATTTCGCTTTTGGCTAGATCCACTTCTTTTTGTCCTAAACTAGCTAAATTTATATCTTTTACTTTAAAAGCTGTCATGAAGATCTCCTTTTTTTTCTAAACCAATCATAAACCTTTTTGATCTACATTGACAAAATTAAAAAAAAGCCACAAAAATGTTGGCCAAGAGGGGATTGGGGCGTAGAAAAGTTGGCAATTCATCGGATTTTGATTCCGACATTCGTAGGTTCGAGTCCTGCCGCCCCAACCAAATTTTTTTATGATCGATTCTGACATAAAAGTATTTTCTGGCAGCGCTAATATTAAGCTTGCTCAAGATATTGCCCAGTATTTGCATATACCCTTGGGAGAGATCGAGCTTAAGCGCTTTGCTGATGGTGAAAGCCAGGTCTCTATTTTGGAAAGCGTTCGCCAGATCCATACCTATGTAATTCAGCCCCTAAGCCCACCCGCCAATGAGCATCTCATGGAGCTCTTGATCATGTTAGATGCCTTAAAAAGGGCCTCGGCTTTAGAGATAACTGTGGTAATGCCCTATTACGGCTATGCGCGGCAAGACAGAAAGTCAGGCTCTAGAGAACCTATTACGGCCAAATTAGTAGCTGATCTTTTAAAAGCAGCTGGCGCTAAAAGGCTCATCGCTTTTGATCTTCATGCCCCGCAGATCCAAGGTTTTTTTGATGTGCCGGTGGATCACCTCTTTGCTCGGCCTATTTTTATATCTGATATTGCTAATAATTTTTGCCAAACAGATAGTTTAGTTTTAGTATCACCTGATGTAGGTGGGGTAGAAAGGGCCAGGTCCTATGCCAAAAGGCTTAATTGCTCTTTGGCGATTATCGATAAAAGGCGACCCAAGCCCAATGAAGCCCAGGCCATGAATGTCATCGGCGAAGTAAAAGATAAAGAAGCCATTATCATAGATGACATGATCGATACCGGTGGTACGCTAGTCAAAGCTTGCGAGGCTTTATTAAAAGAGGGGGCCCTGAGCGTTAGAGCTTACGCTACCCACGGAATTCTATCCCCTCCAGCGATAGATCGTATACAAAATAGCGATCTTAAAGAAGTGGTTATTAGCGATAGCATCCCCTTAAGATCTGAAGCTAAATTGTGCAATAAAATTAGGGCAATAAGCTGCGCAGGCCTCTTTGCTGAAGCCATCAAGCGCGTGCATATAGGCCAAAGCATATCGTCTTTGTTTATGTGATCCAGTTGACGTTTTCTGGCCAAAACTCTAATAGAAACAGGATAAATTATACTCCTGCGAGGCTTAATCAGCGTTATCGAGGGAAGGGATATTACTATGAGTCATTTGTTAAAAGCTTATTTTCGTTCATCTTTAGGTAAAGGTCCAGCTAGGCGCCTCAGGGCAGAGGAAAAACTTCCGGCGGTTTTATACGGACAGGGGCAAAAAACGGTATCTATTACTGTTTGCCCTAAAGAGACCGCCAAGGTCTTGCTTAGCCCTATGAGAAAAAACTCAGTTATTGACCTAGAGCTATATGACGATAGCGATAAAGTATTAGGGAAAAAATTGGTCATGATTAAAGAGCGTCAAATTCATAAGACCAAGCGTTCTTTGATCCATGTGGATTTTGTCGAAATAGATAAGAATAAGCCGGTAAACGTTTCTGTGCCTGTGATCTTAAATGGCAAGAATGAAGCAATAGTCCAAGGCGGTAAGCTGGATCATGTGCTGCAAAAGATCAAGATAGCTTGTTTGCCTGAGGCGATTCCTCACAATGTTGAGGTAGATATCGGAGAATTAGGCTTTGGCTCTACCCATGCAAGCGATATTAAGCTCCCCGAAGGTGTTAAACTCGCTGAAAAACCGCGAGTAGTCTTGCTGACCATTAAGCGCCCCCGAGGAACAGCCAAAGAGGGTGAAGAAGCTCAAGCTGGCAAAGCCGCTCCAGCTAAAAAATAATGTGGCTTTTGGTGGGCTTGGGGAATCCCGGGCCCAAATACGAAACCACTAGGCATAATTTTGGCTTTTTACTCATAGACGCTTTTAAAGAGCGTTTTTCTGATGCCAAAGTGATAACTTTGAAGCCTAATACTTTTATGAACCTCTCAGGGGGACCTGTGCAGCGGGCTATGGCTTTTTATAAGATTGGCCCTGAGCAGGTTTTAGTAGCCCATGATGACATCGATCTTGCGCTTGGCGATGTCAGGGTCAAAATAGGTGGTGGCCATGGCGGTCACAATGGTCTTAGGGATATAATTAGACTGATCGGCCCTGATTTTATCAGGATCAGGCTTGGCGTAGGAAGACCCAAGATAAAAGGCACTGAAGCCGATTTTGTCCTAAGCCCCTTTCTTAAAGACGAATGGCCTTTGGTAGAAAAATCTCTGGAAATAGCTTTATTGGGTATTGAGAAAATCATAAAAAAAGATAGTTTGTAAAAACTATTCTTAGGAGAGGTGGCAGAGCGGCTGAATGCACCGGACTTGAAATCCGGCATAGGGCTCGTCCTTATCGGGGGTTCAAATCCCTCCCTCTCCGCCATCTATTATATAATTTTTTAGTTTACCTATAGTTTTACTGCCGATACCGGGAATTTTTTCTAGATCTTTAAGCGAGCTTTGGGGATTTTGCGATAAAAATTCTTTTATAGCTATGGCTTTTTTGATAGAAACAATCCCAGTAGCCATGATATCAGCCAAAGTAAGCTTATTGATAGCTATTTTTTGGTTTTGCAAAAAATTATGAGATTTTTTTATGTTATTATTGGCAATATTTCTTGGTGATAAATAATAAATAAATCCTGAGAGAGAAAAAAGAAAAAATAGTATATTTAAAAATAAAAAACCTAATAGTCCCATAGGTATTTATTTAGTACGAAAGATTACTCGACCTTTGCTTAAATCATAGGGGGATAGGGCTACTCGCACACGATCGCTTAGGACTATTCTAATGAAATTCTTACGCATTTTCCCCGAAGTATAAGCGAGCACTATGTGTCCGTTGTCTAATTTGACGCGAAAATAACCATTGGGCAATACTTCCATAACTGTACCATCAGTTTCAATTTGATCCGCACTGGGCATTATTCCTCCAAAAACACTTATCAAGAGAGGGTAGCCTAGCATTATTTATTCGCCTTGCCAATAGAACAATAAAGTGCTAGAAGTCCTGGGTGTGATGAATTTTAACAAAAAAATGTGGCAGCGGAGTTAATAGGCGGTTTTCTAAAAATTTATTCTTCAATTTCCGTTTGCCCATAAACAAAAAGGGCGTTAGGCCGTGGCAAAGAACAAAGAGATTATTATAAATGCTAACTTGGCAGAAGAAGTAAGGATTGCAATTTTAGAAGATGGCCGATTGGTAGATCTGGATATAGAGACCACCGTAAAGGCCAAGCACAAAGGAAATATTTATAAGGGCATAATATCCAACATAGAAGATGCTCTGGATGCAGCTTTTGTGGAAATCGGTGAAGAGCGCCAAGCCTTTTTGCCTTTGGCCGAGGTTAGGCCTTCGCTTTTTCCTGAGCATCTTCATGGTAAAAAAAGGGTTAAAGTCTCTGAGGTCTTATCTCGGGGGCAGGAAGTGGTTGTCCAGGTTACCAAAGATGAAATTGGTACCAAGGGGGCTGCTGTCTCCACTTATCTTTCCTTGCCTGGTCGTTTCATCGTCTTGATGCACTCCGATGAAAGCGGTGGCGGTATATCTCGCAAAATCGATTCCGAGTCGGCAAGAACAGCGGCTAGAGATATGCTGTCTCGTCTTAGCGTTCCAGAATATATGGCAGTTATTATTAGAACTGCGGGCATGCATGCTACCAAGGCCGAGCTTTTTAGAGATTTTCGCGCGCTTTGCCAAACCTGGCAGCAAACCGGCAAAGGAGCCGAGCTTGGTAAGTCGCCTACGCTTTTGTATCGTGAGCCTGATATAATTATAAGAACTATCAGAGATTATTTTTCTACCGATGTTACCAAAGTAGTTATCGATGACGAAGAAGAATACGAAGATGCTTTAAATTATTTCAAAGAGAACATGCCAGATCTGGTAAGGCTCTTGGAGCGCCATAGAAAACGCGAGCCGATTTTTCAATATTATGGAATTGAACGCGCTTTATCTGAGCTATTTGACTTGGAAGTGAGTCTTCCTTCTGGAGGATACGTAACTATTGAGCAAACTGAGGCTTTAGTAGCTATAGATGTTAACTCAGGAAGTAGCACTAAAGAAGAAGACCATGAGGCTACGGTTTATAAGACCAACTTGGAAGCTGCCGATGAAATCGCTCGCCAACTTCGCCTAAGAGACCTTGGTGGCATCGTGGTGATCGATTTCATCGATATGGCTTCCCGGTGGCATAAACGAGATGTGGAAAGGCGTCTTAAAGATCTCATGCGCTTAGATAAAGCCAGAGTCAAAGTTAGTCATATAAGCGAAAATGGGACTTTAGAACTTACCAGGCAAAGAATACGGCAATCTCATAGCTTAGTTAGCCTGGTTAAATGCTCTTCTTGCAAGGGCACTGGCCGTGTACGCGATGCTCAAGGTTTATCGATTTCTGCTTTCAGAAAAGTTGCGAGCTTTCTATCGAAAAAGCGTGTGCAGCTTTCCAAGCTTACTATCAAGATGCCCTTGGATGTGGCTAATCTTTTAAATAATAGCAAAAGAAAGGAACTATTAAGCTTGGCCGAAAGCTATGAAATCGAAATCGATATACTAGGTGATGCCAAATTATATGAAGATCAAATAGAGTTTGTAGAAGAAAGAAGGGGCTTTTTAGGATTAAGAGCCAAGGCCCCGGTTAGAGATTATTGGAGCAAACAGGATAATGGCGCTAGTAGGTCCACAGTGCAGAAATCCTCTGTTAGCAAAGATGAAGCTTTATCTTCTAAGAATCTTCCAACCCTTTCCATTGGCCCTGCGCCCAGTTTGATAGAAATTGATGAAATGGAAGAAGAAAGCCAAAGGTCGGCTTTTGATCAGGAAGAAGGTTTTGAGCATTTTGAAGATTCTTTAATGGAAGCCTTATTCGGTAGGGCGCCTGAAACAAGTTTTAAAGAACTATTAAAAGAATTAGCTCCTGGCAGTGTCATGCAAAAAGAAGAGGAAAGCATTGCTCTTTCACAAAAAGCTGATTTAGAATCCTTGGTGAATAATATCGAAGCAGGTAGGTCAATACCAAAAAAAATTTCGGTGAGAAAGAATTATAGGCGTCCTCAAGTGAAAGATGATGATGTGCTTAGAAAAGAAGAAGATTTAGATTAAAGGATATTTTTCATGGCAATGATAGTTATTTTATTAGTTGTGGCAGCTCTTTTGGCTTTATGGGCGATTTCCGAACGAAACGCTCAGCTAAGCTCAAGAGCAAATTTAAAAAAGGAACAGGAAAAAAGTTTAGAGCTTGCAACCAAGCTCGGTAATTTGAGGGAAGAGGTAAAAAAGACCAAAGATGAGCTAGATAAGGGCAAAACAGAGCTTAAAGATGCCAGAGAGCTTTACAAAAAAAAGTTTAAAAGGCAATCTCAAACTGAAGAGCCAAACAGTGGAAGTGAAATAAGTATGACTACTAAAGCCTTGGAGGATAGTTACAAGGCTATTTCAGCAATGGAAATGCAAATGGATAAATTAAAAGAAGAACAAGAGCAAGAAAAAAATGTTTTGCTCTCTGAGATAGAAGACAAAGCAAAAAAAAATCAAACAGAAAAAGATGAAGAGATCTCAACTCTTAAGAAAAAGCTGGAATATAGCGAAGAAGAGATCAAACGCCAAAAGCGTCTAATGAGACCAGAAGGCCATAAGATAGACCTAAAAGAGCTGTCAGATGAAGCGGCCAGCGAGTTTGCACGCCTTTATCGTAAGGCAGAGCAGCATGAAAGGCTTCATGGCATCACCAATGCTAAGCTGCATTTGGCCCAAGAAAAGTTTGCTGAGCTGCAAAAAAAATATTTTAGCATATGTAGGGAGCTCGCCCTTGCCTCTGGGCAGCAGCAGGAGCCTGCCCCAGCATCTGAAGAGCTGGCAGCAAAAGAAGAGAATAACGGTAATCAAGAAGAAAGCTGATCGCTTTGCTCTTATCGCGAATGCGAAAAGCCAAGGCCCCTTAAAATGGGGCCAAATTTTTTATTTTAATCGTCAGCTATTATTTAACCTGAGTTTCAGATAAGCTTTTGAGCTGTTTCTGCCTCTCCCACAAGGGGAGAGGCAGACCTAAAATAACCAGGTTATATGCCAAAACTCAGGTTATTTAGGCATTTCCAATTCGCTTGGCCAGTGGCTATTTACGAAAAAAGAAGGAATGAAATTGCTTTGGGCTTTAGTTTTAGCTATTAGTTTAGCCTTTCAGTATATTTTTTTGCTCCATTAATTCGATCTTGAATTTTGCGATAAAGCTCGTCCTCATATTTACACAATTCAAGGGCTCTTTTATAATATGAGATAGAATCACCGGCTAACCTACTTTTGCCTATACGAAATAGTGCTTCAGCCTTTTTTTGATCGTCACCAAGATATTTTTCTGCAATATCCAAGGCATCGCTAGCAGCTCCAAAGGCTTTGAATATATCAAAACAAGACTTGGATGCATAAATATTATTTATTCCAATCAAACACCTATATGTTAAATCATAAAGTTTATTTTCATAAGATATCTCATAACTTTTTCTATAATTTTCAAATGCCTCATTATCTCTTGAGCTATTTGCCAAAGCAATCCAAGCTTGGCATCTAAATTTATTATATTCCTTTGGTTCATTATATTGTGGCTTTTCTTTTATTAAAATCAAGACTTGTTGAGCATAGCTTATTGCTTCATTATTCCTTGAAGCATTTGCTTTAATAATCCAAGCTTGGCATCTAATTTTATTACATTCCTTTGGTTCATTATCTTGCGGTGTTTCTTTTATTAAATTCAAGACTTGTTGAGCATAGCTTATTGCTTCATTATTCCTTAAAGCATTTGCTTTAATAATCCAGGCTTGGCATCTAAATTTATTATATTCCTTTGGTTCATTATCTTGTGGTGTTTCTT
>JADMIO011602941.1_pt1 | contig 14248 bp, 15 predicted proteins | sample 8958161 | NCBI WGS metagenome assembly JADMIO01 (sample SAMN16585339, study PRJNA669376) | soil metagenome | isolation source: Crop rotation soil | place: USA: Cullars Rotation, Alabama | collected 2011 | reverse complement strand
GGCGGCCGCCGATGGCGGCGCCGGAGAGCGCGTTGGCGACGGCCTCCTCGGTGAGCGGTCCCACGGTCCAGGCGAGCAGGAATCCCTGGACGCCCGGCGTCTGACTGAGCAGGTAAGGGGATCCGAACGACACCAGGGCCGTCGGTCTCGATCGGCTGCTCGCTTCGATCAGCTCCGCCAGCGGCGGCGGCATCGAGATCACCCCGCTTCCGCTCGCCACCCGGACCGCCACCGAGAAGACCGCGGTGGCGGCGCGCTCGAGGACCGCCCGGGCCGAGTCGAACGAGGCCGGGCCGCTGGTGGGATAGAGGCGGAACGGAACGATCCGCTGGCCCCGGCGGGTGAGCTGCTGCGGGAGCGTGGTTGCCCAGCCGGGCTCGCCGTAGGTCACCAGGCTCACGGTGCCGGCGGCCGCCCGGATCGAGCGGATCACCGAGCCGCTGTCGCGCACCAGCACCAGCGACCGGGCCGTGATCGCCCGGGCCGAATCCATGAAGGCCTTTTTCCCGACCACCGCGCCCACCCGGTCGAGGGAGACGGTCCGATGGCGGAAGAGGCCGAGTTTCTCCTTGATGGTGAGAACGCGGACCAGCGACCGCTGGAAGCGGGCCTGGCTGATCCGGCCCGAGCGGATGGCCGCGGTCATCGCGCGGATCACCTCGCGGGGATTGGCCGGCATCAGGAGGAGATCGCTCCCGGCCTCGAACGCCTTCACCGCCGCCTCGCCGCCGCCGTAGGCGGCCACCAGCGCGCCCATGTCGAGGGCGTCGGTCACCACCAGGCCCTTGAACCCGAGCGAGTCGCGGAGGATGTCGGTCATCACCAGGGACGACAGCGTCGCCGGCGCCGCGCTGTCGCCGGTCAGGCGCGGCACCGCGATGTGGCCCGACATGATCACGTCGACGCCCGCGGCAATCGCGGCCCGGAACGGAACCAGCTCCTGCTCGCGGAGTCGGGCCCAGTCGGCCCGGATCACGGGGAGCGAGATGTGCGAGTCGGTCTCGGTGTCGCCGTGACCGGGGAAATGCTTGGCGGTCGCCAGCATGCCGGCGGCCTGGGTGGCCTTGACGTTGGCGGCCACCAGCTTCGCCACCGTGGCGGGATCGCCCCCGAAGGAGCGGGTGTTGATGATCGGATTGGCCGGGTTGCTGTTGATGTCGGCCACCGGCCCGAAATTCATGTGGACCCCGACCGCGCGCCCCTCGAGCGCGGTGATCCGGCCGAGCTGGGCCGCGTCCTCGATCCGCCCGGTGGCTCCGACGCCCATGTTGGTCGGGAACGAGGTGGCTCCGGGGAACCGGAACGCGGTGCCGCCCTCGAGATCGGCGGCGATCAGGAGCGGCAGCTTCGAGCGGCCCTGGAGGAAGTTGAGCTTCGACGCCACGTCCATCGGCGAGCCGATCGAGATGATGATCCCGCCGACTCTGAGCGAGTCGAGCCAGAACCGCGCCTGGGCGAGCCCGTCGTCGTCGAACCCGACGTAGTTGCCGAGGAGCCACGGCATCACCAGCTGGGCGACCTGCTGTTCCGTCGTCAGGTGCGCGATGGTCCGCCGTACCAGCGGGCTGGCCCCGGTCTGGGCGGCGACGGGCGCTCCCGCGACCAGCGCGAGCAGCAGGGAACCGAGCGGTCGGAAGAAGCGGGTCACGGTCGATCGATCTCCGGTGAAAACACCTGAGCGGACCGCTGGAATGTAAGGGAGCGCCGCTCGGTTCGGCGCGGGCCGAGCCGGTCGCGGGGTCGGACCGAACCCGGTATTCTCCAGAGCCTCTTCCACGAGAACTCGCGGTGATCGATCTGCTCGCGGTCTCCCTCGCGCTGGCGACGGGTCCCGGTCAGCCGGTGCGTCCCGGCATCGAGGTACTGCTCTCGGACAGCCTTCACCTGATCGCCGGTCGCTCGATCGGGCTGGTCACCAACGTCTCGGCGGTCGACAGCCGCGGGGTCCACATCGTCGATCGACTTCGCGACGCGGGGGTCCGGCTGGTCGCGCTGTTCAGTCCCGAGCATGGCTTCCGGGGCGCTGCCGAGCCCGGCGAGGCGGTTGCCTCGACGGTCGACTCGGCCACCGGAATTCCGATCTACAGTCTCTACGGGCGGACCCCGCAGCCGACCGACGAGATGCTGGCCGGGATCGACCTGATCCTGGTCGACCTCCCCGACGCGGGCGCCCGGTACTACACCTATCTCCACACCACCGTCGGGGTGATGCGCTCGGCCGGGCGGCTGGGCAAGACGGTCATCGTCCTCGACCGGCCCGACCCGATCGGCGGGCGGATCGCCGGCAACATCCTCGATCCCGCCTTCCGCTCCGCGATCGGCTCGCTCGAGATGCCGATGCGCCACGGCATGACGTTAGGCGAGCAGGCCCGGCTCGCCCGGCACGACCTCGGCCTCACGGCCGAGCTGGTGGTGGTGCCGGTCGCCGGGTGGCGCCGCCAGGACGACGGCCTCGTCACCGGGCTGCCGTTCCTCCCGCCGAGCCCGAACCTCAAGGATCTCGAGAGCCTCTTCCACTATCCCGGCACCTGTCTCTTCGAGGGAACCGCGCTGTCGGTGGGGCGGGGAACCGACATGGCGTTCCACCAGGTCGGAGCCCCCTGGCTCGACACCGCCGCCGTGCTCCGGATCGTGCGACGGGCCAGGCTTCCCGGCGTCGCCTTCCTCGGGGTGGCGTTCACCCCGGTCCGTCCCGGAGACGGCAAGCTCGCCGGGGTGCGGGTTCAGGGGATCCGGCTCAAGCTGCTCGATCCCCGCCGCTATGACCCGGTCCGGACGGCGGTCACGCTGCTCGCCGCCGTCAAGCAGGTCCACCCCGACAGCATCCGGTTCCATCCGCCCCATTTCGATCGCCTCGCCGGAGGGTCGGGGCTCCGGATCGCGATCGAGGCGGGGGTGCCGGCCCGGAAGATTCTCGAGGGCTGGAAGGCCGATCAGCGCCGGTTCGAGGCGCGGAGCGAGGCGTTCCTGATCTACCGCTGAGGCTCAGAGCCGGTCCCAGTCCCAGATTCCCCAGCGAACCGGATCGGGAAGCCGGACTCCGTTCTGCTTCAGGGTGACGAAGGCGTTGCCGCGATGGTGCGCCTCGTGGGCGATCAGGTAGCTCGTCAGCGCCGTGATCCCGCGGCGGAATCCCTTGACCGTCCCGTCGGTCGACTCCCGGATCAGATCGGCGACCGCGTTGGCGGAGGCGGTGAGCGCGTGGATCAGGACGGCCTGGTCGTGGCCTTGCTCACGCTTCGGCCGGGGAAGGCCTTTCACGCGGGCCTTCCCGGCGGCTTCCAGGCGCGAGAGCCGGACGTCGTTCACGTGGACGAATTGCTGTCCCACGGTTCGTCCGCCCCTGGTGGAGAGGGTGGTGGCCAGGCCGTCGGGATCGAGATTGGCGAGGAGCAGCAGCGTTGCGCGGTGGCTGATCAGCCAGGCCTCGGCCAGGGGCTCCGACATGGGTGCCTCCGTTGGATGAGCGGTCCGTCAGCCGCGCCGGATCCGGTAGACCCCCCAGAAGATCGCGATCAGCAGCGCCAGCCCGCCCGTTGCGAGCGCGGCCAGGGGTATCATCCCGGCCATCTCGTCGAAGGTCCGCCGTCCGCGCGCGGTATTGAGTCCCCAGAATCCGAAACCCACCAGCGCGAGCCCGACGATACCGAGCATGATCGCGACCCTCATTGACCGGCCTCCTCGTGGCTCAAGGGTCGTAGACACTCTGATAGCCTGTGATGCGCCAGCTGTTGCGGTGCGGCGTGAGGCTCACCAGAAACGCCGCCGTCCGACCGCTTGGCGGCGATACTGATACGACCACCTGCCGGCCCGGTCGGCCCGACACGATCTGGACCGCCATGAACGCGGTATCCCGCCCGATCCGTGTCATCGAGCGGAGCGCCGTGCCGACGACCCGATGGCCGGCCAGGCCGAGCCGGCTCCGATCGGCGGCTCGGAGCGGAAACGCCGCCGGCTGGAACACGATCTCGTACATCGTCACCTTGGCCGAGCGCCGGACGATCGAATCGAGCATCACCACCCTGCAGCGGCAGAGCTGGCGCACGTCGATCGCCCGGATGGCGCTCAGCACGCCGGAGCTGTCGACCGCCAGCGGCAGGGGCACTCGCGACTGCGCCACCGCGACCGGCGACGAGGCCGCGCCCCACGCCGCGGCCACCGCCAGCAGCGATCCCCTCACGTGCCCTCCGGGCGATAGCCCGGCGCCGCGCTCGAATCATCGATCACCGGGCGAAGGTCGTCGTCGGTTCCCGGCTTCCGGTCCGCGCCGGCGGCGAAGAGATCGTAGCTCCGGCCGTCGGGCGCTCGCCGGTACTCGAAGGTCGGATGACCGATGACCCCGTTCGAGTTGTCGTAGATGTTCACCATCCGGGTGGGAATCGGACGGCCGACCAGATCCTCGAGCGTGGCGGGGTAGCTCCCCTTGTCGGCCCGGTAATCCTCGAGCTCCGCGACCACCTGGCCCAGGTCCGAGACCACCATCACCTCCCGGGCCTCGCCGTACCGGTCCGAGGTCAGGACGTTGTTGGCCCAGAGGAAGACGGCCGCCACGTTGAGCAGAGCCCCCGAGGCGCCGACCGCCGCCGCGGCCTTCGCGTGGCGATGGCTGGCGATCAGCCCCCACGTCGCGGCGATCGAGCCGAATCCGAAGCCCAGCACCGGCACGAACGCGAGCCCGGCCATCACCAGGAGCGGCCAGCTCGGGCGCGTGGTCGACCGGGCTGCCGGGTCGGTCACGCCGCCGCTCCGGTCCGCTCCCGCGCGGCCGCGAGTCCTCGCCCGATCAGGTCGCGATAGGGCCCTTCCGGCACCAGGTCCAGCCGTCCGGCTCCGAGGGCGAACTGTTCGCGGGCCAGGGCCAGGTCGCCGGCCTGCTCCAGCGAGTGACCGAGCGAGAGGTGGAGCGACGGGAGGAAGCCGCCGATCCGCTCGGTGCCGTCCGCCAGCGCCCGATCGAGGGCAACCTGATTCCAGCGTCGGGCCTCGGCCGGGTCGGACTGGTGCCGGGCGACGTAATGGGCGGCGATGCTCGCCTCGTAGTCGTCCCGGGCCTGCTCCCACGCCTCGAGGAAGAGCGCCCGGGCCACCTCGGGCTCGAGCCGTCCCTCGGCCTCCATCCCCCGGGCACAGAGCACCACGACGGGGTTGGTCGGGTCGATCACCGGGAGGTCCTGAAGCCGGCCACCGGGCCGCCGGCGCCCAGCAGCGTCAGCGTGCTGTCGCCCGCCTGGAACCGCTCGACCGATCCGAGGACGCCGAGGTAGGCGGACTCGAGGTCCATCCCCTGGTCGCACGCCATCTTGGTCGAGATCGCGGCTTCGAACCTCAGGCTGTCGCCCGCCACCCGGTAACCCGCGCTGTACCGGTTGCAGCCGGCGAACCCCGCGGCCCGCCCGGTGGCGGCGTCGAAGCGGAGAGTGACCGGCTTTCCTCCTGCCCCGACCGGGCCGGTCCGGTCCCCCAGGCTCACGAGCTCCCAGTCCCGCCCGGCAATCCCGGAGTCGGCGGTCGCGACCGCGCCGCCGGCCGCGGCCGGAGGATCGGCCGGCGGGGGCGAAGCACGGCTGCAGCCCGAGGCGAATCCCAGGACGATCACTCCGATCGCGAATCCTCGCACCATCCGGCCTCCTCTGGGCTCAGGGTCCAACGATTGTGCCCCCGCGCCGGGGCGTCAAGCCCGCTGGCGCGACGCCGAGCCCGCGGTCCGGTGGCGCCGGACGCGGAACGCCTAACGATCATCCGTCAGGTTGAGCCGATCGGGGAGTCCGGCGACCGGCCAGAGGGCGAGGCTCTTGTCGGCGAACCGGCCGGCGCCTTCGGTGCATCCCTCGAGCAGGACGCGGGTCGGCGCCGGGAAATCGAACGGCGGCCGCTCCAGGTTGATGGGCCGCCAGTCGCCAGTGGCGACGTCGACGTTGTCGGCCTGGTCCGGGAAGGTGGTCGTCAGGAGCCATCGGATCGGCGCGCGCCGGACGTTCGCGATCGCGCGATCGATGTCCGCAAAGGAGAGGTGCACCAGGCAGTCCCGGCAGAGAAGGAGGTCGGCCGCCGGGAGCGGGGAGCGGGTCAGGTCGAGCCGGACGAAGGTGACCCGGCCGCCGGTCCGGGCCCGGTTGGCCGCCACCAGCTCCGGCAGGAGATCGCCCCCCGTGTACGACACGGCGGACCAGTCGATCGTCTCGATCCAGCGGGCTTCGCCGCAGGGCAGATCGAGGACCGACCGGGCTCCGATCGACTCGAGGAGCGGGGGGATGAGCCGCCTGATCGTCGCGGTCTGATCGAGACTCGAGCCCGGGCCCGAGCGGGACTCCTCGCCCGACCAGTGGTTCTCCTTCCACGCCCGGCGAAACGCCTCCTCGGCGCTGACCGGCCGACCTGCCGCGGCCTCCTTGCCGAAGTAGTCCGGATCGAACGGAACCTCGAAACGACGGTCGCTCATCGCCCGATCCGGGCCGGATGCCCGCCCTCATCGACCGACGACCCGAGTCGTCCTGGCGACATCAGGGCGCCCGCGGCGGAGTCGGCGCGGTGGCGGTCGCCGCCATCAGGGAATCCCGCGGCAGCGGCTGAAACACCGGAGCACCGGTCTGGCGATCCTGGAACATCCGGTAGAGGGTCAGGTCGGGATGACCGGCGGCGAACGCGGCGTTCCGGGTGGGCAGGCTGCGGACGTACTGGACGTCCTTCCGTCGGGCCAGCAGCGCGATCGGGAGGAGACCGGTGCCGGCGCGATCGTCCAGGATCCGCGCCAGGCACTCCCTCGGATAGCGGGTGCCGGGGAGCGCCCGTTCGGTGGTGTCCGGCGAGAGCGGCGACCGCACCAGTCGAGCCGAATCGGCCGTGAGCCGCCCGAGCGCGTCGGTGGCCCGGGCCGGGTCATGCGGCGACCGTTCGAGATCGCCGAGGGCCTGCTCGAGGAGGCAGGCGTCGATCGAGTGATAGAGCCGTTCCGCGTCGGGACGGCTCACGCCGAGAGCCCACAGTCGGGCGACCAGCTGGGACCCCCAGCTCTCCTGAACGAACACCACCGCGTTCCGCACCCCGGCCGCCGTCGCCGCCGAGTCGAGATCCCACCGCATCTCCCGGAAGGAGGCGCGATAGCGGCCGGCGCGCTCGGGAATGCCCGAACCGAGCGCGAACAGCACCCCGGCCGCGACGGCCAGCACGGCGGCCGTGCGACCGCGCGAGCCCGCCAGCCGCCCGACGGCCCGCGGCAGCCTCGCGGTCCACAGGGCGGCCCCGGCCACCAGGGGAAGCATGAACCGCGGTCCCAGGTAGAACCCGTCGTGCCAGTACCCGAAGTAGACCGCGAGCAGGATCCCCGAGAACGCCAGCAGGATCCGGTCGGTCCGGGACCAGGTCCCCGTCAGCCCCAGCGCCAGGATGGCGGGAAGGAGCGCCGGAAACGGCCCGTCGAAGAGATAGTCATTCAGTCGGAGCAGATAGAGCGAGATCAGCTCCAGGCCGCGGATCGGCGTGTGGGCCGGTCCCCACGGGGCCGCATGAAACCCCGGGCCGACGTTCGGTCCCCAGAGCAGCTCGTAGCCCGACGTCAGCGGACTCCCGGTGGTCGCGGCGTTGATCCCCAGCATGATCGCGACCGGCCCGGCCGCGGCGAGGCCGGCGACGACCAGAGCCGTGACCCGGTCCCGAACCGGCCGGTCGCGCAGCAGCAGCGTGGCCACCGCGAGGCACGCCACCAGCGCGCTTCCCTCAGCCGGTCGGGTGATCACCGCCATGCCGGCGGCGAGCCCCGCCGCGAGCGGGAGCAGGCGACCAGCCGTCCCGCCCCGGGCGTACTCGCCCCAGAATGCCAGCGCCCACACGAGCCAGAGAAGGGCCGCCTCGTGATTCATCAGCGAGCTGGCGAGAAACAGGTGGAATGGGGCGAACGCGAAGAGCACCAGCGCGCCGCCCCGCACCGCCGGCGACGATTCGGCCGACCGGAGCAGGCGGCCGAACCCGACCACGGTCGCAGCCCCGACGAGGGCCGGAATCGCGATCGCGATCCGGAGCGTCTCGCCGACGGCGAGCAGGAGCGGCCACCCCGGCGGGAAATGCCCGAACACCCGGCCGTCCCGCTCGATCATGTGAAAAATGCTTCGGAACTCGGCATCCGCCGCCGCGACGGCCCAGGGGCGCCCGGCCGCGTACATCCGCGCCTGGAGCACGTTCACGATCTCGTCGATGAAGAGAGGGCGGCCGCTGAAGATGAAGGCCGAGGTGAGGAAGTACCCGACGAAGGCCGCGACGCCGATCCCGAGCAGCGTTCGCGGGGACTTCGGATCGAGCCGCGCCGCCACCAGAGCAATCCGGTCCGCCAGCGCCACCCCGCCAGGCAGGCGCGCCAGCAGCGCCGAACCCAGGATCAGGAGGGAGGTGCCGATCAGCCACGAGCGGGCGACGGCGCCGTACCACGGCGCCAGCCGCTCATTCGCGATCCAGTTCGGGATTGGAAAGATGCCGAGGAGCAGCAGGACGATCGCGACGGCCCCGGCGGCCGCATGACCCGCGCCGGACCGGCGATCGCCCCCGCTCCCGGTCACCTCACGCTCCCGGCGCGCCGTCGAAGAAGTCGACGTCGCCGGTATCGAGCGAATACTCGGCGCCTACCACGAGGAGCCCGTCCTCCTGGATCATCTGCTCCAGGATGGCCGAGCCGTGGCGGAGGTGGTTGGTGGCGACCCGGATGTTGGCGCGGACCGCCTCCCGCACCAGGGCGTCGATATCGTGGCGGAGATCGGTGGCCAGCAGCCCCTCGACGGATGGCCGGACCCGGTCGACGATCGAGCGCATGTTCCGCGAATGGTTCCCCGAGGGGCTGGTGAGCTCCTCGAGGGTGGCGAGGATCGCGCCGCACTGGGAATGGCCGAGCAGGACCACCAGCCGGGTACCGAACCGGGTGGCGGCGAACTCGACGCTGCCGACCTGCGACGGCGCCACGATGTTCCCCGCGACCCGGATCACGAACAGGTCGCCCAGCCCCTGATCGAACACGATCTCGGCGGGGACCCGGGCGTCGGAGCATCCGAGGATGATCGCGAACGGCTCCTGCGGGCGGCCGAGGTCGGGACGACGGGTGTGGCTCAGGAAGGCATCCCCGCCGCGGACGTGCGAGGCGAATCGAATGTTACCTTCCCGCAGGCGTTCGAGGGCCTCTCGCGCCGGAATCATTGACACTCCAGGAGGATCGGGATGAGCGGATCGTTCGCCGTTGGACGGCTCCGTCGCAAGATAGGCGCGACGGGCCGCGACTTCGATCCCTCGCTCCACGACATCCTTGGCTGGGCGGTCCGGCCGCCCTCGAGGCCGATGGCCCGGACCTCGAATCGGAGCCCCTCGTGACCACCACCGCCGAACGGGTCCAGGACATCCTTCGCAAGCTGGAACGCCGTGGCAGCGCGCGGGTGCTCCGGCAGATGAAGACGCAGTACGGCATCGAAGTGGCCAAGGCCTTCGGCGTGCCGGTTTCCGGCATCCAGCAGGTGGCCCGCGCGATCGGAACGGATCACGCGCTCGCCGCGGCCCTCTGGCAGACCGGCTGGTACGAGGCCCGGATGGCGGCCGCGTTCATCGACGATCCGGCCAAGGTCACCGCCGGCCAGATGGACCGGTGGGCCCGCGATTTCGACAACTGGGGAATCTGCGACACGGTCTGCTTTCACCTGTTCGACCGGACGCCCCACGCCTGGAAGAAGGTCGAGCAGTGGAGCGGCCGGCGCGACGAGTTCGTGAAGCGGGCCGCTTTCGCGCTGCTGGCGTCACTCGGACTTCACGACAAGGAGTCCGGTGACCGTGCCTTTCTCGCCACACTGCCCCTGATCGAGCGGGGCGCCGCGGACGACCGCAACTTCGTCAAGAAGGGCGTGAGCTGGGCGCTTCGGGCGGTCGGTCGCCGCTCACCGGCGGTGCTGGCGGGCGCCACCGCGGTCGCTCGCCGTCTCGCCGAGTCACCGTTGCCGTCAGCCCGATTCGTGGGCAAGGAGGCGCTCCGCGACTTCGGCCGGGTGGCGGCCCGCAAGGCGCGAAAGAAATGAGCTCAGCCGAACTGCCACCCGAGCAGGTTCCCTTGCCAGCAGAACCAGCAGAGTGTCACCGCGGCGAGCGCGATCAGGCTGAGATGCGCCAGGCGTCCCGGTGACTCGGATCGCCGCCGCCAGGCGGCGATCACCAGCCATCCGAACCAGGCCGTAATTCCGAGGTAGAGGACCGGCATCGCCAGGACGAGCTTGAGCGCCGTCGGAATCCGCTCGAGGATCGCCATCTGGTACACCAGCACCACCGCGGCCGCCGCGATCAGCGTCGCGATCGGCCAGCCCGCCACCAGGAGCGAGGTCCGGAACAGGCGGCGCGATTCCGGAGTCGAGGCCCGGCCGCGGCGATAGGGCGCGTCGATCAGCCCGGAGAGCAGGATCACGCCCGCGAGCCCCAGGGCCGGAAACCAGAGCGACCGCGCGTCGAGCAGCGGAACCCGCTCCGCCGCCACCGTGGGCTCGCTGAACAGGTGGGTCGCCCGACCACCCTCGACCCGGAACGCGATCAGTCGCTCGCCGCCGACCTGGCGGAAAAGATGCTCGCCCGCCGGCTCGAACCGGGTCGGGACCCAGTCCGGCTCGATCGCCCCCGAGACGAGGATCGCGCCGCTGTCGAGGGCCGCCACCGTGATCGGGGGCACCGCGACCAGGTAGATCAGCTTGTCGATATCGGTGTAGTTCATCCGGATCGGGCGGAACGCGCCGAGGTACGGCTCGACGCCGGTGACCGGGGCAGGGGGAAGAGGGGTCGTGTCGATCGGCTCGAGATACCGCTCGAAGAAGGCGGCTTTGAACGCTTCGCGCGCCATGGTGCTCTCCTCGCCGCCATACCCGACGAAGATCCCGAGCTGGCGATCCGGCACCAGCGCCATGTCGACGTGGAAGTACTGACTGTCGCCGCTGTGGCCGATGATCCGGTGGCCCCGGTATCGCTCCTCGACGAACCCGAGCGCCATGCCCGGGAGGCGGGGGTCGTGGCCGAAGGCTCGGCCGTGCATCAGCCGGGCGGTGGCCGGACTCAGGATCGTGGAGTCCCCCAGGCGGCCGTCCTGCAGGTGGGCGATCATGAAGCGCGTCATCGCCTCGGCCGCCATCACGGTGCCGCCCGACGGGACGAAGCCCCCGTCGATCTCCGACGGCATCGCCTTGAACGCGCCATCGACCCGGCTGTAGCCGATCACCGCGTCGGGCCGGAGCGAGGCCGGGACCGGCTCGCGGAAGGTGGCCTGACGAATCCCGAGCGGACCGTAGATGTGGCGCTCGATGTACTCGGCGAACGGCTCCCCGCTCACCTTCTCGACGATCAGGCCGGCGAGCGACGCGCCGTAGTTCGAATAGGAGGCCAGCTGTCCGGGCGGACGCACCCGGGTGGGAACGTGCCCGCTGATCGTCTCCTCGATCGAGCGGATGTGGACCGAGTCGTTCCCGATGAAGTACCCGAGGAGCCCCTCCTGGAATCCGGCGGTGTGGGTCAGGAGGTGGCGAAGCGTGATCGGCTCGGGGTAGGTGGCCGGGATCCGGAACGTTCCGAGGTAGTCGTTGACGTCCCGATCGAGCTCGAGCTTGCCCTGCTCGACCAGCTGCATCACGGCGGTCCAGGTGAACAGCTTGCCGGTGGAGCCGATGTGGAACAGGCTGGTCGCCGGGTCGACCGGCTTCCGGCGGGCGAGGTCGGCAAACCCGTATCCCGCCTGGTAGATCACCCGATCGCCTTCGACGATCGCGACCACCGCCGAGGGAACCCGGTACTGCGCCATCTGGGTCCGGAGGAGCCCGTCGACGAAGGCGCCGAGGGCGACCGTGTCGGCGAGCGGGCGGGCCTGGGCGCCGAGCGACGAGGCCCCGACCCCGAGGAGGATGGCCGCGAGCACGTGGTTGCGGCTCCTGCGAAAAGGAAATATTGTATACATAATGAGATTTCAGACGATAAGGGGCCGGGCCGGGACCCGCAAGCGGGCCACGGGGGAGGGCGCCACCATGGTCAGTCGCGCCTACCACGTGATCCGCGATCTGATCACCGCCGGCCGGCTGGCACCGGGAAGTCCGGTGGTCGAGCGCGAGCTGGCGCGCCGGCTCGGGATGAGCCCGACGCCGATCCGGGCCGCGCTCCACCGACTGGCCCAGCAGGGCTACCTGGTGACGGGCGGAGCCGGCCGGGTTCAGCGCATGCTGGTGGCGCCGCTCCTCCAGGCGGACATGGAGGAGCTCTTCTTTCTGATCGGCGACCTCGAGGGTTGGGCCGCGCACCGATGCGCCGGGCTTGCCGGTCCCGCCCGGACCGCGCTGCTGGAGCAGATGGCCGCCGTCAATCGGGCGCTCGAGGTCGCCAGCGCGGTGCGGTCCCCGGACATCGATCGCTGCAAGCAGCTCGACTACGACTGGCACCAGCTCGTGATCGATGCCGGCGCGGGGCCGCGGCTCGCGGCGCTGCTCGCCACCATCAAGCCGCAGGCGTCCCGGTATGATCAGATCTACGTCGCCTCCCTCACCGGCACGACGTCCCTCTCGGTCGCGGAGCACGCCGCCGTCGAGGCGGGGATCAGGCGGGGTGACGGGGAGCGGGCCCGCGACGCGATGATGCGCAACTGGACCAACGGGGCCACCCGGCTCGGCCGGGTGATCGAGGCCCGCGGGGACGTGGGCGTCTGGTGACCCGGAGCTGCCGCGCCGAGCGGCGAAGACCGATCTCAAGCCGGGCCGGGAAGGCCCTCAATCCTGCCGTGACGAGGTGAATCGATGACGACCGCTGCGATTCAGTCCACCACCGTCGAGCGCTATGCCAGGCTCTACCCGGGAGTGCCCTTCGAGGTCATCCTCAAAGAGGATCTGCTCCGGCTCGGGCTCCGCTTTTCCGCCGAGGCGATGGAGCTCGCGCGCGGGTGCCGGACCCAGGGGTACTACCTCTTCTCCTACAACATCTCGGGTCACCAGGATCTGGGCGAAGGCGTGAGCACGGCGGCGCCGGAGGATCTCACCTTCCACGACGGCCCCTACCAGATGAAGCGGACCTGGGTACGGGTCGTTCTCAACCGCGACTCGCCCTACAGTGTCGAGGTGATCGACGGGCTCGCGACCATCTGCGAGGAAGGCGTTCCCGTCGCCGTCGCGACCTACCCTGGCAAGCCGGCCTACTACGGCAAGACCTTCGCCGACGGGCTCCGCTACGAGCAGGTGATCCCGCTCCTCTACGACTCGTACGGCTTCATCACCACGTTCCGGGCCTGCCACTACTGGGGTGACAAGGAGGAGTGTCGCTTCTGCGACATCAACTACAACCTCCGCGAGCTCCGGAAGCTCACCGGCGACCACGTCACCCCGGACGCGATCAAGGACGTCGGCAAGGTCGTCGAGGTCCTCGCCGCGATGGCCGAGGAGCCCGATCCCTCGAAGCGGATGCTCACCATCCTCATGACCGGGGGCTCGATCGTCCGTCCAATCAAGGGCGGACCGGACAACGCCACCGACTTCAACCTGCCCTACGTCGAGGCGATCCGTGCCCGGCTGGGACGGCGGGTGCCGATCGTGATGATCACCGAGTCGCAGCCGATGGAAAACATCCGCCGGTTCCGCGACGCGGGCGTCACGTCCCACAACGCCAACCTCGAGGTCTGGGACAAGCGCCTCTTCCAGATCATCGCACCGGGCAAGGACAAGTACGTCGGCTACGACACCTGGGTCCGCCGCCTGGTCGAGGCGGTCGACATCATGGGCGAGGGCGGCGTGAGCCCGAACATGGTCTCCGGCGTCGAGATGGCGAAGCCGTGGGGCTTCGATTCCGTGAAGGAAGCGGTGGCGTCCGCGCGGGAGGGCTTCGAGTTCCTGATGTCGCATGGCGTGGTTCCCCATCTCGACACCTGGTGCGTCGAGCCGGGGACGGCGCTCGCGGGGCATCCGGCCATCCCGCTCGACTTCCTGATCCAGGCCGACCTGGCCTGGTACGAGACCTGGCGGAAGTACAAGCTGCCGCCGTTCGCGGGGTACGGGCCGGTTGGCGGCGGCCCCGGTGTCGCGGTCTACGGCAACACCGCCTCGGTCGATCTGGGCGGCTGATCGGCGCGTGCAGCGCCGAGCCGGGAAGGCCGCCAAGTCACGGCGGCGTCCCGGACGGCTCAAGTAGGGCGCCGGGACCGGCCTCAGGGCTCGCGGAGCCGCGCCACGACTTTCCAGCACAGTGGGATCCGAAGCTTGGAATTCACGTGACTTGAAGTCGCGGC
>JADMIO011054812.1_pt1 | contig 14248 bp, 15 predicted proteins | sample 8958161 | NCBI WGS metagenome assembly JADMIO01 (sample SAMN16585339, study PRJNA669376) | soil metagenome | isolation source: Crop rotation soil | place: USA: Cullars Rotation, Alabama | collected 2011 | reverse complement strand
GCCGCGACTTCAAGTCACGTGAATTCCAAGCTTCGGATCCCACTGTGCTGGAAAGGGCCGCCCAATCCCCCGAGGGCGATACCAAACATCACCTGCAGGATATGGCCGAGGATAAGTATAAGATGGCCGCTGTGTTGGCCCCGCGTGACCCGCATGTGCTGCGGCGTTGGGGGCGGTTGAAGCTGGAACAGATGCAGCCAGCAGCGGCTATCCCGCTGCTGGAAGGCTCGTTGGCGCTGCTGTTGCCGGATGGCACAACGACCGTGGTGCTCCAGACACGGCAGATCGTGGCTGAGATACGGACGGACCTGGCGCGGGCCTATCAGGCGGTCGGGCGGACCAATGACGCCGTTGCCCAGGCGCGTACTGCGTTGACCATCGCGCCCGACGCGGCGCGCCAACCCATCGAAGAGTTGCTCAAGCAGCTTGGGGCGGGTGGCTCATGAAGCGGCCTGTGACCATTGGCGTCGCGGGCGGGACGGGGTCGGGCAAGACCACGGTCGCGCGCGCCATCTTGCAGCGCGTCGGGTCGGGGCGCATCGTCCACCTGGAGCAGGACGCCTATTACCGCGACCTGGACCACCTGACGCTTGAAGAGCGGCGCCGCTTCAACTTCGATCATCCAGAGGCGCTGGAGACAGAGCTATTTGTGGCGCATCTGGCGCAACTTCAGGCGAGCCAGCCCGCCGAGATCCCCATTTACGACTTTGCGACCTATACCCGTACAGGTCGCACCCGCCGTCTGGAGCCGCGTCCGGTCATCCTGGTCGAAGGCATCCTGGTGCTGTCCGAGAAGACGATCCGCGAGCGGCTGGACATCAAGGTCTTTGTGGACACCGATCCCGACTTGCGCTTTATCCGCCGTCTTATGCGCGACACGGCGCAGCGTGGTCGCTCGACCGAGTCGGTGGTCCAACAATACCTGGCAACCGTGCGCCCCATGCACCTGGAATTTGTCGAGCCGAGCAAACGCTACGCCGACATTATCATCCCTGATGGCGGCTATAACCGTGTCGCATTGGACATGGTGACGGCGCGTATCGAGGCGATAACGAGAGACATGTGATGAGCCTAGTGCGTGTTCGACAGGCCAGTGACCGCGCCCGGTTGCTGGGTTCGCTGCTTTTGACGCGGCCCCTAGAATTCTGGGACCGGGTCGCGTCGCTGGTGGAGATTCGCCGCGCCCGCGGCCTGGCCGCGCCGACGGTCTACCGACCCCGTTCTTGGGATGAGGCTATGGTCGAGCTAGAGACCCGGCTGGGGCAGCCACTGACCGACGTGCTGGCGGAACCGGCGCTGGCTGAGATTGAGCGTCAGGTACGCGAGCGGCATGCCCGTCTACCCGCCGATGCGCCTTTCCCGCGTATCTACAATGCCGACTTTACGATGGCCCGCTCGTGCTATGTCCTATGTCGCGCGCTCAGGCCGACGTGTGTCGTTGAGACGGGCGTGGCGTATGGCATGTCGTCGGCATTTATCTTGCAGGCGTTGGCGGTCAACGGGCATGGCGAATTGCACAGCATTGACCTGCCCCTATTGCGCCGCAACACCCAGCCGCATGTCGGCATCCTCGCGCCCGAACCGATCCGCGACCGTTGGACGCTGCACATTGGCGGCAGCCAACGTGTGTTGCGCCATCTCCTGCCGCGTCTCCAACAAGTGGACATCTTTATCCACGATAGTCTGCACACCTACCCCAATATGCGGCGTGAGTTCGAGCTGGTCACGCCGTATCTAGCGCGGCCCGCCATCTTGTTGGCCGACGATGTGAGTGGCAACCTGGCCTTCCACGAGTGGACGCAACGCGTGCAGCCGACATTCTCGACCGCCATCCAGCAGGTAGACAAGCGCAGCCTCTCCGGGCTAGCGGCATTTCTATGAAGGTCTCGGTCATTATTCCGACATACAACCGCGCCGACCTATTGGGCGAGGCATTAGCCAGCGCGTTGAGCCAGCCCTACGATGATTTTGAGATCATTGTAGTCGATGATGGCTCGACGGATGCCACGCCGTCTGTCCTGGCGCGATTCGCTGACCCGCGTCTGCGTGTCGTGCGTCAGGCGAACCAGGGCATTAGCGGGGCACGGAATGCGGGTGTAGCGGAGGCGCGGGGTGAGTATATCATTATGCTCGACTCAGACGACCGTTGGCGGCCCAACATCCTGCCGCGCCTGGTCCAGACGTTGGAGGCCCACCCGGACGCCGTGCTGGTGTATGGTCGCGCCCAGGCGATTGACCCCCAGGGTCGCCCGATGCCTCAGATGAAGGGCGCGGCGGAACCCTTCCCCGGCCAGACTCAGCGCAGCATCCTGTATGGCGACTTTGTGCCGGGCATCACGGCGCTGATCCGCCGCGCCGCGCTGGTCCAGGCCGGGCCGTTTGACGCGGCGGTGTCGGGGACCGAGGATTGGGACATGTGGATTCGTCTCAGCCACCTGGGGCGCTTTGTGTTTATTGACGCCACGCTGGCTGACTTTCGTTTGCACCCGACGCAGTTTACCCAAACCGGTGGCGACCGGCTGCGGCGGTTGATGGCGGCGCGGGTGCATGTGCTGGACAAAGCCTTTGCCGCGCCAGGGTTGTCGCCCGACCTGGTGGCGATGCGCCCACTGGCCTATCGCAATGTGTATGTGACCGAGGTGGTGCGCTGGCTGAGTGTTGGTGGGTGGCGAGACGCGTTCGTCGCACTGCGTCAGGCGCTACGCTATGGCAACCCGGTTATGGTCCTGATCCGCGTGGTGTATCTGAGCGTGTTTTACCGCCTGGTTCGCCGTCTCAAGTGGGCGCGGGTCGTGTCGGATACGCTGTTCGCGTGGCGGCGGGGGCAAAGATTAAAGACCAAAGACTGGCCTGGGGATCAGTCATCCGTCGTTAGTCTTCGGTCTGCAAGGGACTAGGCTATGCGCATCTGGTATCCCATTCGGATTACCCTGGCGCATGGCGTGCGGGGCGGCATGGAACGCCAGGCGGACACCCTGGCGCGGGGGTTGGTCGCTCGCGGCCACACGCTGACGACGGTCACAACCGCGCACCCCGATGGCCGGCTGCATGACGAGGACGGTGGGGTCGAGACGCTGTATGTCCCCCGCACGACCTGGCGCAAGTATCAGCCTCATTGGTGGCAGGCCAGCTATTATTTGCTCGCCGAGCGACATCGGGCGCAGCCCTATGACATCATCCTGAGTCAGAGCGCGGGCGGCCTGGGCTACCTTGAGCCGGCCAAACGCCAATTGGGGCTACCTAGCGTCGTCGTCCTCCACGGTTCCAATCGACGCGAGTTCCTTACTACATGGCACGGGGCGCGTAATCCACGCGGTATCTATCGTCTGCTGCGTCTCGCGTGGCGGATACCACCGCTGTGGCTGCGCTGGCTACGGGTAAAGTCCCAGGTGGCGCACTGGATCGCGATTAGCCCGACCATCGCCCAAAATAATCAATTCGAACTGGGTATCGCCCCCCAGAATATGACAGTCGTTCCCAATGGGGTGGACCTCCAACACCTGCGGCCGGATCGGTTAGCCCCACCACGGCTGCGCGAAAGACTGGATTTACCAGAGGATGCTCTGGTGTTGGTAATGGTGACGCGTTTGGAGATGGAGAAGGGCGTGCAGGTGGCGCTATCGGCCCTGGCGCGGCTGCGACCGACCCATCCCCACCTCTATCTGCTCATTGCGGGCAAGGGGGTTTACGCGGCTACCCTCCAGGCCCGCGCCCAGTCATTGGGCCTTGGCGACCATGTGCGCTTCCTGGGCTATGTCGACCATAGCGAGTTAGCCATGCTACTGAGTGGATCGGATGTGTTTATTATGGCAAGTCTAGGCCCCGAAGGGTTGCCCGTCAGCGTGATTGAGGCGCAGGCCGCCGGGCTACCCGTCGTCGTCAGCGATGTATCGGGGGCATCGGCGGCGCTCATGCCGGATCAGACGGGATTGTTGTACCCGCCGGGTGATGGCGCGGCATTGGCTGATCGGCTCCAGCTCCTGCTGGATGACCCGGCCCGCCGTCAGGCGATGGGGGTGGCGGCGCGGAGCCTGGCCGAGCGCCGCTTTAGTGTGGCTGCCATGGTTGGCGCGACTGAGACGATCCTGGCCGCGCACTGTGCCACGCGTAGCCCGAAGCCTGATTATGCCCAATGAATCTCTGGGCCGCCGCATCTTCCGCGACACGGCCAGCGTTAGTATTATCAACACGGCCGGCCAATTCATCGCCTATGTGATGACGGCGTATGTGGCGGCGACGTTTGGCGCGGATTGGCGGACGGACGCGCTAGGGTTGGCGCTGACCATCCCCATGTTTACCTCTATGGTCCTGCGCGAGTCGGTGCGGTCGGTGCTGGCGCCGGTCTTGGTCGAGTTGCGGGTTAACCAATCGCCGCGTCTGGCTCAGGTGGCAGGGCAGAGCGCCATAGCCGTGCTGGGCGCGTCGGCGGTGTTGGCCCTCCTCTTGGGGCTGGCGACGCCCACTATCACGACGCTTCTGGGCCAGGGGCTAACGACGGAGGGGCAGGCGCTACTGACGCGGTTGAGCCTGGAACTGCTGCCCATGCTGCCGCTCTTGTGCGTGGCCGGGGCGTTTGGCTCCATCTTGATCGCACATGGGCGCTTTGGGTTGGCCGCGGCGTTTCCCGCCTTTGATGCGACGATCAAGATCGTGGTGATTGCCTTGCTCGCGTCGTCGATTGGGATTCACAGCCAGGCGTGGGGGAATGTGCTGGGCGCATTGGCGGGGGCGGCGGCGTTGGGGGTCGCGGCGTGGCGAATGGGCTACCTGGGAGGGAGGCGGAAGGCAGAGGAGTCCGCACCCCCAGAGACTGCCCTGAGCTTACCGAAGGCTGCGGTGTCTGAGTCTCCGTCACGTATTACAAATAACGCCTTACGCTCGATGATCTATCCGCTGATTGGCGTCAGCTTGTTGCAGTTAAACCCCTACATCGACCGCATGATGGCGAGCGGCCTGACGCCGGGGTCGGTCACCGCGCTCAACTACGCCGACAAGGTGGCCGCTATCCCGTATATCCTGTTTGGCGCGGGGTTTTATCCCGTCATCCTGACCCATTGGTCGGAGGTGGTGGCGTCGCAGGGGCCGCGCGGGCTACGGCCCGCCATGCGGAGCGCGATTAGCATGGGCCTCTATCTGTTGACGCCGATTGTGGCGCTGATGTTTACCCTGCGCGCCGATCTGGTGACCCTATTGTTGCAACGTGGCGCGTTTGACGCCCAAGCGACGACCCTCACCTCTATCGCGCTGGGGTTTATGGTCGTCGCGATCCTGCCCAGTTTTACGTCGGTCTTGATCTCTAGGGCATTTCTGGCGCTCCAGAACCGCCGCGCCCCGATGTGGCTGGGGATCAGCAATGCGGCGTTGAATGTCACGCTGAATCTTCTGCTGATCGGTCCGTTGGGGTTGACGGGTATCACGCTGTCGACGGCCTTGACCCTGGCGATTGTCTCGGTGGCGGGCTGGCTGTGGCTGCGGCGCTATGTCGGCCCGCTAGGCGCGGTGAGCCTGGCGCGGCCACTACTGAATATTCTGCTGGCGAGCGTCGCCTGCGCCGTCGTCGCGTATCTGGTCGCCTCAGTCATTCCTGGGGCGGGGGTAGCCGTGTTGGCCGTGCGCCTCGCGCTGGGTGGCAGCCTGGGTCTGCTAACGTATATCGGGCTGACGTGGGTGTTGCGCGTCGAGGAGGGGGCGAAGATTAGCTACCTGATGCGGAGCGCGTTACGGTCACGGCTGGCGCGGTTTGGAATTGTAACATAACGTGGACACACAGGAACGTAATACGCAAGACGCCATACGTGTTGCCGTGGTCATCCCGGCGCTGGACGGCCAGGTGGACGCCTTGCGCCAGTCCATCGCGCGCCAAACGCTCCAGCCCGCCGAGGTTGAGGTGGCGGTGAACATTCGGCCCAATGGCAAGGCGCGCAATGTGGGCGTGGCGCGCACCACCGCCGACATCCTGGTCTTTGTGGATGACGACGCAGTATTGGGCGGCGATGATACGATTGCCAACCTGGTCGCGCCGTTGCTGGCCGACCCGACCATCGGCGTGACCGGCGCCTCCAAGCTGTTGCCACCCGACGCCGATGGCTTCCAGCGCTGGGTCGCCCGCGAAGTGCCGCGCATCGAGCATCCTGTGGTTGATGCCCCGCTGGAGACAAACCCACCGCTGGATCGTCACGGCTATATCGAGATTACGACGACGTGTTGCGCCATGCGGCGAGCGGTGTTTGACGAGGTGGGTGGCTTTAGCAATGCGTTGATACGCGGGGTGGACACCGAGTTCTTTTACCGCGTGCGACGGCTAGGGTATCGGTTTATCCTGGTTCCGCATACCTGGGTCTACCACCCCGCGCCGGCTACCATGCGCGCGCTACTCCGTAAGCACTTTCTGTATGGCGTCGGCCATGCCCAAGAGGTGCAGCGTGACCCGGTACGGGCGGCGGGCCGCAACCTGCGTACCCCCTTGCACGCCCTGGCGTATCTGCTGTTTCGGACGGCCGTGTTACTCCCGAATATCTTTTTGCCCTACTCCTACGCCGCGCCGTCCTGGCGGCCTGGCTTTAAGCCGCTCAAGGCGTTGACGAGCTATGTCGCCGCGTTGGGCTATGTATATGGCTGGTATCGCTATCCATACCGAAAGGAGGTGACAGGTAACAGCTAACAGGTAACAGTAAACCATCCAATCTGTCACCTGTCACCTGTCACCTGTCACCTATGTGCCATGCGTATTGGCTTAGACGGGCGCTACATCCGCGACCACTTCCCTGGCATTGGTCGCTATACATTTAACCTCGCCGCGTCGGTCGCTGACGCCGCCCCGAACGACACGCTGGTCATCCTGCTCAATGAGGGGCAGGCCAACACGCGCTATCGCCTGGCCGATCTGGGGGCGCGTCCAAATGTCGAGTGGGCGAAGGTGATCGCCCCGCCCTTCTCGGTGCGCGAGCATATCGAGTTGCCGCTGGCCGTGCGGCGCCATCGTCTAAGCCTACTCCATTCGCCCTATTACCTCAAACCGTATTGGTTGCCCGCGCCCTCGGTGACGACCGTCTATGATGTGACCCCGGCGCGCTATCCTGAATACATGCCCGCCCGCCGCAGCCGCTTTGTATTCGAGCTAACCACGCGGCTGGCGATTGATACGTCGTCAGCCTTGCTGACGCTGTCTGAGTCGGCGCGTAATGACATGCTCCAGTTCTATGACGCGCCACCGGCGCGGATCACGGTGACCTATCCCGCTGTCGGCGACGAGTATCACCCGCGCCCAGAGGACGAGGTGGCGCGGGTGCGGGCGCGGCTGGGGCTACCCGACGCGTATGTGCTCTACCTGGGTATCAACAAACCGCACAAGAACCTGGTACGCTTGGTGGAGGCGTTCGCCCGTGTCGCGTCGACAATGCCCGATACTGTCCTGGCGCTGGCCGGTAAGCAGGACCCGCGCTACCCCGAAGCGTGCGACCGCGCGGCTCAACTCGGTCTGGCCGACCGTGTGCGGCTGATAGGCGCGGTGCCAGAAGAGGACTTGCCCGCCCTCTACACGGGGGCGGCCGTGTTTGTGTTCCCGTCGCTCTATGAGGGCTTTGGTTTTCCCGTCCTCGAAGCGATGGCCTGTGGGGCGCCGGTGATTACATCGTCGGTGAGTAGTCTGCCAGAAGTGGCGGGCGACGCCGCGCTCTTGGTGGACCCGGCGGATACGGACGCCCTAGGGCGGGCGATGGTGGCTGTACTCCAGGACGGACGGCTGTGGACGCGGCTGCATCGCGCCAGTCTAGCCCGCGCCCGTGAGTTTAGCTGGGCGAAGGCGGCGCGTGAGACACTTGAGGTCTATCGAGAGGTGATAGGAAGACAGGGGAATACGTAGGCAGTGATTGCCTGCCTTCCCCTGCTTTCCTTTGCTTCCCTTTTTACTATGCGTATCCTCCACATCTACAAGGATTATTATCCTGTCCTGGGCGGCATCGAGAACCACGTCCGTAGTCTGGCCGAGGGCCAAGTCGCGGCGGGGCATGACGTGACCGTCCTGGTGACCTCGCTGACGCGACGGAGCCAAATCGAGACGCTGGAGGGCGTGCGCGTGGTCAAGGCGAGCCGCCTGGCGACCGTCGCCTCGACGCCCATCAGCATTGACCTGGCCCTATGGCTGCGGCGGTTGCCTGCCGACATCGCCCATCTGCACTTCCCCTACCCGGTGGGAGAGGTGGCGCTATGGCTGGCGGGTCGGGCGCGGCGCACGGTGCTGACCTATCACAGCGATGTGGTGCGCCAGGCGGGTATCCTGCGCGTGTATCGCCCGCTCATGCGCCGTCTGCTACGCCGTGCCGACCGTATCCTGGCGACCAGCCCGCAATATATCGCTAGTTCACCCTATTTGAGTGAGCTGCGGGAAAAAGTAACAGTGGTGCCACTCGGCATTGACCTAGGTCCTTTTCTGGCGCAGGACACAGCGGGGCGCGCCGCTTTCCGCGCTCGTTATGGTACGCCGCTGCTGGTGTTTATGGGTCGGCTACGTTATTATAAGGGGCTAGATGTCCTATTGGCGGCCATGCCACAGTTGCCCCAGGCGCGGCTTGTGGTAGGCGGTAGCGGGCCAATGGGCGCGGAGTGGCAGGCGCTGGCAGGGCGGCTGGGGCTGGCCGACCGCGTCCACTTCCTCGGCGATGTGTCTGACGCCGACCAGCGCACGCTCTATCAGGCCGCCGATGTGTATGTCCTGCCCGCCACGCACCGCAGCGAGGCATTTGGCATTGCGCTGGTCGAGGCGATGGCGTCGGGCGCGCCTGTGGTCACCACCGAAATCGGGACGGGAACATCCTTTGTCAACCAGCACGGCGTGACGGGGTTGGTGGTCCCGCCGCATGACCCAGCGGCCCTGGCTGAGGCCATTCAGGGTTTGCTGGCTGACCCAACCCGCCGTCGTCAGATGGGCGACGCGGCCCGCGCCCGCGCCCTGGCCGAGTTCGACCGGCCCACGATGCTGGCGCGGGTCGCAGCGGTATATCAGACAGTCTTAACCCAGTGAGGCATTATGCACACTATTCGTCCGCTTAATTGGGATACCGATTTGCCGCGTGTCGCCGAAATCTTCAGCCAGGTTAGCTTGGAACCCGCGACCGCGGCGCAACTCACCGAGTGGTGGGGGCGTGTGTCCGAGGGTGAAATTCGTCATCGGCTGGTGCTGACTGACGCGGATGGGCAGATTGTCGCATATGGCATGACGGGCCGCACGCCCTGGGACAAGCCTGGCCGCTTTTGGGTCAGCGTCATGGTGGACCGCGCCCGGCGCCAGCAGGGATTTGGGACGCACCTGTACGACCATCTAGTTGGGTTGGCGGTCGGCCAGGGCGCGACCCGCCTGGACGCCGAGATCCGCGAGAACCAGCCGGCCGGGGTGCGGTTTGCCGAGCAGCGCGGCTTTCGTCGGCTGCGTCACAACTTCGAGTCGACGCTGCGGCTGGCGGACTTTGACCCTGCCCCCTTTGCTGGTGTGGTTGAGGCGGTCAAAGCGAGTGGTATTCGGTTCTCGTCGCTGGGAGCGATGGGGGATACCCAGGCGGCGCGGGAGAAGTTGTATGACATTAATCGCCGCATGGCTTATGACATCCCTGGCTGGGATAGTGACTTTCCACCTTTTGAACGCTTCGCCCAGAACGTCTTCGAGGCGTCGTGGTACCGGCCCGAGGGACAGCTTGTCGCGTTGGATGGGGAGCGCTGGGTGGGTATGGCGGCCATCGGCTTCTTCCAAGAGAGTAATTCGCTGTATAACATGATGACCGGCGTCGAGGCTGAATATCGAGGCCGCCAGATTGCGCTGGCCCTAAAGTTGCTCAGTATTGAGTTGGCCCGCCAACTGGGGGCCGTTTACATCCGCACCAATAATGACGCGCTCAATGCGCCTATGCTCGCCATCAACCGCAAGCTCGGCTATCAGCCCGTGCCTGGCCTCTTCTGGATGGTTAAAGACCTAGCCACTTCGGCGTAAGTTTAGGCGAGCCGCCTGCGTAGGCCTATAATTAAGGCAGAACGCAGGCGAACGCAATCGAGGCGCGTATGATGGTGTGGGATATTATACCAGCCCCGCTGTGGCACGGGGGGTTTGGCATTTGGGATGAAGTCATATCCTGGGGCGTCTTTCTCATTGTCGCCGTCGTTGTGGGCGCGTTTTTTTACCAACAATGGCAGGAGCGCGACGCGGATGACGACCTTGAGAGCGATGAGTTGCCGCATGACCCTGTGCCGAGTGAGACTAAAGACGACCAGTCGTGATACATACTGATCTATTATTACACTCTATTCTCGACGGATTGCCGTTTGGCGCTGCACTGCTTGACCCCAACCGCTACGTCTTATACATCAACGCCCCCCTGTCTCAAATTCTCGGCTCGGATACGGCCGCGTGGGTTGGACAAGCTTGGGAGGCTTGTCTGGTGGCGGTAGGCGCTGTGGCGGAGACGACCACCCTGCGCGTGGGTGAGCATACCTTATGGCGACGGCAAATCCCACTCGCGGATGGCGCGTCGCTCGAACTGTTGGAGAGTTGGCCGCCGGCCGATACACTGCGGGATCTATTTGTCGTGTGGGACGAGGCGGCCGCGTTTCATGCCCATGAGTTACGTAATCCGCTAACCGCTATCCTGGGCTACGCGACGCTGTTACGCGACCGGCCCGCCGCCACCGATGAGAGACGTCAGCAATGGGCGACGCGCTCCGTCGAGAAGGCGCTGGCGATGCGCGACTCGATCAAACTGTTTGCCGAGTCGTCGCGCTTTCTGGCGGACCGCTATCGGTTTCATCGCGTCAATCTCGACCTGGCACAGTTAGCCGACGAGGTCGCACAGCAGGTCACCCAGACCACTGGCCGCGCTATTCGGGTCGTCAGCGTGGCGTGTCGTGTCAATGGCGATGCCGCACGGCTGGCCCAACTGCTGCATATTCTACTAGCGCAGGCCCAGTCACAGACCCCGGATGGCTCACCCTTGACCATACAGGTCGCGGTGGTGGGGGGGCAGGCGACGCTGACTGTCATCGACAGCGGGCCAGCCATCGCACCCGCCACACAGGCAACAATCTTTGAGCCGCAACTATCCCTGGTGGGTGCCGCGGATGCGGGCATCCAGTTATCAATTGCGCGGGGCATTGCGGCAGCGCATGTCGGAACGCTACGCCTAGAGAGTACGCCTGAGCAGGGCAACATCTTTACCCTCACCTTACCCCTCCCCCCTGATTGGGATGTCCCTACGGAGTAGACACATGCCTGACACGCGCCGGACCATCAACGTCCTACTGACGCTGCCGTTCACCACAGCCCAGATTGACAAGCTGCGCGCAGTCTCACCGCGCCTCAACATTGAGCAGCGTATGCTTAGCCAGGGCAAAACGGTGCGGGATGTGCTGGACCCATATGTGGGTATCCTCTACACGGTCAGTACCGATTTTCCGCTGTCCAAGACGCCCCAGTTGCAGTGGATCCAATTGCATAGCGCAGGGGTGGAGCGGGTGGCGCGCACCGAGGTGTGGCACAGCGACATTGCCGTGACGAGCCTGAATGGGGTACATGCCGTGCCTATCGCTGAATATGCGATAACCCAAATGCTGGCCTTTGCCCATCGTGTACCCCGTATGCTCCAATTTCAGAGCCGCACTGAGTGGGCCAAGGATAGTTGGGCGAACTTTGTGCCACGCGAACTGCGCGGTCAAACGCTAGGGCTGATCGGCTATGGCGCGATTGGGCGCGAGGTGGCGCGGTTAGGGCAGGCATTGGGGATGCGGGTTTTGGCAACCAAGCGGGCGCATAGCGACAGGCGCTATCGAGGCTGGCGGTTGCCCGGTGTCGGCGACCCGGAGGGCCGCATTCCGGAGCGGTTCTATCCAGCCGAACACCTCCACGCGCTATTGGCTGAGACGGATTATCTGGTCGTCAGTGTGCCGCTAACCGCCGAGACGCGTCAGATGCTCGGCGCGGCGGAACTGGCGGCTTTGAAGCCGAATTCCTTTATAGTCAATGTGGGGCGCGGGGCGGTGATCGACCAGGCGGCGCTTATCGCGGCCCTGGAGAGTGGGCATATCGCGGGCGCGGGGTTGGATGTGTTTGACCCGGAGCCGTTGCCCGCCGATACCCCGCTGTGGCGGATGGAGAACGTGGTGATCTCGCCGCATATCGCCGGCTTTACGCCCCGTTATGATGACTGGGCAACCGATCTCTTTGCGGAGAACCTACGCCGTTTTCTGGACGACGAACCCCTGCTCAATTTGATTGACCGTGAACGCGGGTATTAAACCATGTTGAGAGTAATCCGTAAGGCGTAAGCCGTAATTCTCAGCACTCAGCACTTAATACGGGAGGGCCTGTGCGGGCGGTTGTACAGCGGGTGAGCGAGGCGTCGGTGACGGTGGAGGGGGAGGTCGTGGGCGCGATTGGGCGCGGTCTGCTCGTGCTGCTGGGCGTGCGCGAGGGCGACACCCGCGCCGAGGCCGATTGGCTGGCGAGCAAGGTCGCCCAGTTGCGCGTATTTGCCGACGACGAGGGCAAGTTCAATCTGTCCCTATTGGATATAGGGGGGGCGGCATTGGTCGTCAGCCAGTTTACGCTGTATGGCGATGCCCGAAAGGGGCGGCGGCCCGACTTTACCCGTGCCGGGCGGCCCGAGGTGGCCGAACCTCTAGTAGACTATTTTGTAGCCCAGTTGCGGACGGCCGGTGTGCCAACTGAGACCGGGCGTTTTGGCGCGATGATGGACGTGCGGTTGCTCAACCAGGGGCCAGTAACTATCCTCCTTGAACGTGAAGTGGATGCCTGATACCAGATGGCGCCCTTAAATCCCCAGTTTATACGACCATTATCCCATTTTTTAGTAAAAAAAGATGACCTATCAAGCTTGCGGCAATATTTTGCCCCAAATTTGCGTGAAGATTCTGTGAGGATTATAATTGGTGTCAGTGGTGATACTGTCAGACAGAACTTTCAAGATGTACCCCGCATAGGACGAGGCGTCGCCGCAGCCTCCTCGTCAGGAGGGATTGCTATGCGCTGGATGCCCGGTCAGGTTGTCTCCATCATTGTGGATTACGCGCACGACGGCGTGGCGTATTGTCCTCATGACCACTCGCCCCTTATAGCGGTTGTGCGCCAAATGACCAGTTCACGGCAGACCGTGATGGTCCATGTTTGTCCTACTTGCGGTAACGACACCAGTTCCGCCCTCCCCGAAATGAGCCTCTCGGCGGCGTGATCCTGGTCCCCTAATCAAAAGTTGATATACAATGTAGGCGGCGCTTTTAATTAAGGCGCCGCCTACATTGTCATCGACGAGTAAGCTATGCTAACCCCTGCTCATCCAGGAAGAGCAGGGCGCTATGTCCGGTCAGCAAGGAGTTTCTGGCATGATCCGCGATATCGAATCCTTTGTCCACTACTTCGACGGCATTCGGCGTCGCACGCTCAACTACATCCGCATCATTCCGCCTGACCAGATGGACTGGTCGCCCAAGCCAGGCGAATTCACCTTTGCCGAGATTATTCGCCACCTGGCCTCGGGCGAGCAGATGTTTGTGGGCGTGGTGGTTGAGGGACGCTGGCGCTACGGCGGACACGATCACGGCCCTACGACCCTGGACGAGTTGATCCAGCAGCTTGAAGCGGTCCATGCCACGGCGATGGACCGCCTATGGCAGGCGCCGAATGCAGCGCTGGACGAAGCCCGCCCCAGCCTTCAGGGGCCGCCTGTCCGCGCCTGGCGCTGGTTGATGGCAATGACCGAGCATGAAGTGCATCATCGCAGCCAGCTAGCGGTTCATCTTACCCTCCTGGGCGTCCAGCCGCCCCATATCTATGGCCTGGGCGTTGAGGAGGTTATCGCATTAGCGACGGGGTAAGCATGCCTAATACATTGTCGGACGCGGCGCACGCCTACTATGAGCAAGGGCGCGAGGCGGCGCGGTTAAATAGCGGGGCGGGGCAGCTTGAGGCGGCGCGCACCCAGGAACTTCTGTTGCGCTATCTGCCAGCGCCGCCCGCCGTCATTTACGACATTGGCGGTGGGGCTGGCGTGTATGCCCTGTGGCTGGCGCGGCTGGGCTACGAAGTCCATTTGGTGGATGCCATGCCGCTGCATGTCGAGCAGGCGCGGCAGGCAGCGGCGGCACAACCCGACCACCCGCTCGCCAGTGTGACTGTTGGCGATGCGCGGCGGCTGGAGCCTTTCCAGCACATTGGGATCCTAAGCTTAGAATTCCACGTGGACAAGTTGTCGCG
>JADMIO011664301.1_pt1 | contig 14249 bp, 9 predicted proteins | sample 8958161 | NCBI WGS metagenome assembly JADMIO01 (sample SAMN16585339, study PRJNA669376) | soil metagenome | isolation source: Crop rotation soil | place: USA: Cullars Rotation, Alabama | collected 2011 | reverse complement strand
CGCGACAACTTGTCCACGTGGAATTCTAAGCTTAGGATCCCAATGTGCTGGAAAGGTCGAGTGCGCCGACGATGTGCTCGAGGAGCTCGGCCTGGCGACGGTCAGCCCCGGCGGCGACGCGCGAGAAATGGTTCGAAGCGCCGCTGGGTCAGTCGCTTGCAAGGATCCAGTGCTGCGGGCGATGGACCACGGCGAGCCTTACGATATCGACGCGCTCGTGCGGCGATCGGGCCTCGATCCGTCGCGTCTGCTGCCGCGCCTGAGCGACCTCGAGTTGCGAGGGCTCATCGGCCGGGCCGAGGGCGGCCGTTTCGTCCGTCGTGGTTGAACGTGCTAGTGTGAGCGTCCGGAATGGCTAAACCACTGGTCATCGTCGAATCGCCCGCCAAGGCGAAGACGCTGGGCAGGTTCCTCGGCACCAAGTACCGGGTCGAAGCAAGTTACGGTCATATCCGTGACCTTCCCGAATCGGCCGCCGAGGTACCGCAAGAGATCAAAGAAAAGGATTGGGGTCGGCTCGGTGTGGATGTCGAGAGCGACTTCACTCCGTACTACGTGGTCCCCAGCGACAAGAAGAAACAGGTTGCGCACCTGCGGACCGCGGCGAAGGACGCGTCCGAGCTGCTGCTGGCCACCGACCCCGATCGCGAGGGCGAGTCGATCAGTTGGCATCTCGCGCAGGTGCTGAAGCCGAAGGTACCCGTTCGCCGCATCGTCTTTCACGAGATCACAGAGGACGCCGTCCGTCACGCGCTGGACAACCCTTCGGAAGTCAACGAGAACCTCGTACGCGCACAGGAAAGCCGGCGCATTCTCGATCGGCTGTATGGCTACACCTTGTCGCCGGTGCTCTGGAAGAAGGTCCAGACGGGGCTCAGCGCCGGACGCGTGCAGAGTGTGGCCGTCCGGCTGATCGTCGAGCGCGAGGAAGAACGCCGTGCTTTCCGCACCGGCGTGTATTGGGATCTCGAAGCCACGCTCGCGGGCGAGGGCCGCCAGTTCGTCGCGACGCTCGTGCGCATCAACGATCGACGCATTGCGAGCGGGAAGGATTTCGATTCACAGACCGGCGCGTTGAAGAATCAGAACGTCCGTCTGCTCGACGAAATCGCCACCAACGCGCTGGTCGAGGCGATGCGCGCCAACGTGCCGTGGACGGTCACCGCCGTCGATCAAAAGCCCGGCACCGAGCGTCCCGCTCCGCCCTTCACGACATCGACGCTCACGCAGGAAGCGAGTCGCAAGCTCGGTTTCTCCACCGAGCGCACGATGCAGGTCGCGCAGCGCCTCTTTCAGGGCGTGGAGACCGGCGGCGGGCAGATGGAAGGGCTCATCACCTACCACCGCACGGACTCGACGACGCTATCGGACAAGGCGCTGACGGAATCGGCGCGCGTGATCCGCGGCATGTTCGGCGACGAGTACTACGACGGTCCGCGCCGCTACCAGACACGCGTGAAGAACGCGCAGGAAGCGCACGAAGCGATCAGACCCACCGACTTCCACCTCGCACCGAGTCAGCTCGAAGGGATGCTCGATGCCGACGAGTTGAAGATCTACGAATTGGTCTGGAAGCGTACGATGGCGTCGCAGATGGTCGATGCGCGCGTGCTGCGCACGACGATGGAGATCTCGGCGAAGGGTGCGGGTGACGAGACCGCGGTGCTCACCGCGAGCGGCAAGGCGATCGAGTTCGCGGGATTCCGCCGCGCGTACGTCGAAGGCAGCGACGATCCCGTGGCGGAGCTCGAAGAGCAGGAAGCGATTCTGCCGCACGCGCAGGTCGGCGATCGCATCCATGTGGACGGCAGCACCGCCATCACACTGCTGAAGAACGAGCCGAAGCGTCACGAAACGTCGCCGCCGGCCCGATTCACTGAAGCGTCGCTCATCAAGGAGCTCGAACGTCTCGGCATCGGACGGCCATCGACCTACGCGCCGACGATCGCGACGATCGTTCGTCGCGGCTACGTGTTCCGTCAGAGCAAAGCGCTGGTACCGAGCTATACGGCGTTCGCCGTCACGAAACTGCTGCGCGAGCACTTCGGCGACTTCGTCGAAACCGACTTCACCGCGGAGATGGAGGACGATCTCGACGAGATCTCCCGCGGCGAGCGCGACTGGCTCGCGTTCCTGAAGGAGTTCTACTACGGCGACAAGAAGCATCGCGGCCTGTTGCCCGCGGTCGCCGATGGCGCCGAAAAAGCCGACTACCCGGTGCTCGATCTCGGCACCGATTCCGACAGTGGCGAGATGGTGCGTGTGCGCATCGGCCGTTTCGGTCCCTTCGTCCAGCTCGGAGACGGCGGGCCCGGCCGAACCGCGTCGCTGCCGGACGAAGTGGCGCCGGCGGATCTGACGGTCGACCGCGCGATGGAATTGATCCGCGCGAAGGCCGAAGGGCCGCGCACGCTCGGCGTCGATCCGGCGACGGGTCAGAATGTCTATGTGCTGAACGGACGCTACGGCGCCTACGTGCAGTTGGGCGAGACACCGGAAGCGGCTCCGAAGGGCAAGGGTAAGGCCATCGAGAAGCCGAAGCGGGCGTCGCTTCAGGCAGGGATGACCGAATCGACGGTCACGCTCGAAGAAGCGCTCAAGCTGCTCTCGCTGCCGCGAGTCGTTGGCCTGCATCCCGACGACAACGAGCCGATTACCACGAACTTCGGCCGCTTCGGTCCGTACGTGAAGCACGGCGACGAATTTCGATCGCTCGAATCGGAGGACGACGTCTTCTCGATATCCTTCGATGCCGCGCTTGCGCTGGTACGCGCGCCGAAGCAATCGCGTCGTCGTCAGGGGGCGCAGAAGAAAGTGCTGCGCGAGCTGACGCACGAAGCGACCACGTTGAAACTGCTGGCAGGGCGCTACGGGCCGTACGTGACCGATGGCACGACGAACGCGTCGATCCCGAAGGGCATCAGTCCCGAGGCGTTGACGTTCGAGCAGGCGACGGAGCTGCTCGCCGCGCGGCGCGATGCCGCGCCTGCGCCGCGGCGAGGCGGCGCACGGCGCGCGACGAAGACCGCGGCTCCGAAAACCGTCTCGAGGAAAGCCACGCGCACGTCGAAGCGGAAAACGCCTGTCAGCGCGTGAGCGGCGTTGGCTTCGGGCTGAAGCCGAAAGCCAGAGGATCGAGATGATCCACATCATCGGCGGCGGCTTGGCCGGGTGCGAGGCGGCGTGGCAGGCCGCTTCCGTCGGTGTCCGCGTCGTCATCCACGAAATGCGGCCGGTGCGCGCGACGGCGGTGCACAAGACCGATCGCCTGGCCGAGCTCGTGTGCTCGAACTCGCTGCGCGGCGACAAGCTCGATAACGCGGTCGGACTTCTCAAAGAAGAAATGCGACGGCTCGGTTCGCTGGTGATGCGCGCAGCCGACGCGCATCGCGTGCCTGCCGGCGCGGCGCTCGCCGTCGATCGTGAACGCTTCTCGGCGGCGATCACCGATGCGGTGCAGAATCATCCGCTCATCGACGTCGTTCGCGAGGAAGTGCCGCGGATCCCGCACGACGCCTCGATGTTTCCATTGATCATCGCGACCGGTCCGCTGACGTCGGAGTCGTTGTCGGCCGACGTCGCGCGGCTGGTTGGCGGCGACCATCTGTATTTCTACGATGCGATCAGTCCGATCGTCCTCGCCGAGACGATCGACATGTCGAAGGTCTTTCGCGCGTCGCGGTGGGAGCGAAGCTTCCGGTCCGCCAGCGGATCCAAAGCGGAGGACCTGCTCGACGTGGCGAGCGCCGACAGCGGCGCTGCCTGCGGCGTCGACGACGGGCAGGGCGACTACTTGAATTGCCCGCTGACCAAAGAGGAATACGAGCAGTTCTATCGAGCCGTGATCACCGCGGAATCCGCGACCGTGCACGATTTCGATCGCGAGAAGTTCTTCGAGGGGTGCCTGCCCATCGAAGTGATGGCGCATCGGGGCGAGGACACGCTACGGTTCGGTCCGATGAAGCCGGTTGGACTCGTCGATCCGCGAACGGGTCGAACGCCGTATGCCGTCGTGCAACTCCGGCAGGACAATCTTGCCGGCGACCATTTCAGCCTCGTCGGCTTCCAGACGCAGTTGAAGTGGGGCGAGCAGGCGCGCGTGCTGCGGATGATTCCCGGCCTCGAGCAGGCGGAGTTCGTCCGCCTCGGCATGGTGCACCGCAACACCTACATCAATGGTCCCACCGTGCTGCGTGAGACGTGGCAGACGAAAACGCGCGGCGATCTGTTCTTTGCCGGCCAGATCTCCGGCGTCGAGGGATACGTCGAGTCCGCGGCATCGGGACTGCTCGCCGGGCGGAACGCGGCGGCACTCGTCCGAGGTGAAGCGCCGCGTGCGGCTCCACGCACGACGGCGATTGGCGCCCTGGCCTATTACGTCTCACATGCCGACGCGCATCACTATCAGCCGACGAATATCACGTTCGGAATCATGCCGCCGGTCGACGCGTCGCGCGGTGACGAACGCGGACCCCGAGCGCGCGGCCGATCGCGCAAGCTCGATCGCAAGCTGGCAACGTCCGAGCGTGCGCTGCAGGCGCTCGACGAGTGGATGCGGGGTGAAGGCGCGAGCGTCGACGGGCTCATCCCGCTGAAGCTCCGGTAGGAGCGAAGGCGGATGAGGACGCAGTTACGCGATTTCGTCGAGTACCTCAGTCTGAACCGCAACGCCTCGGCCCATACCGTTGCCGCGTATGAAAGCGACATCGCGCAGTTCCTGACGTTTGCCTCCGAGCATGTCGCCAAGCCGATCGGGGAGCTGGAGCCGGCCGATCTCGAGCTGCGAACCGTGCGTGCGTTCATGGGCGAGTTGCACCGGCAAGGCCACGCGCGCTCGTCGGTGGCGCGCAAGCTGTCCGCGCTGCGGACGTTCGGTCGCTTTCTGCGGCGCGAGGGCTGGATCGACAACGATCCCGCCGCCCTCGCCGTCTCGCCGCGACGCGAGCAGAAAGTACCGGCGCATCTTTCCGTGGACGAGATGTCGCGCCTGCTCGAGATACCCGATCTGTCGGAACCGCTCGGCCGCCGCGATCGCGCGATCCTCGAGTTGTTCTACGCGTCGGGCCTGCGTTTGAGCGAGCTCGTCGGCCTCGATCTCGATGACATCAACCTGCCCGGCCAGATCGTCCGCGTCATGGGGAAGGGCGGTAAGGAACGCCTGATCCCGTTCAACAGGACCACGCAGAAGACCTTGCGCGACTGGTATACCGATCGCGCCACGCTGCGTGCCGAGCTCGCGCGTGCGGACGCGTCGCCCGCGACGAAGGCGCGCGCAGCGAAAAGCATCGGTAAACCGCGCACCATTCGCCGCGAGCCGCCACGCGAGCCGCTGTTCGTGAACTTCCGCGGCACGCGGCTCACCGGGCGAAGCGTGCAGCGTCTCGTCGCTCGATATGTCGCCGCGTGCAGCACGCGCTTCGGGATCAGCCCGCACGCGCTGCGCCACTCGTTTGCGACGCATCTCCTCGAGCGCGGCGCCGACCTGCGCGCGATCCAGGAGCTGCTCGGTCACGTGCAGCTGTCGACCACGCAGCGCTATACGCACGTGAACGCGGCGCAGCTGCTCGACGTGTATCGAAAGGCCCATCCGCGCGCGAAGAGAAGCTAACGTGCGATCGCTCTCTTCGGTCGCTGGTGCGGCCGCGAGTTCCTGTAGATTTCGTCGCGTGTGCGGACGCAGGGTACCATCGCCTACGCATCAGGCCGTTGTCGCCTGAACCCATCGCCGCGATGACTACATTGCCGCTGTTTACGGATTCCCTCGACAGCGCGGGGTCGGGCGCCACGACTGAGGCGCTCGCGTCGCAGCTGGCGCGATTCGTGTACGACGGACAGCCCACGATTCAACGAGCGACGCAGATCGCCGACGGTTCCCGCGCCTTCGACGTGCCGACGTTCGTCAACGAGTTCTGGACGAGCAAGCAGCGCGCCGCGCACTCGCTGCACGAGGTCTCGTATCGCGCCTGCTTCAAGCCGCAGCTGCCGCGGTTCTTCATCGAGCGGCTCACCCAGCCTGGCGACCGCGTCTACGATCCCTTCATGGGCCGCGGCACCACGCCGCTCGAGGCGGCGCTGCTCGGACGGGTGCCGGCCGGCTGCGACGTCAATCCTCTGAGTCGAATGCTCGTCGGACCGCGACTGAATCCGCCGTCGCCGAACGATGTCGTGACGCGGCTGCAGACGCTCGATCTCACGCACGCGCAGGACCTACGCCAGGACCTGCACGTGTTCTATCACCCCGAGACGCTCGTCGCGATCTGCGCGCTGCGCGAATACCTGCTGACTCGCGCGGCCGACGGGACGCTCGACGCGGTCGACGACTGGATCAGGATGGTCGCGGTGAATCGCCTGACCGGCCACTCGCCGGGATTCTTCTCGGTTTACACGATGCCGCCGAATCAGGCAGTGTCGCTCGAGGTGCAGAAGAAGATCAACGCGGATCGAGAGCAGACCCCCGCTCGCCGCGACGTCCGCGCCATCATCGCGCGCAAGACGCGATCGCTCGTCGCCGACGTCGATCGGCGAACCCACGACGCGCTCGGATCGGTGGCCGCGCAGGCGCGGCTGCTCACCGGCGCGGCACACGAGACCGCGATGTTGAGCGACGGTTGCGTCGATCTCGTGGTGACGTCGCCGCCATTTCTGGATGTCGTTGACTACGCCGGCGACAACTGGCTGCGCTGCTGGTTCTGCGGGATCGATCCCGCCTCCGTGCGCATCACCATCGCGAAGAAGGTCGACGACTGGAAGCAGGCGATGACATCCGTATTCGCGGAGCTCTATCGCGTCGTGCGACCCGGCGGACACGTCGCGTTCGAGGTCGGCGAGGTGCGTCGCGGCACGGTGAAGCTCGAAGAGACCGTGATCCCGGCGGCGGCAGACGTCGGCTTCGAACCCGAGCTCGTGTTGATCAACGCGCAGGACTTCACGAAGACGGCGAATTGCTGGGGCGTGACGAACAACGCGAAGGGGACGAACACGAACCGCGTCGTGTTGTTACGGCGCCCCTGAAGGGGCGCCCTACGAGGCGCTCCGCACCAGCGAACGAAGTGAGCGATCGCACCAGCCGAGCGGAAGCGAGGCGATCGCACCAGCGAGTGAAACGAGCGATCGCACCAGCGAGCGATCGCACCAGCGAACGGAGTGAGCGATCGCACCAGCCGAGCGGCAGCGAGGCGACTACTGGATCGCCGCCGCGTTCGGTTCGTGATGCTGCAGCGCGCTGCGGCGGCCGCGCGGGAAGTCGATGCCGAGCGTCTTGATCTTGTAGTTCATCACGCGCGGGCTGATGGAGAGAAGCTCCGCCGCGTCCTTCTGCACCCAGTTCGACATCTTCAGCGCTTCGATGAGCGCCAGCCGCTCGACTTCTTCGAGCGCGATGCCGGTCGGCGGAATCTTCACGATCGACGATCCCTCGCGCGGCGCGCCGCTGATCCCCGAGTCGCCGAGCCGCAGATCGCCGACCGCGATATGCGTGCCGTCGGCCAGCAGCATCGCGCGCTCGATGGCGTTCTCGAGCTCGCGGATGTTCCCCGGCCAGTGATACCGCATCAGTAGCTTGAGCGCGTCGTTGTCGAGACCCTGGATCCGTTTCTTCAGCTCGCCGGCGAAGCGGCGGATGAAGAAGTTCGCCAGCGCCGCGATGTCGTCCTTGCGCTCGCGCAGCGGCGGCGTCTCGATGGTGACGACATTCAATCGATAGTAGAGATCTTCGCGGAAGGTGCCGGCTTCGACCATCGCCGGCAGATCGCGGTTGGTCGCGGCGATCAGGCGCACGTCGACGCGCAGCGTGCGTGTGCCGCCGAGCCGCTCGAATTCGTGTTCCTGCAGCACGCGCAGGATCTTGGCCTGCGTGTTGGCGCTCATGTCGCCGATTTCGTCGAGGAACAGCGTGCCGCCGTCCGCCTGCTCGAAGCGGCCGATGCGCTGCTTGTCGGCGCCGGTGAACGCGCCCTTCTCGTGGCCGAACAGCTCCGATTCGAGCAGGTTCTCCTGCAGCGCCGCGCAGTTCACCTTGATGAAGTTGCGTGCCGCGCGCGTCGAGTTGTGATGCACCGCGCCCGCGATCAGCTCTTTGCCCGTGCCGGTTTCACCGCGTACCAGCACCGTGGTATTGCTCTTCGAAACCTTGCGCACCACGTCGAGCACCTTGCCGAGCGCGCCGCTGGATCCGATGATGCGATCGAAATCGTAGATGTCGCCCTGCGCGTGACGGAGGTAGTCGATCTGATGCTGCATGCGCCGCATCTCGATCGCCTTGTCGATCTTGACCTCCATCTCCTCGATCTCGAACGGCTTCTGCACGTAGTCGAAGGCGCCGGCTTTCATCGCCTCGACCGCCGTCTGGATCGTGCCGAACGCGGTCATCAGGATGACCGCCGTCGACGGATGCAGCGTCTTCGCGGTCTTGAGCACCTCGAGGCCGGTGCTGCCGCCCATCTTGAGGTCGCTGATCACCACGTCGAAGAAGCTCTCGTGCAGCTTCTCGATGGCGGCGTTCCCGTTGGGCGCCTCTTCGATCTCGTGGCCGGCGTCGGCCAGCGCCTGCGCCATGCCGCGGCGCAGCGAATCGTGGTCGTCCGCGATCAGAATCCGTCCCATCGTCTGCTATTCCTCGCTCGCGCCGGAGACCGGCAGCGTGACCCGGATTGCGGTGCCTTCACCAGGAACCGACTTCAGATCCAGCCGGCCGTCGTGGGCATCGACGATCTTCCGGACGATCGCCAGGCCCAGACCCGACCCCTTCGGCTTGGTCGTGAAGAATGGCTCGAACACGCGATCGGCCACGTCCTGCGGGATGCCCGGCCCGTTATCGGTGATGATGACCTGCACCTCGTCATGGCCGTCGCGGCCATCGTCGACGTGCATGCGTTCGGCGGAGACGATGACGTGTCCCTCGCCGTGCATCGCTTCGTACGCGTTCATCAGCAGGTTGGTGAACACCTGCGTGAGTTGATGCTGGTCGGCTGGAATCTCCGGCAGACCGGGCGGCACGTTCACCGTGATCGCGATGTTGCCGCGGCGTGCCTTCGTGTCGGCGAGCTGGATGGCGCCCTGCACCGCTTCGCGTACGGTGGTGTGCTCCACCTGCAGGCGGATCGGCCGGACGAAGTCGAGCACTTCCTGCACGATGGCGTTCGCCATCTTCGCTTCCTTGATGATGTCGCTCAACGTGGCCTGTGCATCGGGCACGTCGGCGACCTTCCGCTTCAGCAGGCCCGCCATCACCTCGATGCCGGCCAGCGGGTTCTTCACTTCGTGCGCGATCATCGCCGCCATCTCGCCAACCGCGGCGAGGCGGTCCCGCAACCGTTCGCGCTCTTCGATCTGCTCCACGCGCGTCAGATCGCGGAAGAACATCGACGCGCCGACGACCTGTCCGCCGTCGTCGCGGACGAGCGCGAGCGTGTAGCCAATCACCTTCCCCGACGGTTTCAGGCGCAATTCGACGCGCGCGGGCATGTGATGCAGATCGAACACGCCGGTGAGCGCGCGAACGACGTCGGGATGGTCCTTGAGGACCGATGCCAGCGGCTGCCCGCCATCGTTCGGCGACGGTGCGACGCCGAAGATGCGATAGGCCTCGTCGTTGATCAGGGCAAGCCGGGCGTCCCGCGTAATGGCGAGCACGCCATTTCGCATCCCCGACACGATGTGCCGGAAGAACACGTCGCCAATCCCGCTCGCGCTGTGAGGCGGTTGCGCGGTGGCCGGTCGATCGGCCTCGGGCACGCTGGGACGAACCGCCGCGCGTGTCGATGCGTGACGACGAGGTTTGGACATGGCAGCAGCGTCTGTGAGCATGGACCCCAGCCGTATGGCTGGGCAAAGCGCGTACCCGAGCTGAACTGGGAATCGAAAGAGCGAAAACCGCCGACTCTAAGGAGGTATCGGCCGCACTCCGGGCGGGGTTTATTACGGTTTCGTTAGCCTACTGCAGTTTTGGTAGGTGCGACGCGGCCGGCTTACGAATCAGGCGTGTGTTCAGTGGCGTGTTCCTGCAAGGCCTCCCATTGCGCCATGAGGTCGCCCACCTCCCACATCAGCGACTGATGGCGGTCGATCACGGCACGCGAGGCGTCGCGGTCGTTGTAGAAACCGGGCTCGGCCATCGCGCTTTCGAGCTCCTTGACCTGCGTTTCGCGGTCGGCGATGCGCCCTTCGAGGTCGGCAATCCGTCGCTGAAGGCTCTCCGCGGCGCGCTGCTGTTTGCGGCGGTCGGCCTCGAGTCTTTTCCGCGCCTCCCGATCCGGCGGCGCGGCGCCGTCCCCGGTCTTCGGTGTCTTGTCTCCGGTCGACGCCGCGACGACGGGCGTGGCACCGGCCTTGGGCTTTGGGCTCTGGGCTCTGGGCCCTGCGTTTGGACCGGCCTTCGCGCTCGGCGCCTGGGTGCCCGCCGTCGCGAGCTGGTGCCCGTGTTCCTTGCTCCACAGATACTCGGAGTACGTGCCCGGATAGACGATCGCCTGGCCGTGGCCGATCTCGATGATCTTGGTGGCCAGCTTTTCGACGAAGTAGCGATCGTGCGAGACGATGATCAGCGTGCCGCCGTAGTCTTCCAAGGCTTCGAGCAGCACGTCCTTCGAGTCGAGATCGAGGTGGTTCGTCGGCTCGTCCAGGAGCAGCGTGTTCGACGGACGCAGGAGCATCCGAGCCACGGCCAGCCGCGTGCGTTCGCCGCCCGACAACACCGCGACCTTCTTGTAGACGTCGTCGCCTGAAAACAGGAAGCCGCCGAGGATGTTGCGGATGGCCGGCACCATGTCCGTCGGCGAGCCCGCCTGCAACGTTTCATAGACGGTCAGCGTCGGGCCCAAGCGGACCGCTTCGTCCTGCGCGAAGTACTCCATCACGACCTGATGTCCGGCCACGCGCGTTCCCGCCTCCGGCTGCTCCTCACCCGAGAGCATGCGCATCAGGGTCGACTTGCCGGCGCCATTGGGTCCGACGAGCGCGATGCGATCGCCGCGCTCGATGTGAAGCGTCAGATCCCTGAATACAGTGAGATCGCCGTAGGACTTTCGCGCATGCTTCACTTCGAGCACCGTGCGTCCGCTCTTCGCACACGCGGGAAACGTGAAGTGGATGCGTTTGCGCTCGGGCGGCACTTCGATCGGGACGACTTTTTCGAGCAGCTTGATGCGGCTCTGCACCTGCGCGGCCTTGGTCGCCTGGTAGCGGAAGCGATCGATGAACATCTTGACCCGCGCCACTTCCTCGTCCTGTTCGCGCTTGGCCTGGCGCAGGCGCTCGAGCATCGCGTCGCGGTGCTCGACGTATTTGCTGTAGTTGCCGACGTAGTCGGTCAGCTTCCGCAGGTTGAGATCGGTGATGCGTGTGACCACCGCGTCGAGGAAGTAGCGGTCGTGCGAGACGAGGATGACCGCGAAGGGATAGGTCGAGAGGTATTCCTCCAGCCAGTTGCGCGCCTCGAGATCGAGGTGGTTGGTCGGCTCGTCGAGCAAGAGCAGATTCGGGCGGCCGAGGAGCAGCTTGGCAAGCGCGATGCGCATCTGCCACCCGCCCGAAAACGTATCGCACGGCTTGTTGCTGTCGTCGTCGTCGAATCCGAGGCCGCGCAGCACGGTCGCGATGCGCAGGTCCATGCTGTAGCCCTCGGCGAGCCGAAAGCGATCCTGCAACTCGCTGTATCGAATCAGCATCGCTTCGTGCTGCTCCGCTGGGACCGAGGGATCCGCGAGGCGGTGCTCGATGTCGTGCATCTCCGCCTTCATGTCGAGCAGCGGCTGAAACGCGCTGCTCGCTTCGTCGAAGACGGTCCGGCCTGAATGGGTCAGGCCATCCTGAGGCAGGTAACCGATGGTGAGGTTCGCCGGCGTGATCACCGCGCCGGAATCGGGTTCGTCGAGCCCGGCGAGCATCTTCAGCAGCGTGGTTTTCCCAGCGCCGTTCGGTCCGCAGAGGCCGACCCGGTCGCCATCGCCGATCTGCCACGTCACGTGGTCGAGGAGCGTCCGTTCGCCGAACGCCTTGGTGAGATCTGCTAACTGAATCACTCGCGATCAACTCCCAACGTCCAATGTACTAACGCTGGCGCCAACTCCCAAACCGCGCAAGACTGCCTGGTTGGGAGTTGGTGCGCGATTCAGTTGGGAGTGAGGGATTGCCGTTTCTGGTGCGGTTATGCCGCGGGTGCGCCCAGCGCCTTGGCGGCAGCCGCCAGCACCTGCGGCACGCGGAATGGCTTGGTCAGATACCCGGCGACGCCAAGGTTGACGGCTTCAATCGCGCTCGATTCGGTGGAGAAGCCGGTGATGATGATCACGGGCAGATCCGCCTTGATCCGCTTCACTTGACGGATCAAGGTGAGGCCGTCCATGCCGGGCATCATGAGGTCGGCGATGAGCAGGTCGTATCCCGAGGTCGATTCGCGCATGCGATCGAGCGCCGCCGGTCCATCGGGAACCGTGTCGACCTCGTATTCCGCCAGGGCCAGCGTCTTGGAGAGCAGCTCGCGAATGCTCGCTTCGTCATCGACGACGAGCACGCGGTGCCGGCTGCTCTTCGGCTGCGGCGTCGACGACGGCGGGACGAAGCCCGTTTGCGTGCGCTGGCTATCCAGCCATGCGTCGATGTCGCGCTTTCTGAAGCGCCATTGACGTCCGACGCGCACGGCAGGAATTTTTCCCGCTTTGATCAAGCGGTAAACCGTACGCAGATTCACCTGGAGGTACTCGAGGACCTCTTCGGTGGTGAGGAACACCTCGTCGCTGGGTAGATGCAGACTCAAGGCGATTAATTCTACAGGTTCCGCAGATTCTAGCATGGCTCGCGCGCCGCAAAACCTAACCAGCACCAGCCAAACAACTTACGTCGTAAGATCCGGGAAAACGGCCGGCCGCGGGTGCCAGCCGTCTTAACCACTGACAGAAATGCAGGGGCTCGAGCCCGGAATGCTCGACGCGCGATGACGTGGACGGACGAGGAACTCGTCGCCCGTTCACAAAGCGGCGACGTCGACAGTTTCAATCAGCTCATCGTGCGATGGGAACGGCCGATCTATGCCCTCGCGTACCGCGTCATCGGACGCGAGGAAGAGGCGCGGGATGTCGTTCAGGAGGCATTCCTTCGCGCATTCCGCGCCCTGCCGGGATTCAAGGGGCAGGCGAAGTTCTCGTCCTGGCTCTACCGAATCACCCTGAATCTCTGTCGCGACTGGATCCGTCGGCAGCGCCGAGCGCCGGTGATGCAGATGCCCGAGGAACCCGATGTCCTCGATGCCGTTGCCGAGCGCGGACCGGTCGAATCGATCGAAGATCTGGCGGCGCGCCGCGAACTGAGCGCCGTCGTGGAGGAGGCGATGAAGCTCCTGCCCGATGAGCAGCGGACGGCCATCATCCTGAAGGAGTACCACGGGATGACGTTCCAGGAGATTGCCGACCTCCAGGGGTGCCCGTTGAGCACCGTGAAAACGCGGCTGTATCAGGGACTGTCCGTGCTGCGGCGGGAACTTGCGCGCAATGGACTGCTCGAGCCTGACCTGGTGAAGAGGGTATGACTGACACCTTTCGATGTGGAGACAATGCCGAGCTCGTCGCCTATCTCTATGACGACTGCGAGCCCGGCACTCGTGAGGCGATCGCCGCCCACGTCGCACGATGTGCCGTGTGCGCCACCGAACTCGAATCGCTTCGCGCAACGCGACGTCAGCTGGCGGAATGGGCGCCGCCCGAGACAGCACTCGGCTTTCAGATAACCCGTCACGCCGCGGTGGGCGCGACGCCGAACGTCGTGCCCTTCGCGTCCCGCGGCCCGGCGACGGCGGAGTCATGGTGGCGGCGACCGCTTCCCGCGTGGGCACAAGTGGCTGCGGCTGTCGCGATTTTCGCGTCGGGCCTCGCACTTGGATCGGCGCGCGATGGTACCGGTCGTTCGAATCAGGCCGCCGCGATTCCCGCAGCAGCCGATCGCACCGCGGCGGCCGTCGTCACGCCGGTCGTGGCCAAGGCGCCGGCGGTTACGGCGAGCGATCTCGAGGCGCTCGAAAGCCGGCTGCACGAGGAGGTCGCCGCGCTGAAGGGGCAGATTCGTGTCGCCACCGCGGCCAACGCGCCGCACGCGGATGATCAGGCGGTCATGCGCAAGGTCGGCACGCTGATCACGCAAAGCGAGGAACGACAGCGCGCGGAAACCGGATTGCGCGTCGCGGCGGTCGCGCGTCAGCTCGACGCGCAGCGGCGGATAGATCTCGCGCAGCTGCAGGGATCGATGGGACAGATGCAGCAGTC
>JADMIO011413744.1_pt1 | contig 14250 bp, 11 predicted proteins | sample 8958161 | NCBI WGS metagenome assembly JADMIO01 (sample SAMN16585339, study PRJNA669376) | soil metagenome | isolation source: Crop rotation soil | place: USA: Cullars Rotation, Alabama | collected 2011 | reverse complement strand
TCTCTCCTCCGTTCCGCCGCCGATGCCGATCCTCTACCAGCCCGACGGGAAAGGGCTGCTCAACGAGGAGGAGGTCGAGCTGATCGCGGGGTTCCTGAAGTACCTGACGAGCAAGGAGAACCCGCAAAATACCCAAGTCGCCAACAGCGCGCCGCCAGGATATGTCTACAAGCCGCGGGTGATCGGCGGCACGCAGGCGTGGCAGAAGGTGTATTCGGTCCTCACCAACCCACGCTGCATCAATTGCCATACCGTCACCAAGTACCCGCGCCAGAGAGACATCCGCTACCCGCACATCTACAGCGTGGTGCGCGGGGCGGACGACAAGGGCGCCCCGGTGGCGCGCTGCGCCAGTTGCCACGGCACGGCGAACGACCCGGTGACGGGAATTCCGGGGGCCCCCAATTGGCATCTGGCACCGCTGACCATGGCTTGGGAGTCGCAGCCCGGCGTCCCGATGACGGGACCCGAGCTCTGCGAGACGCTGAAAAACCGCCTGAAAAATGGAGACCGGAGCTTGGAGGACTTACTGGTCCACCTCAAGGAAGAGCCTCTGGTGAAGTGGTCCTTTGAACCGGGCACGCGCTGGAACGGCGAACCGCGTTCGAAACCGCCCATCACCCAGGATGAGCTGGTCAAAAGCTTCGAGGACTGGATGAACGAAGGCGCTCCCTGCGCCTGCCCTCCCAAAGGTTGCTAGAGAGAAAGGAGTCGTCATGCTGGCTGCCTATGCAAAGCAGGGACTGGTCCTCGGCATTTTTCTGTGTCTGCCGCTTGCCGCCAGGGGGCAGGCCTCCCCTGACTGCCCTGTCCCGATCGTCAAGACCCAGGCGGGCCCGGTCTGCGGCAAGGTATCCGGAGGCGCGGCCGCCTATCTGGGGCTGCGGTATGCCGAACCCCCGGTGCGCTGGCAGAATCCGCGGCCGCTGTCCTCCTCCTGGACGATTCCCTACCCGGCAACCGAGCTCGGCAGCATCTGCCCTCAGCCCACGCCGAAGCCGATCCCCAACTGCACCAGGCGCACACCTGTCCCGAGCGAGGACTGTCTCTTCCTCAACGTCTGGGTGCCGGGTGGCACCACGGCAGACGCGAAGCTGCCGGTGATGGTCTTCATCCACGGGGGAGCCTTCTTCGAGGGCTCGGGCTCCGCGCCGCTGTTCGACGGGACCTATCTGGCGGCGAGCGGCAAGGTGATCGTGATCACCTTCAACTACCGCCTCGGCTCCCTGGGCTTTCTGGCCCTGCGCGGGATCTCGACGTCTACCAACAACAATTTCGGGTTTCGCGATCAGCTCCTGGCCCTGGGCTGGGTGAAGGACAACATTGCCGGCTTCGGGGGAGACCCGGCCAACGTGACCATCTTCGGCGAGAGCGCCGGTGCCATGTCCGTGGGGCTGCACGCCCTCGTCAGCCCGCAAAGCTCAGGACTGTTCAAGGCGGCGATGACGGAGAGCAATCCCTTCGTGCCCTACAAGACTTTGAAGGACGCCTCCAAGCTCGGCGCGACGTTCAGCGATCTCGTGGGCTGTGGGTGGTTCTGGCAGAATCACGCGAAGTGCCTCCGACGCAAGTCGTGGGAAGAGCTGGTCAAGGTAGAAAACAGTGTCTGGCTGACTCTCGGGGGCTTGCAGAACCTGATGGCCTGGGCGCCGGCGGTCGACGGCGAGCTGATCACCGGGCAGCCTCTGACCGCCGCGGCGGCGGGCAAGCTCTCGGTGCCGATGGTCCTGGGGACCAACTTGGACGAGGGGACTCTCTTCATGCCGGCCACTCTCAAGCCCTGGGAGTACGACCTGCTCCTCCCGGCGATCGTCGGAAAGTCTCACGCGAGAAAAGTGCGGGACACCGCGCCGTACACCTGCTCGCAGGGCGATTGCGCCGCGCAGATGGCCCAGGTGGCAACGGACTATCTGTTCACCTGCCCGAACCGCTATCTCGCAGTCCAAGCGGCAGCCGCCGCCGGCGCCAAGCCGATCTACATCTACCACTTCACCCAGGACACGAAGAATTTCAACTTCTGGCCGGGCGTGGCGAAGTGCGAGGGCAAGGTCTGTCACGGCGACGAGCTTCCCTACGTCTTCCACACCCCACAGGCCATCTGCCCGATGAACCCGAAGTACACCTTCACGCCGCCGGAGGACACACTGTCCCAGACCATGGCGACCTACTGGGCGAGCTTCGGCGCGAGGCAGGACCCCAATGGAGGCAGCCTCTTCACCTGGCCTCCGTTTGCGCCCAACAAAACCTATCTGATCCTCAACCAGCAGCTGGCGACGGCCGACGATCCGCTCGCCAAGACCGCCAACTGCGACCTCTGGGACTCCATCGGGTACGAGACGGCTGCTCAGGGGAAGCTCTCCGGCCGCTGAAGAGCGAATCTCCAGGTTGCATAGCTCTACTTTGTCAGATTCGGCGTCCTCGTAGGTTGGCCCTCATCACCCCGACCCTCTCTCCCACCGCACTCCCCCCAACCGGGAGAAGAGGGAGAGGTTAGCCTGGTTTGAGCCCCTCTCTCCCGGTTGGGGGGAGTGCGGTGGGAGAGAGGGGTTGGGGAGTGAGGGGCAGCCCCGAAGGGGCGGCTCTCTCCGGCCGGGTAATCTAACAAGGTAGAACTATAGCAGGCTGGGTTGGCGTCGGTGCCCGCAGCAGTGATAGCCTCGGCTTCATGACGACGTCAGGGCGAAACGATGGCAAACACTGAGTCTCGCGTAACCATCCACATGGTGGCGAGCCTCGACGGCTTCATCGCTCGCAAGGACGGGCGCGTCGACTGGCTCGAGACCTCGGACGAATTCGTCGGCGGGGACACCCTGGACCCAGGATTCGTCGAAGCGTTCCTCAAGACGATCGACTGTTATGTGATGGGATCGCGAACCTATGAGACCGCCTTGAACTTTGAGGCCAAGGGGTTGGGGTGGTCGTACGGCGACAAACCCACCTTCGTCCTGACTCATCGCGACTTGCCGCGGACCCGGGATACCGTCGAATTCTACTCGGGCGATCTCACGCAGTTCGTGAATGAGCGCTTGCGACCCACGTTTCGTTCCATCTGGTTTGTTGGCGGCGGTGTCCTCTCCGGCGAATGCCTTCGTCTCGGGCTGGCCGACGAAGTTCGTTATGCGATCCTGCCGATCTTGATTGGTGAGGGGATCCCCTTCTTCGAGGAGCTCGACAGAGACGTCGCCCTCCACCTGGCGGAGGTCAAAGCCTACGCGAGCGGCATGGTCGCGCTTCGTTACGAGGTGCGAAAATAGGGGGGCCATCCACCCCCCTCACGAAGCCGCTCCTTCCACGGCTCCGAGCCCGGTGTGCGCCGCCAGCCAGGCGAGCTTCTCGGGGTTGCGGATCACCCGGATGGCGGTGATCCGGTCGGCGTCCGTGGAGAAGATGAACACGCTTTCGAGCCGGCCGTTCAAGGTGAGGACGAGGGCTGTCTCGCCGTTGAGGTTCGAGACCTCGGTGTGCCAGGTGTCGTCGGCGTAGCTCCAGATGCCTGCCATCAGGCGGCTCACCGCGCGGACGCCGGTCACCTGGCGACGGACGGCCGCGGCCCGGCCGCCACCGTCCGCGGCGAAGACCACGTCGGCGGCCAGGTGCTGCTGGAGGAGGGTGGGGTCGCCCTGGCGGACGGCCTCGAAGAAGCGGGAGACGATCTCCCGTTGACGCTCCGGCGGCGCCGGGAAGCGGGGCCGTCCTTCGGCCACCCGTACCTTGGCGCGATGCACGAGCTGGCGGACCGCGGCCGGGGTCATCTCCAGGGCGCGCGCCACCTCGGCGTAGTCGATCTCGAACACCTCGCGCAGCAGGAAGGCCGCGCGCTCGGCGGGGGTGAGCCTCTCCAGCAGCACCAGGAACGCCATGGTCACCGACTCGCGGCGGGCCACCTGGTCCTCGGCTGTCTCGACCGCTTCGGTCGGCACCGGCTCCGGCAGCCAGGGGCCGACGTACTCCTCACGCCGCGTGCGCGCGGACTTCAGCCGGTCCAGGCAGAGCCGCGTCACCACCGTGGTCAACCAGGCGCGGGCCGAGGCGAGATCGGCCGGGGCCGCGGCGGCGCGCAGCCAGGCGTCCTGCACGGCGTCCTCCGCCTCCGCGGCGCTGCCCAGCATCCGGTAGGCCACGGAGAACAGGTGCGGGCGCAGGACCTGGAAGGTGGCGGGATCGATCACGCGGCCTCCTCCAGGGCCCGGTTCAGCTCTGCCAGCCCCACCCGCGCATTGGGATAGCGGAGAGCCCAGCCGAGCTCTCGCTTGGCCTTCGCGTTGGAGAGCACCAGCCGCATCGAGCCGAGCTCCGCGATCACCGGCGCCGCGAGTCGGACCAGCCATCCCGGCAGGAGGCGCGGCGGGCGCGCTCCCACCGCCTGGGCCAGCAGCGTGAAAGTCTCCTGGACGGACATCGGCTCGTCGTCCACCACGTTGTAGACCGGCGACGGGACCGGCCGCTCGACCGCATCGGCCTCGACCGCGGCAATAATGGCCGCGGCCGCGTCGTCGATGTGCAGGTTGGCGCCCAGGCCAGGCAGGACCGGAGCCGCCAACCGTCCAGCCCGGGCCTGTGCGACGAAATCCCGGGTCGACGGCACATCAGGACCATACAGGAAGCCCAGCCGCAATGCGACGGTCTCGATCCGGCCCTCGTCCCGGGCGGCACGGAGCTGGTCCTCCATGGTGCGCAGAGCGGCCACGGTCTTGTGGAGGGCGCCGTGCCCCACCGGCGGCAGCGGCTCCTCCTCGGTCACCGGATGGTCGAACCGCGCTTCGCCGTAGACGCTGACGAAGGATTCCGCCACGATCCGGCGGGCCCCGGCCGCCACCGCGGCCTCGATCAGGTTCGGAGTGCCGAGGATCCTCAGCTCATTGGTGGGCTCCAGGTGTTTCGGCCGGAGAATGACCGTGGGCAGAGCGGTCAGAAGATGCAAGACCTGATCGGGGCGCGCAGCCGTCACCGCGGCCCGCAGCCCCTCGCGGTCCAGCGCGTTGCCGACCACGCCCCGCGCCCCCGCCGCCGCCAGCGCCCGCGCCCCCTGCTCGGACCGGGTCAATCCCACCACTTCATGTCCAAGGGACACCAGTTGCCGTACCACCGGCCGTCCCAGAGTGCCCGTTGCTCCTGCTATGAAGATCTTCATCGTGCTACCTCCTTCACTCCAGTGGACGAGACAGGCCGGCGATCTGTGACAGGGCCGTTCCGCGCCCTCGATCTGCTAAAGTTAGTACGAATCAGGTCAAGGTCGATGCGTCCCGGGGAGGTCAGATGGCCGAGACGAATCTGGGCAAGCTTCTGGGTGGCAGCACGGACGTCCTGGCGGATCTGGCGGAGCTTCAGACGCTCGCGCAGGCGGTGGGAACGCAACCGTTCGGGCTCGACAGAGAGCTCGATTTCGGATCCGGCGACGTGCCGGTGTTCCGTGGCCAGAGCCTGCAGCTCACGGCGGTGGCCCAGGGCTCGCTGCAGATCCGCGCCGCGGACTTCCATGCCAAGGCTTTCGGCACGGATGGCGAGGGCTTCACCGCGCCGGCGGGGCGGAGCTTCGCGGAGCTCGCGCTCAGCGGCCAGCTCGACGTCGCAGGGCAGGCCTCCGCCAATCCCGCCGGCACCCTGACGCTGTCGCTGGGGCTCAAGTCCGGCGCCGGTTTCCAGTACCGCCATCTGCTGCCCGTGCGGGCCGACCGGCCGCGGCTGGAGGCGTTTGCGCGCGTGGTCGCGCAGTCGTCCCTGCCGCAGGTGGCGCAATTCGACCGTCTCGAGCCGGGCGAGGTCCACGAGCTCACCGCCACCTTCTATCTGGACCTCGGCCTCAAGGGCTCCGCCGGCGGCGACGCCGGCTTCATCGGTGACCTCTTCCGCGAATTCCCGTCGCAGATCAAGGTCCACGCGCAGTACGTGGCCGAGGCGTCGCTCAACCTCGCCCTCTACGAGAAGATCACGATCTCGGCGGGCCGGGCCCTGCTGCTCGACGACCAGCGGGTCCGCCTGCGCGCCGAGCGTGAGAACCGGCGCCAGCTCTCCCTCGGCGCCCGCTTCGCCCTCCAGGTCCAATACGACCTCACCGCCGGGCTCGAAGCCCTGCTCGAGCAGGCGCTGAACCTCCTGCCGGTGCGGCGCGCGATCGACGTCCTGAACAAGGTCCGCAACACCGCCCAGGAGGTGGCGAACGGCGACTGGAATCAGATCAAGCAGAAGCTCCAGGAGCGGGCCGCCGACGAGGTCACCGAATTCCTCGGCGACCGCGGCTGGCTCGACTGGGTGGACAACTCGCCCGAGGTCCAGCGCTTCCTTGCGCTCAGCCGTGACGCGGTGGAGGCCTACGACCGTCTCGACGAACGGGTGCAGGGCCTCTGGGAGAGCCTGCTCGGCCGCGCCGGTCTGGGCACCGGCTCCCAGGCCCGCGCGCTGCTCGAGCGGCTCAGGGCCCTCGATCCGCAGCGTGCCGATCAGCTCCTCGACGGCACCAACCGCGAGCTGATCACGGCGGTCGAGATCCTGAGCGGGCAGAGCCTGGAAGGGATCCTGCTGGCGAGCGGCCCCTCCCCTGCCCTTCAGGAGGTGCGGGACCTGGCGAGGCAGGCGCTCGACTTCCTCACCGCCGGCCCGCAATTCGTGCAGCAGCTCACCTCTTTCGGCGAGCGCACCGGCCTGGCCCGGGCCGTGGCCTGGCTGAGGGCCAACGCCACCACCACCGAGCAGCTCAAGGCCACGGCCGAGGCCCAGGTGAGAAAGCTGGTCGAGCAGCTCACCGGCAAGGCGCTCGCCCAGATCACCGACGACGACTTCAACAAGGTCAGGAGCTGGGCCAACCGCATCACCCAGGTGCTCATTGCGCCCGCGGACGTCGAGGCCAAGATCCGGAGCCGCATCGACCGGCTCAAGGGGGAGGTGGGCCTCTCCGTCGCCCTCGAGGTCGAGCGGGTGTCGCGCACCACGGCGCTGCTGGACCTGGAGTTCGACCCCTCCGATGCGGACGTCCGGCAGGCCCTGGAGAAGATCGGCGAACGCGACCTCGGCGCGGTGCTGCGCGATCTGCCCGGAGGCTCCGACAAGCCCCAGACGTCGGAGACGTTCCCCTATCAGCTCCGCGAGTGTGTCTTCACCTCCGAGCGCACCCGCACCAGCGCCGTTAACGTCTTCATGTCCTGGCTCGGCTGGAGCAAGGGGAGCCGCCGGCTGGTCGAGCAGAGCGAGGTGAGGGTCTCCCAGTCCGGAACGGCGTTCACCCGCGCGGCGCTCTACAGCGGCGGCGCCATCCTGAGCGCGGAGAAGCACGGCGCCGTCCTCACCTCGGGCGTCTGGCTGAGCTCCCCGGCGGAAGGGACGGGGACCGACATCGACAGCCCCTACTCCGCCCTGAAGCCGCGCGAGCTCCGCCTCACTTTCTCGGTGGACGACGACAAGGCCATGCCGGACGAGCTGGAAGCCTTGCGGATCCTGCTGAAGAACCTCGGCTTCCTGCTGACGGATCAGGAACGCCGGCCGCGGGACCTCGTCCAGGGCTCCGCCACAGCGGCGGCGATCCGGTTCTCGATCGATCTCCACCTGTCCAACCGGGCCGTCCAGTCGTTCTTCGTGGACTTCGGCTCGGCCGAGGACTGGCTCTACGACGAGCTCAACGCGATCTATCGCTGGCTCAGCGAGGAGCTGATGTCGGACCAGGTCTGGCAATCGCTGCCGCTGGGTGCCGTGATGGCGCGGTCGCTGTTTTTCAAACCGCTCCGCGACGCCTGGATCAAGGGGCGGCTCGAGCTCTCCCAGGAAGCGAGCAAGGGGCCCATTCCGGTGGTGATCGGCGGCCACACGGAGTCCGTCCGGCTCGCCCGGACGACGACCAGCAACAACTTCTTCGACTGGGGTTTGCGGACGGCTCTCCCCTTCTCCCGCGACTACGCCGGCAACGCCTTCAGGCCGCTGTCCGCCGTCGGCCAGCAGCTCGCGGAAGCGAGCAAGTCACCCGCCGATCTCGCCGCCCTGAGCCGCAAGGCCGGGGAGGCGCTGCTGGCCGGCCAGGTCCATCCCATCTACTGGCCGAATCCGATGCTGGGCTTCTGGATGGTGATCTCCCGGCTCAGCCGCCGCGACCCCGACGCCCTGCTGAACGACTCCCAGGGCCTCGCCACCCTCCGCTGGAAAAACGCCGGAGGCGACTGGAATCCCGACAACGTCCACGTCTGGAAGCTCGCCGCCGGCGTGCTCCCCCACGACCGTTCCCATGGGGCCGGGATCTTCCCGATCGTGAAGTAGGGACCCCCGCCCGGCCCTCACTCCCCAACCCCTCTCTCCCAGCCTCCCCCCACCCCTCCGGGAGAGAGGGCTTCAAGACATTCTTCGACTGACTTCTCCCTCTTCTCCCGGCGGACGGGGGGGAGGCCGGGAGAAGAGGGCCGGGGTGATGAGGGTCAACGGACCGAGGACGTCGAATCTAACCTCCTCAGGACTCGTCGCTGGAGCCGCCGCTGCGGAGCATTTCGACCACGAACCACGCGTCGAAGAACAGCGCGGCGAGCAGCGAGATCGCCTCCGGCAGCACCCCCGCGTTGGCGCCGATCAGGCCGGCGCACGCCAGGCTGACCGTGCCCGCCACCACTCCAGTGGCCACCCGGCGGAAGCCCACGTTCAGCGTGTTCAGGACCGAGTCCCACTTCCGTATCAGGAGCAGAGGGAGCTCCCCATCCCGGTGCGGCAGGAACTCCGGGGGCAGGCTGTACGTGAAGTTGAGCTGAGGAACGCCATACGCGAAGCCGGCCTGCGGGAAGCCATACGCGAAGCCGGCACGTGGCGCGCCATAGGCGAAGCCGGCCTGTGGCGCGCCATACGCAAAGCTGGCCTGCGGCGCCCCATAGGCGAAGCTGGCCTGTGGCGCGCCGTACGCGAAGCTGGCCTGCGGCGCCCCGTACGCGAAGCTGGCCTGGGGAGCGCCGTACGCGAAGCTGGCCTGCGGGGCGCCATAGAGGAAGGTGGGCCCCGGCTCGCCATAGGCGAACGAGGGGACCGGCTGGAGCGGGTACCCCGCCCCACCGCTCGCGGCGAGGCGCATCGCAATGGCGTCGCGCAGCTCTCTGAGCTGCTCCACGTTCAACTGGTTGAGGTCGATCTGCTCCGGATCAATGGGTTTGTCGTCAGGCATGGTTCCCCTCGTCCTCAGTTGCGGAAGTCCAACTGCGAATTGCGGCTGCGCAATCCGTCCCAGAAGCCGCGCCAGAACTGCTTCTCGGCCAGCAGCCGCTGCCGGCAAGGCGCTTGGACGAGGCGCTGCAGGCTGCCCCGAAAGGCGTTGACGGACACCTGCAACTGGCGCCAGAAGCCGTTGTGCTTGCGGGCGAACAGCATCCCATTGCGGCCGAGGAAGTACATGACCGGCATGGACTTCCCATAGGTGGGGTCGGCGCTGAGGCCGCCCCGGTGGTAGACGATCGCGTCGCCGGCGTAGACCACCCGCCAGCCGCGGGCTTGCGCGCGGTAGCACCAGTCGACGTCCTCGTGATAGCCGAAGTAGTCGGTGTCCAGAAGGCCCACGTCCGCGAGCGCCTCCCGCCGCCACATGTAGCCGTTGCCGATCACCTGGTCGACGTCGCGCACCTGGCGATAGCGCGGGCCGTCGACCTGGTTGCGGCCGTGCACGCGGGTGAGCAGGGGGCCGTAGGTGAGCTGCGCCCAGGCGGCCCAGATCAGGTGCTGCGAGCCATAGGCCATGTTCTTCGCACCGACCACGGCGATCCGCGGGTCGGAGAGGGCGACGGCGAGCAGGTTTTCGATCAGGTGCGGGTGCACCGCGATGTCGTTGTTGAGGAAGAGGATGAAGTCCGCCCCGTGCTCCAGCGCGTAGCGGATCCCCACGTTGTGCCCCCCCGTGTAGCCGAGGTTGCGCTCGTTGACGAGGACCGTGAGGTCGGGGAACAGGGCGCGCAGGCGCTCGACCGTGCCGTCTTCCGAGTGGTTGTCGATCACCAGCAGCGAGTAGTGCGCATAGGTCAGGGCGTTGAGGCTGAGCAGGCAGCTGATCACCGCGTCGACCCGGTTCCAGGTCAGCACGTTGACGAAGACACGGGGGGGTGTCGCGGGCCGCTGGGGTCGAAGGGAGATGGGCATGTTCGCTCGTCCAGAGAGCCGGAGACGTCGTTCCGCAGGCTCCTGCGCATCGCGGACGGATACTGCCGATTTCGGAAGACGATCCTACCACAGAGCAAGTACACTGTAGTATCCTTCGTCGCGAGAGCTATGGACAATGGAACGAGCCGTGGAACCGGGCGATGACGCTGGAGGGTAAGGTCATTCTCGTCACCGGCGCCTCGCGGGGGATCGGGCGTGCCATCTCCCTGCGGCTGGCCCGGGAGCGCCCGCGGCACGTCTTCGTGGGGTACTGCCTGAACCACGATGCGGCCCGCGACACCGCGCGCAGCATCGAGAGCGCCGGCGTCGCGGCCTCGGTGGTGGCGGCCGACGTCGGCCGGCTCGATTCGCTGGCGGAGATGTTCGGCGAGGTCGAGAGCCGCTGCGGCCAGCTCGACGTCTTCGTCAGCAACGCTGCCCGCACCACCTTCCGGGACGCTCTCGAGCTCACCCCGCGGAGCTGGCAGCGCACCCTCGACATCAACGCCCGCGCCTTCCTGGTCGGCAGCCAGATGGCGGCGCGCCTGATGGGCGACCGGGGCGGTCAGATCATCGCCATCAGCAGCCTCGGCTCCCGCGGCTGTGCGCCGGGATATCTGGCCTTGGGCGCCGCCAAGGCCGCGGTCGAGGCGGTGGCGCGCTACATGGCGGTCGAGCTGGCGCCGCAGGGCATCAACGTCAACGTGGTCTGCGGCGGTCTGGTCGAGACCGAGTCGTCCGCCTCGAACCCCGAGTACGCGGAGCTGAAGAGCAAAGTCGTGGCCCGCACGCCCGCCGGCCGGATCGGCCAGCCGGAGGACCTGGCGGGGATCGTGGCCTTCCTGTGCAGCCCGGACGCGAGCTGGATCCGCGGCCAGACCCTGATCGCGGACGGCGGCTATTCGCTGGTCAACTGACGGATCAACCGAGAGGCGAGCTTGGCACAGGCCACACTGGAGGGTCGCACGGCGCTGGTGACCGGCGGGGGACGCGGGATCGGGCGCGCCGTCGCGTTGGAGCTGGCGGTGCACGGTGCCGCCGTGGTGGTCGACTACCACCGCCGCCGCGACGCTGCGGAGGAGACGGTCGCGGAGATCACCCACGCCGGCGGCCGGGCCGTGGCCTGCTGCGCCGACGTGGCGGACGAGTCGGCGGTGGCGCAGCTGGTGCGGACCGCGCTGCGGCATTTCGGCAGCCTCGACGTCCTGGTCTGCAATGCCGGGATCGTCCACGGCCAGCTCGCCGCCCTGCAATCGATGGACGATTGGCAGCGGACGCTGCAGGTCAACCTGACCGGCCCCTTCCTCTGTATCCGCGAGGCCCTGCCCCACCTGATCGTCGGCGGGCACGGCAGCATCGTCTGCATCTCGTCGCGGCTCGCCGATCGGGGCGCCGGCGGGCTCGCGGGCTACTCCGCCTCGAAAGGCGCGGTCAACGCCCTGGTGCGCAGCCTCGCCGTCGAGTTGGGGCGCAAGCGGATCCGCATCAACGCGGTGGCGCCCGGACTGGTGGAGACCGACATGACCGCGGACCTGCCGGACGGCACCCTCGCGCAGGCCAGGGATCACCTGCCGCTCCGCCGCCTGGGCCAGCCCCGGGAGATCGCGCGGGTCGTCCGCTTCCTCGCCTCCGACGATGCGAGCTACGTCACTGGAGAGGTCATTGGTGTCAACGGCGGGCTCGCCGTCTGACCGTGACCGGTCAACCCCTGGAGCCAGGTATACTATGGAACCCGGTCTGAACCCGATGCGCGAGAACGTCCTCCCCACCGAGCCCGAGGTGGTCGTCAAGGTCAGCGAAGCCGTGGCCACGGCCCTCGACCTCAAACCCACCGCGATCACTCCGGAAGCCAGCCTGGAGCGCGAGTACCATGCGGAGTCGCTGGACCTGCTCGAGATCGTGTTCCTGCTCGAGAAGACCTACCGGGTCCGCATGCCGCGGACCGGCATCCTGCAGCACGCCGAGGAGCACTTCGGGGAGGGCACTCTGGTCGCCGGGGGCGAGCTGACCGAGCTCGGCCTGCGCATCCTGCGCCGGATGCGGCCGGACATCGATCCCGACCTGCTGCGCCCCGGGCTGCGGCTCAACGACGTCAATCGCTTCATGACCACCCAGACCTTCGTCCGTCTGGTGCTCCGCCTCCTGGAAGCCAAGGAGGAAGCGCGCCGCAAGCTGCAGGAGGCCGGCTGCGAGAAGTGCGGCGGCCACCGCATCCAGGACTCGCAGGTGGCCCCCGAGTTCGTCTGCGCCGACTGCGGCGCCGACTTCCCCGTCCCCAACGGCGACGACGTCCTCGTCCAGGACCTGGTGGAGCTCGATCGGGACCATGGCATCTGAAGGTGCGTCCCGGCGGGTGGTGGTCACCGGCCTGGGGCTGGCGACCTCCCTCGGGCTGGAGCTCCAGCCGACCTGGGATGCCATCGTCAATGGCCGCTCCGGGGTGCACTACATCGAACAGTTCGACAGCCGCGGGTTCCCGGTGCGCATCGGCGCCGAGATCGACACCTCCCGCTTTCCGCCCGATCCGGTCGACGAGCCGCTGCTCGGCGCCAACCGCACCCTGCGGTTCGCCGCCTGGGCCGCCGACCGGGCCTGGGAGGACGCCGGGCTCGACGGCCGGGCCTTCGAGCGCTCGCGGGCGGGGGTCTGCGTCGGGGCCGGCGTCTTTCCGGTGATGGAGGACCGCCTGTCCCGTCTGCCGGTGACGCTGCGGGCCGAGGACACCGTCTCCGGCTGGCTCCTCGACCTGTTCCGCGGCCGGCCCGAGCTGATCTCGCAGCAGGAGCTTTCCTCGGTCTCGACCCTGCTGTCGCGACGGTTCGACCTGCGCGGCCCCAGCCTCACCGTCCAGGCGGCCTGCACCTCGAGCACGCAGGCCATCGGGGAGGCCTTCGAGCTGGTGCGCGACGGGCGGCTGGACCTCGTGCTGACCGGCGGTGCGGACAGCATGCTGTCGATGTTCTGCGTCGCCGGCTTCGTCCTCCTGGGTGCCCTGTCCACGCATCCGGATCCGGCGGCGGCTTCCCGCCCGTTCGACGCCACGCGCAACGGCTTCGTCATGGGGGAAGGGGCGGCCATGATCCTGCTGGAGGGCCTGCCGCATGCGCTGGCGCGCGGGGCTCCCATCTACGCCGAGGTGATCGGCTACGGGGCGTCGTCGGACGGCTACCGCTTCACCGACGTGCACCCCGAGGGGGAGGGCGCGTCCCGCGCCATGCAGCTCGCCCTGGCGAGCGCCGGCCTCGCGCCCACGGACGTCGACTACATCAACGCGCACGGCACCGCCACGCCGCAGAACGATCGCGCCGAGACGATCGCCATCAAGCGGGTGTTCGGCGGGCACGCGCCACGGCTGCCGGTGAGCTCCACGAAGTCGCACCTCGGGCACCTGATCTGCGCCGCCGGGGCCATCGAGTTCCTGGTCACGGCGATGGCGCTGCACACCGCCACCATCCCGCCGACGATCAACCTGCACCGGCGCGATCCGGAGTGCGACCTCGACTACGTGCCGCTCGAGGCCCGCGCGCTCTCCGCCCGCGTCGCGCTGTCGAACTCCTTCGGTTTCGGCGGGCAGAACGGCACCCTGGCGTTGCGGAGGTGGGATGGGTAGCCCCGCTCCCGCACCGGTCGTGGTGACGGGGCTGGGGGTGGTCTCGGCTCTCGGCACGGGAACCGACGAGCACTTCCGGCGGCTGTTCGCGGGCGATTGCGGCGTCACCGGCCGCCAGCCCGGACCGCACGACGACCTGCCGGTCCCCGTCTGGGCGCCCGTGCAGGGCTTCCAGGCCGCCGAGGCGATCCGCAACCGCATGCTGCGCAAGCTGCTGCGGCCGAGCGCCGCGATGGCCGTGGTCGCCGCCGGCGAGGCCCTGCGCGACGCCGGGCTGGAAGGGGACGCCGCCACGCTGGAGGCCGCCGGGCTGTACGTCGGCTCCGTGAGCTTCGATCTCCCGTTCACCCACTTTCTGCCCGCCATCGAGGTCTCCTGCGACCGCGAGGGGGGGTTCGACTTCGCCCGCTTCGCGACCCGCGGGCTGGCGCAGATCGATCCCCTGCTGATCGTCAAGGGCCTGCCCAACGCCGGGCTCTGCGGCATCGCGATCGAGCATGGCGTGCTGGGGCCGAACATGAACGTCGCCAACGGCGCGATCGGGGGGCTGCAGGCGG
>JADMIO010988001.1_pt1 | contig 14250 bp, 14 predicted proteins | sample 8958161 | NCBI WGS metagenome assembly JADMIO01 (sample SAMN16585339, study PRJNA669376) | soil metagenome | isolation source: Crop rotation soil | place: USA: Cullars Rotation, Alabama | collected 2011 | reverse complement strand
CGCCCCCTCGTGAGGCCGAGTGGAGGTTCTGCGCAGTGGGCAACCCGGCATGGATGCCGGGTTAGCCGCCCCCGGCCATGGATGGCCGATGGCGGCGGGCCCACGGAGCAGGACCGGAGCGAGGGAATGCCGAGCCTAGGCGAGGCACCGGACGAAAGGGGCAAGAGCCCTTGGTTACTTGGGGCTCTTCCAAGTGACTCGCCGTAAGAGCGAAACCAATAGCCACCGTTACCGCAGAAACGGATATACCCCCCCTCCAACAACCCCAAAAAAACGCCCCGATCAAATCAGGGCGTTTTACTAAAGCAAGAAAGCACTTACTTCTCAGCGCGCTCTTTCAAAGCCTTCAACGTATTGAACGGCGCGTCCACCACAAACTTGTTGGCAATCATCGAAGGCACACTACCACCCGGCTCAGTGTGAACCTGATAGGTCACTTCAATCTGATCACCCTTGGGCACAAACTTCCAGAAACCATCAACCTTCGCCACCCGCACAAAACCTTTTTCTTCTGGAATGTACTTCGGCACGCCTTCAAGTTTGCGCGTCAGGCTGCCATCGGCACCTTCAGTGGTTGTAATGTGCAGCACCGAATCACGTGGAGTCACCGGCCATGGCGTATTGAACTGCGTGTAGGTCCAGCTCTGATCGCCTTCGTGCTTGAGCAACTTCTGCATTTTGCACTCGTGAATCCAGGTGCAAGCACCGGCCACGTCTTCCTGAAGTGCACGCAACTTGGCCATGGTGGTTTTCATCAGGGTAACGCCCTGATAGGCCTTGTAGTCCGAACCGGCCACTTCACTCAAGGACACCTTGATGCCATCTTCATTCTTGGCCACTTTCCACTCTTCAGCCTGTGCGGCGGAAGTCGCCAGCACCACCGTCAAACCACAAAGCACAGCCATACGATGCAGCGAACCCATAATCTTTTCCTTATTGTTGAAGTTCCGTTCGTTGTACACATCACGCAGCCGTCATTTGCTCCCACCAGCCCAGCAACCTGATCGCGTCGTCACTGCTGCTACCGCAGACCTCGACGTCGGCCTCGAACGCCGAGCACACCGCCGGACGCTCAGGTTGGCCGAAAATACTGCACAAGTTTTCGACAGAGAGTTGTATGCAACGTTCTCCCGCGGCTTTACCGTTGGGCATGCCTGGGATCGGTGAACTGATGGAAGGGGCAATGCAACAGGCGCCACAGCCTTCACGGCACTTCATGACGACGAGCTCCTTGGAGAGGTGATGTACTAAAGGACGGGGCACAGAGTAACCGCTAAAACAGTTGTTTTAAATTACCCGAGGACGGGTTTTTGCGCACAAACCGGTGTGACTGACCAGTCTCCGACAAAGCGTCTGACTGGCGAGACTCAGATGGCATGGAATCAACGCTTGAACTCGAACTCCAGCGCGGCGCCATCCACTTCACGGCGTTCTTCGTTACGCAGTTGCAACTTCATTTCGTTGCTGATCAGTCGGCCGTTGAGCTGAAACGGTGAGCTGCCGGCCTTGTCACCGAACATCTGCGGCAACACGGTATCGTGCCGTGGTAACGGGACGGTACCGACCGGTTTCAGCTCCTCGGCCATGTCCTCGGGCAGGCTCAAATCCAGGTTGGCCGAGGGCAGTGGGGTCTTTACGACTTCACTGGCGGGTTTGGACTTGGAGACGATCGGCGGACGCTTTTTGACCTTGGCCACGTTCTTTTTAGCCGGTGCGGCTTTCTTGGTCGGCACGGCTTTCTTGACCGTTACCGCTTTTTTCGCAACCGCGCCCGCGGCAGGCTTTTCCTGAACGGAAGCCGCCAGGGTGCTTTGCGCTTGAAAGGTCATCAACAGGCAGATCGACAGCCAGACGGCGGAAAAAATCGGTTTCATGGACCCAACGGAGCTGACGGCACATTCGGCAGAGGGCCATATGCTCGCTTGTTGGACGCGACAAGACAAGCTCGGGCGGGAATTACCCGCCCGGCAGTCAGATGCCGCCCGCCATCTCCTGGCACAGTTGTGTGGCGAGCATACCCAGGGTCATCAGCGCCCGCTCGGCTTCACGGTTCCACGGCGTGCCGCAGTTGAGCCGGATACAGTGATTGAACTGCTCGGTGTTGCTGAAAATCAGCCCCGGCGCAATGCTGATGCCTTGTTGCAGCGCACGCACGTGCAGTTCCTGAGTGTTGACCCGACCCGGCAGGCTCACCCACAGAATGAATCCGCCGGTTGGCCGGGTCATCTGCGTGCCTTCCGGGAAGTACTGCTGCACCGCGAGCTGGAAGGCGCTGAGGTTCTTGCGGTATTCCTGACGGATGTAGCGCAGATGCCGGTCGTAACCGCCATTTTCCAGATACGCCGCGATGCCCATCTGGGTAACGCTGCAAGCGGAGTGCGTACTGAAGGTTTGCAAACGCTGGATTTCCTGCTGGTACTTGCCAGCGATCATCCAGCCGATCCGTACCCCCGGCGACAGGGTTTTGGAGAAGCTCGAGCAATAGATCACCCGATCCAGACGGTCGTAGGCTTTGAGTGATTTGGTACGGCCCTGCTCGAACATCAGTTCGCCGTAGATATCGTCTTCGACCACCTGGATATCGAAATCAGACGCCAGGCGCAGCAGTTGTTTCTGCCGTTCTTCGGGCATCGTGCCGCCCAGCGGATTGCTCAGTCGTGTGGTCAGCACCAGTGCCTTGATCGACCACTGGTTGGCTGCCAGTTGCAGCGCTTCCAGGCTCATGCCGGTGGCCGGATCACTCGGAATCTCTATAACTTTCAGGCCCAACAGGTCGGCCAGTTGCAGCAAGCCGTAATAGGTCGGCGACTCGGCGGCGATCAGATCGCCTGGCCGGGTCAGCACACGCAGGGACATTTGCAGGGCATCGACACAGCCGTGGGTGATCACCACTTCTGATGGATCGACCACTACACCGGCGTCGCGCATGCGAATCGCCACTTGTCGCCGCAAGGGTTCGAAACCGGGGCTGAACATGTAGCTGAAGGCACGCGGACTGTGGAATCGGGTGACTTTGGCCAATTGCTGATGCAGTGCTCGCACCGGCAGGTAATCGACGCTCGGCACCGCCGCGCCCAAGGGAAACACACCCTCGCGACGGGATTCGACCAGGACTTGTTGAATGATGCTGCTGCGAGTGACCAGACCGGGACGCTCGACACGGGCGATGTCCGGCGTTGGCGCGGTCAGGGCCGGTGTCTGGTGTACGTAGTAACCAGACTGCGGACGCGCACGGATCAGCCCCTGATCTTCGAGGTTGGCGTAGGCCTGCAACACCGTCGCATGGCTGACGTTGAGCTGCGAACTCATCTTGCGCACCGAAGGCACGCGCTCCCCCGGTTGATAGACACCACGGCGAATGTCCTCAGCCAGCTGCTGAGCGATACGTTGGTAGAGCAAAAGATTGGTCATGACGCAGCACTCGATTTCACGGGCATTTTATTCTTGTGTGAAACAATACCGGAACAGTTTAGAAGTGTACGGGGACAGTTGCCACAATAGTCGACGGTACAGTGCAGTGTCAGCAAAATCTGTACTGGTTTGCGGGGCAATTCGCAGACACAAAAAAACCCGGCGCTGTCCCACAGGCCGAGTCTGTAGGAGCCGGCTTGCTGGCGATGGCATCACCGCGGTTTATCTGAAACGCCGCATTGATGCTATCGCCAGCAAGCCGGCTTCTTCCGAGTGCATGGACTAGCGGGCGGCGCCGAGCTGACCTTTTTCGTCAGAGAACACAATTTCCACCCGACGGTTCTGTGCACGACCCCGTTCGGAGGCGTTCGCGTCTACCGGGTATTCGTCGCCGTAACCCTCGACCTGGATACGCTTTTCATCAACGCCCAGATCCGTCAGCACGTCCGCGACAGATTGCGCACGGTCGCGGGACAGCTTGAGGTTTTCCTGCTTGCCGCCCGTGCTGTCGGCATAACCTTCGATGCGTACGACGCGCTTGGGGTTGAGCTGGAGGAACTGCACAATCTTCAGTACCACGCGGTTAGCCGAGCTTTTCAACTCCGCTTCGCCGGTGTCGAACAGCACATCGCCCAAGGTCATCACCAAACCACGGTCGGTCTGGGTGGTGGCCAACGCGACAATCTGCTCTTCGAGCCACTTGCCCTGCTGTTGCACACTGAGCAACTTGGATTCGCGCAAGGCCAGTTGCAGGCGTTGACGCTCCAGTTCGAGCTTCGCAGCGCGCTCTTCGTTGAGCACCAGGGTTGTGTGCTCCCGGGCGATTTCACTGTAGCGCTGGCTCAAGTAGGCGTAATGCACCACATCCGAACCGCTGCCCCAGTAGCTGGACAGGCGATCGGCCCGGGCCAGGGACTCACCGGCGCGGATTACGTCTTTCGGGGCGATGCGCAGCACATTGGAATCTTCCTTGACCTTCTGGAAGTCGGCACTGGCGTCTTGCAACGCAGCTTCACTGTGCTGGCCGGCGCAACCGGATAGGCTGGCGCACGCTGCCAGGATCAAACCGCCGATCGCGTTGGACTTGAGGCTCATTGGGCGTCTCCCACTTGCTTGCGCAGACGGGTGATGCGGGTATTGAGCACGTTCAACTGCTCCTCGCTTTTCAAGGTCAGTACTTTGGCTTCGGCGAGACGCGCATCCAGTTCGGCTTGTTCTGCACGCATCCGCGCGTGCTTGTAGGACTGATCAGTCATGTCGCCCTGGGCACGGCTGAACTTGTCTTCGGCCAGCTTCATTTCCGGCACGTCGTCGGCGGTGGCGCCCACGGCCTTGGCTTGTATCAGGGCCTGTTCAGTCAGGCGTATCTGTTCATTCGGCGCCGGATCGGCTGCACAACCCGCCAGAGCCAGAACGGCCAGGGCAGCGAAAAGAGGTCGAATACTCACTAAAAATCCCTACTGTTTTGGGGTACTGGCGGGTTGTTTCTGTAGCTGTTGCTGCGCCTTCCAACGCTCGATATTGCGTTGCAGTACAGCTTCCGTCAGTCCGGACGCGGGCAATTCTGTCATCTTTTTGGCCAGCTGTCCGCGCAACCACGGATCGTTGCAGGCCGAGTTATGGGAAACCGCGAGGAACAGGCCAGGTTTGTCGACCGGTTGCGGGCGGGCCACCAGATCGCTGGCCATGCTCAATGCCTGCGCGGCAGCCATGCCTGAATAACGTCCCGCGAGGACAAATTCCACCTCGCCCAGGAGCAGTTTCTGAAAGGCTTGGGTCAGGTTGGGTGTACGCACGAGGGACAATTGCTGCTCGGCGAACGTACCAAATGCCTGGGTCATTCGAGACTTTTCCGACAACGCGCCAGGATGACCATGCAGGTCCTGCACTTCGTTGTAGACCAGTGGCGAGTCTTTCCGGGCCCAGACCAGGTAATCGTTTTCCAGCAACGGCGGATGGATGTAATCCAGGGTTTCAAGCTCGCTGACCGTCAACGGCGCATCGGCCAGCATGTCCATACGCCCGCTGCGCACTTCATCCAGGGCCTGGGAGCGTTTGCCGGCGTACAGCAATTCGACCTTGATCCCTAACTCCCCAGCTACTTGCTGCAACAAATCGGCACTGGCGCCGATCAGGTGTTTGGGGTTTTGCGGGTCTTGCCACAGGTACGGTGGCGCGTCCGGACTGCCGGTGACCACCAGGCGTTCGCACTTGCCTGCGGCAATCGATAGCGCAGGCAATATCGTCAGACCCAGCAGCAATGACCAACCGAACACTCGTCGCACGACACTCTCCCACTTGAACGTATACCCCCTGTCGAAGCGAGCCTGCTCGCGATGGACTCGAATGCGCCGTGCTCAACCTGAATACGCGCGTCATCGTTGACGACCATCGCGAGCAAGCTCGCTCCTACAGGATGGGCAAAAAAAAGCCCGACCAAAAGGTCGGGCTCTTTATAGGTCAAGCAGCAGGATTAGACCAGCTTCTCGAGCTCAGGGATGGCTTCGAACAGGTCCGCCACCAGGCCGTAATCGGCCACCTGGAAGATCGGCGCTTCTTCGTCCTTGTTGATCGCGACGATCACTTTGGAGTCTTTCATGCCGGCCAGGTGCTGGATCGCGCCGGAGATACCGACCGCGATGTACAGCTGTGGAGCAACGATCTTGCCGGTCTGACCGACCTGCATGTCGTTGGGTACAAAACCTGCGTCGACCGCGGCGCGGGAAGCACCGACGGCAGCGCCCAGCTTGTCGGCCAGGGCGTACAGGTGTTTGAAGTTGTCGCCGTTCTGCATGCCGCGACCGCCGGAAACGACGATTTTGGCAGCGGTCAGTTCAGGACGATCAGATTTAGCAAGCTCTTCACCGACGAAGCTCGAGGTGCCGGCGTTGTGCGCAGCAGCAACGGCCTCAACGGCAGCCGAACCACCTTCAGCGGCAACCGGGTCGAAACCGGTGGCACGCACGGTGATCACTTTCACAGCAGCGTTCGACTGAACGGTAGCGATGGCGTTACCGGCGTAGATCGGGCGCTTGAAGGTGTCGGCGCTTTCAACCGAGATGATCTCGGAGATCTGGTCAACATCCAGCTGAGCGGCAACGCGCGGCAGGATGTTTTTGCCGTTGGACGTCGCGGCAGCCAGGATGTGGCTGTAGCCAGCGCCCAGCTCGGCAACCAGCGGTGCAACGTTTTCCGGCAACTGGTGAGCGTAGGCGGCGTTGTCGGCCACCAGCACTTTAGCCACGCCAGCGATTTTCGCAGCGGCTTCAGCCAAGGCGCCAACGCCCTGGCCAGCGACCAGAACGTGGATGTCGCCGCCGATTTTGGCAGCGGCAGCCACGGTATTCAGGGTGGCCGGAGCCACTACCTTGTTGTCGTGTTCAGCGATTACCAAGATAGTCATGATCAGATTACCTTCGCTTCGTTTTTCAGTTTCTCGACCAGTTCAGCCACCGACTTGACCTTGATACCCGCGCTGCGTGCAGCCGGCGCTTCGACTTTCACGGTCTTGTTGGTGGAGGCGGTGGAAACGCCCAAAGCATCCGGAGTCAGCACTTCGAGAGGCTTCTTCTTGGCTTTCATAATGTTTGGCAGGGACGCATAACGCGGCTCGTTCAAACGCAGGTCGGTGGTGACGATGGCCGGCAATTTCAGGGAAACTGTCTGTGCGCCGCCGTCGATTTCGCGGGTCACGGCAACGCTGTCGCCGGACACTTCGACTTTCGAAGCGAAGGTGCCCTGACCGTAGCCGCTCAATGCAGCGAGCATCTGGCCTGTCTGGTTGTTGTCGCTGTCGATGGCTTGTTTGCCAAGAATCACCAGTTGAGGCTGTTCCTTGTCGACGACAGCCTTGAGCAGCTTGGCAACGGCCAGGGAAGTCAGATCTTCAGCGGATTCGACGAGGATGGCGCGGTCGGCACCCAGAGCCAGCGCGGTGCGCAGTTGCTCTTGAGCGGTAGTCGGGCCGATGGAGACGACGACGATTTCAGTCGCAACACCTTTCTCTTTCAGGCGTACGGCTTCTTCCACTGCGATTTCGCAGAACGGGTTCATCGACATCTTGACGTTGGCGAGGTCTACGCCGGAATTGTCCGCCTTGACGCGAACCTTGACGTTGTAATCCACAACGCGTTTGACAGCTACAAGAACCTTCATGGATTCCTCGTTACTCTCCGGTGAAAAGAAAGTCGCCTAGGCGAACCTGGCGGTTGATGCTCATCGGGCGCAAGGGCACCTCTAAAAACGCCGGCATACGTGTCAAGTGAGCATCGCTCGTGATGTGGATGACCGTTCGTCAGTGGTGACCAACAAGTCATTCAATATCGCGGCGTGTAAACTGCGCGCCAAACCTGCGCAATACATCACCTGCTACTGCCATCGCCCTGTCTTTAGAGGTGCTCTTGAAACCATCATTCAGCCTACGGCGAACGCAAAACCGCCCGTATCTTGACCGGAACACCTATTCCGGTCAATACGGCAAAATAGCCGTTCATAAGCCGCGTGACTTTGATTTCTCTGGCTTTGAGCCAATTCAAACAAACGTTTGTATTGGACGCTGAGAGTGGTGTAGATATAATGCGCCACCCAGAGAGAAAGGTGGTTCATCGATTGTCCACTTCCTGCATCTCGCAGGATTTCATGGATGCGACACCAAACCTCCAATTAGAAAAAAAACTGTTGAGCCTTGAGTAGGAGATAACCTGTGGAACGCGAATACATGGAATTCGACGTGGTCATCGTCGGTGCCGGCCCCGCTGGTCTTTCCGCCGCCTGCCGCTTGAAGCAGAAGGCTGCTGAAGCCGGTAAGGAAATCAGCGTCTGCGTGGTCGAAAAAGGCTCCGAAGTGGGTGCTCACATCCTGTCTGGTGCCGTGTTCGAACCACGCGCCTTGAACGAATTGTTCCCGGACTGGAAAGAACTCGGCGCGCCGCTGAACACGCCGGTCACCCGCGACGACATCTTCGTGCTGAAAAACGCCGACAGCGCGCAAAAGGTTCCAGACTTCTTTGTGCCCAAGACCATGCACAACGAAGGCAACTACATCATCTCCCTGGGCAACCTGTGCCGCTGGCTGGCCCAGCAAGCCGAGAACCTGGGCGTGGAAATCTACCCAGGCTTCGCCGCTCAGGAAGCGCTGTTCGACGAGAACGGCGTGGTTCGCGGGATCATCACCGGCGACCTCGGCGTTGACCGCGAAGGTCATCCGAAAGAAGGCCTGTACACCCCGGGCATGGAACTGCGCGGCAAGTACACGCTGTTCGCCGAAGGCTGCCGCGGCCACATCGGCAAGCAGCTGATCAAGCGCTTCAATCTGGACAATGATTCCGACGTCCAGCACTACGGCATCGGCCTGAAAGAAATCTGGGAAGTCGACCCGGCCAAACATCAGCCAGGCCTGGTGGTTCACACCGCCGGTTGGCCTATGGACATCATGGGTACCGAGAACACCGGTGGCTCCTTCCTTTATCACCTGGAAAACAACCAGGTGGTCGTCGGCCTGATCGTCGATCTTTCCTACAGCAACACTTACCTGTCGCCGTTCGACGAGTTCCAGCGCCTCAAGCATCACCCGGTGCTCAAGCAGTACCTGGAAGGCGGCAAGCGCATCAGCTACGGCGCTCGCGCCATTTGCAAGGGTGGCCTGAACTCGCTGCCGAAGATGGTATTCAAGGGCGGCGCGCTGATCGGTTGCGACCTCGGCACCCTGAACTTCGCCAAGATCAAAGGCAGCCACACCGCGATGAAGTCCGGCATGCTCGCCGCCGAATCCGTGGCCGAGGCGCTGTTCGCCGAGAAGGACGGCACTGAAGAGCTGACCACTTACGTCGACGCGTTCAAGAACAGCTGGCTCTACGAAGAATTGTTCGCCAGCCGCAACTTTGGCCCGGCGATCCACAAGTTCGGCGCGATCGTCGGCGGTGGTTTCAACTGGCTGGACCAGAACATCTTCGGCGGCAAACTGCCGTTCACCTTGCACGACACCAAGCCGGATTACGCTTGCCTGAAGCTCGCGGCCGACTGCAAGAAGATCGACTACCCGAAACCGGACGGCAAGATCAGCTTCGACAAACTCAGCTCGGTGTTCATCTCGGGGACCAACCACGAAGAAGAGCAACCGTGCCATCTGAAGCTGACCGATCCGAGCATCCCGATCGCCAAGAACCTGCCGATGTACGATGAACCTGCCCAGCGCTACTGCCCGGCCGGCGTGTACGAAGTGGTCACCAAGGAAGACGGCGAGAAGCGCTTCCAGATCAACGCCCAGAACTGCGTTCACTGCAAGACCTGCGACATCAAGGACCCAGCACAGAACATCACCTGGGTGACACCGGAAGGTGCTGGCGGCCCGACTTACCCGAACATGTAAGTCGACTGCCTGAACAACGAGGCTCCCTTAATGGGGGCCTTTTTGTTGCCTGCGATTCATCCCCTGTCGGAGCCAGCAAGCCGGCTCCTACAGGTCAGGCAGCGCGCTCTTCTCCGGGACTGCGTTCGAAGTAGCGCTTGTACTCGCGACTGAACTGCGACGTGCTTTGATACCCGACCCGATGCGCCACCTGCGCCACACCCAACCCTTCCGCAACCAGCAACGTCTGCGCCTTGAGCAACCGCAAACGCTTCAGGTACTGCACTGGCGATAACAGCGTGCTGCGCTTGAAATGCTCATGAAAAGTCGACGTGCTCATGTTCGCGCAGCTGGCCAGGGTCTCGACGTTCAAGGGTTCGGTGAAATGCCCGTGCAGATGGTTCAGCGAGGCCGCGATTCGCGCAAATTGCCCCTGCTGCTCTACCAATGCCCGCAACACGTCAGCCTGCGGTCCGCGCAAGGCCACGAACAACAATTCACGCAAGCGCGCCTGCCCCATGATCTGACACTCCAGAGGATCGTGCAGACAGCGCAACAGCCGCTCAACGCAACCGCGCATCGCCTCGTCGAGCACCGCCGAGGTCATGGATTCCGGTGTCTGCGCGGCAACCGTACGCCCCGGCACCAGCCCCATGGCCAACACCAGTTCACCCAGCAATGCGCGGTCAATGGCGATGGAAACCCCGAGCATCGGCCCGTCAGGCGCCGAAAATGTTTCGCACTCGAAAGGCACTGGCAGCGCCTGGATCAAATAATGCCCGGCGCCATACTCCAGTGTTCGAGGCCCCAGATACGCCAGTTTGCTGCCTTGAGCGATGATGACCAGGCTCGGTTCGTAGATTTGTGGGCCTCGCGCCACATCACAACTGGCGCGCAAAACCTGCACACCCGGCAATGCCGTGGGTGCGAAACCGTCACGCGTGGTCAGCGGCTGGATCAGCGAAACCAGCGTGGCATTGGCATCAAGATGACGAGTCAACAACATAAGAATTCTTCAAAAAAAAGTCGCGGAATAAGGGACGGAAACATCATCGCAGGTCTGATGGCCAATGCGACCCATTGGAGGCCGATGCCGGAGGAATAGGCATGACACCCGGAGGAATCGCCATGGCCGGTGACCGGTGCGGCGCCCAGAATGCGCCGCCTCACCTGTCACTGCTTTTGCGAGGTTCACCATGTACACCGCCATCGGATACGCCGCCCAGTCGGCCACCACTCCCCTCGCCCCCGTAAAATTCGAGCGCCGCAGCCCGCGTACCGACGACGTGGCGATCGACATTCTCTACTGCGGCGTCTGCCATTCCGACATCCATCAGGCCCGCAACGAGTGGGGCATCGCCGTCTACCCGCTGATGCCAGGTCACGAGATCGTAGGCAAAGTGACTGCCGTTGGTGCGAACGTTACCCGGCACAAGGTCGGCGATCTGGTCGGCGTCGGCTGCATGGTCGATTCGTGCCGCAGCTGCGAAGCCTGCCAATCCAACCTCGAGCAGTATTGCCTCGAAGGCCCGACCATGACGTATGCCACGCCGGACCGGGTGGATGGCAGCAACACCATGGGCGGTTACTCCGACAGCATCGTGGTCAGCGAGCACTTCGTGGTGCGCATCCCGGAAAAACTCGACCTGGCCAGCGCCGCGCCGATCCTCTGCGCCGGCATCACCACCTACTCGCCGCTCAAGCACTACGGTGTGAAAGCGGGCGACAAGGTCGGGATTCTCGGCATGGGAGGCCTTGGCCACATGGGCATCAAGTTCGCCAAGGCAATGGGCGCGGAAGTCACGCTGTTCACCCGCTCGGCGAGCAAGGCTGAAGAAGGTCGCCGCCAGGGCGCGGACCATGTGATCGTGTCCACCGATGCCGAGCAGATGAAGGCGGCCGCAGGCCATTTCGACTTCCTGCTGGACACCATTCCGGTGCAGCACGACCTCAATCCCTACCTCGACACCCTGCGTTTCGACGGCGTGCACATTTTGGTGGGGTTGATTGAACCGATTGATCCACCGGTCCACGCGGCCAAGCTGGTGCTGGGCCGCCGTGTACTCGCCGGGTCGCTGATCGGCGGCATCGCCGAAACCCAGGAAGTGCTGGATTTCTGCGCCGAGCACACCATCACCTGCGACATCGAAATGCTCGACATCCGCCAGATCAACGAGGCTTACGCGCGCATGATCGCCGGTGACGTGAAATACCGCTTTGTCATCGACATGGCAACGCTGAAGGTCTAGACCTTCAAGCCGAGCTCCGCCGAAAGCCGGGCCGTGACCCCTTTGATCAGGGGAATCAGCTCGGCCATTTTTTCCAGCGGCATGTACGGCACGGTGCTGGCGATGCTGATGCCGGCGACGATGCGCTTGCTCGCATCACGGATCGGCGCGGCCACACAGCGAATCGACGGTTCGTTGTCCTCTAGGTCGAAGGCGTAACCGCCCGCTACATACTCAATCATGCGCTGCTGAAACTGCTCCCAGGATTGCTCGGGGTGCTGCGGCCAGAACTGATTTTTCCCACCCGCCGGCAAGCTGACTTCGTACAGTCGCTGCCACTCTTCCCGGGTGTCGTCGAGCATCAGCGCCTTGCCGATCCCGGTGCGCGCCAACGGCATGCGATGGCCGACCCGCGAACGCATTTCCGGACCATTGCGCCCCGGATTCTTGTGCAGGTACAGCACCTCGTCACCCTCACGAATCGCCAGGTGAATGGTGTCGCCGGTCAACGCCGACAACTCATCCAGATACGGACCGGCCAGGGTCACCAGCGGCAATTCCTCCCGCGCCTGGAAACCCAGTTCGATCAGCTTCGGCCCCAACAGATAACCGACTTGCGGCACCACACGCAGATAACGCTCGTCCACCAGGCAACTGGCCAGACGATGGGTGGTGCTGCGCGTGGTGCCGATCAGCCGGGCAATTTCCTTGAGATCGCGGGCACCACTGGCCACGGCCTGAACCACACCCAGACCACGGAGCAATGTCTGGGTGCCGGTCGGCGCGGCGTCCTTGGCGATTTTTGGGGCGTCTTCCTGCATATCCAGCCTTTACCGTTGAGCGAGTGAACGGGCGGCATTATGGTCGCCCGATGGCTGCGACTACAACTTGATACGCTCGACCTTCCCGACCAGCAACACGTAGGAAAGCGCGCCGATCAACGCCAGAACCGAGATATAGGTAATCGCCGGTGCAAACGAATCACCGGTGGCGAGGAAACCGATGACGATGGGCGTGGTGATCGCCGACAGGTTGCCGATGAAATTGAACACCCCGCCCGTCAGCCCCAGCAAGCGTGCCGGTGCCAGCGTTGACACCAACGACCAGGTGATCGACGCCAGTCCGTTGCCGAAAAACGCCAGCGCCAGGAAGGCAATCACCAGCGGCGTCGACTCGACGAAATTGGCGCCGATGATCGACGTGGAAATCAACAGGCCGCCAATGATCGGCAACTTGCGCGCGAAGCCCACGGTGTAACCCCGGCGGATCAGGAAGTCGGAGAAGAACCCGGAACAGAGCACGCCCACGAACGCCGCGAGGAACGGCAGCGACGCCAGCAGGCCGGACTTGATGAAGTCCATGCCGCGGTATTTCACCAGGTAGGTCGGGAACCACGTCAGGAAAAACCACAGCGTCGAGTTGAGGCAGAACTGACCGAGGTAAATACCCCAGAGTTTGCGTTTGGTCAGGACGATACCGAGATCGGTCCAGCTGAATTTGGCTTTGACCTTGGCCTGCTCGGCCTGGATGTCCACCAAGCCGCCACCCTCGCGGATCAGGTCGATTTCGCCCTGGTTGGCACCTTTGAAATCCCGCGGTTCGCGATACACCGCGTACCAGATCACCGCCCACAGAATGCCCACCGCACCGGTGCTGACGAACACCATGTGCCAGCCGAATTCATGCTGCAGCCAGGCCAGTACCGGCGTCAGGAATGCCAGGCCGACGAACTGGCCAGAGGTGTAGAAACCAATGGCCGTGGCCCGCTCGCGCTCGGGAAACCAGGTGGTGACCACGCGGCTGTTGATCGGATAGGCCGGCGCTTCCAGGGCACCGACGGCCATGCGTAAGACGAACAACGCGATGAAGCTGGCCGCGAAACCGAGCATGACCGTGGCCACCGACCACAGCAGCAGTGCGACGCTGTAGAGAATCCGTGGGGGTACCCGGTCGACCAGCCAGCCGCCGGGGATCTGCATGGCGGCGTAGGTCCAGCCGAATGCGGAGAAGATCAGCCCGACGTGGATCGGGTCGATGCCCAGTTCGCTGGTCAGCGCCGGCGCGGCGATGGAGAGGTTGCTGCGGTCGAGGTAGTTGATCACCACGGTGATGAACAGCAGCACCATGATGAAAAAACGCTTGCGGCTGGGCGCCACCAACGACGCCTGCCCGGTGAGGGTTTGCGGTTGCATGGGGAATGCCTCTTCTTATGTTTATTGAGGTCAATTTGAAGGGGTGCACCACCCCCCCTGTGGGAGCGGGCTT
>JADMIO010703433.1_pt1 | contig 14250 bp, 8 predicted proteins | sample 8958161 | NCBI WGS metagenome assembly JADMIO01 (sample SAMN16585339, study PRJNA669376) | soil metagenome | isolation source: Crop rotation soil | place: USA: Cullars Rotation, Alabama | collected 2011 | reverse complement strand
CGCGACAACTTGTCCACGTGGAATTCTAAGCTTAGGATCCCAATGTGCTGGAAAGTGGAGACGTACACCGAGCTCAGCTTGCAGGGCACCGCAGCCAACGTCGCGCTGCCGCTCTGAGCCCCGCGACGCAACCTGGCGGCTCGCCGACGCCCTCGTCGTGCTCGCCGCCGGCAGCTGGGACCCGTCAGCCGTGCGGCGCGGCCACGCCGCCGTCGTCGCCCTGTCCCGCGACATGGACGACGGCCGCCGCCTCCGGCTCGGCCGCCTCGGGTTCTCCACCGACGCCGCCGCCCGGCTGTCCGCGCTGCACACGCGCAACTTCATGTAGCTCGCACCGGGTTCGTCCGCGGTCAGCCGCCGTCGTGGAGGATCCAGATCGGATCGCGGCTGCCGACCAGGAATTCGAGCTGACCCGGGCCGCACGCGACCGGCAACCGGCCGGGGAGCTCCCAGCGGCGGAGCAGATCGTCGAGCTGGTCGGCGAGCTCGGCGCCGCGCTGCGGCCGGCGCGCGGGCTCGAAGGCGAGGCACCGGGTGAGCAGCGTGCGCCACGCGAGGCGGGCCTCGAGCGGGAGCGCGACCAGCTGCGGATCGAGCCAGACGTCGGGGTGCTTGATCATGCGGAGTCGCCGGCGTCCGCGGCCGACCGCCGGCACGATCATCGTGTGCTCCTCGCCGAAGATCACGGCGGACAGCGCGGCGATCGCCATCAGGGCGAGCGGGAACACGTCGGTGGCCGGGCTCAGCGCCGCGGCGAGCGCCTGCTCGGGAGCCGCCCAGCCCTCGGTCATGCCGGCGGCGGTGGCGCCGGACGGGACATCGAGGGCGTCGAACGCGCGGATCCCGGTCTGCTCGAGCAGGACGTTGCCCGGCTTGAGATCGGCGTGGACCCGGCCACGGGCGTGCCAGTCGCGGTCGACCGCACGCGCGAGCTCGGCGACGAGCTGAGCCGCGTCGGCGCGCGACACCGACCACGACAGCCGCTCGGCGCCGGCCAGGGCGCGGCGGTACTCGGCGAGATCCGACAGCCGGCCCTCGATCGCGTGGCCAGGCACGGCGTTGCGCTCGCGGATGTGCCAGCGGGCCGAGCGCAACGCGAGCAAGCTCTCGAGGATGAGTGGCCGCGCGGTGGCCTGGCGCGCCGGGAGCGTGGGCCCGGGTGGGACGGCCAGGTTCGGGGTATCCGGCGTCACGCCGATCCACAACCTGCCGTCGCGACCGAAGGTGACCGGCGCGGGCGGCGCGGCGGCCGGCGCGGCGGCGGATCGGTACGGCTCGGCGGGGGCGCCGCCGGTCGGGGCGGCGAGCTCCTGGACCGAGAGCAGGACGCTGTTCTCGAACCGCGATGGCTCGCGCGCCGCGGCGACGTCGTCGGGCAGGACCAGCGGGCTGACCGCGCCGAGCATGCGGGCGAGCAACGTGGCGCCGAGATGGCCGGCGATCGAGCCGGCGGTCTCGTAGTACGCACGACCACCGACCCGCACGATGCGGCGGGTGATGGTGCACGACCGGGCGACGCGCTGGAGCTCGGCCAGCGCGCGCTCCAGCTCGCGATCCGGCGATGCGCCGACATCGAGCGCGCGGACCACCGGGCCGCGGACGTCGACCGCGCGATGGACGTGCATCACGAGCGGCAGGCCGTCGGGCGCGCGCGCGAGCTCGAACGCGGCGTCGGGGCGGGCGTCGAGATCGCCGGCGCGGGTGACCTCGATGGTGCGGTGGGATTCGCGGATCCAGTGGGTGGGATCGATCATCAGTGCTCCCGTGCGATGTCCCGGTTGGACACGCCCGGCCGCGCAGAGCTTGGGACACGCGCCGCGATGCGCCCTGCGCGCGCGTTCTAGCCCCCGCCCCGGGACGCGCTCACGAGTCCTTGCGCCGGCGCGGCGTCGCCATGGTCTGGCTGGCGCGCGGGACACGCTCGGGCGGGATCCAGCCGAGGTTGTGCATCGCGCCCTGGGCGCGCGAGATGTCGATCAGCTCGACCTCGACCTCCTCGATCGCGGCGTCGCCGTCGCTGAACAGCTCGGCGAGCCGGGCCGCCTCGGCGTGCACGGCGTCGGCGGTCGGCCGGTCGTCGGCAGCGCGCTCGAGCATGCGCGCGAGCAGCTGGTGGAACGCCGGCGGCATGCCGGGAAACCGCTGGACCGGCTCGGGCAAGGCCAGGGTCGCGGCCTCGAACATCACCGCGCCGAGCGCGAACACGTCGGCCGCCGAGCTGCCGTGAGCACCGCCGGCGATCTCGGGCGCGCGGTAGAATCGGGCGGCCGGATCGTCGGACCGCGGCAGCGCGGTGCCGTAGATCGCCGAGCTGCCCCAGTCGATGATGCAGACCGGGAAGCCGCGCTGCGCGGTGCGCAGGATCGACCGCGGCGTGATGTCGCTGTGGATGACGCCGCGGCGGTGGGCGTGGGCGAGGATCGCGGCGGCGTCGCGGACGACCGCGATCGCATCGGCGGTCGACAGCGGCCGCCGGGCGGCGGCCTGCTCGAGCGGCGTGCCGGTGATCTGCTCGGTCGCGACCCACGGCCGGCGGTCGATCACGCCGCACTCGTACACGCGCGGCACGCCCGGGTGGTGCAAGGTCTCCACCACGCAGGCCTCACGCATCAGCTGGATCTCGGCGTCGCGGACGCCGACGTGCTCGGGCTTCAGGATCGCGACGCGGGCCACCCGGGGAAGCACGCAATGGGTCGCGCGATAGGCGACCTCGGTGTCCCGGGCGGGAAGCGGTTCGTGGAGCCAGTAGTCAGCGATCCGTAGCCCCGGGCCACCCGACGACGCATGTAGCATCACAGGACCTACATTGCAGTGAGTGTGCCTCTCCCAACACTGTGACTGCACAGCACACGGACCCCTCACCGGCCTCGGGTCTTCCGACCTCGGGTACGTTGACCCCGTCCTGCTGTCCCTAGCAGTCCCTAGCGGTCAGCCCGCCGGGACATCGTCGTCGATGATGATATCGATGTCGGTGGTCTCGACGTACTGCACCGTCGGAGTCCAGCGCGGCCGGCGGACGCGCGGAGCCCCGAGCGACACGTCGGCCTTCGCATGGGTCGCAACCGGCGGCGCGGTGCCCTCGGCCTCGACCTCCTCGGCGGGCTCTGGCTTGCGGGACGCAACATGTTGCTGCAGACCGGGCAAGCTGCCGAGCAGCCAGTCGAGCGCCGCGCGCACCTCGGAGGCGCTCGGCCGATCGAAGCGATCATGCGACAGCAGCGAATCGATGATCGTCGCCAGCTCGCGCGGCGTGTCGGGCCGGCGGGTGCGTGCCGCGAGATACGGCACGTTCGTCGCGACCGGGTTGAACGGCAGCGTGCCGGTCAGCGCGCGATACGCGATCGCGCCGAGCGCGAACATGTCGGCACGGTCGTCGACGCGCTCGGCGCCGCCCGCGTCCTGGTGGGCGAGCTCGGGAGCCACGTAGGCGCGGCTGCCATCGGGGGGCGGCACGCTGGCGCTGGCGTCATGCGCGATCGCCTCGCTCCAATCCGGAATGCACAGCGGGTAGCGCCGCTGACTGGTCATCACGATCCGGTCGGGCCGCAGGCCGCGGTGGATGACGCCGCGGCGGTGCGCATGCTCCAGGATGTCGGCGAGGTCCCGCATCACGCGGGCGACCTCGCGGATCGGGAGGGCGCGGGGCACGAGCAGATCGTCCAGCGTCGGTCCGTGGATCAGCTCGAACGCGAACCACGGCCGGCGATCGGGCAACAGCCCCGATTCGTAGACGATCGGAACGCCGGGGTGGCTGATCGCTTCGAGGATGCATGCCTCCCGCAGCGTCTGAATCAGGTACGGTGACTCCCCCGCAAATGCGGCGTGCACCACCTTGATGATCGCCCGCCGCGGCAAGACCTGATGCCGTGCCTGCAGCAGAATGCCCGACCCGGTGGGGCCGAGCTCGTGCTCGACGCGGTAGTTACCGATGCGGTCGTCGGGGCTGAACCCTTCATCCAACATCTGCATCATGGCTTGTATATTAGATTACCGAAATGTCCCCGCATGTGGAACTGATTTTTCGCGAACTGCAGCAAGAATCGTGAGCGGGGTCTATCGGGATGGCTCTCGGGTGATGCGGACCGAGAACCCATCGGATTCGTTTGTAGAAGGAGGTTCAGAAACGAAGCCACGCGGCGGGGTCCAGCGCGGCCGCTCGAACAGCGGCGAGGCTTCGAGGGTCTCGCACAGCCAGAGCGCTCGCTCGTAGACCTCGCCCGCGGTCGGGCGGCCGGCGGGCTCCGCGAGCATCAGATCGATCAGGGTGATCAGTTCAGTGGGGGCTGCTGAACAGTGAGTTCCGACGGAAACGCCGGGTGCCGGATCGCGCGCGGTGAGCGCGCGAAATAGGATGGCGCCCAGCGCGAGGATGTCATCCCTCGAGTCGATGGCGGCGTCTGCCTTGGCGTCGAGCGTCCGCGCGTCCGCCCAGTCCTCGATCGCGTAGATGCTGCGCCGGCGCGAGGTGCGCACGATCGCGCTCGCCGTCAACCGGCGATGCACGATGCCGCGCTCGTGGGCCTGGCGCAGGACGTCGGCGACGTCGCGCAGCGCGACGACCACGTCGGACAGCGCGGCCGGGCGATCGCCGATGAAGCGGTCGAGCGCGATGCCCGGCAGCCGCTCGATCGAGCACCACGGCCGGCGGTCCGCGAGCACGCCGCACTCGTAGACGCGCGGCGCGCCGGGATGGGACAGCGCCTCGAGGATGCAGGCCTCGCGCAGCAACTGGACCGCGGCGGGACGCGAGCCGGGGTGGCTGACCTTGACGTGGGCCTGGCGCGGCAACACCACGTGGGTCGCGAAGTAGACGATCGCCGCGGTCTCGTACGCGACCTCGCTCTCGACGACGTAGTCGCCGATCCGCGCGCCGGAGGCGAATCGATCCTTGGTCGCGGACCGGCTCATGTCGACCTGCGTGCAGCGTTCATGCCCTGGGGAAGTTCGTAGAGGTCCATCACAGCATCTGGCGGGATAGTGGCACGATTCAGACGCGATTGTCCGCTGTCCGGACAGTCGGACTTCAGCGCGAAGGTGCGATATCGGCCGCGGCGCTGGCCCGCGGTGGTGGAGGTGGGACCCTGCCCTGCATCAACGCCCAGTACAGCGCACCCGCCAGGCCGAAACCGACGAACCAGGACCAGTTGTAGATCGGGCGCAGCGGGTCCCAGAACATCCCAGCGAGTGCGACCGCCGCCCCGATCAGCGTCGCGCCGATTGCGGCGAGGTTGTAGCCATTGCGGTAGCGATACACGCCGTCCGATCGATAGAGCGACGTGAGATCGAGAGCGCGCCTGCGGATCAACCAGTAGTCGACGATCAGCACGCCGGCGATCGCGCCGAGCGAGCCCGAGTAGCCGACCAGCCAGCCGATGTAGCGCCCGGCGTTCCTGAGCAGCTCCCACGGCATGGCGGCGATGCCGAGCACGCCGGTGATCAGGCCGCCGCGCTTGAAGTCGATGTGGCGCGGGAACGCGTTGGCGAAGTCGTTGGCGGGCGACACCACGTTGGCCGCGATGTTGACCGCGAGCGTCGCGATCACCGCGGTGAACATCACGATGCCGACGATCAGCCGGTTCTCGAACTGGCCGCCGAGCTCGATCGGATCGGAGATCGCCTTGCCGAAGATGATCACGGTCGCCGAGGTGATCATGATGCCCATCCCGGAGAACACGGTCATCGTCGACGGCAGCGCCACCGCCTGGCCGATCGCCTGCGACCGCTGCGACCGGCCGAACCGCGTGAAGTCCGGCATGTTGAGCGACAGCGTCGACCAGAAGCCGATCGCGGCGGTCAGCGACGGCACGAACACGGCGAGGAACGCGCGGTTGTCGGTCAGCTTGCCCGGCTGCGCGATGATCGGGCCGAGCCCGTCGGCGCGGCCGATCGCCCAGACCACGAGGATCGCGGTCATCACCAGCACGAACGGTGCGGCCCAGCGCTCGACCCGGCGCACCAGGTCCATGCCGCGGTAGATGATCAGGATGTTGAGCGCCCAGAACAGCAGGAACGCGATCCACTGGGTGCCCGGCGAGCCGTGCACCGTGCCGAGCAGACCTTGCCAGCCCGGCGCGAGCGAGACCAGGAACTTCTGCAGCGCGGCGCCGCCGATCCACGCGTTGATCCCGAACCAGCCGCACGCGACCAGCGCGCGCATCAGCGCCGGCACGTTGGAGCCGAGCGTGCCGTAGGCCGCGCGCGCAAATACCGGAAACGGAATCCCGTACTTGGTCCCCGGGTGGGAATTGAGCAGGATCGGCGCGAGCACGATCAGGTTGCCGAGCAGGATCGTGCCGAGCGCCTGCCACCAGCTCATCCCGCTGTCGATCAGCCCGGAGGCCATCGTGTAGGTCGGGATGCAATGGGCCATCGAGATCCACAGCGCGGCGTAGTCCCAGGTCGTCCAGGTCCGGCGCGCGATCGGCACCGGCGCGAGGTCGGCGTTGTACAGCGGCGAGCCCTCCAGCTGCTCCGGCGCGCGCAGCTCGACCCGACCGTCCCCGTGAATGATCTCGCTCGACTCGGACATCGCCGCCGAACCTAGTAGATTCCGCGGCGCGAAGCGAGCCGATTGCGGCGGGGGGGTCAGCGCGGCGCGATCGCCGAGCCGACGTCGCGGGGCGGGCGCCGGAACACGCGGCGCAACCACGCGGCGAACCGGCCCATCGCCAGGTAGGTCACCGGGGTCGTGAACAGGGTCAGGATCTGCGAGACCATCAGGCCGCCGACGACGGCGATGCCGAGCGGCCGGCGCAGCTCGCTGCCGGTGCCGTGGCCGAGCGCGAGCGGCAGCGCACCGAACAGCGCGGCGAGCGTGGTCATCAGGATCGGCCGGAACCGCAGCATGCAGGCCTGGTAGATCGCCTCGATCGCCGGCTTGCCCTCGCGCTCCTGCTCGAGCGCGAAGTCGACCATCAGGATCGCGTTCTTCTTGACGATGCCGATCAGCAGGATGATGCCGACCATCGCGATCAGGTTGAGGTCGGAGCCGAACACCAGGAGCGCGAGCAGCGCGCCGAGCCCGGCCGACGGGATGGTCGACATGATCGTGATCGGGTGGATCAGGCTCTCGTAGAGCACGCCGAGCACGATGTACACCGCGAGCAGCGCGATCGTGATCAGGTACTTCTGGGTCGCCAGCGAGTCCTTGAACGCCTGGGCGGTGCCCGCGAACTGGCCGTGGATGCTCGCCGGCATGCCGATCTGCGCCGCCGCGCGCTCGATCGCGACGGTGGCCTGACCGAGCGCGACGCCGGGCGCGAGGTTGAACGCGATCGTCGTCGCCGGGAACTGGCCCTGGTGGCTGATCGACAGCGGCACCGTGGTCTCGGACAGCTTGACCAGGCTCGACAGGGGCACCTGCTGGCCGCCCGGCGCCGGCACGAAGATCCGGTCGATCGCCGACGGATCGGCGCCGACCGTGGGCGCGGCCTCGAGCACCACGCGGTACTGGTTGACCTGGGTGTAGAACACCGCGACCTGGCGCTGGCCGAACGCGTCGTACAGCGTGTTGTCGATCGTCGAGGTCGAGATCCCGAACCGCGCCGCGGTGTCGCGATCGATGTCGACGGTGAGCTGCAGCCCGGCGTTCTGCTGATCGGTGTTGACGTCCTTGAGCTGGGGCAGCTGGTGCAGCGCCGCGGCGAGCCGGGGTACCCAGACGTCGAGCTCGGCGAGGTCGGCGTCCTGCAGCGTGTACTGGTACTGGGTGCGCGCGCTGCGGCCGCCGACCCGGACGTCCTGCCCGGCTTGCAGGAACAGCTGGATGCCCTGGATCTGCGCGAGCTTGGGCCGCAGCCGCGCGATCACCTGGTCGACGCTCGATTTGCGCTGGGGCAGCGACTTGAGCTGGATGAACATGTTGCCGGCGTTGCCGGTGCTGGCGCCGAACCCGCCGAGGTTGGCCACCACGTGGTCGACGTCGGGGTCGCGCTTCACGATCTCGTTGAGCTGCTCCAGGCGCGCCTTCATCGCCGGGTACGAGATGTCCTGCGGTCCGAGCGCGCTGCCCTGCACCATGCCGGTGTCCTGCTGCGGGAACAGCCCGGGCGGGACCTTGGTGTACAGCCACACCGTGGTGAGGATCGTCGCGATCGTGACCAGCCCGATCAGCCGCTGATGGCGCAGCACGAACCGGAGCGCGCGGCCGTAGCCGGCGGTCAGGCCGTGCAGGCCGCGCTCGAGCCAGCGCCCGAACCCTCCGGCCTCCCGGTGCGGCCGCAGCAGCTCGCTGGTCATCATCGGGGTCAGGGTCAGCGAGATCACGGCGGACAGCGAGATCGCGATCGCGAGGGTGATCGCGAACTCGCGGAACAGCCGGCCGACGATGCCGCCCATGAACAACAGCGGGATGAACACCGCGAGCAGCGACGCGGTGATGCTGATGATCGTGAACCCGACCTGGCGGGCCCCGGCGAGCGCGGCCGCGCGCGGCGACATGCCCTGCTCGATGTGGCGGGTCACGTTCTCGGTGACCACGATCGCGTCGTCGACCACGAACCCGGTCGCGATGGTCAGCGCCATCAGCGACAGGTTGTCGACGCTGAACCCGCACAGGTACATCACGCCGAACGTGGCGACCAGTGACAGCGGCACGGCGACGCTCGGGATCGCGGTGGCCCGCCCGCTGCGCAGGAACGCGAACACCACCACCACGACCAGCAGGATGCTGATCATCAGCGAGCGCTCGACGTCGTGGACCGACGCGCGGATCGAGGCCGCGCGATCGATCGCGATCTCGACGTCGATCGCCGGGGAGATCTCGTGGGTGAGCTGGGGCAAGAGCTCCTTGATCCGGTCGATCACCTCGAGGATGTTGGCGCCGGGCTGGCGGCGGACGTACGCCACCACGGTGCGCTCGCCATCGAACCAGCCCGCGACCCGCTGGTTCTCGACGTCGTCCTTGACCGTCGCGATGTCGCCCAGCCGGATCCCGGCCCCGACGTCGCCGCGCCTCACGGCCGCCGCGCCGGATCCGGAGCCCGAGCCCGACGCGGCCGAGAACGTGCTGTTGACGGTCGCGATCGCCGGCGCGCCGCTCGCCGTGGCGGCGGCCGCGGTCGGGTCGATCACCGGCGCGCCGCCGGGCTGGGCCCAGCGGATGATCACGTCCTTCCAGGCCGCCGCATCGAGCAGCTGGTCGTCGATGCCGATCGTGTGCCACTGCTGGGCGCCGACCGCGCCCTTGGGCTGGTTCGAGGTCGCGCTGGACAGCGCGTTGCGCACGTCCTCGAGGCCGATGCCGAGCCCGGCGAGCACGGCGGGCTGCACGCCGCCGCCGACCCCGACCTGGCCGACGCCCGGCACCTGCGACAGCTTCTGGGCCAGCACGGTGTTGGCGGCCTCGAACACGGCCGGCAGCGGCAGCGACTTGGAGCGCAGCGAGATGATCAGGATCGGCGCGTCCGACGGGTTGACCTTGCGGTAGTTGGGCCGCGACGGCAGGTTGGCCGGCAGATCGCCGCCCGCCGCGTTGATCGCGGCCTGGATGTCGCGCGCCGCGCGCTCGACGTCGCGATCCATGTCGAACTGGACCGTGACGCTGGTCGTGCCGAGCGAGCTCTGCGACGTGATCTCGCTGACCCCGGCGATCCGGCCGAACCGGCGCTCGAGCGGCATCGCGACCGAGGTCGCCATCGTGGTCGGGCTCGCGCCGGGCAGGCTCGCGCTGACGTTGATCGTCGGGAAGTCCACCTTGGGCAGCGGCGACACCGGCAGCTGGGTGAACGCCGCCGCGCCGGCGAGCAGCAGCGCCGCCGCGAGCAGCCAGGTCGCCTTGGGCCGGCGGATGAACGGCGCCGAGAGGTTCATCCCGCCCCCTGGCCCTCCGGCATCGCGTCGGGCGCGCCGCGGTGGCGCGAGAACCGCCGCGCGATCCGGTCCATCAGCAGGTAGATCACCGGCGTGGTGTACAGGGTCAGGATCTGCGACACCAGCAGGCCGCCGACGATCGTGATGCCGAGCGGCCGGCGCAGCTCCGCGCCGGTGCCCGAGCCGAGCGCGAGCGGCAGGCCGCCGAGCAGCGCCGCCATCGTGGTCATCATGATCGGGCGGAACCGCAACAGGCACGCCTGGTAGATCGACTGCTCGGGCGACAGGTGCTGGTCGCGCTCGGCCTCGAGCGCGAAGTCGATCATCATGATCGCGTTCTTCTTGACGATGCCGATCAGCAGCACGATGCCGATCAGCGAGATCACGTCGAACGGCTTGCCGGTCAGCTCGAGCGCGAGGATCGCGCCGACGCCCGCCGACGGCAGGGTCGACAGGATCGTGATCGGGTGGATGTAGCTCTCGTACAGGACGCCGAGCACGATGTACACGGTGATCAGCGCGGCGAGGATCAGCAGCGGCTCGGACGCCAGCGACTCGCGGAACACCGCGGCCGCGCCCTGGAACTCGCCGCGCATCGCGGGCGGCGGGTCGAGCTGCGCGGAGGTCGCGTCGATCGCGGCGATCGCCTCGCCGAGCGACACCCCGGGCGCGGTGTTGAACGACAGCGTGACCGACGGGAACTGGCCCTGGTGGTCGATCGCCAGCGCGGTGCTGCGGGTCTCCAGCGTGGCGAACGCCGACAGCGGGATCGCGGCGCCGGTCCCCGACCGCACGTAGATCCGGTCGAGCGAGTCGATGTTCTGGCGGTCCTCGGGCCGGAGCTCGAGGATGATCCGGTACTGGTTGAGCTGGGTGAACGTGGTCGACACGATGCGCTGGCCGAACGCGTCGTACAGCGTGTCGTCGAGCGCCTGCGCGGTGATCCCGAGCCGCGATGCGCTGTCGCGATCGACCGCGAGGTGGAGCTCGAGCCCCGCGGTCTGCTGGTCGGACGCGACGTCGCGCAGCTCCGGGACCTGGCGCATCGCATCGAGCATGCGCGGCGCCCACGCCGCGAGCTCGCCGGGGTCCGGATCCTCGATCGTGTACTGGTACTGGGTGCGCGCGATCCGCGCGTCGACCGTGAGGTCCTGGACCGGCTGGAGGTACACCAGGATCCCCTGGACGCGGGCGAGCCGGTCCTGCAGCCGCGCGATGACCTCGGTGACGTCGCCGTCGCGGTCGTCGCGCGGGATCAGCGCGATCGACAGCCGGCCGCTGTTCTGGGTCGGGTTGGTGCCGTCGGCGCCGATGAACGACGACACGGTGGCGACGTCGGGGTCCTCCAGCACCGCGTCGGCCGCACGCTGCTGGAGCGCCATCATCGTGCCGAACGACACGTCGGGCGCCGCCTCGGTGACCCCGACGACCATCCCGGTGTCCTCGACCGGGAAGAACCCCTTGGGGACGTGGAACGCCAGGCCGAGGGTGACCGCCAGCGTCGCGAGCGTGACCAGCAGCGTGGTGGTCTGGTGGCGCAGCACGACCTGCAGCGTGCGGTCGTAGAACCGGCCGAGCGCCGCGAACCCGCGCTCGAACCCGCGCGCGAGCGCGCCCGGGTGCTGCTCGGCGTGCGGCCGCAGGATCCACGCGCACATCATCGCGGTCAGGGTCAGCGACAGGATCGCCGACAGCACGATCGCGATCGCCAGGGTCACCGCGAACTCGTTGAACAGCCGGCCGACCAGGCCTCCCATGAACAGCAGCGGGATCAGCACGGCGACCAGCGACACGGTCAGCGACACGATCGTGAACCCGATCTGCTTGGCGCCCTTGAGCGCGGCGTCGAACGGCCGGTCGCCGTGCTCGATGAACCGCGACACGTTCTCGACCATGACGATCGCGTCGTCGACCACGAACCCGGTCGAGATCGTCAGCGCCATCAGCGACAGGTTGTCGAGCGAGAACCCCCACAGCTTCATCACGCCGAACGTGCCGATCAGCGACAGCGGCACGGCGACGCCGGGGATGAACGTGGCGCGCAGGCTGCCGAGGAACAGGTAGATCACGGCCACGACCAGCAGGATCGTGAGCACCAGCGTGAACTGGACGTCGTTGACCGAGGCGCGCACGGTCTCGGTGCGGTCGGCGAGGATCCCGACGTCGATCGCCTGCGGCATCGACGCGCGCAGCTGGGGCAGCAGCTTCTTGATGCTGTCGGTGACCTCGATGATGTTGGCGCCGGGCTGGCGCTGCACGTTGACGATGATCGCGCGCCGCAGCTGGCCCGGAGCGCCCGGCGCCGGCGCCTGCGCGGCACGAGCCGCCGGAGCGCGCGGGGCCGCCGGCTGGCTCGCCGCGCTGTTCGTCCCGGCCCAGCCGGCGAGCTGGGCGTTCTCCACGCCGTCGATCACGCTGGCGACCTCGGACAGCCGGACCGGCGCGCCGTTCTTGTACGCGAGGATCAGCGGCCGGAAGCTCGCCGCGGTGGCGAGCTGGTCGTTGGTCGCCAGCGCCCAGTCCTGGCGCGGGCCGTCGAGGTTGCCCTTGGGCTGGTTGACGTTGGCGGCGGCGATCGCGAGCCGGACATCCTCGATCGTCAGGCCGGTGCCGGCGAGCGCGACCGGATCGACCTGGACCCGCACGGCCGGCTTCTGGCCGCCGCCGATCGTCACCAGGCCGACGCCCGCGACCTGCGAGATCTTCTGCGCCAGCACCGAGTCGGCGAAGTCGTCGACCTCGGCGAGCGGCAGGGTGTCCGACGACACCGACAGGGTCAGGATCGGCTGATCGGCCGGGTTGCTCTTCGAGTAGGTCGGCGGCGCCGGCAGGGTCCGCGGCAGCAGGTTCGACGCCGCGTTGATCGCGGCCTGGACGTCCTGCTGGGCGGCGTCGATGTCGCGATCGAGCGTGAACTGCAGCGTGATCTGCGAGCTGCCGAAGCTCGACACCGAGGTCATCTGCGCGAGCGACGGCATCTGGCCGAACTGGCGCTCGAGCGGCGTGGTCACCGCCGACGCCATGGTCTCGGCCGACGCGCCGGGCAGCTGGGTCGCCACCACGATCGTCGGATAGTCGACCTGGGGCAGCGCGGCGACCGGCAGCCGGAAGTAGCCGGTCAGGCCCGCGAGCATCAGGCCGAACATCAGCAGCGTGGTCGCGACCGGCCGCCGGATGAACGGCTCGGAGATGCTCACGGCGCCGCGGGCTGGTTCGACGCGGTCGGCCCCGCAGCCGGACCGCGTGGCGACTCGGCTTTGTCGGCGCTGGCGTCGCCGCGCTTGCCGCGGGCGCGATCGCCGCCCGGGCCCCGGCCAGGTGCGGCCGGCCCGCCCGGACCGTTCGCCCCGGCCGGCGCGACCCGCCCGCCGGGCCGGACCTGGTTCTGGCCCTCGATGATCACCTGCTCGCCGCCGTCGAGTCCCTTGCCGACCACCGCGATGTCGCCGGTGGTCATCGAGATCGTCACCGGCTTCATCTGCGCGACGCGATCGGCGCCGACCGTGTAGACGAACGTGCCCTGCGGCCCGCGCTGGACGGCGACCGCCGGGATCACGATCGCGTCCTTGCGGGTCTCGACCAGCATGCGCGCCTTGACGAACGCGTTGGGCCACAGCCCGCGATCGGCGTTGGGCATCAGCGCCTTGAGCCGCAGCGTGGCGGTGGCCTGGTTGATCTGGTTGTCGAGCACCGCGAGCTTGCCGGTCGCCAGCCGGGTCGTGCCGTCGCGGCTGTACGCCTCGACCGGGACCTCGCCGCGTGCGAGCGCCTGCGCGACGGCGGCGAGCTGATCCTGCGGCAAGGTGAAGAACACCGCGGCCGGATCGATCGCCGTGATCACGACCAGCCCGCTGGTATCGGTCTGGTGGATGACGTTGCCGGCGTCGACCTGGCGGACCCCGGCGATGCCGTCGATCGGCGACTTGATCTGCGCGTAGTCGAGCTGGAGCTGGGCGTTCTCGATCTGGGCCTGGTCGATCTTGACCGCGCCCGCGAACTGGCCGACCTGGCCGGCGATCTCCTCGACCTGCTGGCCGGCGACCAGGTTCTGCGCCTTGAGGCCCTCGTAGCGCTTGAGGTTGGACTGGTTGGTCTCGAGCTGCGCCCGGTCGCGGGCCAGCGCGCCCTCGGCCTGGTGCAGCGAGACCAGGAACGGCCGCGGATCGATCTGGGCCAGCACCTCGCCCTTCCGGACCGGCTGGCCCTCGACGAACAGCACCTTCTCCAGCCGGCCGTCGACCTGGGGCCGCACGGTGACCTGCTGCATCGCGGCGACCGTCCCCAGCCCCTCGAGCCAGATCGGCAGGTCCTTGCGCTCGGCCGTGGCGACCTGCACCGTGACGATCCGGCCCTCGGCGTCGCCGCCGCCCTCGCCGCGCCGCCCCGCGCCGCGCGCGCTGCCCCCGCCGGGGTCGGCCGCGGCGTGCTCGGCCCGGTCGG
>JADMIO011711181.1_pt1 | contig 14252 bp, 15 predicted proteins | sample 8958161 | NCBI WGS metagenome assembly JADMIO01 (sample SAMN16585339, study PRJNA669376) | soil metagenome | isolation source: Crop rotation soil | place: USA: Cullars Rotation, Alabama | collected 2011 | reverse complement strand
GGTCGACGCCGACCGTCTGCTCGGCGCGCTCGCGTCGGCGCTCGCGAGCGACGGCGACCTGCTCGCGAGCGACGAGCGCGACCGTCTCGACGCGCTTTCCGAAGCGCTGCGACACGCGCGCGCGGGCAGTGATCGTGCCGCGATCGAGGGGGCGATTCAGGCGCTTTCGGCAGCGACCGAGCGATTCGCCGCCGAGCGCATGAACCGCGGCGTCCGCCGGGCGCTTGCCGGCCGCCGCGTCGAGGACCTCTGACGATGCCCAAGATCAAGGTGCTGCCGCACGCCGAGTACTGCCCCGAAGGGCGCGAGATCGAAGCGGCACCGGGCGACTCGATCTGCGAGGCGCTGCTCGAGCACGGCATCCCGATCGAGCACGCCTGCGAGATGAGCTGCGCGTGCACGACGTGCCACGTCGTCGTCCGCCAGGGTTATGCCTCGCTCGGCGAGCCCGACGAGAGCGAAGAGGACCTGCTCGACCGTGCCTGGGGGCTCGAGCCGACGTCGCGGCTCTCGTGCCAGGCGATCGTCGCGCGCGACGACGTCACGATCGAGATCCCGAAGTACTCGATCAACCACGCCAAGGAGAAGCACTGAAGCCGGCGGCGGCCGGCAGCGCACTCGATCGCCGGTCAGCGGCGGTCGTGGCTCGGGCCGATCGCGCGCCGCAGCCATCCGAGCGGGCGCAGCGAGTCGAGGAACGAGTCGGGGGCGGCGGTGTCGCGGTCGGTGAGCACGGCGCGGTCGTCGAGCATGTCGAGGAACGCGCGCAGCTCGGTCTTCTTGAGCCCGCTGACCTCGAGGAGCTTGGGGACGCTGACGAAGCGCTGCGACATCTCGCTCAGCACGCGCCGGTGCGCCGTTCGCCGGTATTCGGCCGGCAGCTCGGGCCAAGCGAGGAGGCGGTACTCTTTCATCGACGGTTGGCGGGTCGCACTGCCGAAAGGCAACGCGGGGTAACGAGCCTAACCGCGAGGACGCCACAGAGGAACGCGGAGTTGCGAGGTCTTCGTGATATTTGCAACGGTCGACGATCGAGGCGGCTCGGCGGCGACGCGAATTCGGGGTAGGCAATTGGAGCGAATTCAGCGATGGCCGGGATGAACGTCCTCGGCGTCGAGACCTCGTGCGACGAGACCGGCGTCGCGCTCGTGCGTTCGCATCCGGGCGAGGCGCCGACCCTGGCCGCCCAGGCGCTGCACAGCCAGGTCGAGATGCACGCCGACTACGGCGGCGTCGTCCCGGAGCTCGCGTCGCGCGACCACATCCGGCGCGTGCTGCCGCTCGTTCGCGACGTCCTCGGCAGGGCCGGCGTCGCGATCGACGACCTCGACGTCGTCGCCTACACGCGCGGCCCGGGCCTTGCGGGCGCGCTCCTCGTCGGCGCCGGTGTCGCCTGCGCGCTCGCCGCGGCGCTCGATCGGCCGGCGCTCGGCATCCACCATCTCGAAGGCCACCTGCTGTCGCCGTTCCTCTCCGCCGACCCGCCGGCGTTTCCCTTCGTCGCGCTGCTCGTCTCGGGCGGCCACACGCAGCTGCTGCGCGTCGACGACGTCGGCCGCTACGCGCTGCTCGGCGACACGATCGACGACGCCGCCGGCGAAGCGTTCGACAAGTCCGCGAAGCTGCTCGGCCTCGGCTATCCCGGCGGCCCGGCGCTCGCGCGGCTCGCCGACTTCGGCGACCCGCAAGCGGTCGCGCTGCCACGGCCGCTTCTGCACCGCGACTCGCTCGACTTCTCCTTCGCCGGCCTGAAGACGGCGGTGCGCACGCACGCGGCGAGGCTCGACTCGACCTGCGAGCAGCCGCGCGCCGACCTGGCGGCGTCGACCCAGGAAGCGATCGTCGACGTGCTCGCCAAGAAGTCGATGGCCGCGCTCGCCGCGACCGGCTGCGACCGACTCGTCGTCGCCGGCGGCGTCGGCGCCAACGCGGCGCTGCGCGAGCGGCTGCGTCGCGGCTGCGACGAGCGCGGCGCGCGCGTCCACTTCCCGGAGCTTGCGCTGTGCACCGACAACGGCGCCATGATCGCGCTCGCCGCAGCGATGCGGCTCGAGCGCGGCATCGCCCGGGCGACCCGCAACCATGCCTTCGACGTGCTGCCGCGCTGGCCGCTCGTTTCCGCCTGAGACGTCCGATGCCGAACCTGCGCCCTGTGATCGACGATCTGCCCGCGTCCAAGATCCGCGAGGTCGCGAATGCCGCGATGGATCGCCGCGACGTCCTCGCGTTCTGGTTCGGCGAGAGCGACGAGGCGACGCCGCCCTTCATCCGCGACGCTGCGGTGGCGTCGCTCGCCGCCGGCGAGACGTTCTATTCGCACAACCTCGGCCTCGCCGAGCTGCGCGAAGCGATCGCCCGATACGTGTCCTCGATGCATCCGCGGGTCGGCAGCGACCGGATCGCCGTCACGTCGTCGGGAGTGAGCGCGCTGATGCTCGCGATGCAGGCGCTCGTCGGCGCCGGCGACGAGGTCGTCGCGGTCGTGCCCGTGTGGCCGAACCTCACCGCGCAGCCGGCGATCCTCGGCGCGCAGGTCACGCGCTTTGCTCTCGCGCCCGACGCCGAAGGCGAATGGCGCCTCGACGTCGGCGCGCTCTGCCGCGCCGTCACGCAGCGAACCCGGGTCCTCCTCGTCAACTCGCCGAACAACCCGACCGGCTGGACGCTCGCGCGCGACGAGCAGCAGGCGCTCCTCGAGCACTGCCGGGCGACCGGGACGTGGATCGTCGCCGACGAGGTCTACGAACGCGTCTTCTTCGACGGCGATGATCGCGGCGCGGCGCCGAGCTTCCTCGACATCGCCGACCCCGACGACCGCCTGATCGTCGTCCACAGCTTCTCGAAGAGCTTCCTGATGACCGGCTGGCGCCTCGGCTGGCTCGTCGTCCCGCCCGGTGCGGCGCCGTCGTTCGCCAAGCTGATCGAGTTCAACACCTCGTGCGCTCCGGTCTTCGTGCAGCGCGCCGGGCTCGCCGCGCTCGCCAACGCGACCGACTTCGTTCCCGGCCTGGTCGAGCGCCTGCGCCGCTGCCGCGACACGCTGCTGCCGCTCTTGCGCGCGATCCCCGGAGTGCGGGTCGCGACCCCGCGCGGCGGCCTGTACGCGTTCATGCGCGCGCCGGGTAGCGGCGATTCGCTCGCGTTCGCCAAGCGCCTCGTCCAGGAGGCCGGCGTCGGCATCGCGCCGGGCGCCGCGTTCGGCGTCGAGGGCGAGGGCTGGCTGCGGTGGTGCTTCGCGTCGCGCGATCCGGACCGGCTTCGCCTCGGTGCGGAGCGGCTGGCAGAGTTCGTGCGGCTATAATGATCGACCTTGCTGCACCCGCAGCGAGCGAGCACGACGCCGGTCGGTTTCACCGGCGATCGCAAGTCCAGAGCCGAAACCGCAGCAGCCGCTTCATCGCCGGCGCTCGGTTTCACACGAGGAATCGAGATGCCTGCCACCACCCAGCACAAGGCCGAGATCGTCAAGGCGCACGCGCGCTCGGCCAACGACACCGGTTCGACCGAGGTGCAAGTCGCCTTGCTCACCGACCGGATCAACGAGCTCACGCCGCACTTCAAGACGCATCTGAAGGACCACCATGGCCGCCGCGGGCTGCTCAAGATGGTCAACCGCAGAAAGAGCCTGCTGGCCTACCTGAAGGCCACCGACGCCGAGCGCTACACGGCGCTGATCCACAAGCTCGGCCTTCGCAAGTAGCGATGGCCGCTGCCCGCAGCCGACCGGCTTCGACCGTCGGCGTGCGGGCGCGCAGGAACCAGTCATCAGGCGTCGCCGTGTCATTCCCTCGTTGTTCGCCGAGCGAGCACCGCCGGAATGGCATTGCGCCGAGACGCTGATTCCGGGTGTCGGCGCCGCCCGAAGCGCGCCGCTCAAACGGAGACACCAGACATGAGCATCTTCAACAAGGTCACCAAGACGTTCCAGTGGGGCCAGCAGACGGTGACGCTCGAGACCGGCGAGATCGCGCGCCAGTCGAGCGGCGCGGTCGTCGTCAGCATCGACGACACCGTCGTCCTGGCGACCGTCGTCGCGCGCAAGGAAGCCAAGCCCGGCCAGGACTTCTTCCCGCTCACCGTCGACTACATCGAAAAGACGTACGCGGCCGGCAAGATCCCCGGCAGCTTCTTCAAGCGCGAAGGCCGCCCGAGCGAGCTCGAGACGCTGACGTCGCGCCTGATCGACCGGCCGCTGCGCCCGCTCTTCCCCGACGGCTTCTACAACGAGGTCCAGGTCGTCATCCACGTCCTCTCGCTCAACCCCGAGGTCGCCGCCGACATTCCGGCGATGATCGGCGCCAGCGCCGCGCTCGCGATCTCCGGCATTCCGTTCAACGGCCCGATCGGCGCCGCGCGGGTGGGCTACCTCGACGGCCAGTACATCCTCAACCCGACCAAGTCGCAGCTCGTCGAGTCGCAGATGGACCTCGTCGTCGCCGGGACGCAGGCGGCGGTGCTGATGGTCGAGTCGGAAGCGAAGCAGCTGAGCGAGGAGGTCATGCTCGGCGGCGTCGTCTTCGGCCACGAGCAGGGCAACGTCGCGATCGCGGCGATCCACGAGCTCGTCCGCGATGCCGGCAAGCCGATGTGGGACTGGCAGCCGCCGGCGAAGGACGAGGCGTTCATCGCGCAGGTCGCGGCGCACGCCGAGGCGCCGATCCGCGCCGCCTACCAGATCCGCTCGAAGCAGGCGCGCACGCAGGCGACGCGGGACGCCTACGCGGCGACCAAGAACGCGCTCACGGCAGCCGGCACCGAGTTCGACCCCGTCAAGGTCGACAACCTGCTGTTCGACATCGAAGCCAAGGTCGTTCGCAGCCAGATCCTCTCGGGCGAGCCGCGCATCGACGGCCGCGACACGCGCACCGTGCGGCCGATCGAGATCCGCACCGGCCTGCTTCCGCGCGTGCACGGCTCGGCGCTCTTCACCCGCGGCGAGACGCAGGCGGTGGTCGCGGCGACGCTCGGCACCGACCGCGACTCGCAGCGCATTGACGCGCTCGCCGGCGAGTACAGCGAGCACTTCATGCTCCACTACAACATGCCGCCGTTCGCGACCGGCGAGACCGGCCGCGTCGGCTCGCCCAAGCGCCGCGAGATCGGCCACGGGCGGCTCGCCAAGCGCGCGCTCGTCGCCGTGCTGCCCGACCGCACCGAGTTCCCGTACTCGATGCGGATCGTCTCCGAGATCACCGAGTCGAACGGCTCGTCGTCGATGGCCTCGGTGTGCGGCGGCTGCCTGGCGATGATGGACGCCGGCGTGCCGCTGAAGGCGCACGTCGCCGGCATCGCGATGGGCCTGATCAAGGAGGGCAACCGCTTCGCCGTGCTGACCGACATCCTCGGCGACGAGGACCACCTCGGCGACATGGACTTCAAGGTCGCGGGCACGACGTCTGGGGTCACCGCGCTGCAGATGGACATCAAGATCCAGGGCATCACCAAGGAGATCATGCAGGTCGCGCTCGCGCAGGCGAAGGAAGCGCGGCTGCACATCCTCGCCAAGATGCAGGAGGCGCTCGGCGGCGCCAAGGCCGAGGTCTCGCAGTTCGCGCCGCGCCTCTACACGATGAAGATCAACCCGGAGAAGATCCGCGACGTCATCGGCAAGGGCGGCGCGACGATCCGCGCGCTCACCGAGGAGACCGGCACGACGATCGACATCGCCGAGGACGGCACGATCACGATCGCGTCGACCGACGCCGACAAGGCCGAGCACGCCAGGAAGCGCATCGCCGAGCTCACCGCGGAGGTCGAGGTCGGCAAGATCTACGAAGGCCCGGTGACGAAGATCCTCGACTTCGGCGCCCTCGTGAACCTGCTGCCGGGCAAGGACGGGCTGCTGCACATCAGCCAGATCGCGAACCAGCGCGTCGAGAAGGTCAGCGACTACCTGAGCGAAGGGCAGATCGTCCGCGTCAAGGTCCTCGAGACCGACGACAAAGGGCGCGTCAAGCTCTCGATGAAGGCACTGCTCGACCGCGATACGCCGCCGCGCGAACCCGCGGTGCACGAGTGATCCGCGCGGGCGAGTCGTCGTGAAAGCGATCGAGATCTCGGCGCCGGGGCCGGCCGACGTGCTGCGGCCGGTCGAGCGGCCCGACCCCGCGCCCGGCGCCGGCGAAGCGCTCATCCGCGTCGCCGCGTCGGGAGTCAACCGCCCCGACGTCCTGCAGCGAAAGGGCCTCTATCCGGTGCCGCCGGGCGCCTCCGACATCCCCGGCCTCGAGGTCGCGGGAACGATCGTCGACGGCGACCGCGCCGAGCTCGCCGCCGCCGGCCTCGCCGTCGGCGCGCGCGTCTGCGCGCTCGTCGCCGGCGGCGGCTACGCGGAGCTCTGCGTCGCGCCCGTCGGCCAGTGCCTGCCGAGCCCGGCGAACCTGAGCGACGTCGAGGCGGCGAGCCTGCCCGAGACGTTCTTCACCGTCTGGTCGAACGTCTTCGACCGCGCGCGTCTGCAGCGCGGCGAGACGCTGCTCGTCCACGGCGGCTCGAGCGGCATCGGCGTCACCGCGATCCAGCTCGCGAAGGCGTGGGGCGCGGCCGTCATCGTCACCGTCGGCTCGGTCGACAAGGCGGCGGCGTGCCGCGCGCTCGGCGCCGACCACGCGATCGACTACAAGAGCCAGGACTTCGTCGCCGAGGTGCAGCGCATCACCGCCGGCAAGGGCACCGACGTCGTCCTCGACATGGTCGCCGGCGACTACATCGCGCGCGACATCCAGTGTCTCGCCGAGGACGGCCGCATCGTCATCATCGCCGTGCAAGGCGGAACCAAGTCGGCGGTCGACTCGGGCCTGGTGCTGCGCAAGCGCCTGACCATCACCGGCTCGACGCTCAGGCCGCGGCCGGTCGCGTTCAAGGCGCAGATCGCGGCGTCGCTGAAGCAGACCGCGTGGCCGTGGCTCGAGTCGGGAGTCGTCAAGCCCGTGATCCACCAGGTGTTCGCCGCCGCCGACGCGGCGCGCGCGCACGAGCTGATGGAGTCGAACCGGCACATCGGCAAGCTGGTGCTGACGTGGTAGCGGCGCCAGCGCCGCGGCGCAAGCTCGTCGTCGGCAACTGGAAGATGAACGGCAGCGTCGCCGCCAACGCGGCGCTGCTCGACGCGCTGAAGGCGGCATCGCTCGGCAGCGCCGAAGTCTCGGTGTGCGTTCCCGCGCCCTACCTGCGCGACGTCGCGACGGCGCTCGCGACGAGCGCAATCGAGTGGGGAGGGCAGGACTGTTCGCCGCACGCGTCGGGTGCCTACACCGGCGAAGTGGCCGCGGCGATGCTCGCCGAGCTCGGCTGCCGCCATGTCATCGTCGGCCACTCCGAGCGGCGCGCGATGCACGGCGAGAGCGACCAGCTCGTCGCCGCCAAGGCCGCCGCGGCGCTGGCGAGCGAGCTCGTGCCGATCGTCTGCGTCGGCGAGACGCTCGCGGAGCGCGAGGCGGGGGCGACCCAGCGCGTCGTCGCGCGCCAGCTCGGCGCCGTCGCCGACGCCCTCGGTGCGCGCGTCGACGACGTCGTCGTCGCCTACGAGCCGGTCTGGGCGATCGGCACCGGCAAGACGGCGACCCCCGCCGAGGCGCAGGCCGTGCACGCCTTCCTGCGCGCGCTGCTCGCCGAGCGCGGCGTCAACGCCGCCGCGATCCGCATCCTCTACGGCGGCAGCGTCAAGGCCGACAACGCGGCGCAGCTCTTCGCCGAGCCCGACCTCGACGGCGGCCTGATCGGCGGCGCATCGCTCAAGGCAGCGGAGTTCATCGCCATCTGCCGTGCCGCCGGCTGAACCAGGACAAGCAGAAAGTCGCATTGCATGAACATCGTGATGAACCTCGTCCTCGGCCTGCAGATCCTGACTGCGCTGGCCATGATCGGGCTGGTGCTGCTGCAGCACGGCAAGGGGGCCGACATGGGCGCGTCGTTCGGCAGCGGTGCGTCCGGCAGCCTGTTCGGTGCGACCGGCAGCGCCAACTTCCTGTCGCGCTCGACTGCGGTGTGCGCTGCGCTGTTCTTCATCTGCACGCTCTACCTCGCGTACAACGCGAACGAGCGGCCGCGGGCGAGCAGCGGCAGCAGCGTGCTCGACCGACCGGCGGCGTCGGCCCCGCTGGCGCCGGCGTCGGGCGCGCTCGCGATCCCCGGTCCCGCGAGCGGCGTCGTCGTGCTGCCGGCGATCGCAGCGTCGACTCCGGCGAGCCCGCCGGTCGCCGCTTCGGGAGCCGGCGCGATCCCGCAGAAGTAATTGCCTGTTTTCTCGCTCGACTAGAATTCGAGGTTGCCCGGCGAGCCACTCCTCATGCGAGCCGGGCGGCGAATAAGAACGCCGCCGACGTGGTGAAATTGGTAGACACGCTATCTTGAGGGGGTAGTGGCGAAAGCTGTGCGAGTTCGAGTCTCGCCGTCGGCACCATCTCAATGCAACTCGACCCCTACCTTCCCATCATCCTCTTCATCCTGGTCGGGGTGGCGGTGGGCGTCGCACCGCAGGTGCTCGGATTCCTGCTCGGCCCGCGGCGGCCCGACCAGGCCAAGAACTCTCCCTACGAGTGCGGCTTCGAGGCCTTCGAGGATGCGCGCATGAAGTTCGACGTGCGCTACTACCTCGTCGCGATCCTCTTCATCCTGTTCGACCTCGAGATCGCGTTCCTCTTTCCGTGGGCCGTCGCGCTGCGCGAGATCGGCGCCACCGGCTTCTGGGCGATGATGGTCTTCCTCGCCATCCTGGTCGTCGGCTTCGCCTACGAGTGGAAACAGGGCGCGCTGGACTGGGAATGACCGAGCCCGCCCCCACGTTCCAGCCATGAGCATCGAAGGCGTTCTCAACGAGGGCTTTGTCACGACCACGGTCGACAAGGTCATCAACTGGTCCAAGACCGGGTCGCTGTGGCCGATGACGTTCGGCCTCGCGTGCTGCGCGGTCGAGATGATGCACGCCGGCGCGGCGCGCTACGACATCGACCGCTTCGGCATGCTGTTCCGGCCGAGCCCGCGCCAGAGCGACCTCATGATCGTCGCCGGCACGCTGTGCAACAAGATGGCGCCGGCGCTGCGCAAGGTCTACGACCAGATGGCAGAGCCGCGCTGGGTGATCTCGATGGGCTCGTGCGCCAACGGCGGCGGCTACTACCACTACAGCTATTCGGTCGTGCGCGGCTGCGACCGGATCGTCCCCGTCGACGTCTACGTCCCGGGCTGCCCCCCGACCGCCGAGGCGCTGCTCTACGGCGTCCTCCAGCTCCAGGCCAAGATCCGCCGCGAGAACACCATCGCGCGCTGAGCGCGGCCCACGATGAGCACGCTCGACACCTTGCAGGAAGCGCTCGCGGCGCGTCTCGGCAGCCGCGCGAAGAAGATCGAGCGCGCGCTCGGCGAGCTGACCGTCACCGTCGGTCCGGCCGATTACCTCGCCGTCGCGACCGAGCTTCGCGACGCGCCCGAGCTCGCGTTCGAGCAGCTGATCGACCTCTGCGGCATCGACTACTCGAGCTATCGCGACGAGCCCTGGGAAGGCCCGCGCTACTGCGTCGTCTCGCACCTGCTCTCGCTGACCCACAACTGGCGCGTCCGCGTCAAGGTCTTCTGCGCCGACGACGACGTCCCGCAGATCGCCTCGCTGACCGACGTCTGGAGCGCCGCGAACTGGTACGAGCGCGAGGCCTTCGATCTCTACGGCATCGTCTTCGACGGCCACGTCGACCTGCGCCGCATCCTCACCGACTACGGCTTCATCGGCCATCCGATGCGCAAGGACTTCCCGGTCTCCGGGACGGTCGAGATGCGCTACGACCCCGAGCAGAAGCGCGTCATCTACCAGCCGGTGACGATCGAGCCGCGCGAGATCGTTCCGCGCGTCATCCGCGAAGAGAACTACGGCGGAATGCACTGATCAGACAGCTCGTGGCCGACATCAAGAACTACACGCTGAACTTCGGGCCGCAGCACCCCGCGGCGCACGGCGTGCTGCGCCTCGTCCTCGAGCTCGACGGCGAGGTCATCCAGCGCGCCGACCCGCACATCGGGCTGCTCCATCGCGCGACCGAGAAGCTCGCCGAGACGCGGACGTACATGCAGTCGCTGCCGTACATGGACCGGCTCGACTACGTCTCGATGATGTGCAACGAGCACGCCTACTGCCTCGCGATCGAGAAGCTCACGGGCGTCGACGTGCCGATCCGCGCGCAGTACATCCGCGTCATGTTCGCCGAGCTCACGCGGCTGATGAACCACCTGCTGTGGCTCGGCGCGCACGGCCTCGACTGCGGCGCGATGAACGTGCTGATCTACTGCTTCCGCGAGCGCGAGGACCTGTTCGACATGTACGAGGCGGTCTCGGGCGCGCGCATGCACGCGGCGTACTTCCGCCCGGGCGGCGTCTACCGCGACCTGCCGGACACGATGCCGCAGTACCGCGAGTCGAAGATCCGCGGGGCGAAAGCGACCAGGGAGCTCAACGAGAACCGGCAGGGCTCGCTGCTCGACTTCATCGACGACTTCTCGAAGCGCTTCCCCGGCAGGGTCGACGAATACGAGACGCTGCTGACCGACAACCGCATCTGGAAGCAGCGCACGGTCGGCATCGGCGTCGTCAGCCCCGAGCGCGCCAAGAACCTCGGCTTCACCGGGCCCATGCTGCGCGGCTCGGGCGTGCTCTGGGACCTGCGCAAGTACCAGCCGTACGACGTCTACGACCGAGTGGACTTCGACGTCCCGATCGGCGTCAACGGCGATACCTACGACCGCTACCTCGTCCGCGTCGAGGAGATGCGCCAGGCCAACCGAATCATCCGCCAGTGCGTCGACTGGCTGCGCGCGAACCCGGGCCCGGTCATCACCGCCAACCACAAGGTCGCGCCGCCGCCGCGGATCGACATGAAGAGCGGGATGGAGGACCTGATCCACCACTTCAAGCTCTTCACCGAAGGCATGCGCGTCCCCGAGGGCGAGACGTACGCCGCGGTCGAGCATCCGAAGGGCGAGTTCGGCATCTACATCGTGAGCGACGGCGCCAACAAGCCGTATCGCCTGAAGATCCGCGCCGCCGGCTTTCCGCACCTCGCCGCGCTCGACGAGATGGCGCGCGGCCACATGATCGCCGACGCCGTCGCGGTGATCGGAACGATGGACATCGTGTTCGGGGAGATCGACCGGTGAACGCCCCCGGCGAGACGAAGGCACGGCTCTCGGAGAACGCCGCGCGCGCGTTCGAGCGCGAGATCGCGAAGTACCCGCCCGAGCAGAAGGCGTCGGCGGTGATCGCCTGCCTCGCCGTGCTGCAACGCGAGCACGGCTGGATCTCGCAGCAGAGCGAGGAGCTCGTCGCCGAGGCGCTAGGCATGCCGGTGATCGCGGTTCACGAGGTGACGACCTTCTACAACATGTTCAACCAGGAGCCGGTCGGGCGCTTCAAGCTCAACGTCTGCACCAACCTGCCGTGCCAGCTGCGCGGCGGCCAGCACGCGCTCGAGCACCTGTGCAGCTCGCTCGGCGTCGCCGAGGGCGGGACGACCGCCGACGGCGAGTTCACGGTCCAGCAGTCGGAGTGCCTCGGCGCCTGCGCCGACGCTCCGGTGCTGCTCGTCAACGACGAGCAGATGGTGAGCTTCATGGACGACCAGAGGCTCGACGAGCTGCTCTCGCTGCTGCGCGCCCAGAAGGCGCCCGTCACGCCATGAGCGCGCGCATCGACCTATCGCGCTTCCAGGCGACCGGCGCCGAGACGTGCTTCCACGGCCGCCACATCGACCCGCAGATCTACGCCGGTCTCGACGGCACCAACTGGCGCTTGAAGGACTACGAAGCGCGCGGCGGCTTCCGGGCGTGGAAGAAGATCCTCGAGCGAGGCGAGGGCAAGGGCATGACGCCCGAGCAGGTGATCGCCGAGGTGAAGGCGTCCGGCCTGCGCGGCCGCGGCGGCGCCGGCTTTCCGACCGGGCTCAAGTGGAGCTTCATGCCGCGCCAGTTCCCGGGCGCCAAGTACCTCGTCTGCAACTCCGACGAGGGCGAGCCCGGCACCTGCAAGGACCGCGACCTGCTGATGTTCAACCCGCACATGGTCATCGAAGGGATGGCGATCGCGGCGTACGCGATGGGCGTCAAGGTCGCCTACAACTACATCCACGGCGAGATCTTCGAGGTCTACGAGCGCTTCGAGGAGGCGCTCGGGGAGGCCCGCGCCGCCGGCTACCTCGGCGAGAAGATCCTCGGCTCGGACTGCAGCTTCCAGCTGCACGCGTGCCACGGCTTCGGCGCGTACATCTGCGGCGAGGAGACGGCGCTCCTCGAGTCGCTCGAGGGCAAGAAGGGCCAGCCGCGCTTCAAGCCGCCGTTCCCGGCGAGCTACGGCCTCTACGGCAAGCCGACGACGATCAACAACACCGAGACGTTCGCCGCGGTGCCGTGGATCATCCTGAACGGCGGCCAGGCGTACCTCGATGTCGGCAAGCCCAACAACGGCGGCACCAAGATCTTCTCGGTCGTCGGCGACGTCCAGAAGCCCGGCAACTACGAGGTGCCGCTCGGAACGCCGTTCACGAAGCTGCTCGAGCTCGCCGGCGGCGTCCGCGAGGGGCGGACGCTGAAGGCGGTGATCCCCGGCGGATCGTCGGCGCCGGTGCTGCCGGCGTCGATCATGAACGAGCTGACGATGGACTACGACGCGATCGCCAAGGCGGGCTCGATGCTCGGCTCGGGCGCGGTGATCGTGATGGACGACTCGCGCTCGATGGTCCATTCGCTGCTGCGCCTGTCGTACTTCTACATGCACGAGAGCTGCGGCCAGTGCACGCCGTGCCGCGAGGGCACCGGCTGGCTCTACCGGATGGTCGAGCGGATCGCCAACGGCGAGGGCCGGATGCAGGACATCGACCTCCTGAACTCGGTTTCCGACAACATCCAGGGCCGCACGATCTGCGCGCTCGGCGACGCCGCCGCGATGCCGGTGCGCGCGATGATCAAGCACTTCAAGAGCGAGTTCGTCGCCCTGATCGAGAAGGCGCAGCCGCCGGTGCACGCGGGCAAGATCGGTCCCGCCGACAGCCTCGATCCGAAGCGGACGGCGGCTGCGGCGACGCTGCAGTACGGCATGGCGACCGCGGCCGCCGCGGCGGCCGCGCACAAGCAAACGGTGAAGCCATGATCGAGATCGAGCTCGACGGCAAGAAGGTCTCGGTGCCGGAAGGCAGCATGGTGATGCATGCCGCCGACCTTGCCGGCACCTACATCCCGCACTTCTGCTACCACAAGAAGCTCACGATCGCCGCCAACTGCCGGATGTGCCTGGTCGAGATCGAGAAGGCGCCCAAGCCGATGCCGGCGTGCGCGACGCCGGTGACGCAGGGCATGGTCGTCCGCACCAAGAGCGACAAGGCGATCAACGCGCAGCAGGGGGTGATGGAGTTCCTCCTCATCAACCACCCGCTCGACTGCCCGATCTGCGACCAGGGCGGCGAGTGCCAGCTGCAGGACCTCGCGGTCGGCTACGGCGCTTCGTCGTCGCGCTACGACGAGGACAAGCGCGTCGTCTACCCCAAGGACGTCGGCCCGCTGTTGTCGATGCAGGAGATGAACCGCTGCATCCACTGCACGCGCTGCATCCGCTTCGGGCAGGAGATCGGCGGCGTGATGGAGCTCGGCATGATCCATCGCGGCGAGCACGCCGAGATCACGACCGTCGCCGGCGACACCGTCGACTCCGAGCTCTCGGGCAACATGATCGACCTCTGCCCGGTCGGCGCGATCACCTCGAAGCCGTTCCGCTACAGCGCTCGCGCATGGGAGCTGTCGCGCAGGAAGAGCGTCAGCCCGCACGACTCGACCGGCGCCAACCTGATCGTCCAGGTCAAGCTCGCCGAGGTCAAGCGCGTCCTGCCGCTCGAGAACGAGGACGTCAACGAGTGCTGGATCGCCGACCGCGACCGCTTCTCGTACGAGGCGCTGAACGGCCCCGAGCGGCTGACCTCGCCGATGATCCGCGGCGACGGCGAATGGAAGACCGTCGCCTGGAGCGACGCGCTCGACCACGTCGCGAGGAGCCTCACGCAGATCGCGGTCGAGCACGGCGCGCAGAGCATCGGCGCGCTGGCGTCGCCGATGAGCACGATCGAGGAGCTGCACCTGCTCGCCAAGCTCGTGCGCGGGCTCGGCAGCGACAACGTCGACACGCGGCTGCGCGAGACGCAGCCGCCGCGCGTCGGCACCGTGCGCTGGCTCGGCCGCTCGATCGCCTCGCTTTCCGAGCTGCGGCGCGTCCTCGTCGTCGGCTC
>JADMIO011302029.1_pt1 | contig 14259 bp, 6 predicted proteins | sample 8958161 | NCBI WGS metagenome assembly JADMIO01 (sample SAMN16585339, study PRJNA669376) | soil metagenome | isolation source: Crop rotation soil | place: USA: Cullars Rotation, Alabama | collected 2011 | reverse complement strand
GACGAAAGGCCCAGTCTTTCGACTGAGCCTTTCGTTTTATTTGACCATGTTGGTATGATTTAAATTAATACGACTCACTATAGGGTCAGTGCGGCCGCGACTTCAAGTCACGTGAATTCCAAGCTTCGGATCCCACTGTGCTGGAAAGATCGACCGGCTCGCGGGCATTGGCATGGGATTGGGCTTGAAACTTTCCAGCCGCGCAAATTTGGACTATGCTTTTCTTCCCATGGGTGAACTCGGCTCTACACACCATATGTCCCTTTCCTGGAAATTTAAATAATCGTGCTTAAAAACCAAATTAAATTCGTCGTTGAATTAAATGCGTTTTGGGACTATCCTTAGTTAATTCAAACGTAGCGACAAGTCACAACATTGAGAGGCGCTATCTCTTGAAAGTTCACTCCGCCAAGAACATTCTTGCTTTTTCAGCCCTCCTGATTTCCTCTATCTTCGCCGCATCGACCCGTGAAGTTTTTGGCGCCGTCTCAAGTTACAGCCTGTGGCCTTCCACCGCGGTTCCCGCCACCGCCAAAGTCTATGATCCCAAGGGCATTGAAGTGGGCGTCCGGTTCCGCTCCGATGTCGCGGGCTCTGTCACCGCCCTCCGCTTCTATAAGGGCTTGGGCAACAACAGTTCCCACACAGGCCACCTCTGGTCTTCTTCCGGCCAGCTCCTGGCCTCTGTCAATTTCACCCATGAGTCCGCTTCCGGTTGGCAGCAGGCTAACTTGTCCAGTCCCGTTCTTCTGCAGCCCAACGCCACCTATTACGCTTCTTATTTCTCCACCAGCGGCTATGCCTTCAATGATTATTACTTCGCCTCCAAGGGCGTCGATAACGGGCCTCTTCATGCTCCCCAGGACGGGGTTTCCGGAAACAAAAACGGCCTCTACGTTTACTCCGCCTCCACGGCTTTTCCCGTCAACTCCTATCATTCCGGCAATTATTGGGTGGATGTTGTGTTTGCTCCAACCGCATCGGGCTCCGTTCAGGGCTATCTCGACAGCGCCGATAACGGAAGTTTCATTGGCTGGGCGGCGGACACCTCGGATGGAAACCTGCCGACAACCGTTTCTTTTTACCGTGACGGCCCCTATAATTCCGGCACCTTAATTGGGACTGCCGTTACCAGTTACCTGCGCCCGGATGTGAATTCGGCTCTTGGAATCATCGGCAACCACGGCTTTACATTCATCCTGCCCGCTCAATTCCTGGACGGCCAAAATCATCAGGTTTATGCTTATGCGCAGGCGGGCAGCAATCTGATTCCGCTGGGCGCCTCACCACAAACAACTATTTTCCCGAATCCCAAGATCCCTCTCGACGACTTTGAAGGCATCAATGTTCTCGCTCCGTGGACTTTTTACAACGGAGCCGAATTCCCCGGAATGACCGGCAGTTTGACTTTGGCGGCTGGCCGCCAAGGCCAGGGGGCTCATTTGGCCTACAGCAATTCAGGAACGGGACATTATGTCAGCGCGTCGCGTCGCTTGGCGACGCCTGTGACCGTCGCCGGACTGGAATTTTGGGCCCGGCATCCGGCCGGCACGCACATCAATATTCGTCTCATCGACAGCACGGGACAGACGCTGCAGTACTCGACCTACCGGCTGCTGGGCCAAACCAATGACGGCGATTGGTATCGGTTGTCGGTGCCTCTGGGAAATTCCGCCTTGTATTGGGGCGGAGCCAATGACGGCGTCGTGCATCAACCCGTTACTGAAATCGGCATTATTGTCGAACCCACCAACAATCTGTTCTTACAACAGGGAGTCCTGGATTTTGACGACGTCGCCGTCTGGACCGTTCCACCAGCCGCCGCTCCGATCGATCCCGCGAGCACTTCAGGCACCGCTATTCCCAATACCGGATTACTATCCAATCTTGGCGCAAACATCCATTTCACGACGGATGACACTGCCCTAAACGTCATCCAAAGCGCAGGATTCAAATGGGTGCGAATGGACCTGGTATGGGATGGAGTGGAAAAGCAGCCCGGGGTCTACGATTTTTCAGCGTATGACAGTTTGCTATCGGCTACCAACAGCCGCGGCTTGAAGCTCCATCTCATACTGGATTACGGGAATCCCCTTTATACCGGAAGCGCGACGGCACCGCCGACTACCGCCAGCGCCGTCACGGCCTTCGCCAAATACGCCGGCGCTGCCGCAGCCCATTTCAAAGGACAGGGCGTGCAATACGAGATATGGAATGAGCAAAACGGCCCCTCCTGGACCCCGACGAGTGCGCCTGCATATGCGACGACCGCCGCCGCGGTGATCGCCGCAATTCGCCAAAACGATCCCTCCGCCCTCGTCACCACCGGGGGCATCAGCGGTTCAGATCCGGCCTACGCCCAGACCATGCTGAGCCAGAATCTTCCGCACCCGGACGCAGTGTCCTTCCATCCATATCGGAATGTGCCGGAGAATCTCTCCGACGACGTCTTGCTTTTCCGCCGGCTGTTGCAGACGGCCTATCCGACGAATACGCCCGCTCTTTGGAACAGCGAATGGGGTTTCAGTTCAACACAATACGGAAACGGAAAAACATTGGCCGCGCAACAGGAGCAAGCCCAATATGCCGTTCGGCAGACGCTGAGTGCCTGGTCCGCGGGCCTTCCCTTCAATATCTATTACGATATCCAGGATGATGGAACGGATGGCGCGAACCTGGAACACAATTTCGGTCTTCTGGCCACGGATTACAGCGATAAACCGGCCATGACGGCTTTGCGAAAATTGTTCGCGATAGCCCGCGCGCACCCCCTCCGAACGGTCCTCCCGACGTCTCTGACGCCGCTTCATGCCTTGCGCTTCCAAAACGCCTCCGAAACGATCCTGGCATTATGGACGGACGATCTGGCGATGCAGCCTCTGACCGTGTCATTCACGAGCAACCCAAATGGGATGACAGATCTCTACGGCCAAAACATGATGTCCGCACCCAATAACACCGTTTCAGTCCATACCTCGCCGGTTTTCGTTCGTTTCCCCTTGGGGGTTCCGATGCCCAACCAGGCGCCTTCCGTGAGCGCCTGCTCAGCGGCAGCCGCCCCCTGTCCTTCCCAAATTTCCACGCTGCCAAATCCTCTGACGCTGTACGGCACTGTATCGGATGATGACTTGCCTTATGGCACTCTCGATACGACTTGGACGGTGGTGAACGCGCCGTCGGGAGGAAGCGTTATTTTTTCGAGCACGTACACCCCTGCGACAAACGCGCGATTTTCAGCTGCCGGTGATTATGTGCTGCGTTTGACGGCAGGGGACGGCGCGCTGAAAACATTCGGAGATGTCACCGTTACCGCGACGCCCGGCGTCCCGGAATTCGCCATCAAGACCCTCAGCGGCGATTGGATCTATTCCAATTATACCCCGATCGACCCCACTCATTTCCGCGTGGATGACGGCCATGTCACGGCCGAAGTGGTGAAGCTGCCGAATAACCGTTGGAGGCTGAATATTCTAAACGCCAAAGAAGCGATCCTGCAAGTCCATTTTCCTTGGCAGTCACAGCGGAAATGTTTGGGCCATGCAACATGCCCAAGCAATTACGACCCATCCTCCGATATTTTTTATTATCCCTATATCTTCGGCATCGTCGAGAAAACATCGAGCGAAGATTCCGGCTGGTCGCGATTTAGTTCGCCTTATCCCGCTCAAGCGTTTGCGCCTCTTACCGTCATGGGGAATGCCCAATCTGCCTATATTGTTGCGGCGACGAATTGGCCGCCGAAAGCCGTGATGCCGCGCTACGGCGAGCAGAAGATTGTCATGACCTACGACCAACCGGTCGCGCAAGGACACTCCTCCTCTTATGAAGCGTTGATTGCGGAAGTCCAGGCGGATACGGTTCAGAATATAACACCTTGGCAGGCAGCGCTGGACGCGTACCGAACCTGGCTCGATGCGCAGATGTCCCCTGTGATTTATCCGACCTGGATGCTCAAGGGCGAAGGGACCTTTACTTTGAATCTGCAAAACTATGCACAACCATTCGCGGCCAATCAGACTCCGGATCTCACGCAGATCTGGAGCAGGATCCAGGAGGACTACCCTTGGATGCAGCTCTGGGGACAAATGAGCCCTTACTTGGGCAATTGCTGTAACCTTAATCAATCCATTGATCCGCATCTTCAGCCGGCACTTGGGAGCGTCATCCAAAACGCAGTACAGCAAGGCAGGCATGTCGGTTACTACTCCGCTCCTTATTTTGGAACGCCCATGCGAATGCTGGATACGACGACGGGCGCGAGCTGGCTCCGCCAATGGATCATGGCCAATCAAAACAACGGCGCCAACGCTTTCTATGTCGACACGCTGGGCCGCGGTTACTGGGGAGAGCCTGCGCAAGTGCTGCCGCTCTTTACGGACGGAACCATTCCAGCGGACACGCTGATTGAAGGTGCGGCCGACATTTATCCGCGGCCGGGCCTCATCAGCGGTGCCCTTGTCGGAACGAATGAACTCTGCGGAGCCCCCGGTAAAACGCCGGAAAACAGCGTCCTGACGACTTTCCCGCAATTCGGCCGGTACTTGCTGCGGGATCGGTTGCTCTATTTGGGCTTCAGCAATTTCGATTGGCGTTTCTGGAGCACGGATCATTCTTGGGACAGCTGTCCGAATTCATCCTTTTGTCCGAATCAGTTCGATCAGCAGCTCAACCTCACCTGCCAATACGCCTCCCACTGCGCGGCCAACGGCACATGCGACAATTGGACGGAACGGCAGGCGTTCTTATTGGGCGCCAAGTTGGAAGCCGGAGAATCCCTCGACCCGGTCCTTCATCCGAACCCGGTGCTAGAGAGCATTCTTCAAGAACGAAAGCGCGTCAACTGGTGGCAGCGTAACCCCGTTTATTGGGATACCGTGGGATTGGACCTCTCCGCTATTCCGGCTTCCTCGCAAGTGGAAGTGCGCCGCTTTTCGGAAGCCAGCGGCGCCAATCTTTTCACAATCTCCAATCCCAAGCGGGCCAGCGGCCTGACGTTTTTGTACGGCGGAAAAAGTTTCTCCGTTCCGAACGAAATTGTTTCCATTTTGTTGGATCCGCCGATGCAAGTGGCGGCCAGTCATCCCGATCTGGCCGGTTTTTTTGAAAACACGATTCCGCGGCTAGGCGGCTGGGCCGTCGACAAAATGCATCAATCGACCGCACTGATGATTTCGTTCTATATGGACGGACCCGCCGGTCAAGGCAAGTTTCTGACCTCAGTGTGGGCGGACAAGCCTCGATCGGATCTCAATGCCCCGCCGCCGGGACCTGGATTCCAAGGGGACCACGGTTTTACGGCGTCCCGACCGGCGGCGCTGGACGATGGCGTCACGCATCAAATTTATGCCTATGCCATAATGCCGGGCAACATCCTTGCCCAAATTGGATCGCCGCTCACGAGCCCATCCTCGAACAGCGCGGCCTTTCAGGGCTGGCTGGAAACTGTCACGGGTGCAACCATAGAAGGCTGGGCCGCAGACTTCAACCACCAAGCGGAATCGACGACTGTCCGGATTTATATCGATGGTCCCGCCGGAACGGGGCGGTTGATCGGTTCGGTGAAAGCGGATCGAGCCCGCGGCGATCTCATCGCGGCCGGCTATAGCGGCAACCACGGCTACCGTTTCTTCATTCCCAGCGCCGAGCAGGACGGCAACACGCACAGCTTCTACGCGTACGCGGTGGACAGCGCCAACCAGTTGACGCTGCTTTCATCGTCGCCGCGATCCGGAAAGCTGGCTTGCTCCACCGACCATTGCCCGCAACTGCCTATTGCTTCGACATCAGGCAACCTCAAGCTCGATCCGGTCGGTCCCGCAGAGATGGTGTTCCGCTATGCCGTTGACCGCTGTAACGACAACGACATGCCGGATAATCCCGCGCGGGCTTATCGCGATGCGAAAGGAAAGGTGCGTGTGATCTCTTCGATGTACTCGCCCACCTCCTTTGTGGGCCCCGATTTGGGATCGGTCCAGCGCCAATGCGCGCCGATCCTGCAGTCGGCAAACGATACGCAATTCAACAAGTACCAATACCATGAATGGCTCTTCAGCGCCTACACCCCAAATGGGAGCGACGTTTATGGCTTGGTGCATAACGAATGGTATGGCCAATTGGTGGATCCCTTGACCGGGCCTTGGCCCAACGGATGGGTCAACTCGATAACGCTCGCGACTTCAAACGACGGCGGGGCGCATTTCACTCATCCGAATCCATACGTGATCCGTCCGGCCGAGCCTTGGCAGACGGGCAATCCGGCTTTCGATAACGGCGGCGCCTATGGCTCGCGCGAGCCTTCGAACATCATCAAAAAGGGCAATTATTATTACGCCGTCTTCCTCTCGGCCGCGGATCCCCTGGGCAAGTCGCGCAACGGAACCTGCGTGATGCGCACGACGGATTTGAGCCAGGCATCGGGTTGGGAAGTCTGGACCGGAACCGCATGGGGCAACAGCTTGACCACTCCCAACTGCCAGCCTCTCGACAACAACAATGTGGAAGTCATGCATGAATCGCTGGTTTATAGCACCTATTTGAACGCCTATGTTTTGTGGGGCGCCCGCCATTACCAGGGTCTTCGTTATTCCTATTCATTTTCACAAGATCTTTTAAACTGGACACCGGCCGTCGATTTCCTGCCAGGATCTGTTCCGCAAGGAAACTTGACTTACATTTCGGCCCTCGATCCGGCCGATTCCAGCCGCAATTTCGAAAACGTGGGGCAAGACTTCTATCTTTATTTCACGCTCAACAACGGAAACCAAGTTCCCCGAGATTTGATTCGACAAAAGGTTCGCTTTACTCTGACATCCTCCGACCTCCAAGCCCCCTCAATTCCCGCCGGAGTGAGAGTGAGCTCCCGCACCGCTTCCACGATCAGCTGGGCCTGGAACGCCTCCACCGACAATGTTGGAATCACCGGCTACCGGCTCGAAGTCTCCACCCTCTCCACATTCGTTTTTCTTTCCACCGGCTATCCCATGAATGTTGGATCTGTCCTTTCCTCCACCTCCACCGCTTTAATTCCCAATAGAACCTATTATTTCCGCCTCCGCGCATATGACGCGGCCGGCAATTTCTCTTCGACAAGCACAGCCGTCTCCACAACGACCCTGACCGACACCTTGCCTCCCGCAGCGCCCACTGCTCTCGCCTTTTCTCCGGTCGCGGTCAGCTCCATGGTTTTATCCTGGCAAGCGGCCGTTGACAATGTCGCGGTCACAGGCTACCGGCTGGACGTCTCGGTCAATCCGGGATTCACAAGTTTTCTTTCGGTGTATAACAACCGGACCTTGGGAGTCGTCACCAGCACTTGGGTTGTAGGCCTTTCTCCCAACACGACTTACTATGCCCGCTTGCGCGCGATGGATGCCGTCAGCTACATTTCCACGCACAGCCTGGTAGCTAAAGGCATTACTTTACAAGACATCGTGTCTCCGGCAATTTCCTCCGCCGCGGTGACCGCCGTGAACACCAGCAGCGTCACGATCCAATGGATCACAAATGAGCCCAGCGACACCCAAGTGGAATATGGCACCACCACCGCCTATGGCACTCTCACTTATTTGAGTCCTTCGCCGATACTGATCCACACGCAACCTTTAACTTTTTTAAAACCCGGAACGCTCTACCACTACCGCGTCCGCTCGAAAGACCCTAGCGGAAATCTCGCCGTCTCGGGAGACAACACCTTTATAACTTTGGGATCGCCCCTCTTCCCCGCGCCTCAAACCTCTCAAGAGCCTTCTTATGATGCCACCTTCACCTTGCGGGAAAGCTATGTGTATCCCAACCCAGCCCGTCACGAGGCCACATTCCGCATCAAAACGGGCCTCGCAGATCAAGTGGAGCTCCGAATCTATAACGCCATTGGCGAGAAGGTGCAGGAAGCCAATATGACAGAGACGATCATCGTAGACGGGCAATATGCCTATGAATGTAAGCTGACTGGGCTAGCGAGCGGAGTTTATGTTTATGTGGCGGTCGCCAAGAAGGAAGGGCACTCCCTGAAAGCCAAGGGAAAATTCGCAATCATAAAATAATCGAAAGTTCAGCTTTATTCGGAGAGCTGCAGGATCGCTTTCCAGTCCTGCTCGGAAACAGGCATTACGGAAAGGCGGCTATGGGTCACGAGGAACATCTTGGCGAAGCGCTTGTCCTTCTTGACGGTTTCGAGGGTGACGGGCTTCTTCAAGGGGCGGACGGGAACGAGGTCGACGACGACCCAATGGGGCTGGTCTTTGGGCGCGGTGGGATCGGAATAAGATTCTTTGGCGACTTCGGCAATTCCCACAATTTCTTTACCGATATTGCTGTGATAAAAAAAGACCTGATCGCCTTTCTTCATCGCCTTTAAATTATTGCGCGCCTGAAAGTTCCTGACTCCGTCCCACATCCCCCGCCCGTCGCTGACAAGCTTCTGCCACGAATAAGTCTCGGGTTCGGTCTTGACCAGCCAATAATTCACGGTTATTCCTTGATGGAGATATCGGCGGGAACGACCTTGCCGAAGGTGGAAAGAGGAACGTCGAAGTCTTTCTGGTTTCCGACGACCACAAGGGTCATTTCAGAGGGCCGGAGATATTTTTTCGCGGCGGCTTGGACGTCGGCGATGGTGACGGCGGAAATTTTCTGGGTGTAAGTTTCCAGATAATCCTTGGGAAACCCGAAATACTCCAGGGACATGACTTCCGAGACGACGGCGTGCGCGGAATTGTAACGGAAAACAAAAGAATTTTTGATCGAGTCCTTGGCGAAATCAAGCTCCTCGGCGCTCACCGGCTCGCGGATGATGCGCTCGATCTCTTCGAGCATGAGGCGGATGGTTCGTCCCACGGCGTTGCTGCGCGTCTGAGACGCTCCCGCGATTGTGCCCCGGTCATAAGGCTCGGAAAAACTGCTCCCCACCCAATAGGCCAGCCCCTCCTTCGTCCGGATCGTCTGATAAAGCCGGGAAGTAAAGGTCTGGCCGCCCAGGATCTCGTTCATGACTTCCAAAGAAAAATGATCGGGATTATGGCGCGCCACTCCCAATTCGCCCAGGATCAAAGAAGTCTGGTTTAAATCTTTTTGCGCATAGACGACGGTGCGCTCTTTGGGCGTGGGCTTGACCGCGATCTTCTCCACCTTCGGCCAGACCGTGGCCCCCCTGGACCATCCGGAGAAAGCCCGTCTGAGCTTGGCCGTCATTTCGGGGATCTCGAAATCTCCGGAGACCGCGATCATCATGTTCTGCGGCCGGAAGAAGTTGCGGTAAAAATCGATGAGGTCCTCGCGGCGGATCTTCCGGATTTCGGGGATCTCCTCGGTTCGGCTTAAAGCGTGCGTCGGCCCATAGATGGCTTTGCGATATTGCCTGCGCGCGATCTGGAAAGGCTCGTCGTTCCGCCGGCGGACCGTCTCGATCATCTTCGCTTTTTCGATCTCGAGCTTCTTGGGATCGAAATCCGGATGAAGAAGGACATCGGTAAAAATTGCCAGAGTCTTGTCAAAATCCTTCGTCAGGCAGGAAAGGGAAGCGGACCCGTTTTCGAGCCCGATCCCGGTCTCGACGGAAGCGCCCGTGAACTCGAGCTCGGCGTCCAAGTCCTCGCGCTTGCGCGAGAGGGTTCCGCCGCCGCGGATCATCGTCCCCGTGAGGCCCGCGAGGCCCGTTTTGTCCGAGGGCTCATAAATCGATCCCGTGCGGATCATGGCGGAAAGATTGATCAGGGGGAGCTCATGATCGGGTAGGAAAAACACCGTCGTGCCGTTTTCCAAAACGATCCTGGAAACCTTCGGAGGCGTGAATTGGAGATCGGGGAACTTCAGCACCTCCGGTGGCTTGGCCCAGGAGGAAACGCTGGAGGCGAGGAAAAGCGCAGCTAAAATCTTCTTCACGGCTTCGAGCTCTCCCTTTCCAAATAAGCCACGCTGCGGTTATTGGAGGTGAAATATTTCTGGGCGGCTTTCTGGATGTCTCCCGGAGTGACCCGGCGGATCCCGTCAAGATAATTGAGGAGGTTCCGCCATCCGCCCAAAACAGCGTCATAATAAGCGAGCTGGCCGGCCATCCCGCTGTTGGAGGAAAGGTTGCGGATGAAATCCGCCTCCATCTGGTTTCGAATCTTCTCGAGCTCGCGCTCGGAGACCTTTTCGTTCTTAAGCTTCTCGAGCTCGGACAAGATCTTTTCCTCGAGGTCTTTGTTGGTGAAAGGCTTGCGCGGCGCGCCGCCGAAGATGATAAGGTTGTCGTACTTTTCCCCCGGGTTGCCGTTGGAGGCATAGACGGAAAGGGCGACCTTGTCCTCGACGATGTTCTGGTAAAAGCGCGAAGTCCGTCCCCGGCTCAAAATATCTTCGATGACTTCCATCGTGTAATTGTCCGGATCGGGCGAAGAGGGTTTATGAAACCCCATGAGGAGCTGGGGCTCGGCGTCATAGCGAACGAAAGCGCGCTTTTCCCCCGCTTGGGGCGGCTCCTGGGTCACGTGTTCGAGCGGATGGGCCTGGGAAGAGACTTGGGCGAAATAACGCTCGCAGGCCGCGATGACTTCCTTCGCCTGGACATCGCCCACGATCGCCACGACCGCTCGGTTGGGAGCGTAATGCACCTTGAAAAAGCTCTCCGCGTCCTGCCGGCTCAAAAATTCGATGTCCGACATCCACCCGATCGTGGGCTGGCCGTAGGGGCTGGCCTGAAAGGAAAGAGACAGGAAATTTTCCCAAAGCTTGCCGTCAGGATCGTTTTCATAGCGCATGCGCCTCTCTTCCATCACGACATCCCGTTCCTTATAAAATTCACGCAGGACCGGATGGGCCATCCGGTCGGACTCGAGGATCGGCCAAAGGCTCCATTTGTTCGACGGAAGAGAAACGACGAAACCGGTCATGTCCTTGCTGGTGAAAGCGTTCAGCCCTTCCCCGCCCTCCCTTTGGTAGATCTGATCGAACTCGGAGGGGATAACCCATTTCTGCTGTTCCGCCTCGACCTTCGCGAGCTCGACTTTAAGCGCCGCGATCTTGTCTTTATCCGCATCCTTTCCCTTAAGCTCTTCTTCCATTTTCTGGCGAGCAAGGCGGTCTTCCTGCTCCATAAGGGGTTTCTCTTTGGAATAGTCCCGGGTGCCCACCGTCTGAGAACCCTTGAACATCATGTGCTCGAACAGATGAGCCAAGCCCGTTTTCCCGGAAGTCTCGTTGATCCCCCCCGTCCGAAACATCATCTCGAAACTCACGAGGGGAGCGTTATGCCTCTCGAGGATTAGAAGCTTGAACCCGTTTTTAAGCGTGTATTCCGTGACTCGTTTTTCAAAAGAACGGATGGGATCGTCGGCAGAAAAGATATTTTTTGCGGGAAGGAAGGCGAGAGTTAAAGCAAGATAAAACCGCTTCACAAGAAAATTATATCTTTTTTTGACATAATAAGGGTATCTTATGACCGAGCCTCACACGATGCATTGGGCCTCCGCTTCTTCCGATCACCCGGTCTTCGAATCCGCATTCGAAGAATGCATGAAAAAAATCCGCCGAGAACTCAAAACTGAGCCGGATCTGGCGGTCGGCTTTATCTCCCAGGAGCACGCCGCCTCCTACTCCGATTTTTCCAAAGCGGTTTACAAGGAATTGAGGCCGGGGACTTTTCTCGGATGCTCCGCCGGAGGAGTGATCGGCGGCGGCCGCGAAATCGAGCAGAAGACGGGGCTTTCCCTGACCGCGGCGATTCTCCCGGGTGTTGCGATCTATCCCTTCCATATCGAAAACGATTTCCTCCCCGACATGGACGCGCGGCCCAAAACCTGGCACGACCTCGTCGGTGTTACGCCCGACCAGTTTCCCCAGTTCGTCCTTTTGGCCGATCCCTTTTCCATCGACGTGGAGCGTTTCGTCCAGGGAATGGATTATGCGTTTTTAAGGAGCACGAAAGTCGGAGGGATGGCGAGCGCGGGCCGAAAGCCGCGGGAAAACGCCCTGTACTTAAACCGTGAAATCCATAAGGAAGGGCTCGTCGGGGTCGCCCTTTCCGGAAACATCGTTCTCGATTCAGTCGTGGCCCAGGGATGCAAGCCCATCGGAAAGCCCATGCTCGTCACGCGCAGCGACGGCAACGTCCTCTTCGAGCTCGATGAGGAACCGCCCTTAAAAGTTCTTGAGGACCTTTATTCCGAATTGGATCCGGCCGATCAAGACCTCTTGCGCACCTCCCTTTTCATCGGGGTGGCGATGGACGCGACACATCCGACCCACGCCCAAGGAGACTTTCTCATCCGCAACATCGTGGGCGCCGATCCCGAACGCGGCATCATCGCGGTGAGCGCGGAGCTCCGCCAGGGCCAGACGGTCCAGTTTCATCTGCGCGATGCCCGGACTTCCGCCGAGGATCTCGACCTCCTCCTTTCCCAATACGCCACGAAACCGGACAAAAAAAACGCGAAGGGCGGGCTTTTATTTTCCTGCCTGGGACGAGGCGTCTATCTTTACGGAAAACCCGATCACGACACGCAGATGTTCCAGAAGAAAGTGGGAGATTTGCCTTTAGGCGGGTTTTTCTGCAACGGGGAGGTGGGCCCGGTCAAAAGCGCCACCTACCTTCACGGCTACACTTCCTGTTTCGGAATCTTCAGGCCCGCGAGATAATTTCCGATCCTTTCCGCGGCGGCTTCGCCGGCCTTGACGCAGTCGGGTATTCCCCCGCCCGTAAAATAATTTCCCGCCAACGCCAATCCCGGATGATGATGAGCCAGCTCCGATATCTTGACCGCGAGATCGCCATGGCCCACTTTATATTGCGCCATCGAGCGCGGGGAGCGGCTCACAAAAGACTTTTGCGGCGAAGCCTCGATCTTCAATAAATCGCGAAGATCCCTCCGCGCGAGCGCCGCGACGTCTTCGTCGCTTTTGGAAAGAATCTCCTCCGCCCTCTTTCCGCCGATAAAAGCCCTCAAAACCGAAAACCCTTCCGGCGCGCGGCCTTCAAACTTGACGCTGGCGAAACTGCATCCGATGATGCCGCGTTTCTCCGCTTCGGGGACGACAAACCCGAACCCGTCCAAAGCATGCGGAATCCCGGCGCGCTTATAAAGTAAATTCACCGTTCCGCAGGAGCCGTAAGTGATTTTTTTCAAAAGGCCGGATAAAACCGGATCGAACCCGGACAAAAATTCCCCCGCCCGCTGAGCCGGAAGCGCGCAAACGACCGCGTCCGCCTCCGCCTCAAAATTCTCCCCGGAAATTGAAAAATGATCGCCGTTCCTCCGGATGGAGCGGACGGGCGAGCTAAGTCGGATCGATTCCCGCGGAAAATTCTCGGAGGCGCGCCGGATCATCCTTTCCATGCCGCCGGCAAGGCTGACAAAAAGCGAATACCGGGGGCCGCGCGCGCCCGCGTGGTTTTTTCCCGCGGAAGAGCCTCGCCCGAAGCCCCGGATGACGCTCCCGTATTTTTGCTCGAGTTCCAGGAACCGGGGGAACGTGGATTTGAGGCTCAGCTCCTCCACGTCCGCGGAATGGATCCCCCCGACCATCGGCTGAGCCATCCTCTCCAAAACTTCCTCCCCCATGCGCCGGCGAACGAAAGATCCTAAACTCTCGTCGGAAGACGAACTCCGGGGCGGAATCCACATCTCGCGGAGAGCGCGGACTTTGCCTTTGACGCTGAACAGAGGCGAAAGAGCGAAGGAAAGAATTTGGGTCGGCGCGAGGATGTAAAAACCTTCCGGCACGGGGTAAAGGCGGCCCTTCCAAGCGACGAAACTTTTGCGGTGGCGGGAATTGGTGCTGATGATCTCGGACTCGAGGCCGATCTTTCTCAGAAATTCGAGGCCCCAGGGTTTTTCCGTAAAAATCGCGTCCGGGCCGAGCTCAAAAAGGCTTTCGCCTTCCCGGACTGTTTGAATCGAGCCGCCGAGGCGCGGGGAAGCTTCAAAAAGGGTGAGTTCAAGGGGGATTTGTTTGGCGCGGGCGATTTCCTGAACCTTGATCGCCGCGGCGAGGCCGGAAACGCCCCCGCCCAGAACTGCGACTTTCATCGCGACTTCCGCCTCATATGCCAGACAGCTCGCGGACGGCGTCCACCAAGGCGACCGCGTTTTCGACGGGGGTTTGGGGCAGGATGCCGTGACCCAGGTTGAAAATGTGGCCCGGGCGGCCCGCGTTTTGATCGAGGATCTGCTTCACCTTCCGGCGAATGACATCCTTGCCGGAGAGAAGGACGAGGGGATCGAGGTTGCCCTGGACCGGAATTTCTCCGAGGCGGTCGCGCTGCTCCCCAAGGTTCACCCG
>JADMIO010814635.1_pt1 | contig 14259 bp, 9 predicted proteins | sample 8958161 | NCBI WGS metagenome assembly JADMIO01 (sample SAMN16585339, study PRJNA669376) | soil metagenome | isolation source: Crop rotation soil | place: USA: Cullars Rotation, Alabama | collected 2011 | reverse complement strand
GTGCCGCCGACGGGCAGCCGCACGCGGCCCGTGTCCGCGAGCGCGACGGCGGCGGCCGCGCGTCGTCCGCCGACGACCTGGACCATCAGCTCCTCCGCCGGGACGAGCCGCCGGTACGCGAACGCCTGCATGCGGTCGTCGGCCGGAAGCGCCGCGTGGCGCACGTCCGCGGCGCCGATCCGCGCCGTCGCCTCGACGCGCAGCACGAGCGGTCCGTCGAACGGTCCGCGCGCGGTCAGCGTCATGCGCGCCGACGTCGCGCCGGCGGGGATCGTCCCGCCGTCGATGACGAAGCCCGCGGGCGCCTCGACCGTCGCGAGATCGACGGGACCGTCGAAGCCGTCGCGTCGGACGACGTGCGCGCGGAACGGGACGGACCGTCCGACGGGCACGGAGATCGACGACGGCGTGACGAACACCTGGAAGTCCGGACGCGGCGCGCCGACGCGCAGCCTGTACGCGGACTCGGGCCCGCCGTGGCGCTGCGCGTCAGAGAGCGTCACGCGATAGACGCCGTCGGCCGGGAGCTTGGCGCGGACGTACGAGTCGGCCTGATGCGTGACGAGTCCGCTCGCCGCGTCGTCGTGGTCGTCGTTCCACGCGACGACGCGGCCCGTGGCGTCCGTCAGCACGAGCACGGAGTCGAGCGGCGAGCCGAGACGCCGCGCCATCACGTCGGCGACGACGTCGTCGCCCGCGCGGCCTTCGAACGCGAACGCATCGACGTCGCCGGGCTTGCCGATGCGCCCGTTGACGACGATCGGCAGGGCGATCGTCTGCGGCGCGCGCGACGGATCGTCGCCCTCGACCTCGTCGCACTCGGGGAGATCGTCCACGGCGTACGCGACGGAGTTTCCCGTCCAGCCGCCCTTCTTCGCCGACGTGCGGCGGACGACGTCGTCGCCGGGACTCGTGTCGAGCGCGATCGCCGGCACGGGCAGGTTCCAGCCCTGGATCGACGCCGTCGTCGGCACGCCCGTCCGTCCGCCGAGCGGGAAGATCCGCGTGACGAACGGCGCTTCGCCGACGCTCACGCGGTAGACGAAGTCCTCGCGGCCGCGCCACAGCGCGTCGTGGATCTCGATCACGTACTCGCCGTCGGCTGGGACGTCGAACGCGAACACCGGATCCGGCTCGAAGCGCCAGTCGTCGGCGTACGCGACCTCGCGGCCGCGCGCGTCGTACATCGCCGCCGTCGCCTGGAACCAGCCGGGCACCGCGTCGGCGAGGTACGGAACGAGCCGACGCGCGGACGCGTCCACCACGATCCGCCGGCCCTTCTTCGCGCGGATGCGGAAGCGGTCGGCGTCGCCCGGCTGGATCTGACCGTTCAGGAGCACGGGGAGATCGAGGACCGACGTGTCCTCGTCCTCGTCGCTCTGCGACTCCTCGTCGCGCACCTCGGGCAGCGCGCCGACCTGGAAACGCATCGGGTTCGTGAGGCCCGACGCGAGACCGAGACGCAGCTCGCGGTCGCCGCTCGGAGCGTCGGCGTCGATCGTCACGTCGATCTCGACCGTCTCGGCGAGCTGACGGTTCTGCTGCTTCTTCGCGCCCGCGCCGAGGAAGCGCGCGGCGATCGCGCGGAGCTCCTTCGGCGTGCGGTCGTCGAAGTCCTTGAGCAGCGGATGGTCGGGGAGTTCGACCTTCTCCGCGTCGGGAGCGCGCTCGGCGCGACGTCCCGTGCGGCGGAACTGCCCCGCCTCGACCAGGCGACGCCGCAGCTCCTGCATCTGCATCGGCGAGAGCGGCGGGACGAACCGGACGACCTTCGCCGTCACGCCTTCGCCCGAGACGTACGCCGCCGCGGCGCCGCGCAGGTTCTGTCCGCCGGCGAAGATCTGGAACGTCGTCCCCCGTCGGCCGCCCGCGGGGTAGAGGTAGCCGATCGTCGGATCGCGGCGGCTCGACTCGCCGTCGGCGCGCGCGACGTCTGACGCGACCGTCGTCAGGACGAGCGCGCATGCGAAGAGGAGCGTCCGCATCACATGATCTCCGCGAGACGGCGCGACGCGCCGCCGGCGGCGGTGACGCGCGCCTCGATGCCGCGCGCGTTCGCGAGCGGACCGTCGGGGTCGATGCCGAGGAGCTCGTAGATGCTCCCGTGCAGCTCGCTCGGACGGACGGGCCGCTCGCGCGGCTCTTCGCCCCGCGCGTCGGACGCGCCTACGACCTGTCCGCCCTTGAACCCGCCGCCCGCGACGAGCGCGGAGAAGCATTGGCCGTGATGTCCGCGGCCGCCGTTCCACGGCGCCTCCCACGAGACCTTCGGCGTGCGGCCGAACTCGCCGGCGCACCACACGACGGTCGTCTCGAGGAGTCCGCACGACGCCAGGTCCTCGAGCAGCGTCGCCAGTCCCGCGTCGATCTCCGGGAGCTTGCGGCGCATCGCCTCGAAGTTCTGCTTGTGCGTGTCCCAGCCGGACGAGTTGATCGTCACGTAGGGCACGCCGTGCTCGACGAGCCGCCGCGCCATGAGGCACGACTGGCCGAACTTGTTGCGGCCGTAGCGGTCGCGGAGCGCGTCGTTCTCCGTCGCGAGGTCGAAGAGCTTGCCCTCGTCGCCGAGGATCAGGTCGTAGGCCTTCTGCTCGCAGCGGTCGAGACGCTCGAACGTCGGACTCGGCGCCGCCTGGCCGAGCGCGTCGAGCGAGTGCAGGAGTTCGCGGCGCGCGCGCTGGCGCTCGTCGGAGATCCCCTCGGCGACGACGCCGTCCACGGCGAAGCGCTTCTGACTCGGATCGCCGCCCGTCGCGAACGGCTGATAGCGCGGACCGAGGAACCCCGACTCGGAGAAGCGTCCCAGCGGCGCGGTGAGCACGACGTACGGCGGGATCAGGCCCTTGTAGCCGGCGTCGTATCCCTTGAAGAGCGACACGACCGCGCCTACCGACGGATAGACGACGCGGTCCTCGGAGTCGCGTCCGGTCTGCACGCGGTACGCGGCGACCTCGTGCGCGTTCGATCCGTGCGTGAGGCTGCGGACGAGCGAGTACTTGTCCGCCTGCGTCGCGAGACGCGGGAAGAGCTCCGAGATCCGCACGCCCGGCACGTTCGTCTCGACGGGCTTGTTCAGCGGCCCGCAGTAGTCCGCGCCCGCCTCCGGCTTGGGATCGAAGGTGTCGAGATGCGACGGCCCGCCGCCGAGCCACACCTCGATCACCGACTTCGCCCTCGCTCGGCGCGCCGGACGCGGCGGCGCCGCCTCGTCGGGCCCCGCCCACGCGGAGCGTCCGAACAGCTCGATCAGCGGAAGAGCCGCGGCGCCCAACGCGAGGCGCATCAACGTCGCGCGACGCGTCACGAGACCGGAAGACTGGTTGGTCACGTTGCCTCCCCGCGCCGCGGCTCAATGCCGGTACAGGAACTCCTTGGTGTTGATCAGCGCCCACGCGAGATCGACCGCCGCGTCGCGCTGCGCGCGGCCGGGCGTCTCGAAGTAGGCGCGCGCCGTCTCCGTCTCGGCGTCGAGCGGCGCGCGAGACAGGACGGTCGCGTACGTCCCGCGGATCACCTCGGCCATGTCGCCGCGCGCCTTCGCGAAGACGGCGGCGAGCCGCGGGCTCTTCGCGATCCGACGCTCGATCTCCGTCGAGTTCAGGAGATGCAGACGCTGCGCGTCCGTCGGCTCGCCGCCGCGCTCGGACTCGAGGCCGGTGTCGCGCGCCGGGCGGCCGAACATCTCGAGGAACGGACTCGACGCTGCCGTCGGCGAGCGAGATCGTCCGCGTCCCCTCCGGCAGGAACGTGTACGGCTCGGGGATCGCGCTCGAGTAGCTCTCGCCCGTGCCGCCGATGCGGTCGAGCGCGTCGATGAGGATCTCGGCGTCGAGCCGACGCACGGGATAGCAGGCGAAGAACGTCTGCGATTTCGCGAGATCGCCCTGCGGGATCGGCGACTGCTGGTACGTGCGGGAGTTCAGGACGAGCCGGAACACGTGCAGGAGGTCGAAGCGCGCCGAGACGAACTCGCGCTCGAGGTACGCGAGCGCCTCGGGGATCGACGCCGGGTTGTCGGCGCGCATGTCGTCCGCCTCATGGACGAGTCCGCGCCCGAAGAACCACGACCAGACGCGGTTGACGGCCGCGCGCGCGAACCAGCGGTTCTTCGGATCGACGAGCCAGTCGGCGAACACGCGCCGCGGGTCATCGTCGGCCGCGACGCGCACGGCCGTCCCGTCGGGCAGGAACGTGTCGAGCGCGTCCGTCGGCGCCGGATCGCGGAGGACGATCTCCTCCTTCCACTCGCCGGTCTTCTTCCAGGCGACGCGCGAGAAGAAGAGCGACGTCGTGACGCGTCGCGCCTCCGGCCACTTCTCGAAGCGCTCGCCCATGAACGTCAGCGCCACGGCCGACGCCAGCGCGTCCGGCGAACGCCCCTGGACGGCGCGCCAGAAGTTCACCTGCGGGACGCGGAAGTTGCTGCCCGACGCCGTGAGCAACTCGCGCGCGAACTTGTCGTACGGCATGTTCGTGCGCACGGCGTCGCGAATCCAACGGTGGTACGCCTGCACGGCGTTCGGCCAGAGGTCGATCGGGAACTCCGACTTCACGCGCAGCACGTCGCACCATTTCAGCGCCCAGCGGTCGGCGAACTCGTCGCGTCGGAAGAGCGATTCGATCAGCGCGGCGCGCTTGCCCGGACGTCGGTCGTCCGCGAATGCGCGGACCTCGGACGCGTCGGGCAGCGTGCCGATGACGTCGATGAACGCGCGACGGAGGAACGTCTCGTCGGAGCACGGGTCCGCCGGCGCGACGCCGTGTCGGCGCTGCGCGGCGACGACGATCTGATCGAGCGGCGTCGCGGCGACGGCCCACGAGTCCGCCTCGAACGGACGCACCGGCGCGCGTTCGTCGGCGAGTCCGTCCTGCGCGAAGAGCAACGCCGCCGCGACGACGAGCCGCTTCATGCGTCCTCCGTGTCCGCGGAGATCAACCCCGCGGCGTGGAGTCGGTCGCGGCGGAATCTCGGGAATCGCTGCGTTTCACGTCGATCGGCGACTTCAGTCGCGGGACGCGCGGCGCCCCGCGCGACCGGCGTCACGCGCGCCGCCGGCGGCATCGCGATCACTTCCCGGGCGTCGCGGACTCGGTCGGTTTCCCGGGCGCGGGGTGGTCGTGGACCTTTGCCTTGGCTTGCTCGAACCACGGCGAACAGGGTCTCGTCGGCGTCCGTAGGTCGTGGCACGCGGCGCACGACGCGGCGTCCGGCTTCGTCAGGCCGAGCTTGGCGAGCTCGTCCCAGGTGAACTTCGCGGACTTGTCGGCGTCGTAGACCGCGTGCTTGTGCTTCACGTACAGGCTGCCGGGACCGTGGCACGCCTCGCACGACACCTTGCCCATCAGCGCCGCCGCCTTGACCGCGGCGGCGTCCTTCTTCGGGTCGATCGGATAGCCGCCCGGCGCGCCGTAGCCCGTCGTGTGGCACGGGAGACACGTCGCGTCGGCCGAGTAGTCCTTCGAGGGGTCGAGACCCGCCGCCTTCTTCTTGTCGAAGAGGGTCTTGTCGTCGGCCTCGACGGCGGTCGCGAGCGACTTCATCGCGTTCGCCATGGTCGTCTTCTTCCACGACGAGTGCTGCTTGAAGTGGCACGCCTTGCACTCCGAGTCGCCTACGTAGGTCGGCTTCTCCGGAGGCGCGGGGCCCGCGTCGTCGCCGGCGAAGACGCGCATGGCAAGCAACGACACCGTCGCGACGGCGGCCGTCCCGACGCAGATGCGGACGAGGTACATGACGCGCCTCCTCGACGGCTTGTTCTCAGGCGACGCGCAGCATGCGTCGCCTGCGCCGAGCGCGCCGTAACCGGCATCACGAAGCGACGGGCGACGTCCGCGCGCGCTCGGACGGACGCTTCGCGTCCGTCGCCGCCTCGGCGCCGCGCATCCGCAGATCGCCATTGAGCACCGCGATCGCCGCGCGCGAGAGCAGCGTGAAGACGAGCGCGCCGACGCCGAACACGCCGAGCGAGACCATCACCTCGACCTTCGTCGGCGCGTACTCGTAGATCTCGCCGAGCACCGACGGCGTGAAGCCGGGGACGACGAGCGCCACGCCCTTCTCGATGAACACGCTGACGAGCGCGAGCCCGCAGCCGACGTTCAGCGCGACCGGGTTCTTGCGCGCCCGCGGCACGATGAAGATCAGAAACGCGACGATCCCGGTGAAGAGGCTCGTCCACGCCCACGGCACGAGCGCCGTCTTGCCGTCGAGCCCGAAGTAGAGGTACTTCAAGTGCTTCAGCTCGTGCGTCGCGGAGTACGTCTCCTTGAACATCTCCGCAGCGGTGAAGAAGAGGTTCACGAAGAGCGCGTACGCCATGAGCTCGGCGATCTTCCAGATCGCCTCTTCCTTCAGGTCGAGCTTCGCGCGCTTCCTGAGGATCTGGAGCAGCACGAGCATGATCGCCGGCCCGCTGCAGAACGCGGAGACGAGGAACCGCGGCGCGAGCAGCGACGCGTTCCAGAACGGCCGCGTCGCGAGGCCGTTGTAGACGAACGCCGTGACCGAGTGGATGCAGACGGCCATGGGGATCGAGAGGAAGACGAGCGCCATGAACCACTTCGCCTTCGCCTCGCCGCCCTTGAAGTAGCTGACGAGCGCGTACGTCGAGACGCCGACGTTCAGCGCGAAGTAGAGGTTGAGCACGACGACGTCCCACGCGAGCAGCGAGCTCGGCACGTTGAGGTCGCCGATGAGCGGCATGATGTGGAGCAGCCGGTCGGGACGTCCGACGTCGATCGTCACGAAGAGCATGCACATCGTGAGCGCCGAGACGGCGAGCACCTCGCCGAGCACCGCGAGCTCCTTGATCGGCTTCCAGTGATAGACGTACGCCGGGATGACGAGGACGACCGCCGCCGCGGCGACGCCGACGAGGAACGTGAAGTTCCCGATGTAGAAGCCCCACGACACCGGATCGCGCAGGCCCGTCGAGACGAGGCCTTCGCGGAACTGGATCGAGTAGCCGTAGATCCCGACCGCGACGAGCGCCACGAGCAGCGCGAGCCACGCGAAGTACGCGCGCGAGCCGTGCGTCCACACGCGGACGCTGCCCGTCACGAACTGAGGGAACACGCGGTCGCGCAGCTTGGTCATGGTTCAGACGGAGTAGAAGTAGAAGAACTTGGGCTGAGTGCCGAGCTCGGACTTCAGCACGAACACGCGCTTGGTCGCGAGCAGACGTCGGATCTCGGACTCGGGGTCGAGCAGGTTGCCGAACACGCGCGCGCCGGTCGGGCACGCCTCGTGGCACGCTGGGTAGAGGCCCTTCCTCGTGCGCTGGATACAGAACGTGCACTTCTCGACGACGCCGCGCATGCGCGGGCGGTTGCCGAGGACGTGCATGCGCGGGTTGAGCTCCGCCGCCGGAACGTTCGGCTCGCTCCAGTTGAAGTGGCGCGCGCCGTACGGACACGCCGACATGCAGCAGCGGCAGCCGATGCACTGGTCGTAGTCGATGACGACGATCCCGTCGGCCTCGGCCCACGTGGCCTTCACGGGGCAGACCTTCACGCACGGCGGGTTGTCGCACTGCTGGCACGCGACCGGGATGTACGCCTTGTCGGGCGCGGGAACGGTCGCGGGGTCGTAGTAGGCCGTCGAACCGTCGAGGTCGAGGCCCGCCTCGCGGTCGGTCTCGAGCACCGTGATCCACTTGATCGGATTGCTGTGCGCGCCGTCCGCCGAGCCGCGCGACTGGTTGTTCTCCTCGACGCACGCCTCGACGCAGCGGCGGTTGCCGTTGCAGCGCGAGAGGTCGAGGCCGTAGCCGAAGACGACGCCCGCGATCGGGCCTTCCGCGCCGACGTGGACGTCCTTGCCGAAGCGCTCGTGGCACTCCTTCTCGATCCGCGCGCAGAACTCCTTCACCTCGTCGGGCTTCATCTCGCGCAGGCGCGTGTGGATGAAGTCGCGCGTCAAGGACGCGCGGTCGCCGCACGCGGCCGTCGTCGCGGCGACGGCGGTCGTGACCGCGGCCATCTTGAGGAAACGACGGCGCGACAGGTCCGCGGTCATCGGATCTCCTCCGGACGCGGGGGCGGCGGCATCGGCTTCATCGGAGCGAAGCGCGGCTCGTGCGGCCAGTGGCAGGAGACGCAGAGCCGGTACTCGCGCCGGCCGTTCCACTCGCCCGTGCGCTTGCCGTGCAGGCCGATCTTCCAGTCGCGGTACTGCGTGCCGTGGCACTGGCCGCAGAGCTTGAAGGACTCCTCGAACGGGATCGTCGCGCCGTTCGAGAGGTGCAGACGGTCGCGGTCGGCCGCGTCGTGGCAGTCGAGGCAGCCGCGCTGCTCCTCGGCGTGATGGAGCACGATCTTGGCGTGCTGCTTCTCCTTCGTGTCCTTGTGGCACGTGTCGCAGGTGACGTGCTGCTGCCGCTCCTCGTGACACGAGACGCAGCGGTCCATGAGCGTCAAGGGCTTCGGCTTCGTCGTCGGCGCGTCCGTCGGCTCGTCGTGGCACGCGGTGCAGGAGACGCCCGCCTTCATGTGGCGCGCGTGCTGCGGCCCGACGTCGCGCGTCTTCCATCGCCGCGGGAACTCGGTCGTGCCGTCGGGCTTCGTCACCTTGGCGAAGTACGCCGCGGCGCCCTTGCTGAGCTTCGCGGGATCGCCGTGACACGTGTCGCACACGGCTCGGCCCGGGATCTTCGGATCGGCCTCCGCGTCGTCGGGCGAGTGGCAGTCCTGGCACTCGATCCCGCGTCCGACGTGGAGCTTGTGCGGCATTCCGGGACGCTCGTCCTTCGCCGCGACGCCGCCTTCGTGACATCGCGAGCAGGGGAAGATCCCCGCCGAGAACGGCGGCGGCGCGACGGGGAACACGGCGTTCGACGGCGCGTTGCGCGGCGCGGGCGCCTGTTCGTGGATGGCTTCTTCCCACGCGGTGCGTCCCTCGACGCGTCCGCACGCCGTCGTCGCGGCGGCGAGGAGGAGCAGGGCGAAAGCGGTGCGCGCGGTCATGTCCGGTCGTCCCGGGCGGACTGTAGGCGCGTCCGCGGAGACGGGCGTGTGACGGCGGTTACCGACGCACGGGTCATCCGAGACTGCGATCGCCCGCGCGCCGCCGCGCCGCGGCCTCGGACCGCAGGTCGGCCCCGACCCGCGTGATACGCGTCGCTCACGCCCGCGCGGCGCGTCGCGACACTCTCCGCCGACTCGAGGTTTCTTCGCCGACGCGGTCGCCGCGCGGCGCCGAGGAGCTCGGAACATGACGCGAATCACAGCCGCGATGCTCGCGGCCGCCGTGGCCGTCTTCGCCGCGCTCGCGGCGGTCCCGCGCGACGCGCGCGCCGCCGACGACGAGGAGCCGGCGTCCTGCCTCTCCTGTCACGCCGTCGGCGCGACGAAGAAGGGCGCGCCGGAGGGACGCCGCGTCGATCCGGCCGACTTCGGCGGCTCCGTCCACTCGAAGTCGTGCGTGCAGTGCCACGAGGACATGGAGGAGTTCCCGCACGCGAAGAAGAAGGCGGATGCGGTGAACTGCGGCAACTGCCACGAGAAGTCGGTCGAGAAGTTCAAGCAGACGCCGCACGGCAAGCTCGCCGCGGACGGGGCGCTGAAGGGGCCGACGTGCGCGTCGTGTCACCCGCCGCACGCCGTGTTCTCCGCGAAGTCGCCGAAGTCGGCGCTCGCGAAGGCGAACCTCCCGAAGACGTGCGGCCAGTGCCACGACGGCGCGCAGAAGGACGGCGCCGCCCGCGTGCCGAAGACCGTCGCCGACTACTCGAAGAGCGTCCACGGCCTCGAGGTGCTGGAGAAGGGCAACCTCAAGGCGGCCGGCTGCACCGACTGCCATCCGGTCCACGACATGCGTTCCGGCAGCGACCCCGCGTCGCGGACGTTCAAGCCGAACGTCCCGAAGCTCTGCGGCACGTGCCACGAGAAGATCGCCGCGGAGTACGGCGCGAGCGTCCACGGGACCGCGCTCGCGCACGGCAAGATGGACGCCGCCGCCTGCACCGACTGCCACAGCGAGCACTCGATCGCGCGGCCGGACGCGGCCGGATCGACGGTCGCGAAGACGCACGTGGCGCAGACGTGCTCCAACTGTCACGCGGCCGAACGCATCGTCCGCAAGTACGGGCTGCCGGCCGACCGCGTGGCGACGTACGACGACAGCTATCACGGGCTCGCCGACCGGAACGGCTCGTCGGCCGCCGCGAACTGCTCGTCCTGCCACGGCGTGCACGACGTGCTCCCGTCGTCGGATCCGAAGTCGAAGATCAACAAGGCGAACCTGCTCGCCACCTGCAGCCGCTGCCACGAGGGCGCGACCGCGGGCTTCGTCGAGGGACGCGTCCACGCGGCGCCGGACGCCGAGAAGGAGCGCGCCGCCTACTGGGTCCAGTTCGTCTACTGGCTGCTCATCCCGCTGACGGTCGGCGGGATGCTGTTCCACAACGGCGTCATCTTCTCGAAGTACCTCCGCGACAAGTGGCGCGCGCGCAAGGCGTCGAAGCTGCACGTCCGCTTCAAGCCGGCCGAGGTCGTCGCCCACGCGGGGCTGGCGGTCTCGTTCATCGCCCTCGCCGTCACGGGCTTCGCGCTCACGTACCCGAAGGCGGCGTGGGTCCGCGGACTCGCGGCGATCGGAATGCACGAGACGGCGCGGGGCTGGATCCACCGCGGCGCGGCGGTGCTCTTCGCGGCGACGGTCGTCCTGCACGTCGTCTACGTCGTCTCGACGAAGCACGGCCGCTACGGGCTCGGCCGCATGCTCCCGCGTCTCTCGGACGCGAAGGAGGCGGCCGCGAACATGAAGTGGCATCTGGGCCTGACGAAGACCCGCCCGCGCTTCGACCGCTTCGACTACACGATGAAGGTCGAGTACTGGGCGCTCGTCTGGGGCGGCTTCGTGATGTTCGCGACGGGCGCCGCGCTCTGGTTCAAGGTCGACGTGACGCACTACGTGCCGCGCTGGATGGTCTACGTCGCCGAGCGCGTGCACTTCTACGAGGCGATCCTCGCGGTCTCCGCGATCGTCGTCTGGCACTTCTTCTTCGTGATCTTCCATCCCGCGGAATACCCGATGAGCCTCACGTGGCTCGACGGCCGGGTCACCGAGCACGAGATGCACGAAGCGCACCCGGCGGAGCTCGACCGCGTGAAGGACGCAGAGCGCCGCGCGACGGCGAGCGCGCCGACTCCGGCGCAAGAGCCGGCGGGGCGGTCATGAACGCGCGCGCGGTCCTGCGGCGTCTCCTCGGCGCGTTCGCCGCCGCGGCGTTCGTCGCGCTGGCTTCCACGTCGGCGTCCGCGCAGGACGACGCCGACTGCATGAAGTGCCACGGCGATCCCGCTGCGAAGCCCGCGACGGAGGGCGGAAAGGCCCCGCCGTTCGTCGACGCGAAGGTCCTCAAGGCGTCGCCCCACGTGAAGCAGCAGTGCGTCTTCTGCCACCAGGATCTCGACGGGACGAAGTACCCCCACCAGAAGCCCGAACGCGTCGACTGCGCGACCTGCCACGAGAAGGAGGGCGCGTCGCACGCGAAGAGCCTCCACGGTCAGGCGCTCGCCAAGGGCGACAAGATGGCGCCGTACTGCTTCGACTGCCACGGCGGCCACGACGTGAAGGCGCCGAAGGACCCGACGTCGCCGACGAACCACATGAACATCCCGCAGCTCTGCGGGAAGTGCCACCACGAGGGCACGGCGGTCTCGCGGTCCCACGACATCCCGCAGGACCGCATCCTCGAGAACTACTCCGAGGGCATGCACGGCGAGGGCCTCTACAAGAAGGGCCTCGCGGTCACGGCCGTCTGCAACTCGTGCCACACGTCGCACGACATCCTTCCGCACACGGACCCGAAGTCGAGCATCCACCACGACAACGTGGCGAAGACCTGCATGCAGTGCCACACGAAGATCGAGCAGGTCCACAGGAAGGTCATCGAGGGCAAGCTCTGGGAGAGCGAGCCGAACAAGATCCCGGCGTGCGTCGACTGCCACCAGCCGCACAAGGTGCGGCGCGTCTTCTATCCGGCGGGCGTCGCCAACAAGGACTGCCTCGTCTGCCACGGCAAGCCCGATCTCGCGATGCAGCGCGACGGCAAGTCGGTGTCGCTCTTCGTCGACGAGTCGGGTTACGGCGGCTCGACGCACAAGGGCGTCGGCTGCGCGCAGTGCCACAGCGACGTCGATCCGTCGCACGTCGGGCCGGACGGGCGGCCGTCGCGGCCCTGCGAGACGGTGAAAAAGAAGGTCGACTGCGCGGCGTGCCACGCGGTGGTCGTCGGCCAGTACCAGGCGAGCGTCCACGGCAAGCTGAACGCGAAGGGCGATCCCGACGCGCCGGTCTGCCTCGACTGCCACAGCAAGCATGCGACGCAGAGCAAGAAGACGCCGTCGTCGCCGACGTACCCGCGCAACATCCCGAACCTCTGCGCGCGCTGCCACCGCGAGGGCCAGAAGGCGGCCGTACGCATCACCGCGGACGTGAAGGACATCTACGTCTCGTACACCGAGAGCATCCACGGCACGGGCCTGCTCGAGAGCGGCCTCGTCGTGACGGCGACGTGCGTGAGCTGTCACACGGCGCACGGCGAGCTGCCGCCGTCGGATCCGCTGTCCACCGTGAACCCGGCGAACGTCGCGGACACGTGCGGCAAGTGCCACAACGGGATCGAGGCGACGCTGAAGACGAGCGTCCACTGGCCGGCGAACACGAAGACGGACAAGAAGCTGCCGACCTGCAACGACTGCCACAGTTCGCACACGATCAAGCGCACCGACCGCGCGGACTTCCGCTTCCGCGTGCTCGACCAGTGCGGCCGCTGCCACGCGGAGCAGGCGGAGACGTTCTTCGACACGTTCCACGGCAAGATCTCGCGCCTCGGCAACGCGGCCGCGGCGAAGTGCTTCGACTGCCACGGCACGCACGGGATCCTCCCGCCGTCGGATCCGAAGTCGACGCTCGCGCCGGCGAACGTCGTGCAGACGTGCGGCCAGTGTCACGCGGCGTCGCACGCGCGCTTCACCACGTATCTCACGCACGCGACGCACCACGACCCGGACAAGTACCCCTGGCTCTTCTGGTCGTTCTGGGGGATGACGTCTCTCCTCGCCGGAACGATGGTCGTGGCGCTCCTGCACACCGGCGCCTGGTCATGGCGGCTCTGGAAGACGCGCGACGAGTGGAAGGCCCACCGCGCCGCGATGCTCGCCGCGGAGCACGCGCCCGGCGCGAAGCTGTACCGGCGGTTCAACCGCTATCAGCGCATGCAGCACCTGCTCATGCTGCTCAGCTTCTTCACGCTGGCGCTGACCGGCATGACGCTGAAGTTCTCCTACGCCGAATGGGCGGGCGTCGTGTCGACGCTGCTCGGCGGGTCCGCGAGCATGCACATCCTCCACCGGGTCGCCGCACTGACGCTTCTCACCGTCTTCACGGTCCACGTCTTCGGCCTGAACCGGATGCGCAAGGAGGCGGGGAAGACGTGGCTGCAGTTCATCTTCGGCCCCGACTCGCTGATGTTCAACGTCGCCGACTGGCGCGACGCCAAGGCCACGGTCGCCTGGTTCCTCGGACGCGGACCGCGTCCGCGCTACGGGCGGTTCACGTACTGGGAGAAGTTCGACTACTTCGCCGTGTTCTGGGGCGTCGCGGTGATCGGCCTGACGGGCCTGCTCCTCTGGTTCCCCGAGATCGGTTCGTACGTGCTGCCCGGAGCGGCGGTCAACGTCGCGACGATCATCCACAGCGACGAGGCGCTGCTCGCGGTGGTGTTCATCTTCACCATCCACTTCTTCAACGCGAACCTGCGCCCCGACAAGTTCCCGATGGACCCCGTGATCTTCACGGGCCGCATCACGCTCGAGGAGCTCAAGCGCGACAAGCCCCGCGAGTACGAGAAGCTCGTCGCGGCGGGAGAGCTCGAGAAGCACATGGTCGCGCCGTTCGCGAAGCCCGTCGAGCGCGGCTTCCGGGTGTTCGGAATGGCCGCGCTCGCGGTCGGCCTCACGCTGGTCGTCCTGATCCTCTACGCGATGGCGTTCCAGTACCGATGAGCGGCCGCGCGGGATCGGATGACCGGCCGGAGCGTGAGGCCAGTCACGTTCGACGGGGCCGCCCAGCGCGGATGATGCCGCCCTCGATCGCCGCCTCGGACGGCGTCGAAGCCCGGAGGAACCCCGTGGGCAGGAAGCTGCGGCCGATCGCGACCTGGACGGCGCTCATCCCGGCGCTCGCGTGCGGCGTGACCGCGGTCGCGGACGACGCGGCGGGCGCGCCCCGCGCGCGGCCGGTTCCGGGGAAAG
>JADMIO011101967.1_pt1 | contig 14261 bp, 9 predicted proteins | sample 8958161 | NCBI WGS metagenome assembly JADMIO01 (sample SAMN16585339, study PRJNA669376) | soil metagenome | isolation source: Crop rotation soil | place: USA: Cullars Rotation, Alabama | collected 2011 | reverse complement strand
CGGCGGACGCATCGGTGCGGGGAACATTCCCGCCACGAGCAACATCGACGTGGTCGAGGAATACGACCCGGCGACCAATCTGTGGGGGCCAATCAAGGATCGGATGCCGACGCCACGCAGCGGCGGCGGTGCCGCGACCTATAACGGCAAGATCTATGTCGGCGGCGGCGAGCTGCAGACCCGGCAGCTCGCGGCGGCGTTCAAAGCGCTGGAAGCCTACGACCCGGCGAGCAACACCTGGGAGATCCTTCCGTCGATGCCGAGTTCCCGTCACGGCAACGCCATGGGGTTCATCGGCAACAAGCTGCACGTCGTGAGCGGCAAGCAGGAGGGCGGCGGTGCGGCGGACATGACCGGCAACAGTCCGCATCCGTACGCGACGGAAGCACACGACGTGCTCGAGATACCTCAGTAGAAGTGGAAAAGTTGAAAAGTGGAAAAATGGAAGAAGTAACTTTTAAGTAGGCCGGTGTACTTCCTGACTTACTTGTTCCACTTTTCAACTTCTTCCACTTTTCCACTTTGATCTTCTCCGTTCTCTCCGCCGTCTTCCTCGCCAGCGGCGCATCAGCTCTCATCTTCGAGACCCTCTGGTTCCGTCAGGCGGGACTGGCGTTCGGCAACAGCATCTGGGCGTCGAGCCTCGTGCTGTCCGCGTTCATGGCCGGACTTGCGCTTGGCAACGCGGGTGCCGCATGGGCAGGCGCGCGGGCCGGGGGCAGCACGCGGCTGCGACACCCGATCCGTGCCTACGCGATCGCCGAGACGGTGATTGCCCTGACGGGTGTGGCGCTCGTGTACGGTTTCCCGCGTCTGGGTGCTGTCCTTGCGCCGGTGTTCCGGCCTCTGCTCGATCATCCGTGGGAGCTGAATCCGCTTCGCCTCCTGGTCGCATTTCTCCTGCTCCTGATTCCATCCACCGCGATGGGGATCACGCTGCCGCTGCTGACGCAGGCGCTCTCGAGAGGAGAGCGGTCGTTTGGTGGTGTTCTCGGTGCGCTGTACGGGTGGAACACGCTGGGCGCAGTGGCCGGAGCGTTGCTCGGCGAAATGTTTCTCGTGGGACGGTTCGGCGTCCGCGGAACGGCTCTCGCCGCGGGCGCACTCAATCTGCTTGCGGCTGGGGTCGCCGGCGCGCTGTTCGGCAGGTCCGCGTCGCCTGAAGACGAGGCTCCGCGGAATCCGCCCCAGGCACGCAGGCCGGGTCCCGGGACGCAACCGGTTCCCGCGCGTCCCGGACCCGGCAGATGGAATTGGCTGGTTGCAGCGTTTCTTGCCGGGTTCTGCCTGCTCGCACTCGAAGTCGTCTGGTTCCGGTTCCTCCTGTTGTTCGTCAAGGGCAGTTCCAATGCGTTTCCGGTGATGCTCGCCGTCGTGCTCGCCGGCATAGCGCTGGGTGGACTTGCCGCCTCGCTCTGGATGCGCGCAACGCCCTCCGCGCTACGATTCGCGGCGGCAGTTGCCCTGACCGCCGGCATCGCGACAGTTGCGTCATACGCCGCGTTTCCGTCAGCGATTGCGCCGTTCCGCTTGACCTCGATCACGCAGCCTGCCGCCATCCTTCGCATCAGCATTCCGCTGATGTTGCCGGTGTCCTTCGTCTCTGGCCTCTTCTTTCCGATGGCTGGCGCCGCGCTTCGCGCAAGCATTCCCTCCGATGTGGAAGCGGCCGGCGTGCTCACGCTCGCCAATACGACGGGCGCGGCACTCGGCTCGGTGGTGGCCGGATTTCTGCTGCTGCCGATGCTCGGCATCGAAAAGACCGTCTTCGCGATCGCGCTTGTGTACGCAGCCGTTGGCGCGCTGGCAGCGGGCGGCGCACGCGTGGCCACCGTCGGCGCAGCGGTCGCCTGCGCCATTGCGCTCGCGATGTTTCCGTTCGGCCAACTGAACGGTCGCCTCATATCGATTCCCGTCGAGCGGTGGGCCGAAGGCGAACCGGAGCGGCGGCTCATCGCGGTTCGCCAGGGGTTGACCGAAACGATCGTCTTTTTTCAGCGGATGCTGCTCGGCAAGCCCGTCTCCGACGTCATGCTGACGAACTCCTTCTCCATGTCGACGACGGGCTATGGAGTAAGGCGATATCAGAAGCTGTACGTCTGGTGGCCCGTGGCGGTGCATCCGTCGCTGAAGCATGCGTTGCTCATCGGATACGGCGTCGGCAACACGGCGAAGGCGCTCACCGACACCGCGAGTCTCGAATCGATCGATCTCGTTGATCTCTCTCGCGACATCCTCTCGATGGCGCCCGTCGTCTTTCCGGACGAACGCGACCAGCCACTGCGCGATCCGCGGATGCACGTCCACATCGAGGACGGCCGCTATTTTCTGCAAACGACCGATCGCCGATTCGATCTCATCACGGGCGAGCCGCCGCCTCCGGGCATTGCCGGCGTGGAGACGCTCTACTCACGCGAATACTTCCAACTGATGCGCGAGCGGCTCGCCGACGCGGGCGTGGTCACCTACTGGCTGCCGCTGTCGGACCTGAGCGACGTCAGCGCCAGGTCTATCCTGCGGGCGTTCTGCGACGTGTTCGCCGACTGCTCGCTGTGGAATGGCTCAGGCATGAACCTGATGATGGTGGGTTCACGGAGCGCGGCCGCGCCTGCTCGTGTTGCGACCCTCTCGGAGCAGCAGTTTCGCGCCCAATGGTCCACGCCGCGCGTCGCCGCGGAAATGAAGCGGCTTGGCCTCGAGCACGCCGAGCAGTTGGGCGCACTCTTCATCGGCGACGCCGCGTTTGTCGAATCGCTCGTACACGACGCGCCGCCACTGACGGACGATCGGCCGAAGCTGATCGACGCGCCGTTTTCTTCGCAGACCGCGGGCACGTCGCTGCTGTCGTCGATGACGGACACAAACGCGGCGCGCGCACGCTTTGCATCGAGCACGCTCATCCATCAGCTCTGGCCCGCGTCGATCGCATCCGCGTCGTTGCCGTTCTTCGACGTGCAACACGTCATCGACGCGCACATGTACGGCAGCCTCATTCCCCAACGGCTGGCGCTCGAAGACGTCCACGAGCTGCTGACCGCGTCACCGGCTGCCGCCACGCAGACGCCGGTGCTCTGGCGCCTCGGCAGCAACTCGGACATTCAGAGCCTCCTCTCCCACGCACGCGTTGGGGAGCTGATGAATCCCGTTCTGCAATATCACCTCGCCATCCGGCTGCTGTCGGAGCGCCGCTATCCCGAGGCGGCGGACGCCTTCGAACGCGCGACCGCATCGCCGCAGGTGCGCGACAACGCGTTCGTACTGTACGTCTACGCGCTCTGCATGTCGGGTCAGCGTCAGGCTGCGCAGGAGATCAGCAGCGGCGCCTTCGCGGCATCGGGCGCCACGTCGCTGCCGCCGCTGTGGGTCTGGATGCGTGAGACGTTCGGGATAGATCCCATGCGACGTGGAAAAGTGGAAAAGTAGAGAAGTGGAAAAGTAGGTTGAAAGTCCAGAAGTTGAAAGTTGGCTGAAAGTAGATTCGCGTACAATCGTCGGCCACACAGGAGGAATCTCCAGATGTCCTGGTCTCGCACGCACTCACTGGTCCTCGCGGCCGTGTCCGTCGTTGCGCTGGGCGGCGCTGTCGTCGTCGCACAGGCGCCGGCTGGCGGGCCGTTGCGCTGGGTCAAGGCCGCGCCGTTCCCGGAGCCCGAAGAGGAGCTCTACGCCGTCACCGTGAATAACAAGATGTATGTGATCGGCGGCTTTGGCTACATGCCGTTCGGCAACCCTCCCGGCCTCGTCTACGAGTACGACCCGGGTCCGGACAAGTGGACGAAGAAGAAGCCGCTGCCCGTTCGCGTCCACCACCAGGCGGAGGCCGTCTACAACAACAAGATCTACGTCTTCGGCGGCTGCAAAATGGGCATCTTCGGCACGGACGCCGTGACCAACGTCTGGGAGTACGACCCGGCGACGGACAACTACCGCGCCATGGCGCCCATCCCAGGACCGCGCTGCTCCGCGGTCGCGGCAACGGTGAACAACAAGATCTATCTCATCGGCGGCATCGAGCCGTTCGAGAACGGAAAGGGAAGCCGTATCAGCGGGCGCAACCAGGTGTTCGATCCTGCCGCGAATACGTGGGCGACCGCAGACCTCAGCCCGATGCCGACCACGCGTAACCACGCGTTCGTTGGAGTGGTCAACAACAAGATCTACGTCATCGGCGGACGCCAGGCTGCCGGCATGATCCCCTACAGCAGCAACACCGACGTCGTCGAGGAATACGATCCCGCGACCAACACGTGGGGCGGGGTGAAGCAGCGGATGCCGACCGCGCGCAGCGGTGGCGGCTATGCCACCTACAACGGCAGGATCTACATCGGCGGCGGCGAATGGATTTCGCGCGAGGTGATGGCGTCGTTCCGCGCGCTCGAGGCGTACGATCCCGCCTCCGATACGTGGGAGTTGCTGCCGGCGCTGCCGGGCGCGGTGCACGGCAATGCGATGAGCTTCATCGGCAACCGTCTGCACACCGTCAGCGGCAAGATGGAAAACGGCGGTCTGCCCGACCAGATGGCTCCGGCCACGGCCGATCACAGCGTGATGGAGTTGCCTGGTGCCGCGCAACAAGCCCGTGCGGGAGGACGGTAATGCGCCAACTCATATCCGCACGATCGGCTCAGGCGTCACGTCCTCACGGCACGCTGACTCGGAGAACGCCAATGAACACTCGAACGGTTTCTGTCGCCGCGCTCGCCGCCGCAATCGCCATGGGCGCACTTGTCACGCAGCCAATCCTGCGCGCGCAGGACCCGACACTGCGCTGGGTCAAGGCCGCTCCGTTTCCGGTTCCGGAAGAAGAGCTCTATGGCGTGTCGGCGAACGGCAAGATGTACGTCGTCGGCGGCTACGGCAAGACGGGAGAGGCCGCGCCCGCGATGGTCTGGGAATACGACCCGGGTCCCGACAAGTGGACGCGAAAGAAGAATCTTCCGGTCGCGGTGCACCATCAGGCGCAGACGGCGATGAACGGCAAGATCTACTTCTTCGGCGGCTGCCAGCGTCCGTTGAGCGGCCCGGGCATGAACGGCTGGGCGCCCGTGGACAACGCGTGGGAATACGACCCGGCTGCTGACACCTACAAGCCGCTGGCCCCGATGCCCGTGAAGCGGTGTTCAGCCATCGCCGAAAACGTCGGCGGCAAGATCTACGTGATCGGTGGCGTCACAACCATGGACAACACCAACGACGTCGCCTTCAACGGCCAAGGACCCGCGCGCGTGCTGGGTCTGAACCAGGTATACGACCCGGCCACCAACAGCTGGACGACGAAGAGCCCGATGCCGACTGGTCGCAACCACGCATTCTCCGGCGTGGTCAACGGCAAGATTTACGTGATCGGCGGCCGCATCGGACACGGGTTCGTCACCACGTCGAGCAACACGGATGTGGTCGAAGAGTACGATCCGGCGAAGGACCTCTGGGGTGTCGCCAAGGCCCGCATGATCAGCCCGCGCAGCGGTGGAGGATGGGCCACTTACAACGGCCGCATCTACGTGGCTGGCGGCGAGGTGCAGAATGAGCGCTACAGCGCCGCGTTCCGCTCGCTCGAAAGCTATGACCCGGCCACGAACCGGTGGGAGATCCTGCCGTCGCTTCCCGGCGCCGTGCACGGCAATGCGGTCGCGTTCATCGGCAACAAGCTGCACACCGTGAGTGGCAAGATGGAAGGCGGCGGCTTCGCCGACGCGCCGGGCAAGGCCACCGCGGATCACAGCGTGATGGAAATGCGCTCGGCGGGAACACAGTAGACGCCGAGAAGTGGAAAAGTGGAAGAAGTAGAGAAGTGGAAAAGTAAGTTGAAAGTAGCGGAAAAGGGGAAAGTGGAAAAGTACGTAGGGGCCGCCTTCAGGCGGCCCATCCTCATTACCATCTTCGCGCTCGCGGCGACGACGTTCCTCAGCGCTCAGGCCCGGCCCGTCAACTGGGACGCGTTGCACGCCGAAATCCTCCAGCACTATCGCGCGCTCGTTCAGCTCGACACGACCTCCGGCCATGAAACGCGCGCGGTCGAGTATCTGAAGAAGGTGCTCGAGGCCGAAGGGATTCCGACGAAGACCTTCGCGCTCGAGCCCGAACGGGCCAATCTCGTCGCGCGTCTGAAGGGCAACGGGTCGAAGCGGCCCCTTCTCATCCTCGCGCACACGGACGTCGTCGGCGTGCAGCGGGAGAAGTGGCCCGTCGATCCGTTCGGCGCGGTGATGAAGGATGGCTACGTCTGGGGCCGCGGCAGCAAGGACGACAAGCCCGTGCTGACCGCGAACCTGATGACGATGCTGCTGCTGAAGCGGTCCGGGGTGGCGCTCGATCGTGACGTCATCTTCCTCGCGGAGTCGGGCGAAGAGGCGGATCTGGCGGGCGTCGGCATCAACTACCTGGTTCGCGAGCACTTCGCCGACATCGACGCGGAATTCGCGATGACGGAAGGAGGCGGCGCCGACATCGAGAACGGCCGTGTGACGCGCGTGAACATCGGCACGGCGGAGAAGATCCCCGCCCGCGCGCGGCTCGTGGCGACGGGGACCGCGGGCCACGGATCCGTGCCCAGACTCGATAACCCGCTGATCCACTTGAGCGCTGCCGTCCAGAAGGTGGGCCTCTGGCAGACGCCGATGCGTCTCAACGAGACCACACGCGCCTACTTCGAGCGGATCGCGGCCATCAGTCCGCCGGACCGCGCCGCCATCTACAAGGCGCTCCTCGATCCGAAAGGCGCGGACAGCGCGCAGGCATTCCTGCGCGAACACTCACCGGGCGAGTACTCGATGCTGCGCACGTCCGTCGTGCCGACGATCCTCAAGGCCGGCGTCGGTGCCAATGTGATCCCGTCGGAAGCAGAGGCCACGCTCGACATCCGCGCGCTGCCGGATGAGAACGTGCAGGCGTTCTTCGCGGAGCTGGCCAGGGTCATCGACGACCCTGCCGTGCGCGTCGAGCCGATCCCGCAGACGCGCCCGCCGTCGCCCGCATCGAAGCTCGGCACGGAGATGTATCAGGCCATGGAGCGCGCCGCGAAGACGATCTATCCGGGTGCGACGGTAATTCCGTCGATGTCAACCGGCGCCAGCGACATGGCGCAGCTGCGCGCGAAGGGGATCCAATCCTACGGAATCGGTCCGGCGGCCACGGCGGAAGATCAGATCAACTACCCGTCGCACGGCGACGTGGAGCGCCTGGCTGAATCGTCGCTGTATCCGTTCGTGCAGTACGTGTGGACCGTAGTGATGGAGGTTGCTGGAGATCGGTAGATCGGAGGTGGCGGTTCGAAGGTTCGCGGTTCGAACCCTCGAAACCCGCGAACCACCGAACCACCTGTATTCACGACTACCGAGTTGCGTCCGGATCGCTGCCCGCCGGATCACCCATTTCCTTCAAATAAGTCTGCACCTCGGACGGGATGCAGGTGAATTCATCCACGATCTGGTTCGGAATCCACCGGAAGTGCACGTCGCCGATGAGGAACTGTTTCGTGTAGATCTTCGGGTCGTCCATCGTGATGGTCAGGGTCAGGTCGTTCTTGCTGTCACGATGAAAACGCTCCGTCACGTGCGCGTCGACGCTGTGCGGATAGCCGCTGTCGGTCGTCCACGTGTTCGGCGCCAGCCCCGTCGTCTCGACGACGAACGTGTAGTCGTCTTCCCAGCGCCCGACGGAGTAGCCGTTATATTTCGGATCCAGCGTGTTCGGGCCTCTGCCGCCGACGTTCGGCGGAAGCGCTCGTCCGTCGGTCCAGACCTCGCGCCAGACGTTCATGTACTGCAGCAGGATCACCATGCGGTCGGGCATCGTCGCGAACGTGATGCCGCGGATCTCGTTCGTCATGTTCTGCGGAAACCCGTACGGGTCGCAGTACCGGACATGCGGATCGTTCGTTCCCGCCGGGCTGAATTTGTCGAGCGGCTTGTTGCGCGCAAACAGCTGCTGGCCGAGCGCTGTCATCGGTGGGGCAGGCGGGTTCTTCGGATTGACCTTGCTTCTGGGCACGGCGGCGCCGGATGACGGGCCCGCCCACGTCCCGGTGAGGTCGCGCTTCGGCGCGGGACCGCCGTCGCCGACGGACTTGTCGGACGGATAGTACTTCCACGGTGAATGTGGCGCGTTGTTCTGCGCGCTCTGGCGCTGGGTGTTCTGCCCGGCCGCCAGCGTCGTGAGCAACAACAGACCTGCCACGCTTGCGATGGTGCCGATGTACCGGTTGCGCATTGTCAGGGCCCTCGTCAGTGGTCGTAGCGGCCGGCGTTCGCCGGCCTGATCGCAGTCCATTCGGCCGAGCATGTCCGGCGCGCTATTTGGCGTCGATGCCAGACGGCCTGGCGAGCGTGTCGCGATAGTCGATCGCCTCCGATGGAATGCAGAGCGTCTCGGCGAACTCCTGTGCCTTCATCCAGTAAAAGTTCGCGCGCATCCAGGTCCACGGCTTCGTGTAGAACTTCGGGTCGTCCACGGTGACCGTCAGCTGCAGGTTGTACTGGTCGGTCCGCGTGTAGCGCTCCTGAATGTGCGCCATCGCGCTGCGCGGATGCCCGTTCTCATCGAGCCACGCACGTTCGTCGAGGCCCGTCGTATCGACCACGAACGTGTTGTCGTTCTCCCAATGGCCCACGGAATAGCCGTAGTAGCGCGACTCCGGCGTGCCGCGCTTGTCCACGTCCTTGGGCAGCGCTCGTCCGTCCGTCCAGATCTCGCGCCAGACGCGTTGCTGTTCGTAGCCAATGAGCACGCGATTGGGCGCGGATCCGAAGAGCGTGCCTCCGCGGCTGCTGACGGCATGTGCGAGCAGGTCGCGCGGAAATCCAAGCGGATCGCAGGTGATGAACGGATCGTTGGAGGCGCCGAGGTTGTCGTTCCTGGAGACGGTGGAGTAGGCCTTCGCCAGCTTGAATTGCGCCTCGCCCGCGGGCGTCATCGGCGGTACCGGATCGGGCTTGTTGTTCTGCGGCCCGACCCAGGCACCCGACAGATCTCGCTTCGGTGCCGGGCCCGGCGGGTTCGGCATCTTCGGGACACCTTCCGAGACGAATCCTTCGCCGCTGATACGCTCACGCTGGGCGGCGGTGCCTTCCTCCGTCGCCAGGAATGCGACTGCCGCAGACAAAACGACCATGGACGCCACGAGGGAGTTGCGCATGTGGGCTCTCCTTCACTGCCGCTTTCTCGTTAGTGGGGTAGTGGTTGGTTGTTAGTAGATAACAACGATGACGAGGCATATGAGATTGCAAATCAAGCCAACCACTCACCGCAACACGAGCCAGCCGTGTTGTTCGAACCGTTACGCACCCTTCGCAGCCGGGAAGGCGGGTCATTTTAGACCCGCCAGATAGACCCGCCCTTAGATAGACCCGCCTGCTCCTGGTTCCTACTGGCGAACGCCGGTGTCCGCGCGTCCGCCGTCGTCGGCACCGGTCTGCGTATCGCGCATCACCGTGCCGTCAGAGAATTCGACTTTGTTCAAGCGTCCGACCGGCAGCTTCGTTTTCGCCTGCCAGATGTAGATCGTCACGACATCGCCGGGGTTCAGCGTCGTTCTCGTCCAGCCGACGAGCTGGGCCGACACGGTGCTGCCCATTTCCATCGTCCAGTTCTCGACCTCGCCCTTGTCGTTCTTCACGTCCGCCTTGATGAGCGGGTGAGGGTTGATCCAGAGGAACTCCGTCACCGTGGCGTTCTTCAGCACCACTGGCTGTTCCATCGAATACGCCGCTGCGCCGTGATGCGCCAGCACCCGGGTATCGTTGGCGGCAAAGACCGCAAGAACTAACGCCGCCATGATGAGCCATTTCGTCTTCACGGTCTTCTTCCTCCTCGAACGCCTTGCGGGTTCGTTTCGTTCGGATCGCTCCCCGCCGGATCGCCCATCACCTTCAGGTACTCCTGCACCTCCGACGGGATGCAGCTGAATTCATCGACGATCTGGTTCGGAATCCATCGGAAATGGACGTCCCCCATCTCGAATGGCTGCGAATACAGCTTAGGGTCAACCATGGTGATGGTCAATGACAGGTCGTTCTTGCTGTCCCGGTGAAAGCGCTCGGTCACGTGCGCATCAACACTGTGCGGATAGCCGCCTCTTGTGGCCCAGGTTGACGGCATGAGTCCGGTGGTTTCGACGACGAAGGTGTAGTCGTCTTGCCAGCGACCCACCGAGTAGCCGTTGTATTTCGGATCCAGCGTGTCGGGGCCCCTTCCGCCGACGTTGGTCGGAAGGGGTCGTCCATCGGTCCAGACCTCACGCCAGAGATCCATGTACTGCAGGAGGATCAGCATCCGGTCCGGCATCGTCGCGAAGGTGATGCCGCGGTTTTCGTTGGTCATGTTCTGCGGAAAGCCAAACGGATCGCAGTACCGGGTGTGCGGATCGTTGGTGCCCGCAGGGCTGTACTTGCCGATTGGTTTGTTCCGCGCGAAGAGCTGCTGCCCCAGCGCCGTGAGCTGCGGGGGACGGGGATTCTCTTTGCTGCGCGGCACGTTGGCGCCCGACGAGGGGCCCGCCCATGTCCCCGTGAGGTCACGCTTGGGTGCGGGACCACCATCCCCGACGGACCTGTCCGACGGGTAGTACTTCCACGGAGAATGCGGCGCATTGTTCTGGTTCTGGCCCTGGTTGTTCTGACCAGCCACCAGTGTCGTGAGCAACAAGATGCCCGCCACACTTGCGAGTGCGCCCATGTACTGATTTCGCATCATCGTGCCCCTCGTCAGGTGCTTACGCGTGACTCTTAGAAGTCGTACTTGACCCCGAACTGCAAGATCCTCGGGTCGCCCTCCTGTGTGGTGATGCGGCCGAAGGTCGAGGAGTTGAAGTTAGTGACCGGATCGCCCCAGTTGAAGTGGTTGAAGACGTTGAAAGCCTCGAGCCGCAGCTCGGCATGCCGCGTGCCGAACGACACGAGCCTCGAGATCGCCAGGTCCAGCTGCCAGAACGCAGGGCCGACGACGGCGTTACGCGGCACATTGCCGAAGGTGCCAGCCGCCGGCTGCGCGAACGCGTTCCGATTCAGGTAGTCGGCGATCTGCTCGCCCGCTCCCAGATCCGACGCGTCCTTGCCCGGACCATAGACGTCCTGTCCCGACACGAAATTGGGACGCTGCGCCGCGATGCCGTTGAACGCGTTGTCGCGGCCGCTGGTGATGTTCAGGCGACGGCCCGACCGCGCGTTGAAGATGCCGGACACCCGCCAGTTCGACGCGAGCAGGTGCGCGACTCCGCTACCAAGCTGCGGCGTCAGATAGGTCATGTTCAGGGTCGTCAGATGCCTGCGGTCCTGATCGCAGTAGCCGGCATCGAGATCCGGATCGGCCGGATTGGTATACCCGGCGCTCGTCTGGTTGAAGTCGTTCGTCGTTGGCGTGCCGACGCAGCGTGAGAGCGTGTAGCTGCCGTTGAGGCTCAGGCCTTGCGCGGCACGACGCTGGCCCGTCAGCTTGAGACCACGGTACTTCTGCCAACCCACGTCCGAGTTGAGGTCGAGCGCGCCGATCTGCGCGGCCTTGACCGGATCCTGCAGGGACAGCACGCGCCGCTGATTCAGATTCGCATTCGTCGAGCAGACGTTGTACGTCACCCCGTTGATGACGCACCGATCGAGGCCCATGAAGACGCCGGGGTTGAGTGCCGACTGCGCCCAGAGCCTGTCAGCGTAGCTGCCAAGATAGCTCGCGGATACGCCCCAATTGGACCCCAATTGGCGCTCCACCGTCAGGTTCCACTGCTGCGCCCGCGGCGAATTGATGTCGGGGTCCATCGAGCCGAACGCTCCGAACGGGATGTACTGGACGTTGCGGTTGGTCACGATGGGGTGCGGATCGCCGCCGAGGTCGCGCCAGGGATCGTCCATCAGGCCACCTGGATCCGTGATGATCGATCGGTTGCCGAAGGGCGGGGCGCCAGCGTTGATGTTGTGGTACTCGCCGGACATGAAGTCATAGCCCATCGAGTACGCCGCGCGCACGGCGAGGCGGCCATTCCCCTGCACATCCCAGGCAAAGCCCGCACGCGGAGCGAAGTTGGTCCACTGAATGTTCAAGCCGGTCTTCCCGTCCGGGAAGCCAGGATCGCCCGGATAGATCAGTCCGGGCGGCGCGTTGACGAACACGTTGCTCTTGATGCCCTTGTCGAAGTTGTCCCTGTTGAAGATCACGATCGCGTTGTTGTCAACGGACTGGCCGAAGTACGGCTCCCAGCGCACGCCGCCATTGATCGTCACGCGGCTCGACGCGCGCCAGCTGTCCTCCGCATACGTTCCCAGGTACCAGTTGTGGATATCCAGGACATTGGGGCCGCCGATCTCGAGCCTCGACACGCGGCCGACCAGCAGATCCGCCATGGACAGCCCCGTCGCGCTGCCGTCAACCGTCCAACTTCCGCCAGTGCGCGACGTTGACAGCGTATTGAATTTCCAGTGGCGCACGTTGGCGCCGAATCCGAGTTGATGGCTTCCGCGTACCCAGCTCAACTCATCGGAAATGCCGTACGCCTTGTGGCTGCCTTGCCGCAACGTCGCGCCACCGCTGTCGATGTCGAAGGCGTCGGTGACGCTCAGTGCGAACTGATCGGCGGGCGGGTAGCTGTACATCTTCACGCCCACATCGCCTGGACTGAAGAACCCGGGGTTCTGGCCGCGGCGGGATTTCGACGTGTCGTAGTTGACACGGATGGCGTTGACGACCGACGCGCTCATGACCTGTGTATGACCCAGAACGAGCGAATAGAACTGGTCGTTCGTACCCGCGTCGCTGGTCTTGAGGACGTTGTCGCCAGGGCCCGACCACGGTGCGGGGACCGTCACCTTGTCTCCCAGGTAACGGCCAAAGACCGTCTGGCTGTGGGTCATCTGGTAGTCAACGCGGACGACCGGCATGTGCTCGTTCTGATCCTGCTTGCTTGACCACGTCACCTGGCCGCAGGGATCCGTCGTGGTCGGCAGCTTCTTGACGAGGTTTAATGCCGCAGGGCTGAATCGGGCGGGATCGATCCGGTTGTTGACGAACGGCGCCCCGAGATTGATCTGCTTGCCGGCGCACTGCGGCGACGTGATCGTCGAAAAGTCCCCAGCAAGCATCTGGGCAGTCGGCACGTACGAGATTCTGTCCGCGGGTACCTGTCGCCGAATCGTTCCCTGGTAGCCGCCGAAGAAGAACAGCTTGTCGCGCACGATGGGGCCGCCCACCGTACCGCCGAACTGATTTCGCCTCAGGCCATCGTCGGCCTGCTCGCCGTCCGGACCGATCGAGGCGAAATGGAGTGGCGCGTTGAAATGACGATCGCGGAGGAACTCGAACGCGTCGCCGTGCAACGTGTTCGCGCCAGACTTGGTGACAGCGTTGACCGCCGCGCCGGACTTGACGCCGTTCTCGGCGGAGAGGCCGCTGGTCGCGACCTGGAATTCCTGAAGCGCATCGGGGAAGGGGAGCGGCAGACCGGCGTTGGTCTGCGGGTTGTTGTGCGCCGCGCCGTCGAGCGTGTAGCCGACGCCGAACGGCAAGCCGCCCGCCACGGAGATGCGCACGCCGCCCGGCATGCCGCGGCTCGGCACCCAATTCTTGTCCTGCACGGCGGCGCCGGCGAGCACGATCAGGTCCGTGACCTGGCGTCCCTGCAGCGGCAGGTTCACAATCTGCTCGCTGTTCACGACCGAGCTGATGCCAGCGCTGCGAACGTCGACGATCGGTGCCGCGGCTTCGACGGTGACCGATTCCTCCAGCGCGCCAACGGCGAGCACGGCATTGACCGTCGGCGTCCCGCCGACTTGCAGCACGATGCCGGTCTGCACGTAGCCCTTGAATCCCTGAAGCGTGGCTTCGAGCTTGTACGGTCCGGTGGGGAGGTTTGTCAGCAGATAGGCTCCGCTCGCCTCGGTAACCGTCGTGCGAACGAGCCCCGTGTTGGTCTGCGTCACGGTCACGGTGACGCCGGGCAGCACAGCTCCGCTTTCATCGCGAACCGTGCCGCTCAGCTGCGCCGTTCCCTGCGCCCAGGCGGCGCTGGCGAACAGCAGAAGGATCAAAATGACACGCGAACAGCGGGTCACACACACTCTCATCATGTGAACTCCTCGGGTCCCTTTAGCGCGACGTACGTGTTTCCGGTAGCTTTCGTTTCGATTCGTGAAAAGAACCTACGGGACAAGCTGAATCCCCAGGCGGCTGTCGCGAAACGAATCGGCGGTATTCTAGCGCCTCTGACGGGACAGGGAAGCGCTTTGCCGCTTGCTCGTTGGTTGGGTGGTGGCAGGGGATATGGCCCGTGCAGGGGCGGG